>OLWB01001619.1_pt1 | contig 20486 bp, 25 predicted proteins | sample 1673331 | NCBI WGS metagenome assembly OLWB01 (sample SAMEA3178943, study PRJEB25190) | human gut metagenome | biome: human gut; feature: human-associated habitat; material: faeces | place: Austria | collected 2013
TTTCAAACTTTGCGCTTAGAGTGACAAATGGAAATAACGTAGCCAAAGTAGAAGCGGCAGTAAATCCGTTTAGGAGGTATTGATATGACAACAAAGGACTATCTAAACCAGATAAGCAGGCTTAACCGGATGATAAATAATAAGCTAATAGAGCTTGCACAACTTAAAGAGCTGGCATGCAGCATATCGTCAATTACAAATGAAGAAAGAGTAATGACAACCCCAAATTTTGACAGGATAGGCGCGAAGCAGGCAAAGATTGATGAAATGGAAAGGAAGATCGATGCACTGGTTGATGATTATATCATTAAAAGAGATCAGATTGTCAGTCAGATAGACAGCATGGAAGATGAGAATGTCTATAATGTGTTGTTTTCAAAGTACATAGAAAAAAAGACATTTGAGGTTATTGCAACCGAAATGAATTACTCTTGGAGACAAACAATAAGGCTTCATGGAATTGCATTAAAAAAATTTGAGCAAAAATATGGAGCAACTTATTTGTAAAATGTCATAGAATGTCATATTGAAAAAATGATATAGTTATAATCGAAGAAAGCAACAAAAGTTGAATACTTCACCTCCCCCAATTTAGAAAAGCATCGTAGAAAAATCTCCGGTGCTTTTTCTTTTGCAAAGAAAAGAGGATTTTATGGGATATAAACCAAAAACAATATATTGCCCGCTGTGTGGAAGAAAAGTTGCCACGCACGATGGGCGTTCAACAATGAACATTTCTGTGGAATGTAGGAAATGTCACAAAAAAGTGGTATTTTATCCGGAGAATGGAAAAACAGAATTAAAATCTCTTCCAATTCGGTCAACATCCAGTGGGATGACGTTTATTTAGGAGCCAATTATGAATAATAAATCTCTCCAAGATCTTGTTAAGGGCTGTTATGGGCGAAAAATTTTATATACTGATGTTGAAACCATCACAGCAGACAATATTGTCAAGGTGGTGGGAGACTGCATCGGTAATTATTATTACAACAAAACCATAATAGAATACCTATGGCGGTATTACAAAGGAGATCAGCCGATTTTATACCGATTAAAGGTACAAAATGCTGATATTACAAACAAAATAGTAGAAAATCATGCATATGAGATTGTTCAGTTCAAGGTAGGTCAGACATACGGTGAGCCAATTCAGTTCATCAGTCGAAAAGATGATGATGCGATCGATCATGCAGTAGATGAGCTGAATGATTACCTTGTGGATGCGAATAAACAGGAAAAGGACATTAAAGCTGGTGAATGGCAGTCAGCAACCGGAACATCTTTTAAGGCGGTAAGATTTTCAAATGGAGAAATACCATTTCAGATTGTTGCTCCTACTCCGATGAATACGTGTGTTATTTATAATCGGAGCACGGAAGAACCGGTTCTTGCAGTACAAGAACTTAAAGACGAGGATGGAAGATGGTACAAACTGTGCTATACAGACAATTATTCATGCAAAATTCAAAATGGAGTAGCTTCTGAATGGAAATTGCATGCATTTGGAAGCATTCCTATTGTTGAGTTCCCAAACAACCATGAAAGAATATCGGACATTGAACTTGTCATAGGGCTTCTGGATGCCATAAACAACATGCAGTCGAACAGAATGGATGGAATTGAGCAGTTTGTTCAGTACTGGGTAAAATTTGTAAACTGTGAGATTGACACAAAGACATTTGAACAAATGAAAATGAGCCATGCTTTGACGGTAAAGTCCAACAACAAGGACAACAAAGCCGATGTTGAGATTATGACACAGGAACTTAACCAGAGTCAGTGCCAGGTGGCAAAAGATGATCTTTGGGACAATGCCTTATCAATTCTTGCCATACCAAACAAGCAGGGGAACACTGGCGGAGATACACAGGGCGCGGTAGAGTTGAGAAATGGATGGGATTTTTCAAAGACAAGAGCAAAATTAAAAGACCCAATCGTGAAATCGGCAGAGAAAAGACTTGCAAAAGTTGTCTTAAATGCAATCCGCGTTAAAGATCATGATTTGAACTTGTCAGTTAGAGATTTTGACGTGCAAATCAATCATAGCCCGCAAGACAATATGTATACGAAGTCACAAACACTGTATCAGTTATTGGAGTGCGGAATACATCCTCTTATTGCAATTAAAACGGTCGGACTCTGGGGAGATTCGGAAAAAACATTTTTGCAGTCTAAGCCATACATGGATGCTTTATGGAAAACCATTGGTGATGCAGAAAAGCAGGAACAAAAAGCACAGAAAATTGTAAATCAATTAAATAAACAGCAAAATAAGACAGCTACCGAGTAATCGTCGGCTGTTTTTATTTTATAAAAATTCGCAAAGTTGTGAGCGTAAAAAACAACAGTGTCATTCGGTGTCGTTGCACCGCAAAAATTCGTAAAGACATATCGGAGGTAATCAATGAAAAGAGAAGAGTTAATTGCAATGGGTATCAGTGAGGAAAATGTTGAGAAAATCATTGCTGATTACGGCAGTGCCGTACAGAGAGAACAGGCAAAAGCAGCAGAGCTTAAGGCAAAGGCAGACAGCGCAGATGAGTTGCAGAAAAAGCTGGATGAAATGGAAGCAGGAAACCTCACGGAACTTGAAAAAGCAAACAAGGCGTTAGAGACAGCAAATCAGCAGATTGCAGATATGCAGAAAAAAAACGCCATCAGAGATCAGCGCGAAGCTTTGATGGAAAAGTTAAAAATCAATGCAGAGCAGGCAAAAACGGTCGTCAAAGATGATGGAAGCCTTGATTATGACGCTCTTGGAAAGATTACATCCGAAAAGGAAACCGCAGCAGCGCAGGCAAAGGAACAGGAGATCGCAAATAATTCTAAAAATCCGGGCGGCGGTACTGCAGGTGGAGAAAATAAAAAAACTGCGGACGTAGAGAACGCAGAAAAAATCAGTTTTGGCAAACCTGCAGAAAGTGCAGAAGCCAAAGACCATTATGTTTTATAGGAGGTAAATTATGGGAAAACCGATTGAAAGAGACTTTACACAGAGTAAAGGAATTTTAAAATTCTTTCCTTATGAGGGTGCGGCGTGTATCGTTCCGCAGACAATGGTGTCAAGTGCCGATGCAAACGGAAAGAAGATTGCAAAGGCAGGGACACCGTTCCCAAGCAATGACGAATCTTGCAAAGGGTATCTTCTGGAAGATGTTGACGTAACAATGGGAGATGCGCCGGGAACTTATGTATATCAGGGTTCTATTGACAGCGCAAAGGTAACAGCGAACGGAGTGACCGTGGAAGAAACTGCAAAAGCAGCAACACCGCGTGTCACTTTTTTTGATTAAGAAATGGAGGTATTAGAGAATGGCATTACCATTAGCAGAAGCATTTACCGCAAGAAGTCTTGGGGTTATGTGGAATAATTATGAAAAAACGCTTGGTTCTGCGCCTTACTTAGGTAGACAGAAATTTGGAACCAGAAAACAGGACAGCCTTGAGCTTAGATTTATCAAAGGGAAAAACGGTCTTCCGGTATCATTAAAGGCATCCAATTTTGATGCGCAGGCAGAGTTAAGAGACGTTGGTGGATTTTCGGACATTCAGAACGAGATGCCTTTCTACCGTGAGTCTTACATGGTAACAGAGCGTGAAGAGCAGGAGTATGCAAATTACCAGTCGGCAGAAAATTCCAACATGGCAAACCAGGTGCTTAGAGAAATCAGCAAAAAACCGATGATGCTTATTGAAGGGGCAAGAGTAGTGCCGGAACGCCAGATTTGGCAGTTGTTAGCACCATCTGATGGTATTCCAAGAGTACAGGTAACAATTGGCGGAAAGAGCTACTATGTGGATTATACTTCGGACAATGGAGTGGCGCACAAGAGAGATCATTACAAGGATATTTCCGGAAGCGATACCGATAAATGGTCTGCACCAGAAACAGCAACGCCACTTGACGACCTTATCGAGATTAAACGTGAGTTTGCAAAGAAAACCGGATATTCCCTTGCACGTTTTAGCATGAATACAGAAACATGGGAAATGGTCCTTAAGGCGGAGGACACAAAGAAACAGGTGCTTGGAATTACTGCTTACAATGGTGGTATTCGCTTACAGCAGGGGCAGGTTACAGAGTATCTTAGAGGATACGGCATCGAGATTGAAGTTTACGACAAACTTTACATCGACCCTGCAGACGGTGCTACCAAATATTTTATTCCTACAGGAGTTATTTCGGCGCAGGCATCCGGTGTGTACCTTGGAGATTATGTCTTTGGAAAGACACCGGAAGAGAGAAGCGGAAGTTTAACAGACGGAAACCTTTCTATTGTAGAAACCGGCATTTCGGTATATACATACGCAACAAATCATCCAATCAACACCCATTGCATTGTGTCAATGATCGGATTGCCTACTTTTGAGGGCATGGACAGCGTTGTTGTCATGAAAGTTGCGTAGGAGGTGCGGTATGATTGCTGAATATACAGTAAAGCGCAATGGAAGATGGTATAAAGCAGGAGATGAAATCCCGGACATTGTTCCGGGAGAGAAATCTTCTGGCGAGTACACCAAGACAGAGATTAACAGAATGAGCACTGCTGATTTACAGGCACTTGCCGCTGAACATGGGATCGAGGGTGCAGAAGAAATCAGTGGAGCGGAACTGAAACGCATTTTGATCGAGCAGTTCGGATTATAGGTAGGGAAGAATGGACGAATATACAACATTAGAGCAGGTCAAAATCAGACTGAAACAATTTCATATTGAAACCGTTACGGATGAAGATGGTGTAACTTCTGATGTTGTCGTGTTCGACCAGAAAGAAGATAATCCTTACATTGAACAGCTTATCAAGCAGGCAAGAAATGAAGTGGTAAGCAAGCGGAATTACCCGAAAAGCTACACGGATGAAAAAATATCCGAAGACTTGAAACAGTTTGAGGATGTAATCGTCAATTTATCCGTGTACGACCATTCACAGGCAGGAGAAGCATATATGGCAAGTTATTCAGAAAACGGCGTAAGCCGTAGCTGGAAAGACAGGGAAAGCTTGTTCGTAGGGGTATTCCCGTTTGTAAAATCTTTGTGACCTATCTGCCATGAGTAGAAAAGGAATCTGTTTTTTGCAAAGCAATTATCAGTTTTTTAGAAGATTGTGCGTTACGTTTTGTCGACGTCGACAAAACGTAGCAGGCGGCACACATTGAGCGGTGGTGGGCGGTGTGCCATAAAAATGAAAGGCGGTATATGATTTGACGATTGAAATATCAACAGCAATCATTATAAGCGTGCTGTCGCTTGGTTTTTCCGTCTTTATGGGCTTGAAGAGCAACAAAAGGACAGACAACACGGATCTTGAAGAGCGCGTGCGGGAGAACACACGCATTAACATGAAGTTGGATGCCATTTCAAACAACACAACCGAGATCAAGAATGAAGTTTCGGAGATGAGAAAAGAAATAAATTCTCACGACAACAGAATTATAAAGGTTGAAGAAAGTGTGAAATCGGCGCATCACAGAATTGACGGGATAGAAACCCGTCTTAATGATGAAAAGGAGGTTTAATCATGGATATTATACAGTCTGTAATTGCAAATATGACAATTATTCTGGCAATCATTGGTGCGCTGGCATTTGTTGTGTCTGTGGTAACACAGGTAATCAAAGGCGTAGGCGTATTTTCTAAGGTTCCGACGGACATTTTGGTATTTGCCCTTTCCATCGGTATCACGGTCGCTGCATTTGTGGCATACATGCAGTACATCCAGACATCAATTTTATGGTATATGATCTTGGCGGCTATTATTGCAGGATTTATTGTTGCGTTTGTCGCGATGTATGGATGGGAAAAGCTTTCTGAGCTGTGGAAACGGTTCGGCAAGGATGTGAAGTGAAATGCTTGAGATCAATAAGCAAAAAATGAGTTATTCGCTACAGAGCGGAAAGGTTCCGGTGTATGTGACGGACGAGGATGGAAACATCGAATATTCTTCATATACTGATTCAGATGGAAATGTAATTTATTACCTCGATGAAGATGGAAACAAAATACCGAAAACAACCGGAGAGTATACCACAGGTTATGAGAAGCCTGTGGTTTTTTATTCTTCAATCAGCAATAAGTTGAGTGAAGCACTTATAAAAGAGTTTGGCGTTGACAATTCCACAAACTTTGTTCAGATTGTCGAGGACAAAGGGAAACTTCCATTGAGCGTCGGCTCTTTGGTATGGAAACGGTCAGATGTAAGGTACAAAGATGAAGAGAATACAATCGTTGACGAAAATTCGGCTGATTACATCGTAAAAGGTGTTGCAGACGAGGGATTGACGGTTGATTTGTTCTTATTGCAAAAAAATGTGAAGTAGGTGCTGAATGGGAAAGAAAGTAATCACAATGAGCCTGTCTGAAAAGTCTGTTCAGAACGCCATACGAGAGCTTAGAGCCTATCAAAACAGCTTGACATATAAGTGCCAGCTATTGGCAGAAAAACTCGCGGAAAAGGGCGTAGAGATTGCCAGAGTGCAAATTGCTGACCTTGACGCAATATTTACATCAGAACTGATTTCAAGTGTTCACGCGGAATATGAAGGAAGCACTAAGGGCGGCGGGATATGGGCGGTAATAGCCGGTACAGACCATGCCGCATTTGTTGAGTTTGGAACCGGAATTGTGGGACAGCAAAGTCCTTATCCTGGGAAATTGCCAGAGGGTGTTTCGTGGCAGTACGCAAGTGGAAAAACTATACATCAGATTTCAGATGGAAGATATGGATGGTTTTATCAGGACGACAATGGCAATTGGTGGTTTACAGAGGGAATGCCAAGCAGACCATTCATGTATCTGACCGCAAATGAGTTGCGTCAGATTGTTACACAGACAGCAAAGGAGGTGTTTGGATAATGGCAGGAAACCAGTGGGTATTTGACCTTGAAACAAACATTTTTTCCAATATTGTAACGATAGCCAAACCAAAACTCCAGAAGAAATACAAAAACATGAATTTTGACACTGCATTTACAACGGTTGAAAAGAACCTTGATAAAGGCCCTGTTTTCCCGACTATTTACATCCATGAGATGCCTGGGGTAGAAAAAGGACAGGTGTTAGATGGATCATCCATCAATGCAGTACAAGAAACGCTACAGATTGATGTGATCACAAACACAAGACAAAGTGATGCAAAAGGAATCCTTGCAATTGTTTCGGAGGCTTTCAAAAAAATGCAGTTTCAGATCATATCTATGCCGGAGTTTAAAAATGACAATGAAAAAAGATTCAGGAGCACAGCGAGGTTTCGCCGTGTGATTGGTTCAAATGAAAGGTTAATTTAAAAAAACACCGGACGTCAAATGGAAAGACGTTCGCTGACCGCACAAAGCTATGCGGTAGAAAGTGAGGTAAAAATGGCTTCAACAAGTTACTTAGCCCGTGTGATTTATAAAGAACACACAGACGGCGAGGAAGCAACGGATTTTACGGGAACATACAGGTTGATGCTTGCAGCGAAATCAATCCCTTCTCCGACTTCTGCTCCAAATACCGTTGAGAGCACGACTCTTGAAGATGATACGCAGACATTTGAGACAGGTATTAAAACCACAGATTCTAAGGAATTTACAGGAAACCTTATCAAAGAAGATTTTGACAGGCTTTTAAAGGTCGAGGGAAAGAAATGCGACATTATGCAGCTTTACGGTACCGATGGACTCGGCGGTGTAGCAAAGTCGTGTTATGTCGGGCAGATCACACCTACGGTCAATGACGTTGGTGGAACTGACGAAATTCTTGAAATGACAGCAACCGTTGTTCAGAACACGGCTCCAAAGTGGGTAACGGATGATTTTACAGTTGCATATAACGGGGACAAGACTTTTACTGTAACAAAAAAATCGTAGGTCAGTCACTTGAAAAATCCAAGGCTGTTGTGGCTGACGAAAATGTAGAAACAGCCGAATAATTATTAACATAGAATAGGGCGATCTTCGGACTGCCCTTTCCCTATAAAGAGGGAGAAAGGGAAAGAATATGACAAAATTAAAGCTTGGAGAGAAAGAATTACAGATTAAATTCGGATATGAAGCAACAGTAAAAAGCGGAATTATTAAGAAGATCGCGGGTCTCGAGAAGAAGACAGATGATCTTGATGTTATTGACAGCATGCTTTTTCTTCTTCCGGAGTTAATTCTGGTAGGGGCTCAAAAGTTTTACAGCGACGAACTTGGCTATAATCCGGCAAATGAGGATGAGAAAGAAGAGAAAATGGGCGTTGTATACGCCATGTTAGATGATTACTTTGATTCTGATGATTCGGATGTTCAGGAGCTTTACAACAGCCTTTTAAGCGAATTGCTGGAAAACGGTTTTTTATCGAAGCTGCTCAATGCGGAGCGGAAGAAAACAGCGAAAACAAAGTAGCAGATAAGAAATCAGAAGATCTTACATGGGAACGATATTGCGCGGAAATCCGTCCGTTTTGGCTTTTAGTTACGAAAGGGTACGGATTTACTGTGCATGATATAGACGCGTCCTGTCCGGCTGATTTAAAGCCATATGCGGACGCTTACAACTTGGAGAAAAAGCAAAAAGACAATGATATGTGGACGTGGTTTGGAACGTATGGATTGTCAGCGGTATCGGTGGCAGTAGAACATTGCCTTGCCGGAAGAAAAGCAAGGTCAAAATATATAGAAAAACCTATTATCGGGCAGCAGAGTATCAACGGAAAAGAAATCACAGAAAAAGATATAAGAAAAGCAATCATAACAGAACAAATGTATATGGTGGCAGCAGAAAGAAAAGGGTTGCCAGAAACGATTATCAAATAAAACGTGGAATCAAATTATGAGTTGAGCCACACAAAGAAAGAAGAGGTGCCACATGAAAATTAAAGGTATTGATGTTTCCGGGTACAATGGAAATATTAACTGGTCAAAAGTAGCAGAGAACGGCGTTGAATTTGCCATTTTGAAAGTAATCCGAAAAGATTTGCAGCCGGACAAGTATTTTGAAGCAAACTGGACAGGAGCAACAGAAGCTGGCGTTCCGGTGCAGGGCGTATATAATTACAGCTACGCAACCAACGCAGAAAAAGCGCAGACCGATGCGCAAAGAGTGATCGAAGTTCTTGGCGGAAGAAATGTGATGGTATGGCTGGATGTAGAGGATAAGTGCCAGCAGAATATTGGCGATAAGATTGTCTCTATTATCAATGAATATCAGAAGATCATTGAAGCCGCAGGGTGCAAATTTGGTGTATACACGGGTCTGTCTTTTTACAACAGCTATATCAAGCCATATCTTGAGCATATTGATTGCCCGTTTTGGGTCGCAAGATACCCGTCCAGTACGCCTATGATGATTACGGCAGACGCACCGGAAGACAAGAAGCCTGATATTCTTCATGAACTTTACGGATGGCAATACAGTTCAAAGGGATTTGTAGCCGGTGTTTCCGGATGCGTCGATTTGAATGAACTGTATGTAGCGGTAGACACGGTAAATGTCATGCCAGAGCCAGAGAACACGCTTCATAAGGTTGGAGAGGAAATCACGGTTTCTTCTTACTACAAATCTTCCACGGCTGGTATTGGAGATGCGATCATCAAGTATGCTTCCGGAACGATTACACGAATCAAAGCGGGTACGCACAATCCATATTGCTTTTCAAAAAATGGAGTTGCAGTAGGCTGGTGCAACGATGGAGATATTCGATCAACGGATGCTTCTGTGCAGTCTACAGATAAAAAAACAACGTATACGGTACGACGAGGAGATACGCTTTCAAAGATCGCAAAAGAAAACAATGTAACGGTTGCAAAATTGCAGAAAGACAACGGGATCAAGAACCCAAACAAAATTTATGTAGGGCAGAAAATTTTGATTCAGTAAAAAATCAAGGACGGTAAGGTGTCACAGCCTACCGTCTTTTTATTATGCGTAGAAAGTTGGTGCGGTCATGGCAGATATTGATGAATTACAGATAAAAATTAAGGCTGATTCTGCAAAAGCGAGTGATTCCATTGATAAACTTGCATCAAGTTTGGATAGTCTTGGGAAAAGTCTATCATTTGATACCAGTAAACTTTCAAACATAGCATCTGGAATTAGAAGCATGTCTGACGCGGCAACAGGGTTTAAGGGTGCAAAATCAAAAGAGATTACATCACTTGCCACCGCATTAAGCAAATTCTCAAATGTAGACACATCATCTTTCTATGGTATATCTGCGGCAATGAAAAATCTTGCTGCAGGAATGAAAGATACGAAAACGATTGATGCAAGTGGAATTATGAATACGGCGGCGGCTCTGTCTAAAATGGGCGGAACTTTGGCTACTTTAGGAACAAGCAATCTAGTTAAAATTAAGGATGACCTTGCTTATTTTGTCAAAGGAATGAACAGCGTAGGGTCACTTAACTTTGATACAACAGGATTGTCAAATCTGATTAAAAGCATTAGCAAACTTGGATTGGCGAATTCTACACAGGCAACAGCCAATTTGCCGCAGATATCAGCGCAGTTGCAGAACTTTGTGCGCCAGATGAATAAAATCGGCGAGCTTAAATTTGACATGACAAACATGAGTAGCCTTGTGACGTCCATATCAAGGCTAGGAAGCGTTGCAAGCGGAAGAGCGGTAAATAACATACCTTTACTTGCGGACAACCTCAAATACCTGTTTGAGACGCTTTCAAAAGCGCCTAACGTAAGCGCAAACATCATCCGGATGACAGAAGCACTTGCCAATTTGGCAAAAACAGGCGCATCATCCGGTAGAGCAGCAACATCTCTCGGAAAAAGTTTGAACATTTTTAGTGGATCTGCGAACAAGGCGAAGAGTAGCAGCTTTAGTCTTGCGTCAGCATTTGGAAAACTATATGCGTCATACTGGCTGTTATTCCGTGCTTTTTCAAAGATTAAGGATGCTATCGACATATCATCTTCTTTGACAGAGGTTGAGAACGTTGTACGTACCACATTCGGCAATTATGAGAAGCTGATACAGGACTTTTCAAAAACATCCATACAGGATTTTGGCATGTCAGAGTTGACCGCTAAACAGGTGGCAAGCCGATTCCAAGCTATGGGTACGGCCATGGGATTTTCACAAGGAAAGATGGCTGACATGTCGCTACAGCTTACAAAGCTGACTGCGGATATGGCTTCTTTCTATGATATGGAGCAGTCTGACGTTGCTAGAAACTTGCAGGCAGTATTTACCGGAGAGACAGAGCCGTTAAGAAAATATGGTCTTGACCTCACACAGGCTACACTTAAAGAGTGGGCTATGAAGCAGGGATTGGATGCTGACATTTCGTCTATGACGCAGGCAGAAAAGACCATGCTCCGGTATCAGTATGTTATGGCTAATACAGCCGCGGCGCAGGGAGACTTTGCGAGAACATCAGACACATGGGCAAACCAGGTAAGAATCCTTAAGCAGTCATTTGAACAGCTTGCGGCTATTATCGGTGGCGCACTGATTAACGCTTTTAAACCGTTTGTGCGAACTCTTAATGCAGTCATGCAGAAAGTTATTGCTTTTGCAACAACAGTAACCAATGCGTTAGGATCAATCTTCGGATGGAAATTTGAAATTTCTGCCGGTGGTTTGGCAGATGATTGGTCTGATGCAGCAGGGAGCGCGGCTGATATAGCAGACAGCACTGGACAGGCAGCGAAGAACGTTGAAAAGATGAATAAGGGCTTAAGAGCCTTTGACGAACTGAATCTGATTACCACTCCGGATAATTCAAGCGGATCTGGTTCTGGTGGTTCCGGCGGTGGTGGTGCATCCGGCGGTGGTGCGTCCGGTGGGCTGGTACAGGTAGATACCATTTTCAAAGACTATGAAAGTCAGATCAGAAGTTTGCGGGAACTTGGGGCGTATATCAGCGATGCGTTATCAGATGCCATGGAATCTATTGACTGGGATAGAATTTATTCCAAGGCAAGAAACTTTGGAAAAGGGCTGGCAGATTTCCTTAATGGGCTTATTACACCAAGATTGTTCGGAGATGTCGGCATGACGATTGCAAGTGCGCTGAACACAGCAATTTATACAGCCTTGTCATTTGGAGAAGAATTTGACTGGACAAATCTGGGAGATTCCATTGCCGCAGGAGTGAATCGCTTCTTTGAAACGTTTGATTTTTCGTCACTTGGTAGAACAATCAATACATGGGTTCATGGAATATATGACACTATTACAACAGCAATTGGAAATATCAAGTGGTCAGAAGTATGGGATGGTGTAACGGATTTTTTGAGTGAAATTGATCTTGAGACAATATCTCTTATTATTGGAGCATTTGCACTTAAGTATGCAGGTAAAATTCTTACAGGTAAAATTCTTAAGGAAACGATAGGAAAACTGATTAGTGAGAAGTTTGTGGCGGCGTTTGGACAAGAGTCAGTAAAGTCAATTCTTTCTTATGTAGTTCCGATTTCACTTTCCGTTGCAGTTGGGGCGTTAACTTTTACTATTGGAAAAGACAGTATAAAAAAAGATGCAGAAAATCTAGTAAAAGCATATAAGGATGGTGGATTTTTACAATATTTGCAAGAAAGCTTAAAGCAGCTTATAAATCCGTTTGAGTGGATAAATGCATATGGTGGGGGCATTTTGAGTCAAAAAGGAATACTTGATCGTTATTCAGACGGAGTTGACTTAAACATTAAGATGCCGAAAAAAGAAGATTATGCATCTTTAGATGAATACCAAAAGGCACTAAACGATTTTAACAATAATGTACCAGACAGCCTAAAAGTTCCAAGTAGCTTTGATTTAAAAGCATGGATAGATGAGTGGAAACAAATAAATGGACTAGATAATGTGGACTTAAGAGCAGAAGTTGTTCTTCCAAACTTGAAAGAAAAAATATCTGGGTTTAAAGACGACGTAAAAGAATGGTGGGGATTAGATGTTGAACTACCCGTTCGCAATAAATTAACAACAACTTTAGAGGATGTTTCTTCATGGTGGGAAGATGTAAAAGAATATTGGGGAGAAAAAAAGCTTTCAATACAGACAGAAATAGGAGAAATAAAAGGTAAAATAGAAGAAAAGTGGAATGAAGCATCTGAATACATTCAAGAAAATATTTTGCCTTGGTTTACTAAAGATCATTGGCTTGAAATAGGAAACGGAATAAAAGAAGGTCTTTCGACTAAATGGGAGGAATTCTCTACATGGTGGAGTGACACAGGTATAGCCGTTTGGTGGAACGAGAAAGTTTCTCCATGGTTTACAGAAGATACATGGAAAAATCTTGGAGAAAGCATAAGAAAAGGTCTATCTAAAAAGTGGGAGGAATTTACTGGATGGTGGGAAAACACCGGATTCTATAAGTGGTGGAATCAAGATGTTGCTCCAAAGTTTACAACAGACAAGTGGACATTTAGTGGTATTTCAGATGGATTAAAAAATGCATGGAATAATGCTATAGCCGCTGTAAAGCACATATGGAACGGATTTGCAAACTGGATGAACTCAAAGCTTTCTTTTTCGTGGGATGCGGTAAACATTGCTGGAAAGCAGATTGTTGGAGCCGGAAGTATAAATCTCGGGAAAATTCCTACTTTTGCCGCCGGAGGATTCCCAAGCCAGTACAGTATGTTTATGGCGGGAGAAAATGGACGGGCAGAAATGCTGGGAACTGTTGGAGGGAAAACAGCGGTTGCCGGTGGACAGGAAATTACAGGTATTCGAGATGCAGTGTACAGTACGGCGCAACAGGAAATGGAATTGCTAAGACAGCAAAATCAGTTGCTTCAAGGAATTTTGGAAAAAGAATTTGGGATTACATCAGAGCAGATCGGAAAAAGTGCTCGCAATTATGCAAAAGATTATTTTAACAGAACTGGAAGAGAAGCATATATTTTCTAATGACAAATACCGCCACTTGTGGTAGAATCATTTTATTACAAGTGGCGGGAGGGTAACACATGGCGTTGATTAAATGTCCTGAATGTGGAAAAGAAATTTCAGACAAAGCAGAAATGTGTATCAATTGCGGTTTTCCGTTAAAACAACACGAAAACAATGAAATGTCTGCGGGGAAAAGTAAATTTTATAAATCATACGAACAAGAAAACGAAAATGATAGAGGGTGGGAACGCCCAAAAGAGCCAGAGATTACAGGTGTTGGAAAATTATTCTTAAGAAATTCTGTTGAAAGATCTCAAAACACGGGATTTAATGGTATATATAAATATACTTTATTCGGAGAAAAAAAAGAGGTTTACTGTCCAAGATGTGGGAGCGAAAATTGTTCTCATTATACGGAGCAGAAATTTGTACCAGGCAAAACAAAGACAAGATACACTGCAAATCTAAATCCATTTAAACCGTTTACTTTAGTAAATAAAAAGGAAAAGATTTTGAGAAAAGATCAAACATATGAAATAAATAAAATTATATGTAATGATTGTGGCTACACTTTCATATAAATTTGGATTTAATATGTGGAGAATTACGATGGAGAATAGGGAGTCTGAATCAGAACTAAATGAGTGCAAAAAGAAGTTGAATAAAGCACATCAAACGATAGAAGAATTGAAAATTAAGATGACGCAAGATAAAAAGAATTACAAATGGGAAATAAGAGAGTTAAATAAAGAAAAAGATGCATTAAAGGCGCACAATACTGATCTTTTTAATCGGGAGTCAAACGCGCTTATTCGTGCGGACGATTTGGAAAAAGAGAATATTGCATTGAAAAAAGAGAAAAAGAAATTGGAAATAAAAATAGAAAAACTGGAAAAAGAGAACGAAAACTTATTGAAGAAAAAGGATGAATGTACTAGGGATGCAGATTGGGAAAGGCTGGGGAAAGCGGGTATATAAGAGGGAGCGCAGAGATGCGCTTCTTTTCATTTTTAAATTCAATAGGAGGTATATATGGAAAAACAGGAAATCAAGATTACATATGGGAACACGGAAGTAACTCACACGTCGGAGAAAATTTTGATTAAAGCGCCTAATATTGAAGTAATCACAAAATAGATAAAGAAAGAAAAGCAGCATCTATTAAATTGGTGGTAGGTGCTATTTTTATACTCATTTTTAGGAGAATAATCATGAAAAAATATAAACCAATAGACTGGAGCAAGTGCCCAGAAAGTCGCACACCAATAGGAAATCCGAATAATTGCGTTGTGGCGGATATTCTGCCGGACGGAAAAACTGAAATCTTATTTTCAAGTGATGATAACGGTGCTCATATTTGCAAAACTAAAAAGAAAACTTGATTGGAGGGGTTTGGCATGGCGTACAGCGGATGGCTGTTAAAGATTGGGAATTACACAGTTCCAATGTCTTTTATGAAACCAGAGACATATAGCCCATATGTGAATATGCAGGACTTGGATGATTACTACGATGCTAACGGTTATCTACATAGAAATGCCGTGGAATTAAAGGCGTTAAAAGTTGAGTTTGAAACACGGGCTATGCTTACAAACACGGAATTTAATGCCATTATAAGTAAAATCCGTCAGCAGTTTGCCAATGCAACCGGAAGAGCCTGCTATATCACAGCGTACATCCCGGAATATGACGATTATGTAACACAGTACGGCTATATGGCAGATTTTCAACCTACAATATACGGAACTTATGGAGGTCAAATTCATTACAACTCTGTAAGACTGGCATTTATAGGGGGTGTATACGATGGTTAATTACCAATATTCAAGCCTGTTTTTAAAGGACAGCGTAGACAAACAGTTAAACATCGTATCTGATGATGGAAAAATCAATATCACAAACACCGAACTGCACCAAGAAAAATTTGAATTGACAGAAAGCTTGTGTTCGGAATCTGAATTAACATTCGGGGCATGTGAAGCCGGGATGATTAAATTCACGGTGTCCAATGTATTCTTGCCAATGAAAGGCAAGTGGTTGACTGCAAAGCTGACTCTTGATGGTCACAAAGATAAACCATTCCAAATAGGAAGATACAAGGTTTATTCTGACACACCTACGGCAGATCGGACGTGCCGGGATGTGGTAGCTTACGATGCTTTGTATGATATTTTATCATCTGATGTTACTAATTGGTACAATCAGATACTTCCACAAAAAGATAGCAAGGTAACGCTCAAACAATTCAGAGATAGCTTTTTTAATCATTTTGGAGTGGAACAGGAAGAAGTATCTCTTGTAAATGATGAAATGATTATTGAAAAAACTGTAGAAGTGAAAGCATCAAGTAGCGGAAGTTCAGATACCGCAGAGAAAAGCACGATAGGCGAAGCCATAAGCGGAAAAGAGGTTTTGTTTTGTATACTTGAAATTAACGGTTGTATGGGAAATATCGGACGCGTTGGAAAGTTTCGCTATGTGTACTTAACGCAAGAGATGCAGGGGCTTTATCCGGCGAATGATCTTTACCCGGCGGATGATCTTTATCCTAGAAATCCAAAGAGCACTAGCATAAGTAAAAGCCAGTACATTTCAGCACAATATGAAGATTATATTGTCAGAACGATTGACAAACTGCAAATTCGTGAAAAAGAGAATGATATAGGAGCAATTGTAGGTGATGGCGGAAACACTTATGTGATCGAGGGAAATTTCCTTGTTTATGGGAAAGGGACAAAGGAATTAAACGAAATTGGAGAAAAAACGTTATCAAAGATAAAAGGAATTATATACAGACCATTTAGTGCTGACTGCAAAGGAAATCCATGCCTTGAGGTCGGAGATGCGGTACGGTTGACTACAAAATATGAACTGATCGAGACTTACATCCTAAAGCGCACGCTGAAAGGCATACAGGCTTTGCGTGATGATCTGGAAGCGGACGGGGAAGAGTACCGGACAAGTAAGGTCAACGGAATACAGCGGAGCATATTGCAGCTGAAAGGCAAGAGCAACACTCTGGAACGCTCAATTGAGGAGACGAAATCGACAATCGTTGACGTGGAAAAGGGTTTGCAGTCACAGATCACACAGACAGCCACAGAAATCCGGTCAGAAGTAAAGAATACCACTGACGGGTTATCATCGCGGATAACCCAGACAGCGGAGAGCATCACAGCGGAGGTCAACCGGGCAACGAGCGCCGAGGGTACGCTATCCAGTAAGATCAGCCAGACTGCAGAGAGCATCACAGCGGAGGTCAACCGGGCAACAAATAAAGAGGGAGAACTTGCGGCTGCAATCCAGATAAACGCCGAGGGGATAACGTCAAAAGTGTCACGCGACAGTGTAGTATCGGAGATCAATCAGTCTGCGGAGGGTATAAAGATCCGCGCTGATCTTTTGGAACTCAAGGGTTCTATGGAGATGACCGGCGGGTATGTGCACATTGACGCGGAAGAGAGTACGGACAACTTGGTTGAACTGAAACGGGAAGGAACTCTTGTGCAGATGGGAACGGATGGTTTGCGGTCGGCGGCAGATACGCGTGAACTCACGGCAAGTTACTCTGCTGTTGTGGTGCGTGACACGTCGGCAAACACCATAGCGCAAATGCTCTCAAGTGGAAAAGGAATCTCGTCCTACGGCTGGGAATCTTATTCGGACAAGCGTCTAAAACACGGTATAGAATCCCTTGACCGGGAGAAGAGCGCAGTGCTTATACAGTCCTTGCGTCCGTGCCGGTTTGTTTACAATTATGATGCCGCGGGACATTACCGGCATGGTCTGATTGCACAGGAGGTACTGACTGCGATCGGAGATGAAGACTGGTCGATATGCTCCGAAAATCCAGATCCGGATGGAAATACCTATTATACTCTTGACAAAACAGAACTGATCGCCGATCTGATTGCTACAGTGCAGCTATTACAAGAAAATCTGGAAGAAGTAAAAAAGAAAGTAGGGTAAGCATATGGTCAATGCCAAAATTCGTGAATTTGAAAATGATATTATAAATTACATCAATGCGAAGAGTGATATCCCGATAGAAGTAAAGAATCTGGTGCTTAAGGATATTTTACACCAGGTAGAAGCGGAAGCAAACAGGCACATCATTGCCGAACAGGAGCAGGCGAAAGAAAAGAATGAAAAGGAGAGTGCGGATCATGAATAAAGCATATAACCGTATCAACTGGGAGAATTACCCGAGCGATGCTACGCCTTTGAATGAAGCGAATCTCAACAGTTTGGACAGTGCCACAGATACCATTGACGACCGTGTGATTACGCTTGACACAACCAAGGCAACAAAAACAGAGGTTGCTACACTTGTATCAGATGTGACATTTGAGGAATCTACCGGAATTATTACCATTACGAAGAAAAATGGCTCTAGGGTTACCATTGACACACAGATGGAGAAAATTGCTGTCAACTTTACTTATAACCCGACTACACAGCAGATTATCCTTGCACTGATTGATGGAACAAAACAGTATATAGACCTGTCAGCACTGATTACACAGTATGAATTTTTAGACACGGATACAGTAGCATTTATCATTGATACAGACGGCAAGGTGTCAGCTATCGTAAAAGAGGGAAGCATCAAAGAAGAACATCTGGAACCAAACTATCTGGCAAAGGTCAAAGTAGAGGTTGCAAAGGCGCAGACAAGCGCAAGCAATGCTGCAACATTTGAGGATAATGCAAGAAGTGAGGCAACAGAGGCGCAGGCTAGTGCGACAGCGGCTGCAACATCCAAAAGCAATGCACAGACAAGTGCGGCGGCAGCGGCACAATCAGAATCTAATGCAAAGGCATATGAGAATGTGGCAAAATCAAGCAGAGATGCAGCTGTTGAATCAGCACAGACCGCGACAGAAAAGGCAACATCCGCCAGTGAATCAGCAATTACAGCTAGTGAGAAAGCCGATATTGCCACACGGAAAGCAACAGAAATTATCGGAAAAGCAGAATCTGCAGCAGATAGTGCAACCAAAGCACAGAGTTATGCCGTTGGCGGTACTGGCAGCCGGGAGGGAGAGGACTCTGATAATGCTAAATATTATTATCAGCAGGCAAAAGACGTATCAGAGGGACTAAAAGGTGGATTGCAGCCGCATGGCACGGTGGCTTTTGCAAATCTTCCGGCGCTTCCGGATGTCAATGCAGGATGGATGTACAATATTTCGGATGAGTTTACGACCACCGCAGATTTTAAAGAGGGAGCGGGCAATGCAGTTCCCGCCGGCGCGAATATCTACAAAACGTCAGACGGGAAGTGGGATGTGCTTGCGGGTACTCCTGTGACGGGTGTTAAGGGCGCAAAAGAAGCATCCTATCGGCGAGGAAACGTCAACATCACAGTGGAAAATATTGGCGCAGTTGCAGAAGATGGAGATGCATCAAATACAACCGTTGCTTTTGCAAGCAGTGACACGCCGGATGCCGATGTAAGCGCTTGGACAAGCGTTGCTACATTGACAAGCGGCGAAAAACATTCGTCCATTTTTGCAAAGGTATCGCAGATGTTTAAAAACATCCGTTATCTGTATAAAATGCTTGGAACAACGGATATTTCAAAAATTGGGGATGGAACAACAACGGGTGCTATATCATCGCTGAACAGCAGTTTAAAGAACTATTTAACATTAACAGATCTTACAAAAGATATAAATTTTGGAAAATCATATAATGGAATAACTAATGTCTACTATCGTCAATATGGTCGAATCGCTTGCGTTATTGTTGCAGGCGTTGCGGATAAAGATTATTTGGCACAAACACCTTATAAAATAGCAGATGCGGCAGATTTTAATATAGGGGATGGATGGCACAGTTCAGTCGAATTTAATACAGGTATTACCATGCGAGTATATAAATTAGATGATGATATAGTAATGGGCTTTCATCAAAATATATTAAAAGAAACGAGTATTTACACACATTTTACATATATCGTGTTGTGATTAAGTATAATTGAAATCTTTTTCTATTATTTTTAAATCACCTAATGTTTTTCCATATAAACCTCTAAAAGTGGTTTTATGAATATTGTTTCATTGCCATGCTTATTCACCGCCTATAGCAACATAACCAAAATGTTGTTGATAAAACGAATATCCAGTTAAGATATAAATGCCAGATGATAAGTTTTTGAGTGCATCTTTAATATTCACAACAATGTCTTCATTGTGCCCTTTGATATTGATGATTCTTACATTCGCTAAACTGCTATTTAGTGAAAAACTGTGGTCAAAGATGGAGCGGATGAAAGGCCGACTTGTGGCTTTGGAAAAGTAACCGGACAAATAATCACAAAAACCGACATAAACCGACATATTGTAACAAAGCTGTCGAAACTTGCGACCGAAATGATTTGAATAATGCTGGCAAAATTTGTAAAATAAAATTGTCCGATAAGGGCACTTCAAGTTCTGGAGAGAGGGCGATGTTTGGCGATTCATTGCCCTCTCAAATGTTACTGGCAAATAATGGTAATTTTTTTTGTGTGGGGTTGACTGCAAAGAACATACGTTCTATAATGACATTAACATTATCGGTTGCAGAGATTGGAGGAGAATAAGATGGGGGAAAATGAGTGCAATGAGGAAACAGCGTTTTACAAGGAAAAAATAACTGAAATGGTCGTTAAGT
>OLWB01001627.1_pt1 | contig 20425 bp, 18 predicted proteins | sample 1673331 | NCBI WGS metagenome assembly OLWB01 (sample SAMEA3178943, study PRJEB25190) | human gut metagenome | biome: human gut; feature: human-associated habitat; material: faeces | place: Austria | collected 2013
CATTAAAAAGCCTTAAATCCTGCTTGTATTTGCGAAATATCCGTCATGCTCTTTGTTTTCAGATTCACATTAAAGCAGCAGCCAGTTTATTTTACTCTTCCACCAAAGGGCGCATCAAACCCGAAAATGTGCCGCTGCTCAGTTCTTTACCCCGGCAGCGGCACATTCCATTGGTCTGTTTCAGCCCTCGTTCATATGCCGACGGTTGCGCACGCCGACATTTTCCAGTTCTTCCGGCTCCATTACAATGCGGTACAGTTCTTCATAGCTGTGCACCGTATATTTGGGCTGGATGCCGGTTTTATTTTCCTCGTTGGCAAAGTTAACCCAGCAGGTATCGATCCCCGCATTGATACCGCCCTTGATATCGGCCAGCAGGTCGTCCCCCACCATCAGCACACGGCTGCGGTTGGTCAACCCCAGGTCCCGGATGGCATAGTCCAGCAGCTTGGGCGAAGGCTTTGTCGCACCCACTTTTTCCGAGATATACACACCATCCATAAAGCGGCCAATGCCGGATGCTGCAATGCGGGATTCCTGTACCTGGGTAGCACCGTTGGAAACGATTGCCAGGGTAGCAACTTCGCCCAGTTCTTCCAGAGCGGTCAGCGCACCGGGCATCAGATCCGCATGGTTGGCCAGCTCGTTCTCATAAAAGTCGTTCATCTCGCGGGCGTTGCCGGCTTCCGGTGTGCCAAGAGCCTGCATCACGCGGCCAAACCGCACCGCAAACAGCTTGCTGCGGTTCAGCTCGCCATTGGCAAGGCTGTCCCACAGCTGGCGGTTGATCTGGTGGTAGGTTTCCAATGCTTCGGGGCCGTTGGGCATGCCGTAATGCTCTAACGTAATGCCGACCGCAGCACGCTCCGCTGCGTTAAAATCCAGCAGAGTGTTATCCACATCCAGTAAAAGACAAGTATAATTTGCCATAGATTTATTCCTTTTTTCCGGTCTATTCTTGCCGGATATCTGCCGGGGTGCTGCCCTGCCACCAAAACAATTACTCCGTGTGCTGTGCTTCCGTCCGTTCATCGTCCGTCAGCGCATCGTCAAGGGGTTCTGTGTCAAGGGGCTGGCCCCAGTCAAAATCATAGTTTTCCACACTGCCGTCGGTCACATCGTTCTGGCCGTTATCCGGCTGATAGCCAGCCTCGCAGTCAAAGACAAACATGTGATCACCTCCCGGCTTATGCTATGCCGGGGGCAGGCGCTGTGTGACTGCAATCAGTCTTCGTCGCCAAAGGGGAAGAACGGGAACTGATCGCCCGAATCACTTGGTTCCGGGGTTACCGTGGGGTCCGAAAGGGGTTCCGTTACGTTGATGACAAGCTCTGCATACTGACCATTGTTGGCAGCACGCACGGTATAGCTGCCAACGGTATCCGCGCTGAACTGCACGTTATCGCCGGTTGCACTCCACTGCGGCTTCTGGGCGCAGGTCCAGGTGGTATCCCCCGAAGGATTGCTTACGTTGGCCTGCAGCGTTGTGGTACTGCCTGCTGGCATGGAGCTGACACCGGTGATGCTGACGGTGGTAGCCGGTGCCTGCACATGCACCATCAGTTCCTGCGAAGTATAGGTACCGTTGACTTCCAGCCCGGCCTTGATGCGGTAATCTCCGGTGGCATTCGGCGTAAAGGTATAACTGGCGCCATTCTGCATCAGGTCATCGTTGACCGACCACTGCACACCGCTGTTATCATAGCTCTTACCGCCCAAGGTGACACTGGCGTTGATGGTCAGGGATTCACCCTGCTTGATGGTGCTTTCGCCCTGATCCAGGTTGATCTGCACACGGGCATCGTTGAACATTGCCGTCACGGAAATATCCTTGGTCGCGCTGTCCACACGGGTAGCGGTGGTCAGGCCATCGCTCCACTTATAGAACGTATAGCCGTCCGCCGCCACAGCGGTAATGGTCACGGTCTGCTTTTCGGCTGCGTCCATTTCGATGGAAGTTACGCCGCTCTGGTCATTGCCCTGCAGGGTGCCCTTGCCTTCTTCCACCAAGTATTGCAATTTGAACATTGTAGGGGTCGCCGAAGGCGTGGGCTCCGTGGCGGCTGCGCTGCCGCCAGCCTGCTCAGTACGCTGCGGAATATCATCCGTGTTGGGGCGGGTATCCGCAGTATCGTAAGCATGATTGCGCAGGTAGTTCAGCGCCACATTAGCGCCGGATGTGCTGAAGCCATTCTGTTTGTTGTTCAAATAGGCTGCTTCGGCATAGCCGCTGTTGCTGTCTTTCAGTGCTTCGGCCAAGTTCAGGTATTTATAGCCTTCATCATTGCACATCTTGGCCAATTCCTGGTTGAACTGGTCGATCATCAGCTGCGTTTTGGCGGCATCAGATGCATTTTTTGCCACAGGCGGAATGGCACAGACAATGACATCGCAGTACTGGTACGCACCGGTAATTGCGATGACAGCCTGCTTATAGTTACGGGCAAAATTATCATAGGAAAGGCTGCCGTCCAGATCGTTGCTGCCCAGCAGCATGACCACGCGGCGAGGTTTCATTTTGGATACCGCCTGCGGGACGGTATAGGCGCTGGAATCCCCCGCAAAGTAAACGCAGGCATCGTTCAGCAATGAGCTGACGGTCAGGCCGTCCTTGCCTGCAAACTGATCCAGCGTGATGACTTTATCGTCATACAGGGACTTGGCAAACTGATCCCCCACAAACAGCGTGGAGGAGACATAATCGGTGCCTGCATCAGAGGTTTTGGCCAGCACGGACCCCAGCGAAGTATCCAGCGGATAGGCCTGCGGGTCATAGCGGCCGCTGCCGCCCAGCGACAGCTTGCCCGGCAAAACCCAGGATGCAATAAATGTAAGGATGACAGCCAGCACACATACTGCCAGAACAGCACATGCCTTGCGCTGGGTTGGGCTGAAGGATGCCCGGCTGCCGGATGTTTTGCGGCTCATAATGTTCGTTTCTCCCTTTGTTCCTTATGTAGGATGCGCCCGCGGGCCGGGTTGGTTCCGGCGGCGGGCTGTGCCCGGCAGCGCTTTGCACCGCGCGGGGTTCAGCCCAGAATATACTGGGTCAGTTCTTCACAATTTTGCGCCAGCAGCACCGGATTCCAGGGTTCCATTTCTTCCCTGCTACCATAGCCGTACAGCACAGCAGCAGCGGGCAGCTGGTTGTTGACTGCGCCTTGCATATCATCCTGGCGGTCCCCCACCATCAGGATGCGTTTGCCCGCCAGGCGTGGGTCCTGCAGCACAAGGCGGATCACATCCGTCTTGTTGTCCACACTTTCGTCCATGCTGGCCCCGCCAATGCGGTCAAAATAGTCAAACAGCCCCTGTTCTTTCAGGATGGGTGTTACAACTTCGACCGGTTTGCAGGTTGCCGTTGCCATGTACAGCCCGGCATCTTTCAGGGTATCCATCATCTGACGCACCCCGGGGAACAGGCTGCACTGGTGGCTGCCAACTTCCTCGTAATGCACGCGGTAATACTCCACGGCCTGCTCCACCTCGGCATCCGTTGCAAAGTGCTGGGCAAAGCTCCAGCGCAGCGGAGGGCCAAGGTAGCGGGAACAATCTATCGCATCCGGGTCAAGGCCCATTTTGCGGAACGCATAGGCAAAGCAGTTTAAAATGCCCGGCCGGGAATGGATCAATGTTCCATCAACATCAAATAAAACGGCGTCGTAACGCTGCATCCAAAATACCTCCTGCGGAAAGGCGGTGCTCCCTTTATACAGTCCTGATAACTTCCCATGGCGCTTGCGGCCGCGTTGTTTATGGCCGCTCTCCCGGTGTAAAGCACATTCACTTTACATTCATTTCAAGAGCCTTGGCCGCATACCATGCAGAGAAAACAATGAACTTTCCTGGGTTCTTTATGTTCTCTTTTGGTGTATACGGAATCGAAAACAGACTATCCGATACTCTGCCGTCTGTCAATTCCGTCATAATATACAGTTGTATTATATCATAACTGTCAAGGTTTGAAAATGACTTCACGGAAATTTGATAATTTGCCCCTTCTTTCCTGCTCCAAAAGACAAAAAAGCCGCTGCAAACCGGTAAAATCCGGCCCACAGCGGCAGTTAAATGGTATAAAACTTATCCAAATCCGATCCTGTACGCAATCTTATCAGGAAAGGATCATGCGGTCATTGGCTTCGCCGCCAGCCTGCTCAAAGCGCTGCAGCAGATCCGATACTTCCAACTTTGTCTTTTCTTCGCCGCGCACATCATAAATCACATGGCCTTCGTTCATCATGATCAGGCGGTTGCCATAGCGGATGGCATCGCGCATATTATGGGTGATCATCAGGGTGGTCAGGTGGTTTTCCTGCACGATCTTGTTGGAAATTTCCAGCACCTTGGCGGCGGTCTTGGGGTCCAGGGCTGCGGTGTGCTCGTCCAGCAGCAGCAGCTTGGGCTTTTTCAGGGTCGCCATCAGCAGGGTAACTGCCTGGCGCTGGCCGCCGGAAAGCAGACCGACCTTGCTGGTCATGCGGTCCTCCAGGCCCAGGCCCAGGGTTTTAAGCAGCTCGTGGTACTCGGCATTTTCCTTTTTGGTAATACCAACGCGCAGGGTGCGGCCCGCACCGCGGCGGGCGGCCAGGGCCAGGTTTTCATCAATCTGCATCGTGGCGGCGGTGCCCATCATGGGGTCCTGGAACACACGGCCAATGTAAGCGGCGCGCTTGTGCTCCGGCAGGCGGGTGATATCCTTACCATCAATAATGATCTTGCCCATATCCACCGGCCACACACCGGCAACAGCATTCAGCATGGTGGACTTGCCCGCACCGTTGCCGCCGATTACGGTGACGAAATCGCCGTCCTCCAGTGTCAGGTTCAAATCATTCAGGGCAACCTTCTGGTTGACCGTACCGGGGTTAAAAGTCTTGTAAACGTTTTTGATCTCAAGCATTGCTGCTGCCGCCTTTCTTTACCGCAACGCGGGTGAAGTATTTTGCTTTCCAGTATGGAACCGCAAGGAAGATGGCGACCACGATGGCGCTGAGCATTTTGAGCAGGTCGGTATCGATCTTGAACCAGATGCAGATCTGCATAACAATGTAGTAGATGACGCTGCCGATGCCAACGCTGAGCAGCTTGAGCGCAAAGTTGCGAAAAATCTTGCTGAACACGGCTTCACCGATAACAACGGCAGCCAGGCCGATCACGATAGCACCGCGGCCCATCTGGACATCAGCAAAGCCCTGGTACTGGCTGAGCAGCGCACCGGAGAATGCCACCAGACCATTGGAGAGCATCAGGCCCAGCACAATGTTGAAATTAGTGTTGATGCCCTGCGCCCGCGCCATGTTGGCGTTGCAGCCGGTAGCGCGGATGGAGCAGCCAAGCTCGGTGCCGAAGAACCAGTACAAAATAGCGATAACAACCACCATAAGAACGGCCACGATCAGGATGGTGTTGCGGTAAAACGGAACGCCTTTGATATAACGCAGGGATACCAGCAGGTCATATTTGTCCACGTTGATAGCCTGATTGGCTTTTCCCATGATTTTCAGGTTGACCGAATATAGGGACAACTGGGTCAAGATACCGGCAAGGATGGCCGGAATGCCCATAAACGTGTGGAACAGGCCGGTCACCAGGCCAGCCAGCAGGCCAGCACCAAACGCCAGCAGCAGGGACAGCCAGACGTTCATGCCGGAAATCATACACATGATGCAGACTGCACCGCCAAGGCCCAAGGTGCCGTCTACCGTCAGGTCGGCAACATCCAGGATGCGGAAGGTAAGATAAACGCCAATCGCCATAATGGCCCAAATCAGGCCCTGCGCCAATGCGCCCGGCATGGCATTGAACAATGTTGCAATGTTCAAGAGATCGTCAACTCCTCAAAAAAGATATAGTCTTTTTAATTATATCAAAAAATCGCGGGAAAGAAAAGCCTTTTCCGCGATTTTTGTATTAAAGTTACCTGCATCAAATCAAGGCAGGCCGTTCTGGCTGTTTAGCCTTCGTATGCCACATAATCATCCGGGATGGTGATGCCCAGAGCTTCGGCAATGGTCGGGTTGTATTCCTTAGTGAACTCCGGAGCGTACTCAATGGGCATCTCCTCAACCTTGCTTTCGCCGGTCAGGATCTTGGCGGCCATCTTACCGGTAGCAACGCCCAGGTCATAGTAGCTGATGGACAGGGTAGCAACGCCACAGCCGCTCATGATGCCTTCCTCGCCTGCAACAACAGGCACACCGGCGGGCTGGCAGATGTTATTGACGATCTCAGTGTTGTTGGCAACGGTGTTATCGGTGGGAACATAGATCACATCGCTGGCATCGGCAGCGCTCTGGCAGACGGTGGCCAGATCATTGGAGTCAGAGAATGCGTAATACTCGCAGGTGTAGCCCAGTTCTTCCAAGCTGGCCTTTACGGTATCAACCTGATACTGGCTGTTTGGTTCGGCGCTGCAATACAGCAGACCAACGGTCTTTGCATCGGGGAACAGTTCCTTGATGATTCCTGCCTGCTCATCCAGAGGAGCCAGGTCGCTGGTGCCGGAAATATTGGTGCCGACAAGGCCATCGAAGTCATCAATACCCAGTGCCACGCCGTACTCGGTAACAGAGGTGCCCAGAACCGGGATGGTGTTGGTGCCGGCCTGTGCAGCCTGCAGGGCGGGGGTTGCGTTGGCCAGGATCAGGTCAACATTATCAGAAACAAAGCCATTGATGATGGTGCTGCAGGTGTTGGAATCGCCCTGGGCGTTCTTTTCCTCAAAGGTAACGGCATCGCCGAGCTGCTCGATCAGGGCATCCTTAAACCCCTGGGTTGCAGCGTCCAAAGCAACGTGCTGCACCAGCTGGCAGATGCCTACCTTGTAGGTCTGGCCGTCAGCAGCGGCGGTATCGGAAGCGGCGGTGGATTCTGCGGCAGAAGAAGCGGTGCTGTCCGCGGTCGATGCAGCAGAGCTTGCTGCAGTGCTGCCACAGGCAGCAAGGGAAACAGCCAGGCAGCCGGCTGTCAAAATAGAAAGTGCTTTTTTCATGGTATCTTCCTCCCAAATCTATGCATCGCTCACCGGCATCCACTATGCTGCATAGCCTTGGGTGGGTGTCCTCTCCGAAAAGCGATTTAGTGATTTAAAGTATAGCATCAATCGTATTCCCCTGCAAGATACAATCCGCCAAATCGCGGCGCTTTAGAGCGCTAAATTTCCACATTTTGCACAATTTTAACAAAAAAGCACACCCTGCGTTCTGCCTTTGGGGCATTCGCACAGGGTGTGCAGTATCAATAAGACTTATAAAATGATATTTTTCTCTGTTTTAGCAATTGGGTGCTGGATTGCTTTTGTGTTCCTTGCCGTTTTGGCCTCATTTATGCAAAGATTGCCGCTTCGGTCTGGTTCAGGATGCGGATAAACGCCTCTCGCGTATCCGCCATACGCAATTTTTCCGTCAGGCGGTGGTCGCTGAGGAGGTTGACAAGGCGAGCCAAAATCAACAGGTGGTCGCTCTGGCGGTCCGGCGGAACCGCAACCATAAAGATCATATCCACCAGCTTGCCGTCCGCTGCGCCCCAGTCCAGCCCGCGGGTAAGGGTCAGCGCGGCCAGCCCAAGCGAGGCAACGCCCGCATTGCAGGCATGCGGGATGGCAAGCCCTTCCCCAATGGCGGTGGTGCCGCCCGCGCGTTCACGCTCACACACGGCTTTATAGTAGGCGGTACCGTTGGTGATCACGCCGTTGCTCTCCTGAAGTTCCACCAAGGTTTCCAGCGCCGTCTGCACACTGGGCATCTCGGCATGCAGCATCACACTGTCACGGTTCAGTAAACGGCTGACTCTCAGCTGTGTCTGCTCACTTTCCCTGTGTTTCATACGCCCTCCACCTTGCTGATCAGCTTGTAAAGGAACTCGCCCACCGCGCCGCCGGTGCAGTCGCAGTTGGTCACTTCGTTGGCCGCTGCTTTTACTTCGGACGGCGCATTGGCCACAGCCACGGAATAGCCCGCTTTTTTCATGATTTCGAGATCATTATAATAGTCACCGATCACGATGGTTTTTTTGATGTTCTCGTTCAGGATATGGCAAAGCTCTTCCATTCCGGCTGCTTTGCTGATGCCGGAAGGCATAATTTCCAAGTAGATCTGGTTGGTAGGCAAAAAGTAATTATCCCGGCCAAAGTACCGCGTTTTGGCGTACTGTCCCGCTTTGCGGATCGTTTCCGGATCCCCGGCAAACACCACCTTCAGCCAGCCATCCGGCACATTTTCCAGCGGGCAGGCCACGCTTTCCATGTGTTCATCCACCTGGTGGGCGTGGGTATAGCTGCTGGCGTGAACAACATACATCTCCCCCGCACCGGCCATGACCTCTACACCAATCTTCGGGAATTTTTGCAGCATATCGGCAATGGCGGCAGCGGCCTGTTCCTGATTCAGGCAGGAGCGACGCAGCACACGGTTGGTCTGGAAATCATACAGCAGCGAACCATTGCAGGAGATTGCTGGCAGCGAAAGCTCGATATCGCCCAGCGCCGCGCGGATCGACTCCGGCGGACGGCCGGATGCGACGGTAAAGCGCCCACCCATGGCGGTAAACAACCGGATGACGCTGCGGTTGCAGGCGGGAATGCCCTCCTTTGCAGTCAGCAGGGTGTTATCCATATCACAAAAAACCAGATAATCACTCAAACGCTCCATGGCGGCTTTCCTTTCTCAGACGGCTTAAGTAGTCCTGAAACCAGTCAGGCAGTGAGCTGTCAAACTGCATCCATTCCCCGGTGGCGGGGTGCACAAAGCCAAGCTCCTTGGCGTGCAGGCACTGACCGTTCAGGCTGCGGATACAATTTTTTGGCCCATACACGGCATCCCCAGCCAGCGGGTGGCCAATGGATGCCATATGCACCCGAATTTGATGGGTGCGGCCTGTTTTAAGCTTGCATGCAATGTAAGTAAAGTTGCCGAACCGTTCCAGCACCTGCCAGCCGGTGTAGGCATATTTGGAGTTCTGCTGGGTCACGGCCATCTTTTTGCGATCCTTAGGGTCGCGGCCGATGGGGGCTTCCACAAAGCCGGTATCCTCTTTCAGGTTGCCATACACCACAGCGTGGTACACCCGATGGATAGAATGCACGCTCATCTGTTCGGTCAGTGCCTGGTGGGCGGCGTCCGTTTTTGCAACGACCAAAAGGCCGCTGGTATCCTTATCAATGCGATGCACAATGCCGGGGCGGATGGCCCCGCCGATGCCGGACAGCCGCCCCGCACAGTGCCACAGCAGTGCATTGACCATGGTGCCGTCCGGGTTGCCGGGCGCAGGGTGCACCACCATGCCTTTGGGCTTGTTGACCACCAGCAGGCTGTCATCCTCATACACAATGTCCAGCGGAATGTTCTGGGGCTGGGCTTCGATGGGCTGCGGGTCCGGCAGGGTGAGCAGAATCGTCTGCCCGGCTTTCAGCTTATCCTTTTTGTTCAAGGGGCTGCCGTTGCAGGTCACACTGCCCGCTTCGATCAGGTTTTGCAGCTGGCTGCGGGAAAGATCCGGGCACTGTTCCGCCAGCCAGCGGTCCAGCCGCAGGCCAACGCTTTCCGGCGCAAGGGTCAGTTCACGCTGTTCCATCTGTGGGCGCACTCCCCTTTTGCTGTTTTGCTTTTTGTTCGCGGCGCATATCCAGCAGCAGGCTGAGGACCAGCAGGCCCACGCCGACACAGATGCAGACATCCGCAAAATTGAACACCGGGAAATTGATGAACAGGCAGTTCAGGTAATCCACCACCACGCCGGTGCGGATACGGTCGATCAGGTTGCCAACACCGCCGCCCACGACCAAAATCCAAGCAGCACGCTCCAAACGCGGCATTTTGCGCAAAAGCAGCATACCGGCCAGCACAGCCAGCATCACACCGGTAACGATCACCAGCAGCGTGCGCTTGCCGCTGAGCATGGAAAACGACATACCATCATTGAGCAGGTAATAAAATTCCAGCACATGCGGGATAAAGGGTTTGCTGCCAACCGGCAGCAGTTCCACGGTGGCCCAAAGTTTGATCAGCTGGTCAACCAGCGTCAGGCCTGCCGCAGCAAGAATGGATAAAATGCCAACCAGCATAAACGCCTCCGTCGTCCGGGCCAATGCAGCGTTGCAAAATGCCCTGACAAAAACAGCGGTGCAAAGGCTTGATAAAAGCGCAAAAGCACCGCTGTAAATCATACTATGGCAATACCGCACAGTTCCTGTTTTACAGGCTTAAGCACTGGAACAGCGCTTAACATCATGTGGCATAGCCCTTTATTTGAAATTAACCAAGAACTTTCGCACAGCGCGGGCACAGGCCGTCTTCGCCAACAGCTGTGTCGAACTTCCAGCAGCGCAGGCACTTGTTGCCGGCAGCATGGGCAACGCTCATGCCCAGGCCCTCGGTCAGACCCTTCACGCCGCCTTCGCCCTTGACCAGATCCACATGGGAAACGATCATCAGATCGGCCAGCTCATCCATCGGGATGGCGTTCAGGAAGTCATACATTTCATCGCTGCAGTACAGGGTAACGGCAGCTTCCAGAGAGGAACCGATGGTCTTATCGGCACGGGCCTGCTCCAGAACCTTCTTTACATCGTCACGCACAGCAATGATCTTGGCCCACTTGGCGTCAAAAGCGGCATCCTCATCGCTCTTGGCTTCCGGCATACGCTCCCAGCAGACATACTCCTGCATGCCTTCCAGCTTCGGGATGTAGCTCCAGATTTCCTGGGCGGTGAAGCACAGGATGGGGGCAACCAGCTTGGTGAAGTCAACCAGAATGCGGTACAGCGCAGTCTGGGCGCAGCGGCGTGCGTGCTCGTCCGCGCAGTACAGGCGGTCCTTGATGACGTCCATATAGAAGTTGGACATATCAATGACGCAGAAGTTGTAGATTGCGTGGTAAGCGCGGGAGAAATCGTAATTATCGTAAGCGGCACGCACATTGGCGGTCAGGCTGTTGCAGCTCTTGAGTGCCCAGCGGTCGATTTCGAACAGCTGATCCTCGGCAACCATATCCGTGGCAGGGTTGAAATCGCCAATGTTGCCCAGCATAAAGCGGGCGGTGTTGCGCATCTTGCGGTATGCTTCGGACAGCTGCTTGAAGATATTCTTGCCTGCGCGCACATCAACGGTGTAATCGCTGGAAGCAACCCACAGACGAACGATGTCAGCGCCGTAATCGCGGATGATTTCGGACGGCTCCACACCGTTGCCGGCAGATTTGTGCATCTGCTTGCCCTGCTCATCAACGACCCAGCCATGGCACAGAACGCCTTTGTACGGGGCAACGCCCTGGGTGGCAACGCTGGTCAGCAGGCTGGACTGGAACCAGCCGCGGAACTGGTCGGCGCCTTCCATATACAGGTCAGCGGGCCAGTTCAGTTCAGGACGTTCGCGGCAGACTGCGCTCCAGGTAGAGCCAGAGTCGAACCAGACATCCATGATATCGGGATCCTTTTCCCAGTCAGAAGCGCCGCATTCGCAGACCTCAGTCTTGGGCATGATCTCGTTGGCATCGTACTTATACCAGGCATCGGAGCCTTCCTTGCGGAACAGGTCACTGACAGCCTTGATGGAAGCATCGGTGATGTGGTACTTGCCGCAGTTCTTGCAGTAGAACACCGGGATGGGCACACCCCACACGCGCTGACGGCTGATGCACCAGTCGCTGCGGTCACGCACCATGCCGTGCATACGGTCATGACCCCAGGCCGGCTGCCACTTGACTCCGTCAATGGCCTTATAGGCTTCCTCGCGGAACTTATCAATGGAGCAGAACCACTGTTCGGTTGCACGGAAGATGATGGGATGGTGGCAGCGCCAGCAATGCGGGTACTGGTGGGTAATGTGCTGCACGCCCATCAGGTGGCCGGACTGCTTGATGTGCTCCAGAATAACTTTGTTGGCAGCCCAAACCTTAAGGCCTGCAAACTCTTTGCCTGCTTCTTCGGTCAGGTAACCGCCATCGTCCACGGGGACAATAACGGGAACCTGCGGGTAGTGGTTGACGCAGACTTCAAAGTCCTCAACACCGTGGCCAGGTGCGGTATGAACGCAGCCGGTGCCGCCTTCCAGGGTAACATGGTCACCCAGGATAACCAGGCCCTTGCGGTCCAGGAAGGGATGCTGATACTGCATCAGCTCAAATTCAGAGCCGAGAACGCGGGGCTCCAGAACCTCGTAATCCTCGATATGGCAGGCTTTCATGGTGGATTCCACCAGACCGGCAGCCATCAGGTGATATTCATCGCCGATTTTGACGAAGGCATACTCCAGGCTGGGGTTCAGGCAGGTTGCCACGTTGGCGGGCAGGGTCCAGGTGGTGGTGGTCCAGATCACGATCCATGCCTTGTCCAGAGGGATACCGTACTTGGCCAGAACACCGTTGGGGTCATCGGTGAGCTTAAAGCGGACATAGATAGAATCGCACTCGTCCTCGGCATACTCGATTTCGGCTTCTGCCAGAGCAGTACGATCCTCCGGGCACCAGTAAACGGCTTTCATGCCCTTGTAGATATAGCCTTTCTTGGCCATCTCGCCAAAGATTTCCACCTGGCGTGCCTCAAATTCGGGGCGCAGGGTCAGGTAGGGGTTGGCGAAATCGCCCTGAACGCCCAGGCGGGCGAACTGGCTGTTCATCACATCAATATGCTCGGTAGCAAACTCTTTGCAGATCTTGCGCAGTTCCAGCTTGGAAATGCCGGCCTTTTTATCACCCAGAGAGGACAGAGCCTTCAGCTCAATGGGCAGACCGTGGGTATCATAGCCGGGAACATAGGGAGCACAGTAGCCCGACATGTTCTTTTCACGGATGATGATATCCTTGATGATCTTGTTCAGGGCAGTACCCATATGGATATTACCGTTGGCATACGGAGGGCCATCATGCAGAACAAAGCGCGGCAGATCCGCGTTATGTTCGATCATTTTTTCGTAGACGTGGTTTTTCTCCCAATCCTCCAGCATTTTGGGTTCCTTTTTCGGCAGCCCGGCACGCATTTCAAAGGGGGTAGCCATCTTATGGATGGTATCATTGTAATTCTGCGGCAAAGTTTCCAACTCTCCTCTATTTCCTTATTATAGCTGATATGGCGGCTTGTCCAAAGCGCAGTATACCAGGTTGCCCCGGCAGTTCTGCACCGTTCAGGCAGGTCTTAAAATGCTTGGGGTACACGCACGCACAAATGCGGCACCTCAAACATCATAATCAATGTCATCAAATGCGTCAAGCTCCGCTTTGGCAGGGCTCTTGGTTTTGCGGGCATTTTTGCCCGTGCTGCGGGCCGAAGCGCCGCGGCTGCGGGAGCCGGATTTCTTGGCGGGCTTTTCCGGCATATCCCCGCCGTAAAGCCCGGCAACGGATGGCATATCATCGTCCGGCAGGATTGGCTTTGTTTTGGGGGCAAAGGCAAATTCTACCGTATCGATCTTTTCCTCGTCCAGCGGCTGGACAGGGGCAGGTGCCGGAGCCGGTTCCGGCTCTTCGGGCTGGGCGGATTCTTCCGGCTCAGCCTCGTAATATTCCGGTTTCTCATATGCCGGATAGCTTTCCTCCGGGGCTGCGGGCTGCGGAGCCGGGACATCCTCCGGGATTGGCTGGTTGGGTTCCGGTTCCGGCTGCGGAGCCGGGGCAGGCTGTTCTACCGGCTGGGGTGCAGGCTGCTGCGGGGCTTCCTGCGGTTCAGGCTGCGGCTGCGCGGCCTGCTGTTCTGCACGGTTGGTGTGATACTCCGGAATTTTGGCAATCATTTCGATGTGCTGGCGGTACAGGTCCATCAGGCGCTTTTTGAACGCATCCGCTTCCTGCTTTATTGTCACAAGCTCCTGCTGGGCCAGCTCCACCTCATCGCGGGCGCGCTGTTCACGATCCTCCGCCTTAATGTTGGCGGCACGGATGATCTCGGCAGCTTTCTGCTTGGCTTCCTTGATGACGTTCTCGCCAAGGCGCTGGGCATTGATCATGGTTGTGCTCAGGGTATCTTCGTCGGCACGGTACTGGTCAATGCGCTGGGCCAGTATGACCAGCTTTTTCTGCAGGTCATCATTTTCTGCGGCCAGGCTGTCGATGCTGTCCGCAACCTGTTTGAGGTAATCGTCTACGTCCTCACAACGATAACCGCGCATGGCACGGTCAAAGGTCACGCGGCGCACATCATCCGAAGCAATCATCCAAATTCCTCCTGTTTCGGGTGGCACACACCCGGAATGGTATCCGAAATTTTACCGTTCGGCACGGCTGCCGGGCTGCCCCGGCCCATGGGTTTCACATTCAGGTTTTATGTTCAATACTGATAAAACGTGATAAAGATGCGGTCCTTGCGGCTTTTGCCGCCGATTGCCACCAGACGGTAGCGCCCAACGCCCCGCACGGTGAAGATATCGCCTTCAAACACATCCTCATGGGCGGTGCGCAGCGGAACGTGGTTCACTTCCACCCTGCCGCTTTGGATTGCCTGCGCCGCAATGGAGCGGGAGGTGCGCATCATGGCTGCCAATACGGTATCTGCCCGCAAAGATGGCACCGTTGCATCCTGCGTCTGGCGTTCCGGCCCACGCAGGACTTCTTCCGGCACGGCATCGCAGCGCTCGACATGCACCGGGCTGCGGCCAGCTTCCGTCAGGTTGGAAGCAATAAAATCCGCCTTATCTTCCAGCACAAAGGCATACACACTGCGGGCATCGGCCGGATCCGGCAGGATATCCCCCAAACAGGCACGATCCAGGTCAAGACCCAGGATTGCCCCCAGATAGTCACGGTGGCCCGGCACGGCGCTGCCGCCCTGCTGCGGCGCTGTGAAATGCAGCACCGCAACTGGCTCTTCCGGCCAGGAATCCGGTGGTTCAATGCAGAGCACTTTGCGTTCCGCATCCGGCCAGCCGCCCTGAAAGCGGGCAAAATCGCAGCCCTCACGGTTGAGCGCAGCCTGCGCAAGGGCCTGTTCGCGATCCGAAAGGAAGCCCGTTGCCCGCGGGATGCCACGCTGCATGGCGGTACGGCAAAGTTCTTCCACCCGGCGCATCAAAAAGCGTTCATCCTCGTTCTGCGGCGGCACAAAGCCGCGGGTCCTTGTATCAGAAGAAGACGCCATTGTTCTCCAGCTCGTCCAGCAGGTCGCCCATAATATCAACGTTATACGGGGTAATGATGAATGTACTGGTTGCTACACGCTTGATCTGGCCGTTATTGGCGTAAGCCACGCCGGACAAAAAGTCGATCAAACGGCGGGAGACTTCTTTGTTGGTGGATTCAAGGTTCAGCACAACGGTGCGCTTTGCGTTCAGCTGGTCTGCAATGGCAGCAGCATCGTCAAAACGTTCCGGCTTGACCAGTACAACCTGCAGCTGGGTGGTAGCATTGATGTTGACCACCTTGTTGCTGTGCTGCTTAGCAGTTTCCTGCGTGGGGTAGGCTTCTTCCGGGGCTGGCGAACCGCCCTGACCACCGCCAGGGAAGATATCATCCTCTTCGTTATCATCCACATAGGAATCTGCTTCGGGATCCTGGTTGATTCCGAGGACGTTTCTCAAACCATCTATCATGGACATGGCAGTTACTCCTTACGTTTGCTTAGTTGTATAAATTGCACAAAAAAAGCCCCGATCGGCTTTTGTCACAACTATACAGTATTTATTATCTTCCATTTTTGCTTCGTTGTCAATACAAATATAACAGAATGTGGGGCAAAACGCCCGTTTTCTGTCCTTACAGCAGCTTGCCGTCCTGCAGGTTGCTGCCTTCCACGATCACCTCATCGTACAGGCGCAGCTCGTTATCCTCCCCCACTTTGCCGCCTTCCGGTACAAGGATGTAGGTATCGTCCTCATATAAAATGGTAATGCGGCGGAAGCGCTGCAAATCGCCGTATTTGACATATACGCCGCGCTGGCCGTTCACGATATGCAGGGCCCTGCGGTCAATGCGGATGCCCTGATAGGTGTGCAGGCTGATTTCGGCCTCCTCATAATTCAGGCAGAGCACCTGAGCATTGATGCTGCGGCATTCCAGCGCCACTTTGGCAAGGCCGGTTTCTTCGTCGGTGGTCACATCCACCACGGTGGCAGCCAAAGGCTCTTCCTGTTTGCCCGGAACGCTGATGCTCACGCGGGACAGGCCGTTCAACCGCCCGGCAAGGTCTGCCGAACACACGGCATAAAACCGCCAGGAAAACCCGGTTACAATATGCCCGGCAAGGTCGGCATTGGACGGAGTCTCCCCTGCGTTGATCATCTTTTGCAGATCAGCCGGGCTCATGGCATCCAGCTCCGTGGGATCCCGCACCACCGGGGCGGCGCTTTCGGATGAGACAAAATACCCGTTGGTATCCGCTTCGATCGTCTGCAGGCCGTTCAGCTGGGCAGCAATGCCGTCCCGCTCGGCCTGCAGGCTGGCCAGCACCTCGCCAAAGCCCGCCGCCTGGCCGGTGCTGATCTGCAGTTTATTTTGCGCCAGCAAAAAATCTTCCGCAGCATCCTGAATTGCGCCGTAAGATGCTGTGTCGATCTGGTCCAGCAGGTTATACAGCGCCGTGCGCGTCTGGGTGGTCAGAACCGAAAGATCGCTGCCGGAGGAATTTTCCGACTTTGTCAGCAGCAAAATCGCACGATCCAACCGGTCCAGCCGTTCCCGCATTGCTCCCTGGGAATCATCCGTATACTGTTCCGCCAGAATGGTGCCCGCGCTGACGCGCTCACCATCCTGCACCACATATCCCAGGTTGCCGCTGCCAGGCACATCCACTGCCTGGAACACTGCCACGCCTTTCAGCGTGATGTTATCCGACATGGTGTAGGCAATGGCGGTTTCGGTTTTGTAAGTTCGGTGGAAGATCGTGTAAATCTGGATACAGAGATACCCAAGCACCACAACCAGCAGCGCCGTAAACAGGGCAAAAAGAATTTTTATGAATGCTTTGGGCTGGCTTTCATTCTGTTCATGCATTGGGTATCCCCCCTTTGGTTTTATGGCAACACCGCACAATTCCCGCCTTGCGGCTTAAGCACCGCTCCGGCAGCTGCGGCACGGCATCTGTGTTGCCAAAATGCTCGATAATGTCGGGTTGCGGTACCCGCATCGTGCTTCGGGGGCAAAAGCCCCTCGCACTCTGCGACCGCTGCCCCTGCTTCGGTTCGCTGTTTCCGCCACTGGCGGCGCTCACCTTTGCAGCATCCAGTATTATCTGCGCTTTTGGCTTAGCAGCTGCCGCACCTCGCTCGCCGCATCGGCACTTAGAATTATGCGGTATTGCCTTATCTTTTATATATAGCGATATTGTTACTGCATTTCAAGCGTTGTTTTCCGCCAGGAACGCTTCGGTCTGTTCTGCCGCCTGCTGTTCCAGGTTTCCGTCTTCCAGGTAAAGCCACACAGCGTCCGTCTGGCGGCGGAACCAGGTCAGCTGACGCTTGGCATAATTGCGGGAAGCCTGCTTGAGGTGCGCAAGGCAGCTTTCCAGGTCTGCTGTTCCCTCAAAATACGGGAAGAACTCTTTGTAGCCGATGGCCTGCGCCGCGGTGCGGTAGGTATCGCGGTGGTCATACACCAGTTTGGCCTCTTCCAGAATGCCGCTTTGCATCATACGGTCACAGCGGGTATCAATCCGCTGGTAAAGAAGGGTGCGGTCGCGGCAGGTCAGGCAGAGACAGAGTGAACGGTAAGGTTTTTCCGCCGGACGGGCGGCCTCGCGCTCAGCGCTCATCTTGCGGCCGGTGGCACGGTACAGTTCCAAAGCACGGATGACCCGAGGGGTGTTGTTGGGATGCACCTTGGCGGCATAGCCCGGGTCCACCGCGGCAAGTTCTGCATAGAGCGCCTGGGAGCCTTCCGCCTGCAGGCGGGCTTGCAGCTCCTGCCGGATGGCGGGATCCACTTTTTCCGGCGTAAAGCCAATGCCGTTGAGCAGGCTGGTAATGTACAGCCCTGTGCCGCCCACAACCAGCGGCAGCTTGCCCTGTGCCGTCAGCTGGGTGATGGTTTTCCCCGCAAGGGTGGTAAAATCCGCCACGCTGAACGCCTGTTCCGGCGCAAGGAAGCCGACAAGATGGTGCGGCACCCCCTGCATTTCTTCCGGGGTCACTTTGGCAGTGCCAACATCCAGCCCCTGATAGATCTGCATGGAATCCGCACTGATGATCTCGCCGCCAAAGCGTTTGGCCAAGGCGACCGAGAGCGCGGTTTTACCAGTTGCCGTCGGTCCGCCAATGGCAACCACGCGGGGCTTGGCGGCATTATACAAGGCGTCCAAACTGTTTTTCCAGCTCCTTCCGGGTCAGCTTCAGCACGCAGGGGCGGCCATGGGGACAAAACGGCGGCACACTGCCGTCCATAATTTTCTGGGCCAGGGCCAGCATTTCATCGGTGGTGGTCCTGTCCCCCGCTTTAATGGCGGCGCGGCAGGCAATGGAATGCAGTACCCACTCGGTTTTCTCCCGCAGGGCATCGCGGCCGCCGTTCAGCAAATGGTTGGCCAGTTCCAGCACCATATCCCCCACATCGTCCACCGGCACATCCGCAGGAACGGCACGCACCACAACGGTAAAGCCGCCGTAATCATCCACTTCCACACCGCTGTTCTGCAAAAGTTCCTGGTGGGCCAGCAGGGCCTGCTTTTCCTCGGCGGAAAGGTTGACCTGCACGGGGACAAGCAGCATCTGAGACGGCACGCTGCCGTAATCCTTGGCGAGCTGCTCAAACAGGATGCGCTCATGTGCGGCGTGCTTATCAATCAGACAAAGCTCATTGTTGCGCTCGGTGATGATGTAGGTTTTGAATACCTCCCCCACCACGCGCAGCGGCAGGCTGGCGGGTGCCGGGGCAAAGGTCGTCTGCTCCGGCGGGATGTCCGCCTGGGCAGTTGGGTCATTGTGGGTGATGGGCAGTGCGCTCAGGCCGGTGGCAGATTTTTCCTCTTCCGGCAGTTCCGGTGATTCAATATTTTCCAGCTGGGCCGGGGCAGGCTGCTGCGCGAGGGCTGTGGTTACAGCGGGTTCTACCTTGGGCTGCTGTTCCGGCAGGTCGGGCAGAATGTCCAGCAGATCCTCCTGTGCCGTGTGCGGCGCGGGGGCGGCAAACTGCGGGGTGCTGGGTGCATTAAATGGTGCCCGCACCGAGTTCAGCTCCATCACTCCGCTGGTACCGGGCAGCGTGCGGGCAGGCACCGGGGCCGTGAGCTTATTCAATGCGCGGTACTCTGCCGCGGAAAGGGTGTTGAAATGCTTTTGCGGCTGCGGCGGCTGGGCCGGTGCAACCGCAGGCCGCTGGGGGTTGGACTGTGCCGGAGCACTGCCGGGCAGCGTTGTCTGCTGCGGGGCGGGCTGGGGATTTTCTTTTGCCACATGGCCCAAATCAAAGCGGCACTCTCCGCTGCCGGGGGCAGCCAAGGCCGCGCGCACCGTGCGGTAGACCGCATCGAACACATCGCTTTCCCGCGCAAAACGGATCTCGGTTTTGGCGGGGTGTACGTTGACGTCCACCATGTCCGCCGGCATATCAACGCGCAGGATGGCGCCGGGGTATTTGCCCTGCATCAGGGTACCCTTGTAAGCGTTTTCCAGCGCAGCCATCATGGTGCGGTTTTTGACATAGCGGCCATTGACGTAAAAATGCTGCGCACTGCGAGACGCCCGGCAGGCGCGCGGCGGGGTGACAAGGCCGGTCACTTTATAAACGCCGCCATCGCCATCCAGCGGCAGCAGGTCGCGGGCAAACTCCCGCCCCAGCACCGCATAGGCAGCGCTGCGCAGCTGGCCGTCACCAGGGGTCATGAACTGCTGCTTGCCGTCCCGCAGAAAGCGGAATGCAATTTCCGGGTGGGACAACGCTTCATGCAGAACGATATCCGCCACAAAAGTTCCCTCACTGACGTCCTTTTTCAGGAACTTCATGCGGGCGGGCGTATTATAGAACAGATCGTTCACCGTTACGGTGGTGCCGCGCGGGCGGGCGCCGGGCTCCATGCCCTGGGGCTCGCCGCCCTCAATGCGATAGCAGCAGGCGTATTCGTCCGCTTCGGTGCGGGTCAGCACCTCTACCCTGGCCACGCTGGCGATGGAAGCAAGCGCTTCGCCGCGGAAGCCAAGGGTGTGGATGTGGCCCAGATCCTCGGCACTGGCAATTTTGCTGGTTGCGTGGCGCACAAAGGCTTTATCGATATACTCTGCCTCAATGCCGCTGCCGTTATCCGCAATTTGCAGCTGTTGAATGCCGCCGCGCACGATGGAGAGCGTGATCTGCGTTGCACCGGCGTCGATGGCGTTTTCCAGCAGTTCCTTTGCAACCGAAGCAGGCCGCTCCACCACCTCGCCTGCGGCGATCAGTTCAGCGGTATGCTTATCCAGTACGCGAATTTCTGCCATGGGGTACCTCTTTCTAGGTTATGGGGTGTTTTTCTACTTAAAGTTTAGGGCAATACCGCACAATTCCCGCCTAACGGCTCAAGCACCGCTCCGGCGGCTGC
>OLWB01001633.1_pt1 | contig 20357 bp, 19 predicted proteins | sample 1673331 | NCBI WGS metagenome assembly OLWB01 (sample SAMEA3178943, study PRJEB25190) | human gut metagenome | biome: human gut; feature: human-associated habitat; material: faeces | place: Austria | collected 2013
AGTAATCGCATTATCAGTTATGGGAATTAATCCTAGAACAGAGACAAGATTTATTAAAAATGGTGTTTCAGTTATGTCAGCACTTAACAGCCTCTATCTCTCAGATGGTAACTTCTGTCACCTTAAAGGCGGAGATGCTAATGAAATGGCAACAGAACAGGCTTATTTAGCATTAGTTGCATATAAGAGATTAGTTGAGAACAGCACATCAATTTATGATATGAGTGATGTAACTAAGATTAGTAATCCGGTTATTAAAGATGATGATAAGAAAGATGATAACAAATCTGACGACAACAAGTCTGATGATAATAAGAAAGACGATGATAAGTCAGATAACAAATCTGATAATAACGGAAACAGTTCAGCAGAGAATAATGATAAAACACCAGGAAATGATAAAGATTCATTGCCAAAAACAGGTGATTATACTAATATATTATTATATGTATTGTTAATGACAGCTTCAGGAGCAGGCGTATATGTAATATATAGAATTAAGCGTAAGAAAGATGTGACAGCATAATATCGTAAAGCGATAATCTATTTTATAAAGAAGTAATTCATAAAGGCGCTATATTCTTTGATATAGCGTCTTTATATTTTCAATATATGATAAAATCTTTATAATTCAATTAATGTTAAGTATTAATCTCTGGGTTATGATATGAAAATGGTAATTAAAAATATTATGGAAAAGGCTAAAAACTATGAATATTTCAAAGATAAAAGAATGGTTAAAATTAAATAGAAATAAAGTAATAGGTGTGGCTTTTATACTTATTGTACTTACTGTAGCTTTCTTATCAGGAGAAAAGCCGGCATCAGTTAATCCTAAAGATGATAAATCAACTGAAAATGAATTACAAAGTAATGCGACAAGTGATAAAGTAGAAAATAGATATACTATAAAGAATAGTAATAGTAGTGACAATATTAATCAGACAGATAATAATACCAATACAGATGTATCAGATAGTAATAGTGAAGCTCAGGATACCTCAGCATATAATGATAATAGTAAATCAGACAATCAGAATGGAGAACAAAATCCAGACTTAAATGGTAATACTTCACAAGATACAGATAATTCAGCAGAAGCTAAGCCAGACAGTAATAAAACGGATATAAGTAGTCCGGGTACAAATATATCAGATGGTAGTAATGAGCAGAATACTAACGGAAATTCTAATACATCAACATCTAATAATTCAGGCAATAATCAGAATGGTAATACGAATAGTGATACGGGCAGCAACTCTGGTAAGAATGAAAACACCTGCACCATATCGATATCCTGTGCCACTATACTTAATAATATGAGTATATTAGATAAGGATAAAAAAGATATTGTTCCTAAAGATGGATGGATATTAAAGGAGAGAACAGTTACATTTAAAGAGGGAGAAAGTGTATTTGATATTTTAAAGAGGGTATGTAAGGATAATAAGATTCATATGGAGGCAAGTTTCACTCCATTATATAACAGTTCATACATTGAAGGAATTTATAATTTGTATGAGTTTGATTGTGGCGCATCATCGGGCTGGATGTATAGCGTAAATGGCGAATTTCCTAATTATGGATGTTCTAAATATATAGTAAAAAAGGGCGATGTAATAAGGTGGCAGTATACATGTGATTTGGGAAAAGACATAGGAGGGGGAATGAATTAATGGAAAATATAGACAACTTTGCAGGATATCATCCTATCGTTAATCTGGCATATTTCGTAATTGTGATTGCAATAGCTATGTTTTCAATGCATCCGGTAATTATATGTATTTCACTTATAATGTCGCTTGTATATCTGACGTATCTGACAGGAATCAGGCAGGTTATTGGCAGATTAAAACTTTTAGTTACTATGACAATTATGATAATAGTTATTAATCCATTATTTAACCATGAGGGAATGACGATTTTAGGCTATTTTAAGACAGGTAATCCGCTTACACTTGAATCAATAATATATGGAATATTTATGGCATTACTTATGATGAGTGTAATATTATGGTTTGCTATCTATAATGTTATTATGACATCTGATAAATTCATATACATTTTCGGAAGAATAATTCCACATTTAAGTCTGATAATCTCAATGTCTCTTAGATATGTTCCAAGATTCAAGGAGCAATTTATAAGAGTCAGGGAAGCAAGAAGATGTATGGGAAGAGATATTAATCAGGGAAATATATTTATAAGAATTAGAAATATGGCCGCGATTTTATCAATTATGATTACGTGGTCGCTGGAGAATTCAATTGAGACAGCAGATTCTATGAAGTCAAGAGGATATGGACTTCCTGGAAGGACAGCATTTTCAATTTATAAATTTCATAAAAGAGATAGTATAGTATTAACAACTATGAGTGTATGCACGATGGCATTTATATGGCTGGTGGCAAATGATAAAATGTATTACAGATACTATCCTGTATTTGAAAGAAATCTTGCAAATATATGGTCGGTGATGGCTTATACGTTATTTGTCGTAATATGTAGTATTCCAATGCTGATAGACATATGTGATAGCTATAGATTTAAAAGAACAGAATTAAATGTGCATTAGATTGTGGAGATAAAGAGACGAAATGAAAATATTTTCAATAAATCAATTAGAATTTGAATATCCTGAAAGCAAAATAAAAGTCCTTAATAATATTAATCTTAATATAGAAGAGGGCGAATTCGTAACGTTATGTGGAGCCTCAGGCTGTGGAAAGAGTACATTATTAAGACATTTGAAATCAGTACTTGAACCGGCAGGACAGAGAAATGGCGAAATCTTATTTATGGGAAAAGCCCTTATAGAGTGTGATGAGAGAAGTCAGGCTGAAAATATAGGTTTTGTATCGCAGAACCCGGATAATCAGATAGTAACTGATAAGGTATGGCATGAGTTAGCTTTTGGGCTTGAAAGTCTTGGATATGATAATGAAGTGATAAGGCAGCGTGTGGCTGAAATGGCTGCATTTTTCGGAATTGAGGACTGGTTTTATAGAAGTGTTTCTGAACTGTCAGGTGGGCAGAAGCAGTTATTATGCCTTGCTTCGATTATGACAATGCTTCCAGAAGTAATAATACTAGACGAGCCTACAAGCCAGTTAGATCCGATTGCAGCATCAGAATTTATAAATATGCTGTTCAAGATAAATCATGAATTAGGAATAACGATTATCATTACAGAACACAGATTAGAAGAGATTATACCACAGAGTGACAGGGTTATAGTTATGGAAAGCGGCAAAATTATAATCGATGATGTGCCTGAGGTTATGTGTCAGAAATTAAGGGATATGAAGCATAGTATGTTATTATCTATGCCTGTTCCTATTCGTGTATATAGCAGTGTTTTATATGGAAAATGTCCGTTAAATGTTAATCAGGGAAGAAAATGGTTAGAGGCTTACAGTAGTAAAAATAATATAAAAAAATCCATTGAAGAGAAAAATTATAAATTTGATGAAAAAGTTATCGAACTTAAGGACATATGTTTCAAATATGAGAAGAATGGCGAAGATGTGTTAAAAGATGTAAGTCTGAATGTGCATAAAGGTGAAATATATAGCATTCTTGGTGGAAATGGTACAGGCAAAAGTACGCTTCTATCTGTTATATGTGGCATCAGAAAACCATACAGGGGAAAGATTAAGTTAAATGATGCGAAAAAGATTATAATGCTGCCGCAGAACCCACAGACGTTATTTGTTAAGAAAACGATAGCCGAAAATCTGTCAGATATTAGTAAGGATAAAGAGCAAATCAATGAAGTTATTAAGATGTGCAGACTTAGTGATTTTACAGACAGACATCCATATGATTTATCAGGTGGTGAGCAGCAAAGGGTAGCACTTGCGATGGTGCTTCTTACTATGCCTGATATTCTTCTGCTAGATGAACCGACTAAAGGTTTAGATAATGAATATAAAACAGAGTTTGCTAAAATAATTCATAAGTTGTCAGATAGTGGAAAAACCATAATAATGGTAAGCCATGATGTGGAGTTCTGTGCTGAATTTACCCATAGATGTGCATTGTTCTTTGATGGAAATATCGTTGCAGAGAATATTCCATACAGGTTCTTTAAAGGAAATAGTTTCTATACAACGGCGGCAAACAGAATGTCTAGAGGAATTATTGAGGGAGCAATTACTGCGAGTGATATAATAGAGGCATGTAAAAATGAGAATAATACAGATGATAGTGGAAATGATTTAGGTAATATCAGAGAAACCAATAAAGATAAAGACGAAGATAGTGATAAGTATTGTTGTGAAAAATGCAATGAAGATGATTCGGATAATGAAATAGAAAAGGAAAAAAATAATTTAGAAATTGAAATAAAAAAGAAAGAAAATGATTCGGATAATGAAGCAGGAAAAGCTAAGGATAATATAAGCAAAGTTAATGCTATCAAGAAACAGAATATATTTATGGCAATTATGTTTCTGATAACTATTCCCATAACAATTTTTAGTGGAATTTATTATTTCGATGACAGAAAATATCTGTTTATTTCATTATTAGTTCTGCTAGAAGCTATAGCCCCATTCTTCATTATATTTGAAGGAAGAAAGAGGGAAGCGAGAGAGATAGTAATGATTTCCGTATTATGTGCGATAGGAGTGGCAGGCAGGCTTGCGTTCTATATGCTGCCGGAATTTAAACCGATAACGGCAATTGTAATAATTACAGGAGTAAGTCTTGGGGCAGAAAGTGGCTTTTTAGTCGGAGCGGTAACAATGTTAGTGTCAAATATTATATTTGGACAAGGCCCCTGGACACCATGGCAGATGTTTGCCCTTGGAATTATCGGCTTTTTGTCTGGAATAATTTTCAGAAAGAGAAAGAACAGACCAAATGTTATCGTGTTAGCAGTATATGGTTTTCTTGCAGCAGTTGTAATATACGGTGGAATTATGAATCCTGCGGCAGCTGTTATGTCACATGCAAGAATTAATAAGGCTACTTTAATAAGCTATTATGTGACAGGATTTCCGATGGATTTAGTAAATGGCGTTGCAACATTAATATTTACTATCTTGTTAACGAATCCAATGATGGATAAGATTGAGCGCGTTAAGAAAAAATATGACCTTATATAGACAGTTATTATATGAATGTGCTAATATAAAGGATACAATATTAAGATAAATGATATGAATACCGAGGACTGGCATATGCAAAAAGGAAGCAGAATAGGAATAGTCGGTTGTTCTAACGGACAGACCAAAGAATATGAAGAGAAAATTGAATATTTAATAGGTACAATTACTAATGAAATTGGATTAGAGCCAGTTATAAGTGATTATATTTATGAGACCGATTCATATTTCAGTGGAGATGCCGAAGATAAGGCAGATGCATTGATGAATTTCTATAAAGATAAGGAAATTAAGGCTATATTTGATATATCAGGTGGTGATATTGCAAATGAAGTCTTAGAATATTTAGATTACGATATTATAAGGGACAATCCTAAGATTTTCTATGGTTATAGCGACCTTACCACAGTAATAAATGCAATTTATGCTAAGACAGGGAACGTATCAGGATTATACCAGATAAGAAATCTAATTTATAAAGATAGTGAACAACAGATTAATAATTTTAAAAATACAATTATAGACGAAGGAAATGCTTTAACTGACATAGAGTATTATTTTATCCAAGAGGGATATATGGAGGGAACTGTAATAGGTGGAAATATAAGATGTTTCCTAAAGTTAGCAGGAACAGAATATATGCCCGGTTTTAGCGGTAAGATATTATTACTCGAAGGACTTAATTCAACCTCACAGCAGGTTGCAACATATTTGTGCCAGCTAAGACAGATGGGCGCATTTGATAAGATAAATGGTATTTTACTAGGAACATTTACAAGATTAGATGCAGATATATTTGTACCATCGGTAGAAGAACTTGTACAGAAATACGCAGGAAGAGATATTCCGGTTGCAAGAACTATGGATATAGGGCATGGAACAGATGCGAAGTGTATATTGATTGGAAAGCATATGGAATTCAGATAAGAATAAATCACAAAGACTTGTATCAAGGTATTCATCTATGACACAGACTCTCATATGCCTTAGCTTAGTAGGAGTAAATGCTGTCATTAGCATAGTTTGTTATTAGGCATATAATTTATTAGGAAAGAATATATTATTACTAATAAATATATGATTTCAAAACTATGTGACAACATCTGGTTCAGAACTTCTTGTTTACAGGTCATATATTATGCGAATTGCGACTTTAGGCGAATATTTTATATAATTTGTACGATGAAAGCGAACAAATTATATAAAATGTCCGACTAATGGAGTGAGAGCAAAATATATGACCTGTAAACGTCAATAATTGAATATATGATACGCATATTTTGAAATCAGATGGAGAAGTGTTAGTGAAGAAGAAAATTCTACTGATAATCACAATATTTGTCCTTGCATTTTTGTTTGGTAATGGTATAGCGGGAATTATTGATGAATGTGTAAATGTCAGCTTTAATGGAAATAAGTTAAATACCATGAACTGGGGACTTAGCTTTCAGAATGAAGGAAGTACACCGGTCGGAAATTCATCGGCTGAAGAATTGAGGCAATATAATGCCTTTTATGTTGGAAATGAAGATGATAAAAAAATATATCTCACGTTTGATGTGGGATATGAGAATGGAAATACTGAAAAAATATTAGATGCATTAAAGAAACATAATGCTCCTGCTACATTCTTCGTAGTTGGAAATTTTCTTGAAACTAATCCTGACTTGATTAAAAGAATGGCTGATGAAGGACATAATGTTGGAAATCATTCATATCATCATTATGATATGTCTACTCTCTCAAATGAAAAATTCACTAAAGAACTCACAGATGTAGAATATAAATATAAAGAAATAACAGGTAAAGATTTAGTAAAGCTATATCGTCCTCCTCAGGGTAAATATAGCAGGGAAAGTCTTAGTATGGCAAATGATTCAGGATATAAGACAATTTTCTGGAGCCTTGCATATGTAGACTGGTATGATGACAAACAGCCTACGAAAGAAGAGGCATTTAAAAAGCTTTTGGGAAGAATTCATCCGGGTGCAATAGTTTTATTACATAGTACATCTAGGACAAATGGAGACATTCTGGATGAATTACTTACTAAATGGGAAGAAATGGGCTATTCCTTTGGAAATCTTTCGGATTTAGAGTAGGTGACACAGGAGGATAAAGTTGTATAAATAATAGATAAGATAAAGTTAGAAGCTAGAGTGAATTATACGAAGATATGGGCATCTACAAAGAATCGTCCCTTTTTCGTTGTATGAATCGTATCTCCAAAGATAAATTTCCCCATTCCACGAACCGTTATCTTATCTTCAGGTTTTACATTATAGCTGTTATTCTCAGTAATACGTCCATTTACAAATACTCTTTTCTCTCGAATGAGATTCTGGCTCTGGCTTCTTGACAGATTATAAACTTCGCCGATTATTGCATCTAATCTAAGCGATGCCACATTGAATTCTTTGACCTTAATTCTGTTAAATGCATTTTCAGGTATGGTGTCAGTAATGTTGCATTTAACAACTGTATGTTTTACTCTTGTTAGATTTTCTACGATAAATTCAGATATTTTATTAAGGCAGAATACAAATGCCTCATTATCCATAATTATTATATCGCCAAGAGTTTCACGCTTGATTCCGAGATTAATTAATGCCCCAAGAAAATCGCGATGGCTTAGTTCATCAGAGAATTTCTTAAGTACGGGTGTTATGTGTATACAATCAATTGGAAATGCGGTTTCTATATTGCCGAATCTTACTATCTGGCGTTCGCAGAAATTATTTCCACCAAAAAGAGAGCGGTCAACATATGACAGCTCTTTTTCTATGTTATAGTAAGTATTTAATTCTAATAAGCCAAGGAAATTTGTAAAGGTACAAATATCTCTTGAATATGCTTTGTCTGCTAAATCAGCAAAACGTTTCTTTAACTGTTCTTCTTCATTCATATTACATACTACTCTCATTCTGAGCGATTTCTTATACTTTATCTACAATACGTTTGCCTCTCCACGTACCACGTTTCCATCTGATATATACTACCACACCACGTACTATTTCATCAAGTGCCATTGCAATCCATATACCAATTAATCCGAAATCAAATACGATTCCAAACAGATAACCAAGTAATACTGAAACGCCCCACATTGAAGCCATTCCTAAATAAGTCGGGAACTTAACATCACCGGCAGCACGCATACTGTTGATAATTACAAGGTTAGCAGTTCTTCCGATTTCTAAGAAAATACATATGAACATAATCTTGTGCCCTAAGTTTACGACACTTGTATTATCTGTAAATATTCCAATAGTAACAGGACTTATAAGGAAGTTTATAAGTGCAATGGTTATTGAAATAATCATGGATTTTTTTAATGTAGACATAACTTTTTCATATGCAAAATCATATTCATTTGCTCCGATTGAATGACCTACTACAATAGCAGTAGCCATAGCAGCAGATATTGAATACAGATATGCAAAGTTACTTAACATTGTAGCATAAATCTTAGTATTAACAGCAACAACGGATAATGAATTGACGAAACTTAAAATTATAAGTTGTGCTATATTATATGAAATATTTTCTCCGGCAGTAGGAAGTCCTATTTTAAGCAGTTTCTTCAATACATCATATGGAAATGGAATTAGGTATTTAATGGAAATCTGTCCATCAATTTTGATGATGAAGAATATTATTGAAATAATAACTGCAACAAATCGGCTGCAAGTGGTTGAAATAGCAACTCCTTCTACACCTTTGTGTAAGTATTTGAGTGGTCCGTACAAGAACATATAGTTACCAGCAATGTTTACAAGGTTCATCACGATTGCAATAATCATGCCGATTTTTGTCTGACCGTTACTTCTGAATATCTGTGAAAATGTATCAAAGATAGCCTGAAGAAATATAAAACCACCGACTATTTTCATATAACTTGTAGCATCAGGAAGCATTGAAGTTGGAACTTTCATTAAACCTAAGATAAACTGGTTAAAAATTAATATTAATGCACTTATTATTCCACTTAACAAAAGGTTAAATGTAATCGAAACGGTGTAAATCTGATTTAACTTTTCTTTGATTTTTGCACCAAGATATTGGGCAACTATAACGCCTGTAGCACTTGCAATAATGGAAAATGCAAGAGTAAGAAAGCCGATAATCTGGTTGGCATTACCGATTCCACCGACTGCTGTATCAGAATAATTACTTATCATTAAAGTGTCAATATATCCGAGACACATTGATAATAGTGACTGTACAAAAATCGGCCAGCCTAATTTAAATAATGATGTATTTTTAATATCTTTATTTGACGTTTCCATAACAATTCTCCATTCCGCAGACATAGACTGCATTTATTTTTTTCATATCGCTGTTGTCATTATACAGTCAAAAATAGTAATATATCTACAACAATAATGCTAAAAAATAACACAATCTTGCTAAAAATATAAAATTAGCATATAATTACAGGTATTAAGATAAGACTATATAAAAATGAGGTGACATAAATATGAATCACGAAGATTTTATGAAATATGAGGAGAAAAAAGGACATGGTACTTATATGCTGCCATTTGCAGTGTATGGAACATTAATTCCGAATAACGGCACGTTTTTTCCTGCACACTGGCATGATGAAATAGAAGTTATATATGCAAGGGAAGGTCATTGTATTTACTATGTGAATTTTAAACCATATGATTTATATGAGGGAGAAGTGCTTATTATTCCGCCGGGAGTTATACATTCATTTGAGCAGAGTGGAACGGAACGTTTTATTGGAAACTCAAGTGTATTCAGTCTTAATATGGTGAATAACAGTACAGTTGACGTATGTTCCTCAAAGTATTTTATGCCGCTGTTTAATAATGAAATTGTCTTGCAGATACATATGAAAAATGGTGAAGAGCATACAGAAAATATCAGGAAAATTGTAGGGAAATTTCAGGAATGCTATTACGATAAGGCAGATTGCTACGAAATACAGTTAAAGATTTATCTTTTGGAATTCTTTAAATATTTATTTGAAAACAAATTATATGAAAATTCAGGTAAAAAATCGTCCCTTATTAAAATGAGTGATAAAACCAAGGTAATAATAACCTATATAGAAGAGCATTTTATAGATAAAATCACATTAGATGATTTAGCAAAGCTGACAAACCAGAGTGTATACAATCTCTCGCATTCATTTAAGTATTGCACAGGACAAAGCCCAATGGAATATATTAATCAATATAGGCTTTCTGTGGCTGCGAAGAAGTTAGAATCAACTGATGAACCAGTAATTAATATAGCGACAGATACAGGATTTAATAATGTCTCGTATTTCAACAGAGCATTTAAGAATAAATTCCAGATGACACCGACACAGTATAGAAGATTTGGACATAATATATAGATATATTATAGGATTATGAATTTGGGGATAGAAAATGAGTAGTCAGAAATATGAAAATATGCTTAATTTAGCACTTGATACTCCTGAGGGAGACAGAGAGCAGAGTAAGACTCTGAATGTAGGTTTCGACAGTATAATAAATACATGGGAAGTAATCGTAAGATATAATGGTGATATAGAATTCCTTAAAAGTAACGGAGTAAGTATCATATATTTGTCAGGTAATTATGCAATCCTTACAGTACCCGATAATTTTATAAGGAATCTTAATTCCTATAAGGAGATTATATACGTGGAAATGCCGAAGAGTCTGTATCTTACAGTAGCTAATGGCATACGAACTTCCTGTATTAATAATGTGCAGGTTAGAGAATTCTCAAATCGTGGAGGGTTGTTTGGTGAGGGTGTCATATGTGCCTTAATTGACAGTGGCATTGACATATTTAATGATGCTTTCAGAAACAATGATGGAAGCACGCGAATCTTAGAAATCTGGGATCAGAACATAAGTGGTAATCCACCAGAGGGGTATACGCTTGGAACAGTATTTACAAAGGACGATATTAATGATGCACTTAGAAGTGGTAGGTTTAGGTCAAGGGATGTATCGGGGCATGGAACTCATGTGGCAGGAATAATGGCGGGAAATTTCGCATCGAATAAGAATAACAGTATAGGGATAGCAACAAGAAGTCCGATAATTATGGTTAAGTTAAATACTTCGATTAATAATGGCTTTCCAAGGACCACAGAGTTAATGCAGGCAATTAATTATATCTATCAGGCAGCAGTAAGGTATAATATGCCTGTTTCAATTAACATAAGCTTTGGTAATTCCTATGGTTCTCATGATGGAACTTCGCTTATAGAGACATTTATTGATGATATATCTAATTTATGGAAAATGTGTATATGTATTGGAACAGGAAATGAGGGTGCAGCGGCAGGTCACACTAAGGAGATATTTAAAATAAATGATGAAAAAAGTATGAGATTCACCATAGGTGAATATGAAAGTAATATAAATATCCAGATTTGGAAGAACTATGAAGATGTATTTGAATTCACTATTACTGCACCGGGAAGAGTTAATTCAATTAAGATTGACAATGTTGTTGGAAGTATAAAGAGAAGATTGGGTTCTAATAAAATTCTGATATATTATGGAGAACCATCACCATATAGTCCTTTTCAGGAGATTTTTATAGATATTATCCCTGATATTTCAGTAAATGATTATATAACGCCAGGAATATGGAGTATAGATGTGGCAGCACAGAGAGTAGTGAATGGCAGGATTGATATGTGGCTTCCCGATTCAGCATCATTAAATGAGGATACAAGATTCCTGACTCCATCACCTGAAACAACACTTACGATTCCGTCAACAAGTAATTCAGCAATATCAGTAGGCGGCTATAATTCGTTGCTTATGTCATATGCAGATTTCTCAGGGCGGGGATTTACGAGAGTGGTAGGCAGAATAAAACCTGACATAGTAGCACCTGCTGTAAATATTACTTCAGCGGCAACAGGTGGAGGAGTTACAGAGAAAAGTGGTACTTCCATGGCGTGCCCATTCGTGGCAGGAAGTGCGGCACTTCTTATGGAATGGGGAATTGTACGTGAAAATGATTTATATCTGTATGGTGAAAAAGTGAAAGCTTATCTTATAAAGGGAGCAAGACCATTACCGGGATATACACAGATACCTGATGAAAGAATTGGTTTTGGGGCATTGTGTTTGAGGGATAGTATTCCGATATAGAAGTTGGTACTTCATACAGACAAAACTGAATTTTCCATATAGCACTGTTTAAATATAAGTGAAAAAGATAGATAGAATAATATTCTAGAAAATGGTATAATAAAATTGGTAAATTTATCTCTATTGTATGTTATGATGAAAGGAGAGTTTTGGGTATGTATAGTGAAGAAATTGAAAGTGTTATAGCAGAGTACTTGAAAAATCCGAAGGCAGAGTATGCTGTTATGATAGACGGAGATTGGGGCTCAGGTAAAACATATTTTCTAACACATTCTTTAATAAAAATAATGAAAAACATAGATAACGGTAAAGATAAGCCAAGAAAATATGCCTACATTTCCCTGTATGGGGCAAAATCCATTGAAGAGGTATCAAAAGAAATAGTATTTCAATGCTTTGGAAATGAAAATAAGAAAAGAGTTAAGACTGCGAATACGGTAATGGAGACAGCAAGTAATATTCTTACTGCATCATTGGGTGTGGTTAATATTGATTTGTCAAAAATAAAAGAAACATTAGCAAAAATTGATATAAATAACTGGATAATTTGTTTTGACGATTTGGAAAGGTGTTGTTTACCAATAAATGAAATATTGGGATATATGAATCGTTTGGTGGAACATAATAAATGCAAAGTAATTGTATTAGCTAATGAAAGTGAAATTGGAAAGATAACTTTAAATCAAAGGTTAGAGGAAAAATATCAGGTAGTATTATCAGGAAGAAAAATGTTGTTTAACAATAATGATAGTTCTGATACAAGAAATGCAGAATCAGGAATTAATGTTAAAAAATTGAAAGATGAAACTAAGGCTCTTTTTAATGAAGATATATTATATAAGGCGATACGAGAAAAGGTAATAGGTTTAACAATTAGGTATGAGCCGCAAATGGATGTTGTATTTGATTTTATTATATCTGATTTTATTAATGGTACAAGTTTAAAAAATTATCTAATAAAAAACAAATCAAGGATTTTGGGATATTTTAAAGAAGAGAAATGTTATAATTTAAGAACGCTTATTAGTGTATTGGGATATATACAAAAAGTTTATGAAGAAATGACTTCTCATCAATTTCATACCGTAAAGTATTTTGATAAGATTATGGAATCTTTTTTAGAATATATTGTTATGCTGACAATTTATTATAGGAATGGTGGAAAGATTAGGGAGTTGAACTTGACGTCTGAAATTGGATATGTTCCTTTGGGACAAAGTATATATAGTAATGTAAGAGGATTTAAGTTTTTAGAAAAATACTGTACAACATTAAGTTTTTCAGAACAAGAATTTGTAAGAGTTGTAGCTTTGTTACGTCAGGAATATGAAGAGGAAGAAAAAAGAATAGCAAAATCAAAATATGGATTGGCAAAAGCATATGGTGAACTGACATATTGGTGGGAAAAGGAAGATAATGAAGTTAGTAATTTGATAGCATTACTTAGAAATGAGATTGAACAAGATAAATATTTATTTAGTAGCTATCAAGATATTATTGGACGATTACTGGTTTTGGAATATTGGGGACATAATATTGGAAATATAGATGAATGGATTAGTTTAATGAATCAGAATATAGATAATTCAGAAGATGTGGTTGATATTGAACGGCAAAGTTTTTCGGTAAAAAACAATCCGGAATTGAAAAAAAGATATGATGAATATGTAGATAGACTAAAATTGAATGCTGGACATAAGAATTATGTCATTAAAGCAAATGAATTATTTCAATATATGAATTCTGATAATTGGGCAGAAGAGTTGTTGAATTATTGCGATAAACATTATAATGAATTTTTATGTAGATATGGATTTATTGATTTATTAGATATAGATAATTTACTAAAGAAGATGCAAAATGCTTCAGTAATGGAACTATGTTTGATTAAAGATATTTTTATAAGAGTATACGGGATAGCTAATATAAGTGATTTTTTCACAAATGATTTGGATATAATAAAAAAGTTCAGAGATTCAGTAAAACTAATTGATTTTGATGGAATAAATAAACCATTAGCAAGGAAAGAGTTAGAAAATTGCTTAGACGATATAATTAAAGCTTTAAAAAAAGATGCTAATATATAGGCAGAAAATTATGAAGATGAGATATCAAATAGGCAAAAGTCAAGTTATTAGAAAATGAATTACAAAAAGTTAATTTTAAATTAATGATGTTATTTTAGATGAACACTTGATGGAAATGACAATTTCTAGTTAAGTAATGAAAAGGGTGTTGATATATTATATTTAATTATAAAGAAATTATTGTAAAATTTATAGATATAATTTACGTGATAACGTTGCAGTAAATTAAATCCACTTTACTTTAACGGTAATTTACTGCAACGACTTTTTGCATCTGACGATATTAACTTACACACAATACGTTATAATCAAGTGTATGTTATAGACGAACTTCTCTTTTAATGTTCTGTCTAATGTTTTACTACTTTAATTAAATCAATAAATGCCTTATGAATACTCAGGTCGTCATTTAATTCAGGGTGAAATGCAAATGCAAGCTGATTTCCATATTTCACACCAACGATTTTACCATCGACTTCGGCTAAAACCTCCACACCATCTGATACTTCCGATACATAAGGGGCGCGGATAAAAGTCATTGGAATTTCAACGATACCTTTAACAGTATCAGTTGTAAAGAAGCTTCCAAGCTGTCTGCCGTAAGCATTTCTTTTGACAGTTATTGGCATCGTTGCAAGATGAGTTGTATTATCATCATCAAGCTTTTCGGCAAGGAGAATCATTCTGGCACAGGTTGATAGAACTGGTTTGCCTGATAGAATCTGGGCTTTAAGATTATCATACATATTAAGCTCTCTTAGTAATTTACCCTGAACAGTGCTTTCGCCACCGGGAAGAATGATACCGTCAAACTCTTTGTTTAAATCTTCTGATTTACGGAGTTCTATAGAGTCTACACCAAGTTTTTCAAGCATTTTTTCGTGTTCAATAAATGCTCCCTGAACTGCTAATATACCAATTGTCATTTATTTACCTCTTTCAGCCATTAATAATGTGATTTCCTGTTCATTGATACCAACCATTGCTTCGCCTAAGTTTTCAGATAATTTAGCGATAAGTTTAGCATCTGTGTAGTTTGTAACAGCTTTTACGATAGCATTTGCACGTTTTTCGGGATTACCTGATTTGAAGATTCCTGAACCAACGAATACGCCCTCTGCACCAAGCTGCATCATTAATGCTGCATCAGCAGGAGTAGCTACACCACCTGCAGCAAAGTTAACTACAGGAAGTCTGCCATTATCGTGTACATATTTTACTAAATCATAAGGCACCTGTAATTGTTTAGCTGCCTCGAATAATTCGTCCTTACGCATACTCGTTATTTTGGCGATTTCGCTGTTCATTTTACGCACATGTCTTACAGCCTGAACGATATCACCTGTTCATGGTTCACCTTTAGTTCTAATCATTGACGCAGGAACGGAATATTTATATAGCCTGCTTATACAGTTATTAGGAAATGACAAAGTGTATGCTGTCGAGAACCCGGGATATCTGAAGGTCGGGAAAATATATGACAGTATGAAGGTTAAATGTGAATATATAGATATAGATGAAAGTGCAATGGATGTTAGATTAACAAACAAAGAAAATGGAGACGGTAGCAATGGAGCTCCAGCGTTATATGCCAATATTCCTATATTAAATATTAAGGATGAGGTAAGGCAAACTGCACAAGTGGAAAAAAACAATAAAACAAAACAGAACAAACAAGAAGATAAGAAAACAAAAAATACAGTTAAAAATCAAGACAGTAAGACACAAAATAATAAGCAACAAGAAAATAAACAAAATGAAGCTAAAGAATCAAAAAATACTCAAAATGAGAAAAAGAAACAAAATAATGATAAAGAAAAAGACAAAAAGACTGAACAAAAACAAGAAAAGTTAAAAAATAATACAAAAGAATATAAAATAGAAAATACAATTAATATAAATAATAATAATGAAGTTGATCTTAATAGTATAGCTCAAAATAGTACTTCTGAAGTAACTAATGAAACTAGTAAAATTATTAACGACGTTGAAAATGAGAAATATTTTGTTAGAGATGGTAATTATTATGCTGTAATTAATGGAAAAGAAACAAATATTATTTCAAAAGAAGAGGCTTGTGATATAGCAGATGATGAAGCTAGAAAAGAAAAGTATCAATATCAAGGTTGGCATTCTGAATTTTATAGTAGAGGAAAAAACAAAAATGAAGAACCTGCTGCTGATTTAGTATTTGAATTAGATGATATAAATCGAGTTTATTATTGGGAAGAACAATGGCAAACCAACAAATACAAAGGACAAGTAATGTGGCAAATTAGATTATTTGATGAAAATGATGCATTAGCAAGCTTATATATTTATGTTGATGCAATAAATGGAGACATTTTAGGAGCAGGAAAATCTAGTGACTAAAGTAAACTAGAAATGTGGAAGAAACTTTTAAAGTTACATTTAGAAAAGAAAAAGCTAAAATTAGTGAACAAAATAAAAATCAAGAATTCACTGAAGAATTCACTGAAAAGTTCACTGAAAGTGAACAAAAATATTAAAAGAATTAATAAAGAATCCAACTGTAACACAATTACAGTTAAGTGAAAAATTAGGAATATCAAGGAGAAGTATTATTAAAAATATGAGAAAATTAAAAGATAAAAATAAAATAAAGAGAATTGGTTCAGATAGAAAGGGATATTGGGAAATATTAAAATAAATATAAAAAAAGGAGCTTGTAAAAAGCTCCTTTTTTATTGTTTTATGAAAAACCCCAGATAGTCTGGGGGTTCGGTAAAGCTTTAGCGGTGAGTTGAAAATAAAAACTCCTTCTAATATAATCAAGTTGCGACTGCCAAGAAGCAACAATATATTAGAAGGAGGTCATTTATAATGAAAGAAATCAAAATAAATGATATTAAAAGTTTAGCACATACAACGTGGAATTGTAAATATCACATTGTATTTGCGCCAAAATATAGAAGAAAAGTATTTTATGAGAGTAAAAGATTAGAAATTGGACAAATATTGAGAAAACTATGTGAATGGAAGGGAGTAACAATAATAGAAGCTGAAGTATGACCAGATCATATACATATGCTAGTGGAGATACCACCGAAATATAGTGTATCAAGTTTTATGGGATTCTTAAAAGGAAAAAGCAGTATAATAATATATAGTAAATGGGCAAATATGCGATACCAATATAGAAATAGAGAGTTTTGGTGTCGAGGATATTATGTGGATACAGTAGGAAAAAATACAAAAAAGCTAAAGGAATACATAGCAAATCAATTAAAAGAGGATAGAATGAGTCAACAAATGACTATAGAAGATTTTGACCCTTTTAAAGGGTAGCAAGTAAGAAATGCTTCTAGCAGTCGTAAGAACTACTTTAGTAGTGGCCAGTAATAAAGCCTTTTAGGCGGGAACAGAAAAAACCCCAGCTAGGTGGACTAGTCAATAAAAAGTAGACACAAAAATATTTATTTAAACCCTAATTGAATTCTATATTCGATTGGGGTTTTATAATTTAAAGCATAACTTGGTCTATAATCATTATTATCTTTTACAATATCTTTTATAAAATCTTGTACTGTGTTATAATTATTTATATCAAAATCAATATACATTTCTTTTTTAAGCCATCCATTTTTAGATTCTATAATAGGATTATCTGTTGGAGTTCCTATTCTAGACATTGATCTTATAATGGAGAAGTTTTTAAGTATATTGTTAAATGATGCAGAGGAATATACTGAACCTTGGTCTGTGTGAAATATTGTTTCAAGGTCTTTATATCCTCTTTTTATTTTATTCTCTAACATTTGTTTTAAAGCTTCTCTATGATTTTGAACATTACATCCATGTTTTGATTCTCTAACATCAGATCCAACTATTTCTCCATTAAATACATCTAAATAAAAAGTCCAATCATAAGGTCTTTTTTTAAAGCAAAATGTAGTTGTATCTGACACAATTTTTTCAAATGGTCTTGTGGTTTTCCAGTTTCCCTTTATTTTATTTGGAAATTTTAATGATTCTTCACCTATTTTTTTATATTTGTAATGCTTTGCAAGTGATTTAATTTTTAGACTCTTACAAACTTTATGCACTAAATTATTTGATACTATCCATCCAGTTTCTCTTAGTAGTATTCTATTGATTCGTCTATATCCATAACTTGGTTTTCTTTTATGAATGTCTTCTATTAGTTTTTTTAATTCTAATCTATTGATTTCATATTTATTTAATTTATCCTTATTTTTCAACCATTTATAATATCCACTTCTAGAAATATTCATATACTCACATAAAGATTTTATATTATATTCATCTTTTAATATAAACACTATTTCAAATTCATTTTGTTTTACTTCTTGAATATTACAATTGTACCATCTCCTTTCACAATGTATCCTTTTTTTAACCTTTCATTTTCAATCCTTAACTTCATATTTTCATATTCTAATTTCTCCATAGGAGTTAATTCTTTTTTTCTAGAGTATTTTACTAAAGGATTTCCTGGCTTTCTTTTATTTTCTAATGCTTTTTCTCCTTCTTCTAAATATTCTCTTACCCATCTTCTGATAGTGCCACCATCAACATTTTCTTCTTTTGATACTTGCTTCGAAGAAAGTCCTTTATCTGTAACTTTTTTTACGATTTTTAGTTTTTCTTCTTTGCTCCAATATTTGTTTTTTCCTCCTTTTGGTCTTCCCATAAATATACCTCCCAAATATTATTTTAACATAAAAAATGAAAGTAGATTTTTGTGTCTACTTTCATTTTACCACTCCAACTTATTATCTAAGGGATTTTTATTTTTATATTAAACACCTACTGTTGTGAATCCGTTATCACAATGAATTATTTCACCTGTAATTCCAGATGACATATTGCTAAATAAGAACGTTGTAGTATCTCCAACTTGTTCTATTGTAACATTTTTGTGCATTGGAGCTTTTTCTTCTATAACATCTAATATTGAACCAAAATCTTTAATTCCTTTTGCAGATAATGTTTTAATTGGTCCTGAAGAAATTCCATTAATTCTCATACCTTTTTTACCTAAATCTTGCGCTAAGTAACGAATACTAGCTTCTAGAGCTGCTTTTGCAACACCCATTACATTATATCCAACAACTGCTTTTTCTGATCCGTAATATGTATATGTAACAATACTTGCTCCTTCATTTAAAGCATCTTGTGCAACTGCTTCGTTTACTATTTTTACTAATGAATATGCACTTACATCACATGCATGAGCATATCCTTCTCTTGATGTATTTATAAAGTCATTTCTTAAATCATCTGTAAAAGCATGTGCTATACTATGTAATATTCCATCTACTTTTCCAAAATCTGCTTTTATAGCAGCAAAACAATCTCTTATACTTTCGTCTGAACTTGCATCACATGGATATAATTTTGTTCCAGGAAATTCTTCTAATAATTTTGCTAATTTTTCTGAACCTTCTGATGGGTTATATGTACAAATTAATTGTGCACCATTGTCATGAGCTGATTTAGCTGCTCCCCATGCAATACTCCATTTGTTTCTTACTCCCATTAATACTAATTTTTTGTTTTCTAATAACATAATCTTACTCCTCCATCTTTCCTATTTTTCTATATTTTTCATACCTTAGATTTAATAAATCCTCAGTTTTTAACTTGGGTAATTTTTTTAGAGTCTTTGTAATATATTCTTTTAGTTCTGCTGATACAAACTCTAAATTTTCTTCTTGATTATCTTTTTCTTTTATAATGTCATCTATTATTCCTAATTCTTTTAAGTCTTTAGCTGTAATTTTCATTTTTTCTGCTGCTTCTTTATTTTTACTTGCATCTTTATATAAAATACTTGCAAATCCTTCTGGTGATAAAACTGAATACACACTATTTTCTAGCATTGCTATTTTATCTCCAACACAAATTCCTAAAGCTCCACCACTAGATCCTTCACCAATTACTATAGAAATTATTGGTGTTTTTAATCTAGACATTTCCATCAAGTTCCTCGCAATTGCTTCTCCTTGACCTCTTTCTTCTGCTCCTAGTCCTGG
>OLWB01001646.1_pt1 | contig 20286 bp, 18 predicted proteins | sample 1673331 | NCBI WGS metagenome assembly OLWB01 (sample SAMEA3178943, study PRJEB25190) | human gut metagenome | biome: human gut; feature: human-associated habitat; material: faeces | place: Austria | collected 2013
TTCTCAACGTTATGCAAAAGCGATCTGCCGGCCGGCCTGCGCCGCCGGACATGCGCGGAGACACGAATGCCGGTTACTGCTCCATACGCTTCTTCAGCGCCAGCAGCGGCTGGGCCAGAATCGGCGTGATGACCACCGTCGTCAAAAACTCCACGAGGAAATTGAAAACGCCGATGGCCGTAATCCACCACATCAACAGGCTTTTCCCGTCGGCGGCGGCCGTGGGCGACCAGAAGTCCCCAAAAAGAACGACCATACAAAACAGGAAAACGACGGTATTCACAAGCGGGCCGACGACAGAAGCGACGATCGTGCCGACCATCTCGTTCTTCCGTGCGATCAGCTTATACAGCAGCGCAGGAATCCAGCCGGCGAGCGCCGCGCGAACCACGCAGCCGAGGAAGGTGTAAAACCAGTTTTCGGTAATCAGCAGCGCGGCGGTCTCGTCGGTGAAATACACCGTCAGCCCAAAAATAGTACCGAGGAACGCTCCCGCCCACGGGCCGATATAAATGCCGCCGAGCACGATCGGAATCATTGTCAGGGCGATGGAAACGGTGCCGATGCGCACGAAGGAACCGAAAGACGAAAGTACGAATACAATACACGCGAAGACCGCCGTCAGCGCTATCTTGAGTGTTTTGTCATTTTTCAACTTCATTTCATCATACCCTTTCCTGAAGATATTTTTATTATTCTACTCTCAAATCGCCAAAAATGCAATATCTGTTATCACAAAATGTCATAAATGTGACAGGACGCGGTTATGCAAAACGGCGAAACTAACGTTCAGCGGCGCATCTCTTGTTTTTTTGCCCCGTCTGTGCTATACTTGACGCAACGAAAGGCTGGTTGGATTCTGAATGTGCAATCATACGGATTCGATAGATTTACAAAAATACAAAAACGTTTATTTCATCGGCATCGGCGGCAGCAGCATGTCCTCTCTGGCGATGATCCTCAAGCGGCGCGGCTGCGTCGTCCGCGGCTATGACCGCGCGCACACCCGGGAGACCGAGATGCTGCAAAACAGCGGCATTCCCGTTTACGACACCACCGACGCGTCGCACTTCGACGGCACCGAGCTGATCGTATACACGGTCGCGTTCGCGCCCGACCATCCCGAGATGGTTCTCGCGGCGCAGCGCGGCGTGCCGGTCATCCCGCGCGCCCGTCTGCTCGAAGCGATTGCGGCGGACTACCCGAATTCCATCGGCGTCGCGGGCACGCATGGCAAGTCGACCACCTCGGGGATGACGGCGCAGATTTTCCTGTCCGAGGAGCATGCCGATCCTACGGTTCTCATCGGCGCGGCGCTGCCGGCCATCGGCGCGGCTTACCGCATCGGAAGCGACGGCAATTTCATATTTGAAGCCTGCGAATACAAGGATTCCTTCCTCAGCTTCTACCCGCGCATCGCGGTTGTCCTCAACGTCCGGCTGGACCACACCGATTACTTCGCCTCGCTCGAGCAGCTAAAGGGCTCGTTCAGGCAGTTTATGAACAACGCCGGCGATTCCGGCATCGCGCTGGTCAACGCCGACGCGCCGGACGCGGTCGAAGCCGCGCGGGACGTGCTGCCGCAGGTGCGCTACTTCTCGGTCAAGGACCCGGCGGCCGATTACTTCGCCGGCAGCATCACCTACGACGGCGGCTTCGCTTCGTTTGACATTTACGCCTTCGGCACGCTGCTTTGCAGGGCGTCGTTGTCGGTCATCGGCAGCTTCAACGTCTCCAACGCGCTGGCGGCGGCGGCAAGCGCGCACCTGTCGGGCGTCAGCGCGAAGGCAATCGCGCGCGGACTGTCGGAATTCCGCGGGGTCGCGCGGCGGTTTGAATACCTCGGCGAGCTGAACGGCGCGCGCGTCTTCACCGATTACGCCCACCATCCCGACGAGCTGAAGGCCACGCTCGCCGCGGCCAAGGCGGCGGCGGGCGGCAGACTGGTGACGTTGTTCCAGCCGCACACCTTTTCCCGGCTGCACGACCTGTTCGACGACTTCGCGGCCTCCTTCGGCGACAGCTCGCTGCCGCTGTTTACGGACGTGTTTTCCGCGCGCGAGGTCAACACGAGCGGCGTCCACGCCGGACTGCTGGCCGACGCGGCCGGAGGCGTATATCTGCCGACGCTGGAGGAATCGGCGCGCTATCTGGAAGCGAACGTCCGGCCGGGCGACACGGTGCTGCTCATCGGCGCCGGAAACGTCAATACGGTCTGGGACATCATAAAAAACGACAGAAACGCAAAAATGTAGGATTATCCCCAGACGAGTCCATTCGGTGTAATCCACTCAAGCGCACACAAGAGAATTATCGGAATGTTCGCGTTGAACGGTGAGCGGAGCGGCAAACGGCAGACGGGAGCAAGACATAGAAGCGTTTTACAGAGTTCGGGCGCGCAGGCTTCCTCCGGCTTTGGCCGTGGAAACATCTCCGGCGCGGGCATAGCCGCGCTGCTCCGGCAGCGCCGCAGCCCTATCAAGCTCCGTGCGAGGGTTCCGGCGGCGCATCCCGAATCTGTTTCAATTCCGCCTTGGTGCGCGGACTTGAATGGCCGAAACGCCGACGAAGCCGGAAGCGTGTTTGGGGAAACGTTCGGAAACGAATGTATAAGCGGCGATTGCTTTACGTTCTGCTCCTCCGGCTGACACCATATTTCCCGGGCTGCTTCGTCGGGGATTGCCGGCAGGCTTGTCTTGTGCTTTGACCATAGAAGACGCGGCTCCTTGCGGCGCGCTTGCTTTGCGGCAGCGCCGCGACGGCTTATGCCGCCTCTTGCTTCTCCGTGTCCCTTCCCCGGCCGTATTGGACGGATGCGCATAAAAAACGACAAAAACGCAAAAAGGTCTTGACAAACGCCGAAAAATAGTATATATTTAATTGTTGAGATTTAACGAACGCAGTATTCAAAACGGAGGTGCATATACATGGCAAAGTGCGCGATTTGCAGCAAAGGCGTCACGTTCGGCAACAACGTTTCCCACTCGAACAGAAAGACCAGCCGGACCTGGAAGCCCAACATCAGAAAGGTCAAGGCCGACATCGGCGGCAGCAACAAGACGATCTGCGTCTGCTCCCGCTGTCTGCGTGCCGGGAAAGTCACCCGCGCCCAGTAAGGCTTTACCGTCCCGAACCGAACAAAACGATTGACCCCGTCGGCGCGGTTTCCGCGCACCGCCGGGGTCAATTCTCGTTTCTTCAGCTTTGGCACATATCCCGCCGCATATACCGGCTGTTGTAGCCGCAGAGCGGGCAGAAGGACGGCATCTGCTGCTGCGTGGTGACATGTCCGCAGTTGCAGCAGCGCCAGTCGATGTCCTCCGCCGCGCCGCCGTAGCCGCCCGATTCCAGCCGGTCGAGCATATCGGCGAACAGGCGCGAATGCCCCTCCTCGACCGCGCCGGTCATCGAAAAGCGGTCGGCCAGTTCGTCAAAGCCTTCGCCGCGCGCGTTATGTGCAAAATTCGGATACGACGTTTTGTAGTCCGCCATTTCGCCGCGGATGGTCTGCTTGAGATTGTTCCGTGTGTCGCTAATGCCGCCCAGCTCCCGCAGCCACATTTCCGCATGCCCCAGCTCCTCGCCGGCGATGCGGTCGTATTCGTCCGCAATCTCCCCGAGGCCTTCCTCCGCGGCCTGCCGCGAAAACAGCTTATACTTGACATGCGCGGCCGCCTCGTCCATAAACGCGTCGTGCAGGTCCCTCTCCGTCTGTGTGTTTGCGTAATTCATCTTTTAACCTCACAATATAAAAAAATACGGGCGCATACCCTGTGGGAAGTCGTTCTCTACTCCCATGGTATGCGTCCGTATCGCTTTTTGTCGCTTATTGCCGGGCGGAAAGATAATCGCTTTTCAAAAGCCCGTAATGGCGGATGGTGCGGTAGACCTCCTTGACGAGCAGCGATTCGCGCGACGTCCCCTCATATCGGAAGCCGCTGGCTTCCGCCAGCCGCTCGGAGGCGACGTTCCCCTCCATAATCCGCAGCTCCAGCCGATGGAGGTCCAGCGTCATAAACGCCAGCTCCATCACGGCGCCGAGCGCCTCCCGCATATACCCCTTCCCCTGATATTCGGGGTTGAGGACATAGCCCAGCTCGCCCTTGTTGTGCGCGAACATCAAATCGGCGAATCCCACCGTGCCGATGAAGCGGCCGTCCGCCTTGCAGTTGAGACCCCAATCGCCGTACTCGCCGCGCCGGTAGCGCTGCTGCAAAAATTCGATGTAGCCGCGGGTCTCATCGATGTTGATGTGCGGCGACCAGAGCAGATACCTCGTCACGTCGCTCAACGAGGCGTAGGCGAACATATCGTATGCGTTCTCCTGCGCAATCCGCCGCAGAACCAGCCGCTCGGTCTCCAGCACCGGCAGCGAGGAAAACACCCGCCTGAGCTTAACCGTATCCATCGGTCAATTGCCGAGCAGGATTTCGGCCAGCGGGGAGTCCCGACCGATAATCAGCGTTTTTTCCGAGCCGGTGAGCGACGCTTCGAGCGCCTCGAGCGCGCGGATGAAGGTATAGAATTCCTGTTTCTCCTGCGTGTCGTACGCCTGCGCGAGCAGATTCATATACTCCCGCTCGCCCTCGGCGATTTTCTGCTCGGCGGCAAGCTGCGCGTCGGCGATGATGGTATTGTACTCCTTATCCGCGGCGTTGATGATCTCGGCCGCGGCCAGCTCGCCGTCGGCCTTGTATTTTTCGGCAATCTGCTTGCGCTCGGAAATCATACGCGTGTAAACGGCCTGCTCGTTCTCGCTCGGCAGATCGATGCGCTTGATCTTGACGTCGATCACCTCGATGCCGTAAGCCGCCGCGCCTTCGCCGACCTTTTCGGCGATCTCGCGGTACATGGCGTTGCGCTCCTCGGGCGGGTCCTCGTTGACCATATCCTCCTGATTGAGCTTGCCGAGCTTGACCTGCGTATTATTATAGGTAAGCACGTCCAGACGCGCCTCGGCCTCCTCGATGGTCTTGATGGTCTGGAAGAAGAGCAGCGGGTCCTCGATCCTCCAGACGACATAGCTGTCGATGTTCATTGTCTTTTTGTCCTGAAGAATCACATCCGCAGGCGTAATGTCGTAAATCTGCGCGTTTTTGGGGTATACCTTGATTTCGTCCACAAACGGCAGCTTCATATAGATGCCCGCCTCGCTCTTGACGTCGATGATCTTGGAAAACCGCACGACGCACGCGTGCTCGTCCTCCTCCACGACGTAGAAGCAGGTCAGCGCCGCGACGACGGCCAGCAGCGCCGCGATCACAAGCAGAATTTTTATGGCTTTTTTCATAACACCTTGCCCTCCGTCACTGTCCGATGAGCGAATCGAGCGGCAGCAGCTTCTGCACGCCGCCCTCGGAGGTGTCGATAAACACCTTCACGCCCGGAAGGACCTGTTCAATCATTTCGTAATACATACGCGAGCGCGTGATTTCGGGATTGAGGATGTATTCGGCGTACATCGCCTCGAACATCGCAATCTGCTCCTTGGCCTCGTTGACGCGCTTGAGCTTGAGATATTCCGCGTTTTCGGTCAGCTTGTTTTTCTCGGCTTCGGCGGCGGGCCGCTTGGCGTTGGCATACGCGGCGGCGTCGTTCTTAGCCGTTTCCATCCCCTGCTTGGCGGTTTCGACCGACTTGAACGCCTCCCGCACCGCCTCGGTCGGCGGCTCGCTGTCCTGCACGGAGACGGCCAGCAGCGTCAGCCCGATGTCGTACTTCTCCAGCTCGGCGGCGGTCAGCTCCTTGACCTTGATTTGGATTTCTTCCTTCTTGTCCGTCAGGATCGGGTCGATTCTGTACGAGCCGATTACGTTGCGAATCTGGCTCTGCGTGAGCACCTTGAGCACGTTTTCGGGGTCCTCGCACGCGAAAAGGTATTTTTCGGGGTCGGTGATCCGATACTCGATGAAGAAATCAATGTTGACGATATTGAAGTCGCCCGTGATCATCTTGCTCTCGTTGGCGACGGTGATATCCTCGCCCTCGTTCCCGTCCGAACGATAGCCGATTTCAATGCGCTTGATGGCGTTGACCTCGACGATATGCACGTCCTGAATCCCGAACGGCAGCTTGAAATGCATCCCTGCCTCCGCCGTGCCGGTCACCTGTCCGAAGGTGGTGATGACCGCCTTCTCCTGATCGTTGACCATATACACGGAGGAAAACACGATATACGCCCCCACAATCACGACCGCCAGAATCAGCAGCCGGCGGCGCTTTTTGCCGTCCTTGGGAATGAAGGACATATCCTTTTTGCTGAACCTGAGCTTGATTTCGTCAAACGCTCCTTTGTTCATACGAAGCTCCTTTCTTAGCCCGGAAATTGCAGACGGCCGCTTTGCCGTTCCGCTCATTAACGGATATTTTACTATATTTTCATCGAATTTGCAATAGCATCGGACGAAAAATAAAATTTACAACTTTCTTCTCTTTTTACTGTATCGGTTGCACAAAACCATCTTGACAGCAGGATTCATTTAGTGTATAATTACAACGTTACATCGATCACCGCCCAATTACGGCAGAAAAATCGGAGGCAAATGATGAAGAAGAAATTTATCGCGCTGCTGCTTGTGACGCTGATGCTGTTCTCAGGCGTGCTGACATCCTGCTCAGATACAGTAGTGATTGACAGTGTGGCCGCGAAAGTGTACACGCTGTATACGATCGCGGAGGAGGGCACGACGCAGGAGGGCATCCGCGCAACCGAGCTGGCGCTCAACCGTCTGGTCTTTTACCGGCTGGGATTTCTCGTAAAGCTCGTTATGGTTCCGGAAGCGGAATATGACCAGCTCATCGAAGACAAGCTCGCCGAGCTTGCGGAATATGAGGCGAACAAGAAGGGCGGCAGCTCCTCCTCTTCTTCTGCCGACAGCAACGCCGAAACCTCCGAGGAGGTCCTCACCGGCGAGGTGCTGCTTGACCGGCTGGATCAGGGGCAGGACATCGAGCCCGACCGTCCGCGTCTGGACCTGTTCCTCGTGCGCGGCAGCGAGCAGTATCAGGATTTGATCAACCGCGGCCTGCTCACCAAGCTGAACACGAACCTCGGCGCCGAGGGCAAGACGCTCAAGGATTACATTTATCCGACGTTCATCAACGCCGCGACGATCAACAAGAACATCTACGGCGTGCCGATGAACACCGGCATCGGCGAATACGAGTACATCGTTTTTGACACCGAGCTGCTGCAAAAATACGGCGTAGATGCCGCGACGATGAAGACGATGGAGGACCTTGAGGATTATCTGGCGCTCATCAAGGCCAACGAGCCGGACGTCGTCCCGCTGCAGAAGGCGGCCGCCTCGCCCGATTTCTCCTTCCTGTTCTCCGAAGGCTTCCCCGCCTATGTGAACAACAAATTCGTCGTTTCCTCGCTGGAGGATGAAGCGCTCAACGCTTACTACGCGATGATCGCGAAATACAACTCGCTCGGTTATATTTCCGAGGATGTGGACGAAAACCAGCGCTTTGCCGTCACCTTTGTCAAGGGGCAGCAGTCGGATGTCGACGCGCTGTCGGAAAAAACGGGTTATGAATATACCTCGAACGTGTACGCCCTTCCGACGGCCACCGAGGACAACACGCTGCAGAATTTGTTCTGCATCAGCAAATACTGCGTCTCCGACGACCTGACGAACGTCGTCAAGTTCCTTGCGCTGCTGGAGACCGATCCCGAACTGCAAAACGTGCTCACCTACGGCGTCGAGGGGCAGCATTACGAGCTTGTTCCCTACACGGCCGACGACAACGAGACCTACGATCAGGTGAAGCTGCTCGAAGGCTCCAATTACATCACGAAGCGCGAATACACCGGCAACGCCTTCCAGTGCTACACGATGGTCGGCGAGGACCCGCTGATGTGGGAGAAGATGAAGAAGCAGAACCTCGCATCGGTCTCCGCCGTTGACCTCGGCTTCGGCTTTACCTACGTCACCCTCACGAACGGCGACGAAAAGATTCAGGAGCCGGATTACATTGAAATCCTCGAATCGGTCATCGCCAAGCATTACAACGAATATATGACCGGCACCTCCGGAAAGCTGAATTACGACGCCTACCGCGCCGCAAACGATGCGACCGTCCGTCAGGCGCTCCGCGACCAGCTCGCCGAGGAGTACAACGAGATGCTCTCGGCACAGTACACCGACGAGATCCGCGCCTCTTACGAGGAAGGCACCGAGAACTACAACACCCTGATGGCGCAGGCGGAGGAAGCCGCTCTGGATTCGCTCGCCACCGCGCTCAAGCGCACGCTGCGCACCGAGCTGACGGCGCAGTTCCGCGAGGAACTGGGCGAGGACGCGACCGACGAAGAAGTCACGGCGAAGGTCAACGAGCTGCTCGACGACAAGACATATATGCGCGAGCAGGTGATCGCCCGTACCGAACAGTCCGAAATCGAAGCGGAAACGCTCAATCAGTTCAACCGCCGTCTGGAAACGGAGCTTCGCAACGAGCTGAACACCATCACCGAAACCGCAGAGTATCAGAACGAGCTGGCCGCGCTGCTTGCGGGCAGCCAGTTCGCAGCCGACTTGGAAGCGCTGATCGCCACCGATTACGACGACGCTATGCTGGCGGCCTTTGAGGAAGAGATTCTGGCAAAGGTCACGGAGTTCTCGATGACCGTACTCGCAGAATGCGAGGCGGAGCTCAAGAAAGCCGTAGACGAGTTTGTCGCTGAAAACGCCGACAAGCTGGATATGACCGAGCAGGAGATTCTGACCGAGATTGGTTTTCTGGAAAAAGCGGATGACACCGACACGTCTGACACCTCTGATAACTCCGATACGTCGTCTGACGCTTCTTCGGATACCTCCTCCGATACGTCTTCGGACACCTCCGAGCCGTCAGACGAGCCGGCAGAGCCGGAGGACCCGGACGCCGACACGGTGGATTACCCCTACTTCCGCTTCGTGCTGGAAAAGAAGATTACCGAGCAGTTCTACGCCTTCAACGGCGATCCGAACCAGATCGGCGGCTGATTCTCCCGAATTGCTTCCGCAAAACAGAAAAGCCTTCCTGTTCCCCGCCATACAGCGGACAACAGAGTGATGCTCGCCCGGTCGGGCCGGGAATGCGCCTTTCGGGTTTGGCCTGCGCCTTGTTCTGTGTGTGATGTGTTTGATATGTTTTGCAGGAAATTCCACAGCGAACGGCATCGCAAAACGCGAGTTTGCGCAGCAAACACAGCGCCCCGCCGAAAAGCGCAACACCGTATCCTTGTAAAGCAAGAGATGCAAAAACGGCAGAGAAAATGTTTCTCTGCCGTTTTGTATTGCTGTTAAAAATGGAAAGAATAAGGAGAACGGGTATTACAAATCGACCGACTGTCCCGCCGTTATGGAAAAGTATGCTTAACCGCCATACCGCAGCAGACAGCCCCAATCGCATTCAGGCTTTGACAAAAGTATATTTCTCTCTTGTGTTCCACGCAAAAATATGTTATTATAAATGCACAAAATGCGGGAGGTGCGATATGGCATTCGAAAAAGCAGAAAAAGACCTTTTGTCTGATGACAGAATCAAGAAAGACGCCAAGCGGTATATAGGCGTACATTATCAATCAAAAGATTTACCTTTTGACAGTTTTTTGCTTTTTATTCATATCCCTGCCTTCCCAAAAGCTACGGTAAAAAAGATTTTCGCCGAACGCAGAAACGCCGCCTGCAAACGATGCAGGCGGCGTTTTTTCAAATGATGATATAGCTCAAATTTACCGCAGAGCGTCCTCCGGCCGGTTGACGGGCGGCAGACAGCGGCGGCCGCGGCAGACGTAATAGGTGGTTTTTCCGTCCTTGAGCGGATATTCCTTTGTCGGCGCGGGCAGGACGCGCACGGCGGCCTCCGGCGGCAGCAGAAACGGCAGCGTCTCGACACCCGCGTCCCCGGCGGGCGCGACGGTCACATGCGGCGGCGGGTCGAGCCGCTCGGACAGCGCGCACAGGAACGCCGCGTGTCCCATCGGGAAGTCGCCGGATGCGCCGCACATAAAGGCGATCTGCTTTTCCGCCGTCCCGCCGAACCCGCCCTCGGGCAGCAGCGCGTCCAGCCGGACGAGAAGCTCGGTCATAACCGCGTTCCCGCTCGGCAGCGCGCCGTCGTAGGTCTCCTTCGGGCGGAACAGCAGTTTTTCGTTCTCGCGCCCGCTGAGGAAAAAGCCGCCGCTGCCGGCGTCGTAAAACAAATTGACAGCGCGGCGAAGCAGCCGTTCCGCCCGCGCGAGATACGGCTCCCGCAGCGTGACGCCGTACAGGTCGAGCAGCGCAAGCGCGGTGCAGGCGTAGTCGTCCAGCAGCCCGGGCGCGCCGCGGCGGCCGTCGCACCAGCTTATGAACAGCGCGTCCCCGTCGCTGAGCCGTTCGGTAAGGAAGGCCATCGTCCGCTCGGCCGTCTCCAGATCCGCCGGACTGCGGGTGATGCGGTAGAGCGCGCAGAAGGCCGAGACGGCCAGCGCGTTCCAGACGGTCAAGATTTTGTCATCCGTATGCAGCCGACAGCGGCGGCGACGGTATTCGCGCAGCGCGGGCAGAAGCTCGGTATGCCCGCCGAGCAGCGCGCCGCCGCGCAGCAGATTGGGAATGCTCCGGCCCCGGAAGTTGCCCGCCGCGGTGACGCCGTAAGCGGCGGCAAACGCCTCGCCCTGCGCCTGTCCGAGCACCTCGTTCAGCTCGGCGGGCGTGAAAAGGTAATACTTCCCCTCCTCGCCGTCGCTGTCGGCGTCCTGCGCGCTGTAAAAGCCGCCGTCGGGCGCGAGCAGCTCGCGCCGCAGGTAGTCCGCGATGCGCTCGGCCACGCCGCGGTAGAAGGCGTTCCCCGTCGCACGGAAGGCGTGGCAGTACGCGGACAGCAGGAGCGCGTTGTCGTAGAGCATTTTTTCAAAGTGCGGCACGAGGAAGCGGCGGTCGGTCGAATAGCGGCAGAAGCCGTAGCCGATGTGGTCGAACATCCCGCCGGAATACATGTGCAGCAGCGTTTTTTCCGCCATTTGCAGCGCTTGCTCGTCGCCCCGCGTTTCGTACATGCGCAGCAGGAAGTCCAGATTGTGGGGCGCGGGGAACTTCGGCGCGCTGCCGAAGCCGCCGTACACGTCGTCAAAGCTGTCGCGGTACTGCGCCAGCGCCGCGTCCAGAAGCGCCTCCTCCGGCCCGCCGGCAGGCGTCCGTCCGGCGCGCAGCGCCGCCGACGCCTCGTCCGCCGCGCGCAGCAGCTCGGCGCGGTCGTTTTTCCAGCGGTCGGCGATGATTTCCAGCAGTTCCTTGAGTCCCGGCGTGCCGTAGCGCGAGGTTTTCGGGAAATAGGTGCCGGCGAAAAAGGGGCGCTGGTCGGCGGTGATGAAAACCGTCGTCGGCCAGCCGCCGCTGCCCGTGAACGCCTGGCAGACCGCCATATAGATGCTGTCGATGTCCGGCCGCTCCTCGCGGTCGACCTTGACGGCAACGAAGTGCGCGTTCAGCAGCGCGGCAATCTCCCGATCCTCGAAGCTCTCGCGCGCCATCACATGACACCAGTGGCATGTGCTGTAACCGATGCTGAGGAAGATCGGCTTGTCCTCCTCCCTTGCCCTGCGGAACGCCTCCTCACCCCACGGATACCAATCGACGGGATTCCCCGCGTGCTGGCGCAGATAGGGGCTGGCCGCCTGAGCCAATCTGTTCATATGCTGTATTCCTCCTTATATATGACGCTTCGGCGGCTTTTTCAGTCCGTCGGCGGCGGGGTTGTCCAGACAGGCGCCGTCCTCGGAAAAGCGCGAGCCGTGGCAGGCGCAGTCCCACGAACGCTCCTGCGGGTTCCAGTGCAGCGCGCAGCCGAGATGCGGGCAGCGTCTGGCCGTCGGCGTGAGCAACCCGACCGTCGCTTCAAACAGATTGACAGCAAGCTGCGGGCGCAGCATCGTGCGGGACGGCGAAAGCACGGCCGCCAGCGGGTTTTCGCGTCCCGTGATGAGGTCGCGCAGCAGCTCTGCGGCGACCATCGACGAGGTCATCCCCCATTTGTTGAACCCGGCCGCAACGTACAAATCCGGCGTGCGGCGGGAATAGCATCCGACGTAGGGGACGCCGTCGAGCGACATGCAATCCTGCGTGGCCCAGCGGTAAACGCTGCGGGAGAGCGGGTAATGCCGCGCGGCGAACGCCTCCAGTTCCCCGAACGCGCCGCCCCGCTTGCCCGTGCGGTGGCTGCCGCCGCCGAGCAGCAGAAAACCGCCGCTGCGGCGGAAGGACATCCCCTTTTCATCCTCGTCGACGAACATCCCGTCGGGCAGCGGCGCGTTTTCCAGCGCGCAGACGTAGGAGCGGTGCTGGTACAGCTTCATGAAATACACCCCGTGCTTGTTCAGGAACGGAAAATGAGTCGCGACAATGATTTTTTCCGCGCGGATGCGGCCCGCCGCCGTCACCGCCGTCATTCCCTCCAGCTCGCGCACCTTGGTCTGCTCGCAAATGCGCAGCCCGCGGACAACGGCTGCAAGGAAGTCCAGCGGCCGGAACTGCGCCTGTTCCCGAAAGCAGACCGCGCCGTCCACAGCGAACGGCAGCGGCAGACTGCCGACAAACGAGGCGGGATGCCCGAGCTTGTCCAGCGCGCGCAGCTCGGTTTCCAGTCTGGCGCGGCCGGCGCGCGAATAAACGTAATTGTCCTTCGTTTCAAAGCCGCAGTCGATCCCCTCGCTCATGCGCCTGTACGCCGCGACCGCCTGCTCGTTGGCGCGCAGATACAGCGCCGCCGGCTCGGGACCGAAGCGGCGGAGCAGCTTATCGTACAGCAGCCCGTGCTGCGCGGTGATTTTGGCCGTCGTGCGGGCGGTGACGCCGGAGGCGATCCTGTCCGCTTCGACGAGCAGCGTGTCTGCACCCGCGTCCGTGAGCAGGCGCGCGCAGAGCAGTCCCGCGATGCCGCCGCCGATGACCAGCACATCGGTGCGGACGTCGCCCCGCAGCGGCTCGAAGCGCGGCAGGGCGGCCGTCGCCGTCCAGAGCGACGGATTGCAGTCGGTTGCCATATACGGCACCTCTTTCCTTTTTCTTCTATCGTGACTATTGTGTGCGAAAAACAGGAAAAGGATTCCTGCCGGCAAAAAAACGGCAAAAGGGATATTCCCTCCTGCCGTTTTTTCGCCCGCCCGTATATACTGAAGGACGGATGCCAATCATTATTCAGGAAAGTCGTCTCAAACGCTTTTCGGCTCAAGCACGCGCAGCGCGGTCGTGTAAATCAGCTCCGCAATCTCCTCGGGCGGCGCGGGCATCCCCGCCGCCATCCAATTGCGGATGACGGCGACGCTGCCGGCCATAATATACTCGAACAGGCTGTCGGCGCTCTGTCCGTAGCCCGTTTCCGTCGCCTTGCCCTTAACGAATTCCAGCGCCTGCCGGATGATTGAGAACGAGAAATGCTCGTCGATGCTGTTGTCCAGAAGCAGCGAATACGCGTCGGCGTTATCGCGGATATGGCGCATCAGGCGGTAGACCGGCTCGGCGGTGCGGCCGGAGCCGCGTTCGTCGATCTGGTCGACGCAGCTCCGAATCTGCGCGAGGAAATCCTCCTCCAGCTCGGCGAGCACGTCGTACACGTTGCCGTAGTGCTTGTAGAACGACGAGCGGTTCAGCTCGGCCGCCGCGCACAGCTCGCTGACGGTGATCTGGTAGATTTTCTTTTTGCGCAGGAGCGCAATCAGGCTGTCGCGGAACAGCTTCTTCGTCAGCCGCACGCGCTGGTTTTCATGCTTATCCATAAATACCCACAACTTTCCGCAATCCGGTTTTACTTTAGACAAATCGACGCCCGTTTGTCGGTTTCACGATATTTGCGGGCAAACTGTTTCTTGCAAAACCGACAGCGTGTAGCTATAATAACAATGTAGTGAGTATAACACATTCTGCGGCGTTCGTCAAGCGCCGCAAAAAAGAAAGGGTAAACGGTTCGTATATGAAAGCATTCGCCGCATTTGTCGTGGACAAAAAGAAATACGTTTTGGTGCTGTATGTACTGCTGATCGCCGCCGGCATCGTCGGTCTGTTTTACACCAACGTCAACTATGATATGTCCAAATACCTGCCGAGCGATTCCTCCGTCAAGGAGGGAATGGCGGTCATGGACGAGGAATTCGGCAGTCTGTCGAGCATCACCGTTATGTTCACGGGACTGGACGAAAGCGAACGCCAGACGGTCAGGCAGGCGCTTGCGCAGGTCGAAAACGTCAAGAGCGTCGCCTACACGGCGGGCGATGACGCCTACGACAGAGGCGAAAACGCAAAATACGTCCTCACCATCGGCGCCGGCACCTATACCGACGAGGCGCGGGAGGTGCTGCGCACGCTCCGCACGCAGTTTTCCGACTACGACGTGTCTTACAGCGGCGCGGTGGCGGACAACGATCTGCTGATCACCACGCTGACCGAGGAAATCCCCGTCATCGTCCTCATCGCCGCGGTCGTGATCCTGCTGATTCTGTTCTGCCTGTGCGAGTCGTGGCTGGAGCCGCTGCTCTTTGTGGGCTGCATCGGCATCGCGGTCGTGCTCAACATGGGCAGCAACGCGTTCCTGCCGTCGGTTTCCTTTATGACGTTCGCAGTCGGCGCGCTTTTGCAGGTCGGGCTGTCGATGGACTACTCGATTATGCTGATGAACCGTTACGCGCTGGAGCGGCAGAGCGAGCCGGACCCGGCTTCCGCGATGAAAAAGGCGCTGGCGGGCGCGTTCGGCGCGATCACGAGCAGCTCGGTGACGACGATCGTCGGCCTGCTGGCGCTGCTGTTTATGAGCTTCGCCATCGGGCGGGATATGGGCATCGTGCTGGCCAAGGGCGTGCTGATCAGCCTGCTCTGCATCTTCACCGCGCTGCCGGGCATGATTGTCAAGCTGGACGGTCCGCTGCGCCGCACGCAGAAAAAAGCTCTGCACTTCCCGACGGCGCCGCTGATGCGTTTCGTCGCGCGGGCGCGGTTTATTCTCATCCCCGCAGTCGCGGCCGTGGTCGTGGGCGCGTTCTTCCTCAAGGACGGCGTACCGGTCAACTATATCAAAATGTTCGACAACCCCGATCAGGAGAAGATCGAGGCGGTGTTCGGGCTGGAAAACCAGACGGTCGTGCTGTATGACAAAAACACGCCGGACGAGGCCGTCCGCAGCTTCATCGAGGCGCTGGAAGCCCGCGAAGACGTGCGCAGCGTGGAGGATTACTCCAACACCGTCGGCCTGCCGCTGACCTATTCCGAGCTGGCCGCCGGGTTCGGTATGGAGCCGGCGCTCGCGCAGACGGTCTACCGTCTTTATGCCGACCGTATGAACACCGAGCCGCTCGGCTCGCTGACGGTCTACGAATATTTGCAGTTCATCGCGCAGCTTGCCGAAGACGACGCCTTCGCGCCGCTGATCGGCGGCAATGCGGATATGCTGTCGGCGATGCTGGCCGCGCTGGAAAGCGGCAAGGCGGAGCTGGACGCCGCCATCGAGGAACTGGACCGCTCCGAGGCCGAGATGGAAGCCGCGCAGGCGCAGCTTGACGCGATGATCGAGCAGCTCAAGGCCGCGGGAATGACCGACGAGCAGATTGCCGCGCAGACGGCCGAAGCGGCCGCCGCGCTCGAACAGGGCCGTCTCCAGCTTGCCGCCGGTCGGGAGGCGCTCGAAAGCAGCGAGGGCTATCAGACGATTTACGTCCCGATGGACGCCCAATCGCTCGCGGCTCTGACGCAGCAGAACGCCGCGCAGGTCGAGCTTGTGCTGCGGCTGCGCCGTTCGATGCAGCTCGACGTGGAGTCGCTGCGGCTTTCCATCGACGAATGCCTCGCCTATCTGACCGGCGACCTGCTGGCGCAGGACGGCTTTTCGGCGCTCCTTGACGAAGACATGCGCGCGCTGCTGCAAGCGGGCGTGCAGGAATTGGAAGCCGGAAAGGCCATGCTGCTCGGCGAGCGCTACAATCGGATGGTCGTCACCGCAGCCGTCCCCGGCGAGGGGGCGGAGACCTTCGCACTCATCGGCGACATCGAGTCGCTGGCCGAAGAAAAGCTGACGCAGACGGCGTATCTGGTCGGCGACGCGGCGATGGGCTACGAGATGGACAGCGGCTTCGACGATGAAATGAATCTGGTCACGCTGCTGACCATCGCGGCGATTTTCCTCATCGTACTCATCACCTTCCGCACCGTCGTCGGCTCGGCGGCGCTGGTGGCCATCATTCAGGGCGCCGTGTTCATCACCACGGCGGTCGTCGCCCTCACCGGCGCGGAGGTGAATTACATCGCGCTGATCCTCGTGCAGTGTATCCTGATGGGCGCGACGATCGACTACGGCATTCTTTTCATCAGCCAATACAGGGAAGCGCGCGCAGACGCGGACCGAATCGACGCGCTCTGCATTGCGATGGACCGCTCGCTGCGGACGATCCTGACGTCCTCGTTCATCCTGATGGGCTGCTGCCTGAGCGTGGCGGTGTTTATGACGCAGCGCGTCATTTCGCAGACCTGCTACATCATCGCAGGCGGCGCGCTCTGCTCGGTGCTGCTGACGATTTTCCTGCTGCCGGCGGTGACGCTGCTGCTGGACCGCTTCCTCGTGCGCGGCAAGCGAAGCTGAAGCGTTTTTTCCCCCGCTTTATGCAAAGAAAGGTATGACAGCTCGTCATACCTTTCTTTTTTCGCCCTTCGGCGGTCAAGGCGCGCCTGCCACCGAAGGACGAAAAAGCGGGCGCCTTCCGCGAAAACGCCCGTCCGGCCGGCTGCGGCAAAGCTTCGTTTCCGCAGCCTGTCAGCACTCGCTGCCGTGCCTGTACATCCGTATGGGCTTCCGCGTACCCTCCTCTTGAACCATGCACAGAAAACGCCAGCCGTATTTTTCAAAAAAGGACGTATGCTCGGTGATCAGATACAGGGTGCCGATGCCGAAGCCGGCCATATCCGCGCAGGCGCAGTCCAGCAGCCGCCCCGCGATGCCCCGGCGGCGATACGCCGTCCGAACATAGAGAGCGCAGACATTCGGCGTAAGGTCGCCGCGCGAATGGAAGTCCTTTTCAATGACGCCCAAGCCGCCCGCGAGCCGGCTATTTTCTACGGCAAGGTACCATTGCGGAACGCCGTTCTGCCTGCGCAGGCATTCCCGCATGCTTTCTATGTACGCTTCCCGGGGTACGCCCCAGACCGAATGGAACATTTCCGACGCGTCCTCGATCCAAGCTGCCTGTTCCCGAATTTTAACGATTTCCATACCATTCCTCCCCCATCGGCGGCCTGCGTTGTATTCTACCACGCCGGAGCTTGAAAAAACAGTGCATTTCATAAACTTTGCGATCCGGCGGGCGTTTTTCGCCGACGCAAATAGACGGAAGGCGGCGGTATGGCCCGAAGCGGTGTACGCGCCCACGTCCGGCCGAATCGGCAAGCGCGTCGAATCCATGCTTTATTTTTCCTTCACCCAGCGCAGGAATGTGTCCTGCGCGATGCCCAGCTTGCAGGCCGCCGCGCGCGAGGACGTTTTGTTGGCCGCCCAGTCCGCGCGCAGCTGCTCGAACGCCTCGGGAACCGGCTTGGGCGGCCGTCCGAAGCGGACGCCGCGGCGTTTGGCGGCCGCGATCCCCTCCCGCTGCCGCTGCTTTGTGTTTTCACGCTCGGTCTGCGCCACATACGAAAGAATCTGCAGCACGAGGTCGGCGACAAACGTGCCGAGCAGGTCGTCGCCCTCCCGCCGCCGCGTATCCAGCAGCGGCATATCCAGAACCACGATGTTGACCTTCAGCTCCTTGGTGATGCGCCGCCACTGGTTCTGGATTTCTTCGTAATTGCGGCCGAGCCGGTCGATGGACATCACGACCAGAAGGTCGCCGGGCCGGAGTATGCGCAGCAGACGCTTGTACTGCGGGCGTTCAAAGTCCTTGCCGCTGCGCTTCTCGATGCACAGATTGCGGCGCGGCACGCCGAATTCCAGCAGGGCGAGCCGTTGTCTGTCCTCGTTCTGATCCTTGCTCGATACGCGGATGTATCCGTATGTTTTGGGCATTTTGAATGGTCGTCTCCTTTTTTCCCACAGAATACCATAAATTGCGCGCCATGGCAAAGAAGTCCGCTTCATACAAAAAAGGGGGCCGGACACAAGGCCCAGCCCCCTCAGCAGCGCGGCTACCGGCGGAGAGGCGGCCGAAAAGGGCCGCCGCCAGCCAGCCGGCGGATGAAAATGGCGTTGATCTGCGGCGGAAGGCTGTTGGTCATCACGCCGTTGAAAAGAACAACGATGCGGTCGCCCGGACGATACCGGCGCGCATGCGCGGTGCGGACGAAAACGTCCTGCCCGTTCGACGTATCGCGGACCAGCAAGCCGGACGGGCGCACCTCCCGCACGATTGCAGTCAGCAGCATAAAGCGGTTTCACCTCCCGCTGGAAAAATCACAGGGTCAAAAGCTCGTCGCAGCAGCGGTAATCCGTGTCGATGTTGTGCGCAATAAAGCGCGCCTTGAAGTTGCGCTGGTTGCACAGACGGCCCGTATTGCCCGAAACGTCCAAATCCTCCGGCACGACGAACTTGATGCAGCGCACCAAAATGTCGCGGCAGGTCGGCGAATCGTGGGCGGGGATGGTCATCGCTTTCATTCCGCGCTGATACTCCTCCCCGTTCTCATCGACCTCGGTGAGGATGACCGCCAGCGCCACGCGCTTGCCGGGGCACACGTTGCGAACCGTCACGTCAAGCTGAATGATACGGCCGAGCGACTCGAGGTAGGTGTCGCCCATATCGACGACAACAGCGTCCGAGCAGCCGTCTACACTCAGGTCGGTCGGGACGGCACAGGGCTCGGGATGCACGACTACGTCGCACTCGACGGCGACCGTCGGGTCCGGGAAGTCGACCACGTTGCCCTCGTTATCCGAATAATCGACCGACGCGTTCACCTTTTTGGTGCCCGACGTCTGCGCGACGTGGCGGACAAAGAATTCCAGCGCGGCGCTCTGCGGCGCGCTTACGCCCAGCTCGGCGATGTTCCATCGGATCGAGGTGGGGCCGAGCATCGTGGCCGTACCGACGTTGGGATTGAGAATGCTGGTGATCACGAAGTCCGAATTGACGATCTCGTTGACAACGATATTCGTCGCGCCGGTCTTGGTGATGTTGGCGGCCAGCTCCGCAAACAGCGCCTCCAGCTCGGCCGCGTCGGGCGTGACCGCCACATGCGAAGCGGCCGGCGGCGTCGCCCAGGTATTCAACGCGCTGACGTCCACGCCGTCGGAGCCGACAAGCCCGATGCAGTAGATGGTAATCCCCCGCGCACGGGCGGCGGCGGCGATCGGTGCGGGCGGCACGCCGGTGGTGGTGTTTCCGTCGGTGAACATGACGATCACCTTGTGGTTGGTCGAGGCAGCGTCAAACAGCTCGATCGCTTTGGTAAACGCGTCGCCGTGGTTGGTGCTGCCGCCGGCAGTCAACGAATTGACAGCGTTTTTCAGTGTGGCGACCGAAGTGATTAGCTGCGTATCGGCCGTCGCAGTGCTCGAAAAGCTGACGATTCCGATATGGCTGCCGGAACCGATCTGACCGTCGGCCGTGCCGCCGGTCGCCTCGGCGATGATATCGATGAACGTGTCGGCGCCGGCCTTCATATTGGTCAACGGCGTGCCGGTCATACTGCCGGAACGGTCCAGCACGAGCGCGATATCCGTCGGATTGGTTACAATATCCGGCGCGGCGGTGAGCGCAAGGGTAACCCGCAGGGTACCGTCGCATTCGATCCGATCCACGCTGATTGTTTTATTGGAATTGGTAATGCCCATTCAGAAACCTCCATTCGGGGGATTCGTTCCCCCTACACTCCATTCTATGTACGTCCGGCCGGTTTCGACACCGTTCGACCATATGCGTCGATATGCTTTCGGTAAGTCACAGCGCCTTGAAAGGCCGCGCGCCCGACGCGGATCGGATGGAAGCCTCGCCCTATCCGCCGCTTCCGCACGACGAAAGCCGATTTTTTTCGCATTCTGCGGCGCAGACCCCGTACCAAAAGAAGAAGACAACCGCTGTACAGGCGCGTCCTACAAACCGCGCCTGCCGGATAAGGACGGCATTTGTATAAAAATCGTGCCGAAACGAAAAAAGCACTTGATTTCTGATTTGTGTTGTGGTATAATAAGCTCTGCTGCGGGAAACACCGCGGTGAAATATAGGGGTATAGCTCAGTTGGTAGAGTCGCGGTCTCCAAAACCGTTGGTCGTGGGTTCAAGTCCTACTGCCCCTGCCAGCAAAGAAACCACTTTTGTCTACCAGACAAAAGTGGTTTCTTTGCAACTAAA
>OLWB01001656.1_pt1 | contig 20102 bp, 18 predicted proteins | sample 1673331 | NCBI WGS metagenome assembly OLWB01 (sample SAMEA3178943, study PRJEB25190) | human gut metagenome | biome: human gut; feature: human-associated habitat; material: faeces | place: Austria | collected 2013
TTTATATCAGCGAGCACAAGGTGCAGGATGTATCGGTAAAGGCTGTCAAGTATGCCGATGAATGGGCATCGTATGACTATGAGAACCTGTATTTCACAAGAGAGGAAGCGGAAGCGGCACTGGAGAAAAGGAGGGGAGAGGCATGAGAGGAACAAAGCCGACGAAACGGCAGAAGATATTCCTAAAGGAGCACAGGCTGAACAGTGACAACTGGCTAATCTGCAAGGACACGCCTACGGAAATGGTGATTAAGCACAGAATGAGCGAGAAGGAAAGAATCTTGAAGAAGGGCTGACCGACGAGAGGAGGGAGAGGCGATGCCGAATGATTCGACGGTTGCGCGGTGTCCATTTTACATAAAGAGCAACCAGACAACAATTTTTTGCGAAAGCAATGTGAGCTTGGAGCGGCAGGAGGACGACCCGGAGCGGAGCTACGCGCACATTTTTCAAAATGCGGCGGCAAAGAAGAATTTCGTAAAGGAGCACTGCGGGAAATACCCCGACATGAATTGCCCCTATGCGGACTACATGGAAAGAGAATATGCAGGAGGAAGCGGGAATGAAGGTAAGAGAAAAGCTGAAAAGAGCAAAGCGGCAGTTAGAAAATCAGGAAAAAATGATTGCAGGACTGGAAAGAGGAAACAGATATCTGCACGGCGTATGCGAGCGGGCACAGCGAGAAATAGCGGAGCAGCAGGAGGCGGAAAAGCAGAAGGATGAGCTGATGCTTTTTCTGATGGCGGGGTGTGCGCTGGCGGCAGGCGGAGCGGTTACGATCCAGACGGAAAATATGGGGCGTGTATTGGAAGAAAAGCGTGTGTTGTTTCATGCGGACTTTGAGAAGCACCTGGCAACGGTCAGCGTGGTAGACGAGGAGCAGGCATAAAAGCCTGTTCTTTTTTTGTGTGCGGCGGAGGAGAGGGGGCGGGGGCAAATGGTGCAGAAATGTGATAGATTTTTAAAAAACGGTACGCAGGGCAGAGAGGACAGAAAAAAAGCCCTGCAAAAGGAGAAGAAAAAAGGGGTGAGAAAGGGATGGAGCGGCGAGACTGGGGCGAAGTGAAAAACGCCTATATTACAGGCAAGGACAGCCTGACGAAGCTGGCGGAGAAATACGAAATCCCCTTGCGGACGATAAAGGACAGGAGCCGAAAAGAGAACTGGGTGGAGGGACGGAAAAAATTTCGCACCGAGGTTGCGCAGAAAGCGTCCCAGAAAACGGCGAAAAAAGAAGTGAAGCGTCTGGTGAAGCTGCGGGATGTGGCAGAGGATGTGGCAGACCTGATCGGGCAGGACGTGGAGCGGATGAAAAAGCTCAGGGAAAAGCGGAAAAGCGTAACACCGGAGGACGTGAAAATGATTAAGGATTTGACGGTAGCACTGAAGAACATAGCGGATGTGATGCGGGATGTTTACGACATTCCGACGATTCGGGAAAAGCTGCTGCAGGCGAAATACGACGACTACAAGCGGATTCTGGCGGAAATGGAAAAAGCACCTGAGGACAGCCTGATTGTGCTGGCGGAGACATTGGAAAGAGTGGAAGAAGATGACATGGAAGAAATGGACAAAGACGGTGGAGGAGCTGCGGAAGGAAAAGAAGGTAATCTGGAGCCCACAGCCGAAGCAGATTGAATTTATGCAGAGACCGGAGTATGAGGCATTTTACGGGGGAGCGGCAGGCGGCGGCAAGAGCGACAGCCTTTTGATGGAGGCGCTGAGACAGGTAAACATACCGCACTACAAGGGGCTTATCATCCGAAAGACATACCCCGAATTATCGGAGCTGATAGACAAGAGCCTGCGGTTTTACGGGGCGGCGTTTCCGAAGGCGAAATACAACGGGAGCGAACACGTTTGGAAATTTCCGAGTGGTGCAAAGATTTATTTCGGGAGTCTACATCATGCGAAGGACAAAATCAAATACCAAGGGAAGGAATTTGACTTCATTGGTTTTGACGAGCTGACGCATTTCACATGGGACGAATACAGCTATCTTTTTTCCCGAAACAGACCGAGCGGCAAGGGGACGCGAGTATACATGCGGGCAACAGGGAACCCCGGCGGCATCGGGCACGGATGGGTGAAAAGCCGCTTTATTACGGCGGCACCGCCAAAGACAACGATATGGGAAAGCTACAGCGTGGAGGCACCGGACGGCGGAGAAATCAAGATGAAGCGGGACAGGATATTTATTCCCTCTACGGTATTTGACAACCCTGCGCTTTTGCAGAACAACCCCGAATACCTTGCCAGCCTTGCAATGATGAGCGAATCGGAGAAGAAAGCGCTGCTCTACGGGGACTGGGACTGCTTCAGCGGGCAGGTATTCAGCGAATGGCGCGACGACCCTGCGGGATACGAAACAAGGCGGTGGAGCCATGTGATCAAGCCGTTTCTGATTCCGGAGCATTGGAGGATTGTGCGGGGGTTTGACTTTGGGTTCAGCAGACCATTCAGCGTGGGATGGTATGCGGTGGACGAAAAGGGGGTGCTTTACCGCATTGCAGAATACTACGGCTGCACGGGTGTGCCGAACGAGGGTATCCGCATCAACCCGAAGGAGATTGCGGCGGGGATACGGGAGATAGAAACGACGCATCCGCTTTTGAAGGGAAAGCGCATTACAGGTGTAGCCGACCCAAGCATTTTTGAGAAAAGCCGCGGGGAAAGCATAGCGGAGCAGATGGAGGATTTCCCGCACTTCATTTCATGGGAGAGGGGGGACAACACGCGCCTTGCGGGGAAGATGCAGTTTCACTACAGGCTCGCCTTTGACGAGGAGGGGCGGAGCATGTTCTACTGCTTTGACACCTGCAAGCACTTCCTGCGGACGATACCGAATCTGGTATATGACGAGGCGAAGGTGGAGGATATCGACACAGAGGGAGAGGATCACATCTACGACGAGTGCAGATACATCTTCATGTCGCGCCCGATTTCGCCAAGAAAGACAACGCCGAAGCTGATGCCGCTGGAAGACCCTCTGAACCTATTCGGCGGAGAGAGAGCAGACGGAAAATATCAATTCTACAGAGTATAGGAGAAGGAGGAAGGAACATGTTTGACGAGATAGAAAGCAGCGTAATTGTGAAAAAGGGAGAGGAGCTTCTGCGAAAATACATGGACGGTAAGAAGAACCTTGACAAAAGGATTGTAGAGAATGAGCAGTGGTACAAGATGCTGCACTGGGAACAAATCAGAGACAGGGACAACGGTCCGCGGACGGCTTCTGCGTGGCTATTCAACAGCTTAGCGAACAAGCACGCGGACGCAATGGACAACTACCCACAGCCGAACTTTTTGCCGAGAGAGGAGGGGGACAAGGCGGATGCGGAGGTGCTTTCCAAGATTGTGCCTGTGATTTTGAAGCAGAACAACTTTGAGCAGGCATACAACGACGCATGGCACGACAAGCTGAAAAGCGGCACAGGGGTTTACAAGGTTTTCTGGGACAAGGATAAGGACAACGGCGTGGGGGACATCGGCATTGTGGACGTGGATATTCTCAACCTATTCTGGGAGCCGGGGGTGAAGGATATTCAGAAAAGCCCGCACCTGTTTCACATTGAACTGGTGAACAGGGAGGAGCTGGAGGGGGAATACCCTGATTTCAAATTCAGAGGCAGCGGGGATATACGGAGTGCAAAATACATGCACGATGACACGATTGACACGACGGACAAGTGCATGGTAGTGGACTGGTATTACAAAAAGCACGAGGGCGGAAGAATGACGCTGCATTTTATTAAATTCTGCGAAGGGAATCTGCTTTATGCGACGGAGCAGGAGGAAGGAATGGAGAACGGGCTTTATGCACATGGGCGATACCCGTATGAATTTGACGTACTCTTTCCCGAAAAGGACAGCCCCGCGGGGTTTGGCTATGTGGACATTATGAAGGACGCGCAGATTTCGATTGACAACATGTGGATCAGCTTTGAGAAGAATGTGAAATGGTGCAGTGAGCCGCGATATTTTGCAAAGGACGGCAGCGGCATAAACGCGGAACAATTTGCAGACCTGCGGAACACGATTGTAAATTACACGGGGGACATTGACAACATTAAGCCGATACAGACGGCACCCGTGGGCGGAATTGCGACAAACCTTTACCAGCTGAAAATTGACGAGCTGAAGGAGACGAGCAGCAACAGAGACTTTTCTCAGGGGAGCACGGCAAGCGGCGTAACGGCGGCAAGTGCGATTGCGGCATTACAGGAGGCAGGGAGCAAGACGAGCCGAGACATGATTAAATCGGCATACCGTGCGTTTGAGAGAATCAATATTCTGGTGGTGGAGTTAATCAGAGAATTTTACGACGAGGAGCGGGAGTTCAGAATCACCGGACAGCAGGGGGAGGAATTCATCCGCTACAGCAATGAGAACCTGAAACCGACAGAGGAAATGCTCATGGGACAGGTTTCTGTGAGCAGCAGAAAGCCTATCTTTGACATCAACATTACGAGCCAGAAAAGCAGCCCCTTTTCCCGCATTGCGCAGAACGAGCTGGCGAAGGAGCTTTACGGAGCGGGACTATTCAACCCGCAGCTGACAGACCAGGCCCTGATTTGCTTAGAAATGATGGACTTTGAGGGGCGGGAGGAAATCATACGGAAGGTGAGCCAGAACGGGGCAATGCTGCAGCAGCTACAGCAGATGCAGACGCAGATACAGCAGATGGCGCAGGTGATTACAGAGCTGACAGGCAGAGACATGATAGGAGCCGTAAGCGGCGAAGCGGCAGGAGAGGAAATGCCGCCGACCACAGGCGGAGGCAGTGCGGATGCGTTAGGCAATGCCTACCGGAGCGCAAGGGGCAACACGATTGCGGAACGGGCAAAGACAAAGACAAGAGAGCGGACAGCGGTAAATTAAAGGGGGAAGGCACATGACAGAGATTAGATGGGCGGAGACGGCGGACATCTGCTATATTCGGGCGGAGGGACACGCAGGATACAACCCGGGGAATGACATTGTTTGTGCGGCTATTTCAGCACTGATGCAGACGCTTTATGCGGCGATGGACAGCGTATGCCATGCAGCAGCGGAAGAAAGGCACAGCGACGGGATGATGGCAGTAATCGCCTACAAGGAGAGGAACAACAGAAAAGAGGCTGAGACGCTTTTTCACGGGATTTTATGCGGCTTGGAGCTGATTGCGGAGGAATATGCCGACTGCGTGAAAATGGAGCGGCTGACGGGAGAGCGGATACCCGATTGCGGGAGGGGGCAATAAATTATTTTTTATATTACAATTACGATAGGCACCTCGGAGAGACGAGAGGAAACAAGGATGACACCTCGGAGAGACGTGGAAGCGAACCGACCTCTCGATTATGACGAGCGAACGACTGACCGACAGGTTGGGTGAGGCGAGGAATGAGAGGGAGGTGTTAGCGGTTTCTGACCGAAGGGAAGAAATCCTACGCAAAAGGATGACACACTGGAAAGACAGTAGAAACAAGACACGCTGGAAAGACAGTAGAGGAGGAAAAACCATGAAACAGCACTACGAAATGAATTTGCGCTTATTTGACGGCGAAGGAGGAGCGGCGGGCACTGCAGCGGCAGGCGCGACCACGACCGGAGCAGAAGCAGGCGCAGCGGGCGGCGAAAGCAGGGACTTCAACGCAGAATTTGACACCATGGTGAAGGGCGAATACAAGGATGCCTTTGACGCAAGGGTGCAGAAGATTGTGCAGGGGAGGCTGAAAAACAGCAAGCAGACGGAAAGCAAGCTGAAGGATGCAGAGGGACTGCTGGCAATGGTGGGCGAAAGATACAACCTTGACGGCAAGGATTTTACGGCACTGAAAGCGGCACTGGAGGGCGACAGGCAGTACCTTGAGGCGGAGGCTCTGGAAAAGGGCATGACCGTGGAGCAGCTGGCGCAGTTCAAAAAAATGGAACGGGAGAACAAAGCATTTCAGGAGCAGATTGCACAGGACAGACAGCGGCAGGAATTTGAACAGAAATTTGCCGCATGGACGCAGGAGGCGGAGCAGCTGAAAGGGAAATTCCCTGAGCTTGACCTTGCGGCAGAATTTGACAATCCCGAATTTGTACGAATGCTGGATCATGGTATTAGTGTGGGTACGGCTTATCAAGCAGTTCACTTTGACGACCTGATGGGCGGCGCGCTGCAGCACACGGCAGCAACAACAGAGAGAAAGGTTCTGGACAGCATCCGCGCACGCGGCGCAAGACCGGCAGAGAACGGCGCGAGCGGCAGCAGCGGGGCAAGAGAGAAACCGATTGACGTAACAAAATTAACAAAACAGCAGAGAAATGAACTGATTGAGAGGGCGAGAAGAAACCCTGACGAGAGAATCACATTCTCCTGATTGGTTCTGAAAAAAGGAGGACAGAAGAAATGAAAAAACAGAGAATGAATCTGCGTCTGTTTGACGTAATGACAACAACGACAGAGACACTGTCGGCGGAAATGAAAATTTTTTATGACGGCGTGCTTCTGGACAACGCAAAGCCGAATCTGGTACACGACCAATTCGGGCAGAAAAGACCTATCCCCAAAAACGGCGGTAAGGAGATTGAATTCAGACGCTATAAGACACTGCCGAAGGCACTGACTGCGCTGACAGAGGGCGTGACACCCGACCCGAATAAGATGAGCGTTACAACGGTAACGGCGAAGGTGAAGCAGTACGGTGACTGGATTTCGCTTTCCGACGTATTACTGCTGACGGCGATTGATAACAACCTGACAGAGGCAGTAGTGCTTTTGGGCGACCAGAGCGGCAGAACACTGGACACCATTACAAGAGAGGTTATCAACGGCGGGACAAACGTGCTTTATGCCCCCGCAGGCGCAACGCCTGTAACCACAAGGGCAGGCATCAAGGCAAACAGCCTGATGTCGCTACAGCTGATTATGAAGGCGGCGGCAATTTTGAAGGGCGCAAACACAGTGCCTTTTGACAAGAGCTATGTAGCTATTGTGCATCCTTATGTTGCTTATGACCTGATGCAGGATGAAAAATGGGAGGAATGGAACAAATACACCAATGCAGAGGCAATGTACGAAGGCGAACTGGGGCGCATCGGCAATGTGCGTTTTGTGGAATCGACCGAGGCAAAAATCTGGGACAAGAATACCGCAGGCGGTGACGTTTCCGTATTCTCTACACTGGTAATCGGGAAAAATGCTTACGGCGTGACAGAGGTAGAAGGCGGCGGCTTGCAGACGATTGTGAAACAGCTGGGCAGCGGCGGCACGGCAGATCCTCTGAACCAGAGAGCATCCGCAGGCTGGAAGGCAATCAAGACGGCGGAAATTCTTTCTGATGAATTCATGGTAAGAATCGAAAGCAGCTCCAGCTTCAGCGCGGCGGCGGCGAACTAAGAGAAGGAGGACAACCCTATGGCTACAAAAAAAGAAACCACGGCGGAACAGACAGCGGAAAGCACAATGCCTACACAGGAGGAAATGCAGAAGCTGCTGGAGGAAAATGCAAGGCTGAAAGCCGAAAGAGACGCGGCGGAGGCGGCAAGGATTGATGCGGAGCTGCTGGCGGCGGAAAGAAAAGAAGAAGGCAAGACCGAAGAAAAAGAGGCGGAGCTGACAGCCGGACAGAAGCAGGTGCAGATGGAAAAGCGGATGCAGGAGGCTATGGAGGCGGCAAAGGCGGAAAAGGAAACCATCCGCCTGCCGATTACCGGAAACGGTGATGACGATGTTTTTGTAAGCGTGAACGGGTACAAATACCTGATTCAGCGCGGGAAAGAGGTTGAAGTGCCCCGCTTTGTGGCAGAGGTGCTGAAAAACAGCGAAAACCAGAAGGCGGCAACCTACAGAATGATGGAGGAAATGCAGAAGAAAGCGGAAGACGGCACAGGTCAGTTTCTGTAAGATGACGGATGGCGGAGGCAGAAATGCTTCCGCTTTTCTTACAATAGCGGATTTTTCGGAAGGAGGGAGAAGAAAGTGATTTCGATTATCGGGAAGGAAATGCTTTTTCCGAACGAGGAACAGACCTTTATTGCAGGGGACACGCGGACAGTGAGCCGCACCTTCATGATGAAGCGATACGAGGCGGACAGAATTGACCTTTCGCCGCTGACCTTTCGGCTGGATGTGGAATACAAGAGCGGGAAGAAGGACACCCTGCTTTTAATCAAGACGGTGCAGGAGGAAAGCATTGCATTATTGCTTGAGGTGGATGCGGGGATTTTCAGAGAGAACGGGACGGTTTTCATTGCCGTGCGAGGAAATGACGCGGACGGCGTGCTGAACTGGACAACGGCGAAAGCACCTGTTTTTGTGGAAGGCGCGATTGACACAGACGGAGGCTGGAAGGGCGAGCTAAGCGAGCTAAAGCAGATGGAGGCTTCTGTTTCCAAGGTGCTGGAAAGCGAAGCGGCAAGAGAGAACGCAGAAGCGGCAAGAGAAGGTGCGGAAAAGCAGCGGCAGACAGATACAGCGGCGGCAATACAGGAGGCGCAGGAGGCGGCGGAGATTGCAAGAAACGCCAAGGGCGACAAAGGCGACAAAGGCGACCCCTTCACCTATGCGGACTTCACAGAGGCACAGCTGGCGGCGCTCAAGGGGGAAAAAGGGGACGCATTTACCTACAGCGACTTTACCGAGGAGCAGTTAGCGGCACTGAAAGGGGCAAGAGGAGAAAGAGGACAGGATGGCTACACGCCGCAGAAGAATATAGATTATTTTGACGGGGCGAAGGGAGATCCATTTACCTACGAGGACTTTACACCGGAGCAGCTGGCGGCACTCAAAGGAGAAAGAGGACAGGATGGCTACACGCCGCAGAAGAATGTAGATTATTTTGACGGAGCAAGAGGGGAAAAAGGAGATCCATTTACCTATGACGATTTCACAGAGGCACAGCTTGCGGCACTCAAGGGAGAAAGAGGGCAGGATGGCTACACGCCACAGAAGGGCATAGACTACTTCGATGGGGCGAAGGGGGATGCCTTTACCTACGAGGACTTCACGCCGGAGCAACTGGCGGCACTCAAAGGAGCAAAAGGGGACACAGGCACAGCAGGCCCCAAGGGAGCAGACGGCAAAAGCGCATACGAAACGGCGAAGGAAGGCGGCTACAGCGGGACGGAGAGCGACTTTTCTGCGGCACTGGCGGCGGCTGTGAAGGCAGGCGCGCTTGTGGACGATGTGACCGGGGAGAAATATCGGCTTGGGGTGGCAAACGGTGGTTTATATTATGTAAAGGAGGCTGAGGCATGAGCAATCCGATTTTTATTGCGAGACAGGACACGCTGGAGCAGGAGATTCTGCCGGCACACTGGCTTTCGCAATACAAGCTTTTCGGGGAGGAAAGCTACACCTTTCAGGACAAGGAGATTTGGAAGAAGCTCTGCATGAGCAGTGCTGCGGCAAATGACAGGGACATGCACGCAGAAGCATTAGAGGAAATGCTGACGACATTTTCCGCAGAGCACACAGGGAAATGGATGCTGACGGTTTACGGGATGGACGCGGCGGTGCTGGAGGGACTGGCAAGCATGGCGGCGGTGGCAGGAAACGGCACAGCCATGGCGGCGGTGGCGGCAAATGCGCTTTTGATGCACGCCATCACAAACAGCGAGACAGCGATGCGCGCCATTGCGAACAGCCAGACAGCCATGCACGCCATTGCGAACAGCGAGACAGCCATGCAGAGGATTGCAAACAGCACTACGGCGATGGATGCCATCGGCGGAAGCAAAATTGCGAGAGACGCAGTGCAGGCTTCGCCCTACTACGATGCAAAAATCAAGGAGAACGATATGGCGATTGCCAAGCTGGTGGTTGGCTTTGCGAACCTCGCATCTGCAGGCTACTCCGGCTGCGCCGGAATGGCGGCAGATTCGACAGCCATGACCGCCGTTGCTGCCAGTGCAACTGCCATGGGAAAAATTGCGGCGGTGGATGCGGCATTGAGCAAGCTGGCGGCAAGCACTACGGCGATGGATGCGCTTTATGCAAGAAAGAAGCAGATGAAGGGCGGCAGTGCAAGCAAATCGGGGAAATTTATTATTCTTGAAATTTCTCAAAGCAATGCTTTCAACACATCCAAATACGGCTATGCGACATTATCGGACGGCAGTAAGCCTGACTGGAGCAGCTATTTAGCAAAATATGCGTTTTTCCAGAAATATCCGAAATATGCAACATACATGCTGAACGATACGGATTCTGACGATTACATCTATTACTTTGACATTGCAAGTCCTTGATAGGGGGTGAAGGAGCATGAAAGGATTTTTGAAGGAATTGCAGGAGGGCAATGCCGCAGGCGGCTTTGAGACAGTGCGCACGGGGGAGGTTGCCCTCACGCCGAACAAATGGCATACCATGGCGGTAATCAGCGGAATGGGAAAGCTGCTGCAGGCGGATTTGTTTGGGTGTATTCCATACAATTCTTCAGGTGCGAATATTGGCGAAGGTGCTTGGGATATGCGTATTCTGATAGACGGAGAGATATTTGCCGATGTGCGGATGGCTGTAGCCAGTACTAATTATGGCATGGTTGGACATCTGCTTGCAACGGACTTTACCTACCTTTTGCCGAGCTTGGAAGGGAGAAATACGATCTACCAGCGGGATCTTTTCGGAAATTTGCAGGTAGGAAACAGTTGGGTCAATATTCTGGCGGAAAAGATTACGGAAGGAAAGGGTTTCAGCAGTTCCGCAACCGACCGGAAGGATGGTTACATGAACGTGATTCCGTTTATCGGATACCTTCCTTTTCAACGCTCTTTGGAGATACAGATGGCTTTTCTTTTTGCGAATCCATCGGAGACATTGCCGGAGGGGCGGCAGTGCCTTGGGAGCGTGGACATTGCCTATCAATTAGACGAGAAATGAGGTGGAGCGGATGCAGAAGGAAGAAGCGCACGCAGGCAGCGTGGAGCGGCACTATAAAAACGGTGCTACGGTACGATTTTTAAAGGGCGAGCCGCCGAAGGAACAGGAGAAAGAGGAAGAGACGCTGACGGAGCAGGAGCAGGCAATTTTAGACACAGCAATCAATGTAGACTATTTGGTCTGCATGAAGGAATTAGAGATTTGAAAGGAGAGACTGCATTATGACATACGCAAGACTGAAAAAGCTGATTGAAAGAGGGGCTTACAACAAGGAAGACATGCTGAACAAGCTGGATGTATTCCTGATGGCGAACCGCATTACAGAGGAGCAGTATCAAGAGCTGATCGGCATGATGGGATGAAAGGAGACAGGCGCATGACAGGTGCATTTTGCAAGGTAAACATGATTGGCGGCGCGCTTTTGGCGGCGATGGCGGCGGCATTGGGGAAATACTGGTTTCTCTTTGCCGGCTTTCTGGCGTTCAACCTCATCGACTGGCTGACAGGCTGGGCAAAAAGCCGCATGAAGGGGGAAAGCTGCAGCAGGGTTGGCGCAATCGGCGCGATGAAGAAGGTCTGGTACTGGGTGGTGATCGCTATCGCCTTTTACATCGGCTATTCCTTTGCGCAGATGGGCGAGACCATCGGCGTGGGGCTTGGCTTCATGCAATTTATCGGGTGGTTCGTGCTGGCGAACTATCTGGTAAACGAAATCAGAAGCATTTTGGAGAACATGGTGGAAATGGGCGTAAACGTGCCGCCTATGCTGATTAAGGGACTCAAGATTGCAGCGGAGCGGATTGACGCTTCGGCAAGCATCGGGGGCGAGGACGATGGCAAATGAGACGAAGGCATGCAGAGACATTGGCGCGCTTTTGCCTGCGGCACAGGCGGCATGCCGGGCGTTTCTGCGTGAGTGCGAAAGGGAAGGGCTTGCCGTTCTGATTACGGAGACCTACCGCACGCAGGAGCGGCAGGACTACCTTTACGCACAGGGCAGGACGAGAGCCGGCACGATTGTGACATGGACGAGAAAGAGCCGCCACACCGGACGGCTGGCGTGGGATATCTGCAAGAACAGAAAAGGGCAGGAATACGCCGACGCGGCATTTTTCGACAGATGCGGAAGGATTGCGGCGCAGCTGGGGATTACCTGGGGCGGCAGATGGGACACGCCCGACCGTTCCCATTTTGAGGTGGCGGCAGATTGGAAGGAAAAGAGGGAGACAGAGATGGAAAAGCGTTACGAAACGCTTGCGGAGGTGCCGACATGGGCGAAGGAGCTGGTGCAGGAGATGATTACAAGGGGATGCTTTGCAGATCCGAACCAGATGCACCTTTCCGAGGACATGCTACGGACAATGGCACTGACAGACAGGCTTTTAAAAGCAAGGGAGGGAAGAAGATGAACGAACCTTTAACATTACTGAAAAGCCCCAGAGACGAGAGGGACTGGCATTACGGCAAAATCGTATGCGCGGGGGGAGAGCTGCCGGAAAAGGTGAGCCTGCGGCAGAGCTGCGGCCCGATTCGCAGACAGGGCAAGAGCGGCTTTTGCCACAGCTTTGCAGGGACTGCGCTGAAAAATTTGCAGGAGACACTGGACTGGGGCGAACGGAGATACAACTTTTCCCCTCTGGGGCTTGCCAAAGCGGTGAAGGCGAGGGACGGCATTGCCTACACAGAGGGCAGCACGCTTTTAGACGTTTGCAAGGCATTATGCAAGGACGGGGTTTTTGACGAGGTATTTTACCCCTTTGCAAGCTACGATCAGGAGAGCTTCAAGAAAACAGGCAAGCTGCACTTTCCCCCCTTGGCGGTGACGGATGAGGAGGCAAAGCGCATTGGTCGTTTTTACTGCAGAAACTACGCGAGGGTGGACACACTGGAGGAAGTGAAGCTCTCTCTCGCCAATCAGAATCCCGTGCTTTTAGGGATGACCTGTTCGGAGGAAATCTATTCGCCCACAGAGGGATGCATTGGGCTTCCCTTGGGGACATTCCTCATCGGCGGACATGCTGTGCTGATTATCGGCTACGATGACACGAAGGAGAGGACGATTCACGGCAGACACTACAAGGGCTTTCTGGAATGCCAGAACAGCTGGGGCGAGGACTGGGGTGACAAGGGCTTTTTCTGGATTCCCTACGAATACATCACCTACCGGACGAAGGACTTCGGGATGGGGTTTGTGATGGACATGTACACCGCGATTGACCTTGCAAGGGAGAACCTGCAGGGGACGGCGGTGGAGCTTTTCATCGGGAAGGACAAGGCATTTGACGACGGGAAGGAAATCACCCTTGACCAGCCGCCCATTGTAGACGAAAAGACGGGGCGGACGCTTGTGCCCCTGCGCTTTGTGGGCGAGAGCCTTGGATGCAGGGTGGAATGGCTTGCAAAGAGCCGCCGCATTATCATCCGCAGCAGGGCGCACGACATTGAGCTTTCCATCGGCAACCAGACGGCACTGGTAGACGGCGGCAAGCGGCTGATGGAGCAGGCACCCATCCTTGACGAGAGAACGGGGCGGACGCTGGTGCCCCTGCGCTTTATTGCAGAGACGATGGGGCATGCGGTGCTCTGGGACGGAGAGAGAAGGAAGATTATAATTCTCAAGTAGCGGTTGAGCCGTCCGGTTATGACGAGCGAACGTCTGACCGACAGGTTGGGTGAGGCGAGGAATGGACGGCGAAATATAGCGGTTTCCGAAGCGAAGCGAGGAAAACTGACATAAATAACAGCGGTTGAACTGTTACAAACATAAGGAAAAGCGACGATGCGCATTTGCAAAGTCGCTTTTTTCTTGCAAAAAATAAGGAGGTGAGATCTTGGCAGGCTATTATAACCCGAAAAAGGACTACGCGGCAGCCATCAAGTCGGAAAAAAACCCTGCAAAGAAGGAGCAGCTAAAGGCAGAGAGACAGAACAAGATTGATGCCATGAACGCCGCAGGGACGAACAAAAAGGGCTACACCAACAGCATTTACGGCGGCTCTTACAGCTCTTCCGGAAAGGGAAACTCTTCCTCCGGCGGAGGCGGAAAGGGAACTGGCAGCGGCGGCTATTTTGACAAAAATCTGGACTACGCGGCAGCCATCCGGAACGAGAAAGACCCCGTGAAGCAGGCGAAGCTGATTGCGGAGCGACAGAACAAGCTGAACTGGATGAACGCGAGCGGAACGAACACGAAGGGCTACACAAACGACATTTACGGCGGGATGCCACAGGCAAGCGCACCGCAGGGGCAATACCGCAGCACGGAGGCGGCACTAAACAACACGAACAAGGCGGCAATACAGCCGACAGCGACCACGCAGACCCAGACAGAGGCGGCGGCAGAGGCGGAAAACCCGACCGCGCCGACCTCCTTCGGTAGCACGGACGCGGCGCAGCGGGCAGCCCTACAGGCTTACATCACGAGACAATACGCCCACCAGAAGGCGGAGAGCGGCGAGGGAACCTACAACGGGGACGGGAGCATGAGCCTTCCCGACCAGACGCTTTTAAAAAGCTATCAGCAGAAATACAACGAGGCGAAGGCGGCAGGCGACCAGGGCGGCATGACAGCGGCACACAGGGCGGCGGAGAAGCTGAGGGACAACTACAGATATTATCCCTTAGCGCACAGCAACGGCTACGGCTTAGGCGAGAACGACATCGGCTGGGTACGAGATTTGGTGGTGCGCGGAGACGAGCTTGGGAACAAGATCGTAGACCAATACAACCGGGGGACGGTGACAACGACAACATACGATAAGGACGGCAATTTTGTGAACCTATACACCGGGGGGAACATTGCCGGACACGATGCACGGGTAGCAAAGGAGATGCAGAGAGTGAACGAAAAACTGGCAGGAAAGGAAAACAACACCTTCGCCTTCCGCCTTTCCGACCCGAACGATGTAAACCTTTCCAATGCGGAGCTGATGGCAAAATACGGCGGCGGCATTACGGAGGGGAACAACGGCATCGGGCTTTACACTGCGCCGAACGGGACTGTTATGAAAACGGCATCCGGCGGCGGAGACAGCGGCATGGCGGCAAGCGGCACACCGCTGACAGCGGCAGGCTACGGCGGACAGGCAGGCTACGGCACAGGGACGGACGCGGCGGCGAATTCCATTTACGGGCAATTCGGCTACTTCGACCCGAACAAGGACTATGCGGCGGCGATGAAGAACGCAAGCAGCACGCAGGAGATGGTGCAGCTGGAGAAGGAGAGGCAGAACAAGCTGAACTGGATGAACGCCAACGGGACGAACAAGGGCTACACCAACCAGATTTACAGCAATTACAACAACCTTTTCGGGGAAAAGCAGGAGCTGCCCACATACGAAGGGATGACGAAGGACGAGCTTTTCGGCGGCTACAACGAGATGGCAGAGAGCCTTGCGGAGCAGAGGAAGGCACTGCTTTCCGCCGCACTGGCGCAGAACCGGACGGAGCAGGAGAAGGCAAACAGCAATTATGACGAGCTGGCAAGGCAGGCATACATCTTAAAGCGGCAAAACGAAAACGCATTGCCGCAGCAGCTTGCGGCGCTTGGCATCAGCGGGGGCGGCAGCGAGAGCGCGAACCTTGAGCTTGCGGCGAACTATGAAAACAGCCTTGCAAGCAACGAGCAGGCAAGACAGCAGGCATTAAGAGACTATGCTTTGCAGGCATTGCAGGCGCGGACACAGGCAGACAGCGACATCAGCGGCTATTATGCGGACGCAAAGCAGCAGGCGATGAACGCATGGCAGAACGAGGCGGCGAACCGAAACAGCTGGAACCAATGGGCGGCAGGCTACGGGCAGCAGCTTAGGGAATACGGCGACAGCCTGAACAGCCAGACCTATCAGGAGATTCTGGCAAGCAAGCAATATGCGGACACACTGCGGCAGCAGCAGATTGACCTTGCGCTGCAGATGGGCGATTACAAGAAGCTGGCGGCAATGGGCTATGACGTTAGCTATTTGAAGCGGATGCAGGATGCAGAGCTGGAACAGCTTGCACTGGACGCGATGCTGACAAGGGCGAACATCGCTAAGGTGAACAGCAGTGTGACACGAGGGAGCGGCGGAGGGACAAAAGGCAACAGCGGCAAGGGCGGCAACAAAGGCGGCGGCGGAAACAACAGCACGGATGTGAGCAGCCTGCCCACAGGGAACGAGATGGGCGACGGCTGGATTATGGTAAGCGGCATGGGAAAGGTCGGCTTAAGTGAGGTTGACGAGATGCTGAAAAGCGGCACGCTGAAAATGGTTGCCTCCGGCGGAAAGAAATATTACATGAAGAAACGATAAGGAGGGCTGAGACATGACAGAGAGCGAGAGACTGCGCAAGGAAATGGAGGAGAGGGGACTTCTCGGCACAACAGGAAAGAAGGTTATTGTCTCGGCGGCACAGAAGGAAATCAACGAGAAGAAGGGTGGGACGGCGAAAAGCCGTTCCGGCTCTGCCTCGACAGGAACTGCACGTTCCCGCAGGGATGAGATTGTGCGGGACACGGGACTGGTAAGCTCTATACGAGATTACAGAAAGCAGCAGGCGAAGAAGGTAAAAACGCCCGTGAAGGGGACGATTGGCAGAAAATACGACCCGGAGAAGGGCTTTACTGTGCAGGGGCTGACTGTGCGGCCCGAACGGAGCAATGCGAAAAACGAGAAAACAAGGCTTTACCAGACGTATGACAACCTTTTGGACGAAAAGGAAATCCGGAAAAAATACAGCTATGTGGCGCAGGACAAGGAACTGGACTACAGGACGATGCGGCGCGCGGTAAACAACGGCATGCGCGCGGTCGGGAAAACGCTGGACACGGCAAAGGGGGACTATGCGGAGCTGCAGAAGGTTGCCAAGCTGCAGGCACAGCTGCAGGGGCGGCTGAGAAGCGCCTCTTTCGTATCCGGACTTTTTGAGGGGATGGCAAAAGACAGCACGGATGCGGCGGTAAAGCTAATCGGGAATGATGCTTTGACGAAGCAGAACGAGGCGATGCAGGAGCTTTTCAAGCAGACGCAGAGCAACCACAAGGGCATGGCGGCGGCAGGCAGGCTGACCGGAGAATTTGCGAAGGCAGGCGCAGGCTACATGACCATCGGCAAGGCGGCGGAGGAAGCGACCCTCAAGGGCATGGGCGCGCTTGGCAGGAGGATGACGGCAAGCACAGCACCGGACATTGCACAGCAGGCGGCGGCGAAAATTTTGCTGAACCCGAAAAACGCGAAGGCGGCGAGAGTGGCGGCAGGGCTTCTGGGACAGCAGGCGGCGGACACGATGGTGAACACGCCGATGACGATTGCGGCCGGCGTGGCAGACGGAAAGAGCCGCAAGGAGATTGCGAAGGATGTTGGCAAGCAGGAGGCCATGGATGCGGCGTTTAACGTGGGGCTTGCGGCACTGGGAGCCGGGGCGAAGAAGGTTGGAGAGGTGCTTGAGCCAAAGCTTGCGGCAAAACGGATTACGAAGCAGATTGAAAAAAGCATGACGGGACAGTTGCCTTCCAGTGACTATATAAAATTGGGTAAAACACCGGAAATTCTGAAAAAATACGGCATGATTGAAGGGGAAATGCTGATGCCGCAGGGCGTTGTGCCGAAGGTTGCATATCCTGCGGAATATAGGCAGGCACTGGCAAAGGGAACGGACATGAGCGAAAACCAGATTAAGAAAATACAAGGGCATGACCTTGGGTTTGAACCGATTCGACAGTTACCCAAGAAACTGAAAGATCCTGTGGCAATACTGAAATCCGATACACGAGATGGCAGCATTATTGTATTAACAGATATGGTTGATAAATATGGTCAGCCTGTTATTGTTCCGGTCAGGGTTGACCAAAATGGGTATAGTGAGTTTTCTTCAGTTATTCCTTCTATGTATGGCAAGAAAAGGTTTGCAGAGTTTATGAAAAACCAGCAGGGAAACATCCTTTACTGGAACAAAAAAAAGAATCTGCAACATTTCCCTGGCAACGGGGTCCAATTCCCCGAGCCGTACTCTGATGCAGATCCTATGCTTAGGATAGCACAGCGGAAGGGGATTGTCAATGCGGAGGAATTGAAAAACATTCAGAAAGGGCATAAGTTGCAGGCGGCGGAGGGTGTCAAGGAAGCAGACGCGGCCGGAGCGACTGCGAACACTGCCCGAGAGGAGACGATTCAGGCGGCGGCGGAGAGCATGGCGAAGAACAGAAACGTGCTGGCGGAGAAGATGACACCGGAGGAAGTGAAGCAGCTGGAGGAAAGATATTTCCAACTGCAGAACAAGGACTGGCGAAAGAAGGAGCTGCAAAGGATTGCGGACGAAGCCAACTACGAGCTAAAGGATGTTACCAAAGCGAATGCGGACTTTGACCGAGAGATGAACGAAATCGGCAGAACTTTGGCACAGCAGGAGGCAATGCAGACGAAGGCAGACCTGATTGCTAAGGCAAGGGCAGACATCCGAGACAGCTTCGGGATTGCCGACGAGGAAGGGGAAAAACAGATTGGCGAGATTCTGCAAAAGGCGGCACAGGAAGGAAATCTCAGCAAGAAGGAGAGGAGACACCTGCTTGCACTGGTGGAAGAAAAGAGCAGGAAGAATACGGCAGATGAGGTTTCTGCGATATTTCAGCGGCTGCGGCAAACAGAGCTTCTGATTGATACGGACACAGCGGCGGACATTGCACAGATTCACAAACAGAGAGGGCAGCTCAAGGGAAAGCTGGCAAAGGCATCCATCAAGAGAGACGGCAACATTTCCGAGGTTTATGCAGGGCTTTCCAAGGAATTTCCTTTTTATTTCCCCAGAAGCATAGAAAGCACGACAGGGCAATTCAAGCAGATTTACAAAATTGCCACAGCGAGTGAGCTTTTGCAGAAAGGCGAGAAGCAGCAGACCAGAGAGACGCTGCAGCGCATTTTGCAGAACCTGACGGACGGGATGGACGTGCATAAGGCATACAAGGAAATTACGCTGGCGGACATGGATGACTTTATTTCCAACCTTGCGAAGCAGACGGACTACGCAAGGGCAACCCCGGAGCAGGTGCAGGGCTGGCACAAGGAAAGATACCGCTTGCAGAAGGAATTGGAAAGGGAAGGCTTGGAATGGGAGGCACTGAGCGCAGAGCTGACGCAGGACGAGGAAACGCTTTTACAAAATGCCATTGACGGCAAAATTTCCGCAGAGGGCTTAAAGCGGCTTACCGGGGACAGATACGGCATGCTGGAGCAAAGATACGAAAGCGGAAAAGCATTGGCGGACATGGACAAGAAAATCGGCGGATACAAGCAATTCCTTTCCGAGCGGAGACAGCGGAAGGCTGCCGATGCCGTGGGGGAGATTACCCTTGCGACAGACGGGAAAAAGGGCTGGAAGGACAAGGCACTTGGTCTGCAATATGCAACGGAAACGCAGGAGAGAAACCTTTACGACATTGCACCGGACAGAGAAACCGCCAACAGAGTGATTGACACAATATTTGCGCCGATACACGAAAACGAGAGAAAGCGCGTGCTGATGGTCAACGATTATGCAAAGAAGCTGAACGCGCTGGGCATCGACACAAGGAAGAACATTCCCATTCAGCTGCCGGACGTTGCGGAGAGCAAAATCAGCGAAAGCACACTGATACACTGGCTGGGAGAAAAGAGGTACGATTTGCAGAATGTCAAAGGCGAAGCGTACCGGGAATTGGCGGAGCAGATCCGCAGGGTGGAGAATAGCCTGCGGCCGGAGCAGATGGAGAGAATCAACAAAGGGATTGCGGAGCTGCAGCAGATTTTCAAGGAAGCGCATCCGCTGCTGAACGAAGCACGCATCAAAGAGGGATACGACCCGATTGGCTACATTCCGCACTATTTCCCCCATGCGAGATTCAACGACCCGAAGGACCCCTTGCAGAAAACAGCGAGCCTATTCGGCATTGACCTGACGGACAGCGAGCTGCCGATGGACATTGCCGGAAGAACGGAGGACTTCAAGCCGAGAACACCATGGAGCGGAAATGTGCTGCAAAGAAAGGGGAAGGCTACCGACTATGACGCTTTGCGTATCTTTGACCAATACATCGAAGGGGTTTCCAACATCGTTCACCACACGGAGGACATCGGCAATGTGCGCGCGCTTTCCGACTACATGCGATACAGCTTTTCCGAGGAGAGCGTGAAGAAGCAGATTGATGAAATTTACAAGAACAAGAGCCTTTCCATAGAGGATAGGAACAAGAAGATTGCCGAAATTTACAAGCAGAACGCAGAGAACCACAAGCTGCAGAA
>OLWB01001661.1_pt1 | contig 20051 bp, 17 predicted proteins | sample 1673331 | NCBI WGS metagenome assembly OLWB01 (sample SAMEA3178943, study PRJEB25190) | human gut metagenome | biome: human gut; feature: human-associated habitat; material: faeces | place: Austria | collected 2013
TCTGGAGGACTGTTTTTCCTGTCCCTCAACGACACGCTGCCCGCCCAGTCTGTGCAGATGACCCCGGTCCAGTACAGCGGCTGGGTGTACGTGCCGGTGAATGTCTTCAACAGCCAGAGCACCGGGGTCAATTTCGGTCTATACTATGGGCTGACGGAGAACAACACCAAGCTCGTTCTCTATAACCTCTCCGGGAAGACCATGACCTTTGATCTTCAGAATGGGACCGCCACGGCGGTGGGGGGAGAGGCCCCTGTCCCAGGGAAGGTTCTGCGGCAGAACGGGGTGTACTACGTCCCCGCCTATGCGGTCTGCCGGTATTTTGGCCTGAGTTATTCCTTTTACAGCACCGACTACGGTCCGCTGCTGCGGCTGAAGGACGGAAACGCCATGCTCAGCGATTCCCTGTTCCTCAGTTCCGCGGCCTCGATTATGCGAAGCCGGATCAACAGCTATTACCAGAGCCAAAGCCCCAATGGCGGCGGGGACGGGGGCGGCAACAGCACCATTGTTATCCCCAATGATCCCGATTCCGGCACCCCCAGCCAGCCCAATCAGCCGGGGAACCCGGATACTCCGGTGGCCCCGGACATTCCGGCGGATGCGGAGCCGGCCCCCACATTCTCCCTGTATGTAGGGGTCCAGGCCTCGGCGGACCGGGAGATTACCGCGACCCTGAATGCCATGAGCACGGTGGGAGTCCGCGGCGTGGTGTTCTTCCCGGCGGAAGAGGTGAACCAGTGTGCCGACCAGATTCGGCAGGCAGCCGGACGGGGGCATAAGGTGGGCCTGATTCCCACGGGGAACACCCCGGCGCAGCGCCTGGAGAGCGTGGAGGCCGGCAGCCGGCAGCTGGCGGGCATCCTGCGCCAGGAGACATGGTTTGTTCTGAGCAAGGAATCCACCCTGGCGGAGGCAGGCTATCTCTGCTGGACCCCCAGCCTGACCTTCTCCTCCGTCACCGACCCGACCCGGACCTATGAGACCCTGGTGCGGGCGGGAGAACAGCAGGGGTCGGCCCTCCGGGTCTTGGTCCACAGCCAGTCCGCAGGCGGGGCCCTGGCCGGCGTGCTGGGCCAGCTGGCCCAGGATGGAGACACCTTCCTACCGGCCCGGGAAACCAGCTATTGAAAAAGGAACTGCCAGAATCCCTGATCCCCCGGCATTTGCCGGGGGATTTTTCATGGAAAACAGGGGAGAAATCCCCCCAGGCCCCCAGGCTGATTTTGGTGAAAACGACAAAAATGCACCGCAGAGCAAAAAAAACGCAGCAAGGGCTTGCAATCTGTCTCTGGTGTGGTATTATGTTAATACTTTATCACGATAGAGTGCTAAAAAATCGTGAGAAAAGAAGGAAGAAGTTTGATTGAGAATGGAGCGTTAGAACATGAAAAAAGCACTTGCAGTCTTGCTGGCAGCCGTGATGTGCTGCACCCTCCTGTCCGCCTGCGGGCAGCCCGAAACCACGGACCCCACCGAGGGAACCGAAGGTACCCAAACAGAGACCAATGCCGCCGACCTGGTTTACGCGGTGGAGGCCGGCAGCGCCGGTGAAGCCATTGCCAAGGAGAAGGGCTGGCAGACCAACCCGGTGACCGCCCAGGCGGACACCCTGATGGAGGTCTCCGCCGGCACCTCCGACGCGGCCATCATCGACCTGCTCATGGCGGCGGCTATGACCGGGGAAGGCACCAGCTATCCCGATCTCACCTATGACAGCCAGGGTCTGACCACCGAGGAGTACGGCATCGGCTGCCGCAAGGGCTCTGACCTGGCCCAGTACATCAACAATGTCCTGGCTGAGGCCTATGCCGACGGCACCATGAAGGAGATCGCTACCACTTATAAGCTCCAGGACGCCCTGGTGGAGCAGCCCGCCGCAGAGGAGTTCACCCCTGCCGCAGACGGGGATGTGGCCTATATCCAGGACAAGGGTACCCTGATTGTGGGCATCACCGAGTTTGAGCCCATGGACTACAAGGATGAAAACGGCCAGTGGATCGGCTTTGACGCAGACATGGCCAAGGTCGTGGCGGAAAAGCTGGGCGTGGGCGTGCCCACCCTGCGGGACGTGGTAAAGGAGCTGATGAAGCCGGGACGCGACCTGCGCAGCGACCTGCCCGCGCCCATTCTGCGGACGGACGTACTGGAGATCAAGGATCTGAAGCCCGGCATGGTGCTCACCGGCACCGTGCGGAACGTCATCGACTTCGGCGTGTTCGTGGACATCGGCGTGCACCAGGACGGGCTGGTACACATCTCGCAGGTGTGCAATAAGTTCATCAAGCACCCCTCCGAGGTGGTGGCCGTGGGCGATATCGTCAAGGTGGTGGTGCTGGACGTGGACGAGAAGAAGCACCGCATCAGCCTGTCCATGAAGCAGGTGAAGGAGTAAAAAAAGAACCGCCCGCGGGCGGTTCTTTTTTTATTCCTCATCGCTGCGTCCCAGAAGATAGTCCACAGAAACACCGTAATAGTCTGCCAGAACAAGCAGATGGCGCAGGGGCAGCTCATTGGCGCCGCGCTCATAGCGGGCGTACATGGTCTGCGACGTACCCAGTATATCGGCAATCTGCTGCTGCGTTTTGTCGTGATCCTCCCGCAGGTCGCGCAGCCTGCGCTGGTATGTCATACTGCACCAACTCCTTTGGGCAGTATTTTACATAGTAAACATATTTACTATTGATTTTAGTAAATATATTTACTAAAATAGAAGCATGGCGCAAGGCGGGAGGTGATACAAAATGGCAGATTATAAAAAAATGTACCTTACAGCGGTGGACGCTATGGAAAAAGCGATGACGCTGCTGGAGGAAGCGCAGCGGAAATGTGAGGACATCTACATCGAAACAGACGATACAGAGGAAGAGCCGGCCGACCTTGAGGGCGGCGGTGTATAAAAAAGGAACCGCCCGCGGGCGGTTCTTTTTTATGTATGGAACGGGACATCGGGGACGCCGTCCCCTACGAAATAGCGAAGGGCGGGCAGGGTCGTCCTCTCCAGCGCAAAAACCGTCCCGCGGCTATGCCGCGGGACGGTTTTGTTTTTCCTGTTTTACTTGTTGTCGTCGGGACGGGGACGGCGGTACTCCTGCGCCTTCTCCTCGCCCTTGAGCACGCGGAGAGCGCCCTGCGCCAGCGCCAGCAGCTCGTCCTCGCCGGGGTAGACGGTGATGGGGGCGATCCAGCCGACCATCTCGGAGATGGCATCCACCGTCTCCTTGCCATAGGCGATGCCGCCGGTGAGGATGATCTGATCCACCTTGCCGTGCATAACGGCGGCCATGGCGCCGATCTCCTTGCCGATCTGATAGTGGAACGCGTCCACCACGCCGGCGATCTTCTTATCATGCTCGGCCTGCGCCAGCAAATAGCGCATGTCGTTGGAGCCGGTGTAGGCCACCAGACCGCCGCGGCCGGAGAGCATGCGGTGCATCTCCCCCTCGGTGTACTTGCCGGAGAAGCACTGCTTCACCAGCTGACCGGTGGGCAGGGAGCCGGAGCGCTCGGGAGAGAAGGGGCCCTCGCCGTCCAGTGCGTTCTGGGTGTCCACCACGCTGCCCTTCATGTGGGCGCCGATGGAAACGCCGCCGCCCATGTGGCAGACGATGAGGTTCAGCTCCTCATATTTCTTGCCCTGCTCCTTGGCAAAGCGCTTGGCCACGGCCTTCTGGTTCAGGGCGTGGAAAATGCTGACACGCTGGAACAGGGGATGACCGGCATAGCGCGCCACATCAGCCATCTCATCGATGACCACGGGGTCAACGATGTAGGAGGGGATGCCCAGCTCGTCGCCGATCTCGCGGGCGATCAGGCCGCCCAGGTTGGAGGCGTGCTGCCCCTGCACGCCGATGGTGCAGTCCCTGACCATGTTGTCGTTGACGGCGTAGGTGCCGCCGCGGATGGGACGCAGCAGACCGCCGCGGCCGGAGACGGCGGAGAGGGTGCGGGCGTCGAAGCCCTGCTCGCGCAGCGCCTTCATCACCAGATCACGGCGCCAGTCCTTCTGGGCGGGGATGGTGTTGAACTGGGCGATATCCTCCGCGCTGTGGCGCAGGGTCTTGTCGAAAAGCAGCTGCTCGTCCTCATAGACACCGATCTTGGTGGAGGTGGAGCCGGGATTGACAACGAGAATTCTGTAAGACACGATAGTTTTCCTCCTATGCTCTTTTGTTCCGCGGCACAGCGGATAAATTTCCACCCCATATTATATCGAATTCCCTGCGGTATGTAAATGGCTTTTTACGTAAAAAGTAAGGCTTTTGTCGGCAGTTTGATTGACAAATCATGTGGGGTGGGCTAAAATGGTATGCGTGATTTTATACCGTTCTTCCATTCGGAACGGAGAAAAGGAGAAATACGCATGGAAAAGAAGACGTTTTATATCACCACGCCTATCTACTACCCCTCGGACAAGCTGCACATCGGCCACAGCTACTGTACCGTGGCCACCGACGCCATCGCCCGCTACAAGCGCTTGCAGGGCTATGACGTGATGTTCCTCACCGGCACCGACGAGCACGGCCAGAAGATCGAAACGAAGGCCAAAGAAGCCGGCATGACCCCCCAGGAGTTCGTGGATCACATCGTGGAGGGCGAGCGGGGCATCCTCGACCTGTGGAAGCTGATGAACATCTCCAACGACCGCTTTATCCGCACCACCGACGACTACCACTGCGCCGCCGTGCAGAAGATCTTCAAGACCATGTACGAGAAGGGTGACATCTACAAGGGCACCTATAAGGGCAAGTACTGCACCCCCTGCGAGAGCTTCTGGACGGAGAGCCAGCTGGTGGACGGCAAGTGCCCCGACTGCGGCCGCGAGGTCAAGGACGCCGAGGAGGAGGCCTATTTCTTCCGCCTGAGCAAGTACGCCGACCGGATACAGCATCTGCTGGAGGACACCGACTTCCTGCAGCCCCGCACCCGCGTCAACGAGATGGTCAACAACTTCATCAAGCCTGGTCTGGAGGATCTGTGCGTCAGCCGCACCAGCTTCAGCTGGGGCATTCCCGTGGACTTCGACCCCGGCCACGTGGTGTATGTGTGGGTGGACGCTCTGTTCAACTACTGCACGGCGCTGGGCTTTGACAACGACAGATATGACGACTACGACAAGTACTGGCCTGCCGATTACCACATCGTGGGCAAGGAGATCGTCCGCTTCCACTCCATCATCTGGCCTGCCATGCTCATGAGCATGGGCATGCCGCTGCCCAAGCACGTCTACGGCCACGGCTGGCTGGTCATTGACGGCGGCAAGATGAGCAAATCCAAGGGCAACGTGGTGGATCCCTACGCCCTGTCCGAAATGTTCGGCGTGGACGCGCTGCGCTTCTTCCTGCTGCGCACCTTCCCCTTCGGCTCCGACGGCAACTTCTCCAACGAGCTGCTGATCTCCACCATCAACACCGACCTTGCCAACAAGCTGGGCAATCTGGTCAGCCGCACCACCGGCATGGTGGAGAAGTACTTCGGCGGCCAGCTGCCCGCCGGCCGGGAGGACACCGCCGAGGACTGCGAGCTGAAGAAGATGGCCTGCGCCCTGCGCGACCGCTATCAGGCGGAGATGGACAAGCTCCAGCTGCAGAACGGTTTGGACGAGGTGCTCAAGGTCATCGACCGTGCCAACAAGTATATCGACGAGACGGCGCCCTGGGCACTGGGCAAGGACGAGAGCAAGCGCGACCGTCTGGCCTCCGTGCTGTACAACCTGCTGGAGACCATCCGCATCTGCACCACGCTTTTGCAGCCCGTCATGCCCGACAGCTGCGATAAGATCTTCGCCAAGCTGGGCGCGGACGACAAGTGCCGCAGCTGGGACAGCGCCAACGTATGGGGCGTGCTGCCCGCCCAGGCGGTCATCAGCAAGGGCGAGAACCTGTTCCCCCGCATCGACACGGACGAGGCGCTGGCCAAGCTGGACGCCATGCAGGAGGCGCAGAAGAAGGCCGCCCTGCCCGCCGTGGAGCTGGAGCCCTACGTGACCAAGGACGTGGACTTTGACACGTTCCTGAAGTCCGACTTCCGCGCGGTGAAGATCAAGAACTGCGAGGCGGTGAAGAAGTCCGACAAGCTGCTGAAGTTCACGCTGGACGACGGCAGCGGCACCGACCGCACCATCGTCTCCGGCATCCACCAGTTCTACGAGCCGGAGCAGCTCATCGGCAAGACCGCCATCGCCATCCTGAACCTGCCGCCCCGGAAGATGATGGGCATCCCCAGCTGCGGCATGCTGATCTCCGCCGTTCACAAGGAGCACGGCGAGGAGAAGGTAAACCTGATGCTGATCGACGACTCCGTGCCCGCCGGCGCCAAGCTGTGCTGACAAAATAAGTAATAAGGGATAAAAAAAGAGCACCCTCGCGGGTGCTCCTTTTTTGAGGGGCAGCGCAAGCCGCGCCGCGCCGGAGGCGGTGTCCCACCGACACTTTCCCTCCTTGACAACAGCTGCTTTTCCCGGTATATTGAAGGCACAACTCAAAGAAAAGGAGAAATTGCCATGCTTCCCAGCACCATGCTTATCATCGCCGGAGTTCTGGCTCTTGTCGCCACCGTCCTGGCCTTTATCTACATCGTCCCCGAGGAAAGGCGGGAGAAGATGGGCTCTTTCGGCAAGTTCCTACACGACACCTGCAACTTCAAATACCTGATGGTGGAGAAGATCCTTCAGGCGCTGTACATTTTCTCCACGGCGGCTGTGATCCTCTTCGGCGTTCTCATGCTTTTCCGCACGGAGTACAATTACTGGACTGACAGCCGTATCTGGATGGGCGGCTACGGCCTGCTGATCATCATTCTGGGGCCGATCGCCATCCGTCTCAGCTATGAGCTGATGATGATGGCCATCCTGCTGCTGAAAAACGTCATCGCCATCAACCGCAAGTTGCCTGACAAGCCCGGTTCTGCCGGCGGCGATGTGTTTGCCGTTCCGGACATGCAGGAGCTCCGCCAGCGCCGCGAGGCCGCCCCGTCTGCGCAGGAGACCGCGCCCCGGCACGCCTACTGCCGCGTCTGCGGCACAGAGCTGGTCAACGGCGTCTGCCCCAAGTGCCCGCCCCAGTACTGCAAGCTCTGCGGCACGCAACTGGTCAACGGCATCTGCCCCAAGTGCAGCGCCCCCACCGACAGCACGCCGCCCCAGGCGTAAACCGGATAATAAGAGCACCCTTAGGCCGCCTGGCATAAGGGTGCTCTTTCTGCATCAGTCGCTGTCCAGCTTGAGGACGGCCATGAACGCCTCCGTGGGTACCTGCACGGTGCCCAGATTGCGCATCTTTTTCTTGCCCTCCTTCTGCTTTTCCAGCAGCTTCTTCTTACGGGTGATGTCGCCGCCGTAGCACTTGGCCAGCACGTCCTTGCGCATGGCCTTCACCGTCTCGCGGGCGATGATGCGGCCGCCGATGGCCGCCTGAATGGGCACCTCGAACAGCTGGCGGGGGATGTTCTCCTTCAGCTTTTCACACAGCCGCCGGGCGCGGGGATACGCCTTGTCCCGGTGGGCGATGAAGCTCAGCGCGTCCACGCCGTCGCCGTTGAGCAGCAGATCCACCTTCACCAGATCACTGGTGCGGTAGCCGGACAGCTCGTAGTCCAGGCTGGCGTAGCCCTTGGTGTTGGCCTTCAGCGTGTCGAAGAAGTCGTAGATGATCTCGTTCAGGGGCATCTGATAGTGCAGCTCCACCAGATGGGTGTCCAGATACTGCATGTCCTTGAACTCGCCGCGCCGCTCCTGACACATGGGCATGATGTTGCCCACATAGTCCTGCGGGCTGATGATGGACACCTTCACATACGGCTCCTCCGCGTGCTCGATCAGGGAGGGGTCAGGGTAGTTGTGGGGGTTGTCCACCTTGACCATGGTACCGTCGGACTTATAGACGTGGTAGATAACGCTGGGCAGCGTGGTCACAAGGTCAAGGTTGAACTCCCGCTCCAGGCGTTCCTGGATGATCTCCATGTGGAGCATGCCCAGAAAGCCGCAGCGGAAGCCGAAGCCCAGCGCCACGGAGGATTCCGGCTCGAAGGTCAGGCTGGCGTCGTTCAGCTGCAGCTTTTCCAGCGCGTCCCGCAGGTCGGGGTACTTGCTGCCGTCCTCGGTGTAGATGCCGCAGTAGACCATGCTCTGCGCCGGGCGATAGCCGGGCAGCGCCTCGGCGGCGGGGTTCGCCGCGTCGGTGACGGTGTCGCCCACCTGCGTGTCCTTGACGTTCTTGATGCTGGCGGTGAAATAGCCCACCTCGCCGGCCTGCAGCGCATCCGTCGGCTCGTTGCCGATGGGCTTGAGATAGCCGCACTCCAGCACGGTGTACTCCGCGCCGGTGGCCATGAGCCGGATGGTCTGCCCCCTGCGCAGCGTGCCCTGCTTGATGCGGAAATACACCACCACGCCCACATAGGGGTCGTACTGGCTGTCGAACACCAACGCCTGCAGGGGCGCCTTGGGGTCGCCCTTGGGCGCGGGCACGTTCTGCACCACGTCCTCCAGCACGGCGTCGATGTTGATGCCCAGCTTGGCGGAGATCTCCGGCGCCTCCAGCGCCGGCAGACCGATGATGTCCTCCACCTCCTGCTTGGCCTTCAGCGGGTCGGCGGCGGGCAGGTCGATCTTGTTGAACACCGGCAGGATCTCCAGATCGTGATCCATGGCCAGATAGGTGTTGGCCAGCGTCTGCGCCTCCACGCCCTGGGTGGCATCCACCACCAGCAGCGCGCCCTCGCAGGCGGCCAGCGAGCGGCTGACCTCGTAATTGAAGTCCACGTGACCCGGCGTGTCGATCAGGTTCAGGGCATACGTCTCCCCATCCTGCGCCGTGTAGAAAATGCGGACGGCGCGGGATTTGATGGTGATGCCGCGCTCCCGCTCCAGATCCATGTTGTCCAGCAGCTGGTTCTCCATCTCCCGCTCCGGCACAGCGTGGCACTTCTCCAGCAGGCGATCCGCCAGCGTGGATTTACCGTGATCGATGTGGGCGATGATAGAAAAATTGCGAATATGAGATTGGTCGAACATATAGAATAGCCTCCTTTGGAAATCCACGCTGTCCGCGCGGAGCGCGTACAAGCGTTTTGCGAAGCAAAACCTTGCCGCAGGCGGGATTCACTCCCGCCGAGGATGTCAGATCAAACCGGGGTCCCCGGTTTGCCGTCAGGCAAACTGGGGAGTGGATTTGCCGTGATCGATGTGGGCAATGATGGAAAAATTGCGAATATGAGATTGGTCGAACATATAGAAAAGCCTCCTTATTTCCCCGCTCTTTCGTCCACGTTGTGGATCACCTGCGCCGTGCTCTGGCCGATGCCCGGCAGCGCCGTCAGCGCATCGGAGTTCAGCGGAGGCAGCTCCCCCGCCTGTGCCAGCGCCTTCATATACGCCGCGCGGCTGCGCAGCAGCGCCGCGTCCACCGCGCCGCCGTCAAAGTCCACCGCGTCCGTGGCGAACAGATCCTCGTTGCCGCCGCTGTGCCGGTACAGCCGCCTCAGCAGGTCGTACAGCGTGGCGCCGATGCAGTCCCCGGCGGCGGTGATGGCCTCCCGGCTGTTGGTGCGCCCCAGCAGATCGAACAGCAGCCCCGTGGTGTTCACCGCCAGCTTCTTTTGCAGCGTGGCCATGATGCTGCCCCGCAGGGAGCCCTTCTCCGCGCTGCCGTCGTACAGCTCCTCGGAGTCGATCATCGACCCATCCCGGCTGGCGCTGCGCCCCAGCAGGAAGTCCGCCGACACATGATAAAAATCGCAGACCCGCGTCACGAAAGCCAGACCCGGCTCCCGTATGCCGTTTTCATAGTGGCTCAGCAGCGCCTGACTGATGCCCAGCGCCGCCGCCGCCTTCCGCTGACTGATGCCCTTTTCCTGCCGCAGCAGGCTGAGCGTTCTGGAAAAATCCGTTGCCATGTCTCTCCCACCCTATCTTTCATAATACAGCCCGTAAAGTATATCCTATATTATACAACTTGTAAATGCTTTTCTGCCCGCCGGAGGAAAAAATTTGCGCCTTCCCATCCAACGTGCTACAATGGAGAAAAACCCCGGAGGTGTTTTCTATGGAAGAATTGATCCTATATGTGAAATATCAGGCCAAGCCCGGCTGCCGCGAGACGTTCGTCCGCCAGATCGTGGAAAAGGGCATCCTGACCGCCATCCGGCAGGAGCCGGGCTGCCTGGCCTACGACTACTACTTCTCCGCCCAGGACGAGAACGAGCTGCTGCTGATCGAGCGCTGGCAGAGCGCCGAGCACCAGCGCGTCCACATGCAGCAGCCCCACATGCAGCAGCTGCGCGCCATCAAGGAGCAGTATGTGGACAGCACCACGCTGGGCAAGGTTCGTCTGGAGGCGTGAGACATGCTGTTTGACACCCACGCCCACTACGATGACGAGGCCTTCGACCCCGACCGGGAGCTGCTGCTGGAAAGTCTGCCCCAGCGGGGCGTGGCGCTGGTGGTGAACCCCGGCTGCGATCTGGAAAGCTCCCGCAAGGCGGTGGCCTACGCCGCCGAGTATCCCCACGTCTACGCCGCCGTGGGCATCCACCCGGAGAACTGCGGCGGCTTTACCCCGGCGGACATGGACGCGCTGCGGCAGCTGGCGCAGCAGCCCAAGGTGGTGGCCATCGGGGAGATCGGGCTGGACTACTACTGGGCGGAAAACCCGCCGCGGGAGCTTCAGCAGCAGGTGCTGCGCAGCCAGCTGGCGCTGGCGCGGGAGCTGCGCCTGCCGGTGATCTTCCACGACCGGGACGCCCACGGGGATTCGCTGGCCATCGTAAAGGAGTTCCCGGACGTGACCGGCGTGTTCCACTGCTTCTCCGGCAGCCCGGAGATGGCGCAGGAGCTGCTGGGCATAGGCTGGTATCTGGGGTTCGACGGACCCGTGACCTACAAGAACGCCCGCCGCGCCCCGGAGGTGGCCGCCGTCACGCCGCTGGAGCGCATGCTTATCGAGACGGACAGCCCCTACATGACGCCGGTGCCCTATCGGGGACAGCGGAACGACTCGTCCTACGTCCGTCTGGTGGCGGAAAAGCTGGCGGAGTGGAAGGACATCGCCCCGGAGGAGCTGGAGCACGCCACGCTGGAAAACGGCAAGCGCCTGTTCCGCATTATCGGGCAATAACAGGAACCGCCCGCGGCTATGCCGCGGGCGGTTGAGGCTGTCGAAAAAGCCTGTCATTGCGAGCCAGTGCTCACACTGGCGTGGCAATCCGTTTCCAAAACGCATAATTCCTGCACTTTTCCGCAGATTCCCAGCTAAAAGGTTACGGATTCCCACACCAGTGACATCGGTCACTGGTTCGGAATGACAGGGGTTAGGTTTATCGACAAGCTGACCGCCCGCGGCTATGCCGCGGGCGGTTTTTTGCCTCTTTTGTGTTTTGTCACGAATACTGCCAGCTCCGGCCGCTCTCCCTGAACTCCGCCACCCGCTTTTCGTAGCTGGCGAAGGCGGCATCCTCAAAGGCCAGCGCGTCCGAGGGGGCGCCCATCTGCCGCAGCAGCCACTTGCACAGCGGGGGATTCAGGATCAGCAGCGGGCCGATCAGCGCCGTGGCCATCAGCCCGCCCCGGCGGAAGCCCTCCATCTTCGTCTCCGGCGTGCGTCCCACGCCCCGGACGGTGTCGAACCAGCCGCCGCTCTCCGGCGCGTCGTAGTGGAACCCGAACAGGCTCTTGAAGCCCACGATGTCCATGCCCTCAAAGGTGCCCAGATAGAAGCTGTTGTGCCGCTTCATCATGGTGTATTTCACCCGGCCGGGCAGAACGCCCAGCCCCTTGATGGTGTCGGCGCTGTCGCTGTCCATGGCGTCAGAGAACACGTCCGGCGCGTTGCCGGTGAGCAGCATCAGCTGCCCCGCGTCCAGCTTTGCCGCCATCTCCGCCGTATAGGGGCGCAGGGCATCGGCAGCCAGCGCCAGCCCCTGCTCCGTGGTGCTGCCCATATACACCAGCGCCACGTCCTCCGTCAGGAACCGGGGCTTGCTGTGAAGGTCTGTCTCCACGATCTCCAGCTCCGGGCAGCAGCGCCGGAGATAGTACACGTTCTGCAGATCGCCGTACAGGTTGCAGACCTCCGGGAACAGAATTTCCACCTTCATCGCGCGCCCTCCTTTGCCGTCAGCATTTCCTCCAGCCTTGCCTTCACCCGGAAGGCCAGCGGCATGCCGTCCACGCCGTACAGGATATACACATCCTCGCCGGGCGTCAGGGGCAGCAGCTCCAGCGCGGCGAATTCATCCTCCGCCAGCCGTATCTTCTCCTCCGGGATGCCCGCCAGCAGCAGCCGCAGCTTGTAGTCGTAGGCGCGGGGGCCCGCGCACACAAGGCACGTCACGTCATCGCTGTTGAGGAACTCAAAGTCCGTGTCATACATCCAGCTGGGGTTTTCCGACCAGCTTTTGGCCACGCCCATGCAGTTCATCATCACCAGCAGCTCTTTTTTGCCGGGCTTGGAGCGGATATAGTCGAAGTTCCGGCTGCACGCCAGCGCGTTCTTGTCCTTGGACATCTGCATGATGACCTTCACCCCGCCGATGGTCTCCTCCGACAGGCGACTGGCGGGGATCTTCACCTGCGCCAGATCGCGGGCAATGGTCGGGTGGTCGTAGCCCAGCTGCCGCAGGGCGGCGATGACCGTGACCATATTATAGATATTGTGGACGCTGTCCGTTATCAGGGTGTAGGGATAGTCCTTCCCGGCCTCGCGGATGCACATGGTGCGGCTCTGCACGTCCACCTGCGTGGCCAGATAGTCGCTGCTTGGCGAGTGGAAGCCGCAGCTCTCGCACACGGCGCGGCCGATGTGGTGGTAGCGCCGGTATTCGTACCGCAGCTTTCCGGCGCACCGGGGGCAGATGCGCATGTCGTTCAGCAGATTCTCGCACTCTGTCACGTCCGTGGGCAGCCGGTCGATGCCGAAGTAGACCCGCGGGTTCTCCGGCGCCACGGAGCCGGAGATCAGATCGTCGGCGTTGAGGATGAGCTTACTGGTCCTGGGGAATGACCGGGTGAGGATATCCGCGATGTAGCCCGGATGGGCGTTGCGCATGATGGAATCCCGGAACAGGTTCGTCACGATGATATAGTCCGGCTTTACATAGGGGTAGATCCGGGGCGCGGAGCGCTCGTCCACTTCCAGCACCGCCAGATCGTAGCCGGGGCGGATGCGCCCCAGCAGATCGCAGCCCTTCAGCAGCGCCGTGCTGACGCCGGAGATGATGTTGCTGCCCGCCCGGTTGCTGAGGACGTTTTTGCCCTCGGCGGTCAGCACGTCGCCCAGCATGTTGGCCACGGTGGTCTTGCCGTTGGTGCCGGTGACGGCCACGATGGTGTCCGGCCGGCCGATGTATTTCAGAAAGTCCGGGCACAGCTTCACTGCCAGACTGCCGGGGAAATCCGTGCCGTTGTGCCGTGTGATCTTCAGCGCCGGGATGGACAGCTTTGCCATCCACAGGGCGAAAAGAAACCGCAGCTTACCCATTGTCCCTGTCCTCCTTGTCGTGTGCTTGCAGCCAGATCATCAGCGCCGCCACGTCCGCCGGCGACACGCCGGAGATGCGCCCGGCCTGCCCCACGTTCAGCGGACGCAGGGCGTCCAGCTTCTCCCGCGCCTCCAGACGCAGACCCTGAATATGGCTGTAATCCATGTCCGGCGGCAGTAGCCGCCGTTCCAGCTTCTCAAATTCCGCCACCTGCCGCTGCTGCCGCTGGATATAGCCCTCGTACTTCACGGTGATGGCCACCTGCTCCCGCACGTCCTGTGGCAGGTCGGGGCGCTCCGGGTCAAAGGGCGCCAGATCGTCGTAGCCCAGCTGGGGACGGCGCAGCAGGTCGATGAGGCGGCTGCCGCTGTCCACCGGGGCGGTGCCCCGCTCCGCCAGCAGCGCGTTCAGCCCGTCGCCGCCGGGCACGCCGGTGCGCTCCAGCCGCCGTATTTCCCGCGCCACCGCGTCATACTTGGCGCGCACCTTCGCCATCCGCTCGTCGCTGACCAGCCCCAGCGCATACCCGATGGGGCACAGACGCGCGTCGGCGTTGTCCTGCCGCAGCAGCAGCCGGTACTCCGAGCGGCTGGTCATCATGCGGTACGGCTCCTCCGTGCCCTTGGTCACCAGATCGTCGATCAGCGTGCCGATGTAGCTCTCGCTGCGGCGGAGCACCAGCGGCTCCCGCCCCAGCAGCTTCAGCGCCGCGTTGACGCCCGCCACAAAGCCCTGCACCGCCGCCTCCTCATAGCCGGAGGAGCCGTTGAACTGTCCCGCGCCGTACAGCCCGGCGATCTGCCGCACCTCCAGCGTGGGGCGCAGCGCCAGCGGATCGATGCAGTCGTATTCGATGGCGTAGGCCGGGCGCATCATCACCGCGTGCTCCAGCCCCGGCACCGTGTGCAGCATCTGTATCTGCACCTCCTCCGGCATGGAGGAGGAAAAGCCCTGCACATACAGCTCCTCCGTGTCCAGACCCATAGGCTCGATGAACAGCTGGTGCCGGGGCTTGTCCGCGAACCGCACCACCTTCGTCTCGATGGACGGGCAGTACCGGGGGCCGACGCCCTCGATGACACCGGAGTAGATGGGGCTTCTGTCCAGATTCTCCCGGATGATCCGGTGGGTCTCCCCGTTGGTGTAGGTCAGATAGCACACCGCCCGGTTTTCCGGCGCGCGCTCCGTCTCAAAGCTGAAGGGCAGCGACGAGGCGTCCCCCTCCTGTATCTCCATTTTGCTGAAATCCACGCTGCCCCGGTGGATACGCGGCGGCGTGCCGGTCTTGAACCGGCGCAGGGGCAGTCCCAGCGCCCGCAGGCTGTCCGCCAGCGCGTTGGCCGGGTGCAGCCCGTCGGGGCCGGAGGACTCGATGCACTCGCCCACGATGGTCTGCCCCGTCAGATAGGTACCGGTACACAGGATCACGGCTCTGACCTCCAGCACCGCGCCGGTGCGCAGCACCACGGCGGTCACATGGCCGCCCTGGCAGCGGATCTCCGTGACCTCCGCCTGCCGCAGCGTCAGGTGGGGCTGCAGCTCCAGCGTGTGCTTCATGATCTGCTGGTATTTTCTGCGGTCGGCCTGTGCCCGCAGCGACCAGACAGCGGGGCCCTTGCCCCGGTTCAGCATCCGGTACTGGATGCACGCCTTGTCCGCCGCCCGCGCCATCTCGCCGCCCAGCGCGTCCAGCTCCCGCACCAGATGCCCCTTGCCCGTGCCGCCGATGGCCGGGTTGCAGGGCATGTTGCCCACCGCGTCCAGGCTGACCGTCAGGCATATCGTCTCCATGCCCATCCGCGCCGCCGCCAGCGCCGCCTCGATGCCCGCGTGACCGGCGCCGATCACCGCCACGTCATAGCTTCCGCCGTGAAATTCTCTCATATATGTGCTCACCTCGCCTGCATTAACACTTTATTATACCCCGTACCGCGCCTTGGCGCAAGAGATATTATCCGCCCGAATTTGTTGAAGCTGCACAAAAACTTTACACAGTATTTATACAATACATCCAATTTTCTTCTTGCAAAACAAGTTGAAAGTGCATATAATAGGGGTGTAAAAATGAAAGAAAGGAGCGTGATAGCACTATGACGACAACGTGGATCTGGGGCGACCTGGACGACATGATCTTTGCCGATTGTGACTGGGAGATCAGCCAGCGGTAACGACCACCGATGAGAACACCACGCCATGTGCGTGGGATTTTGCTTTTTATGGGGATCTTTTCGAGCCGTTTCGACGGCCTTCGCCCCGTTCATATAGACAGCAAGACCCATCCCTGCGTACCGGGAGCAAAGACGAGAGGAGACGGCGGTGCCGTCTCTGTTTTTTTGCAATTTTAACGATTTGCCCCTTAAATCTTAACGCGTTCTTAGCGATTTCTTAACGGCAGAATGTGGTACAATGGCACCATCAAAATGAGGGGAGGCCATCTATGACCGCAAAAGACGCGCGGCGCAAAAAGCTGCTGCGCACCATCGGGCTGCATTTCTCCGGTGTGGACACGCTCAAGGCGCTGGGCATGTATCTGATGTCCGTCATGGGGTGCCTGCTGCTGCGCAGCTTCGACATGCACAACGATACCAGCTATGTGGCCATGATCTTTCTGCTGGACGTGTTCCTGACGGCCTTCTGGACGGACGGCTATCTGCTGGGCATTATCGCGGCTGTCGTGGGCGTGTTCAGCGTAGACTACATATTCACCTATCCCTTCTGGCACATCAGCTTTACCCTCACCGGCTTTCCGCTGACGTTCCTGGTCATGATGACCATCTCCATCCTGACGGCCACCGTCACCAGCCGCGCCAAGCAGATGGAGCAGATCCGCCGGGATGCGGAGCGGGAAAAGATGTACGCCGACCTGCTGCGCGCCGTGTCTCACGACATCCGCACACCGCTGACGGGCATTGTGGGCGCCACCAATGTGCTGCTGGAGCAGGACGGCACCCTGACGCAGGAGCAGCGGGAGCAGCTGCTGCGCTCCACCAACGAGGATGCCCAGTGGCTCATCCGCATTGTGGAGAACCTGCTGTCCATCACCCGCATCAGCTCGGAGGAGGCGCGGGTGAAAAAGCTGCCGGAGCCGGCGGAGGAGGTCATCGAGTCCGCCGTAGCCAAGACCCACAAGCACTATCCGGAGGTGGACATCCGCGTCCACCTGCCCGACGAGCTGATGATGGTGCCCATGGATCCGCTGCTGATAGAGCAGGTGCTGGTGAACCTGATGGAAAACGCCGTGATACACGGCGAGACGAATCACATCGATGTCAGCCTGCGGGAGGAGGGCAGCTGCGCGGTGATCACCGTGGCCGACGACGGCAGGGGCATCCCGCAGCACCTGCTGCCCAAGCTGTTCGAGGGCTCGGCGCGCAGCGACCGCAGCCGGGACGGCAAACGCAGCATGGGCATCGGCCTGTCCGTGTGCCGCACCATCGTGCTGGCGCACGGCGGCGTGATCCGCGGCGACAACAAACCAGGGGGCGGCGCGGTCTTTACCGTGACGCTGCCCATGAAAGGAGAAAGCGATGAAGATTAAAGACAAGGTCCTGATCGTGGAGGACGAGCAGTCCATCAGCAACTTTATTTCCATGATCCTCACCGCCAACGGCTTCGATACCATCATTGTCCGCAGCGGCGAGGAGGCTCTGACCATGATCGCCTCCCACTGCCCCGATATGATCGTGCTGGATCTGGGGCTCCCCGACATGGACGGCATGGAGGTGCTCAAGTCCGTGCGCAAGTGGTCGAACCTGCCGGTGGTGGTGGTGTCCGCCCGCAACCACGAGCACGACAAGGTGGAGGCGCTGGATTACGGCGCCGACGACTATCTGGTCAAGCCCTTCGGCACCTCCGAGCTGCTGGCGCGCATCCGCACCGCCATCCGCCACACCCGCACCACCCTGTCCAACACCCAGATCGCCCAGTCCGGCAAGTTCGTCACCGGCGACCTGACCATCGACTATGACAAGCACCAGGTGCTGATGAACGGTCAGAACGCCGGGCTGACCGTCAACGAGTACAAGATCGTGGCGCTGCTGGGCAAGTACGCCGGCAAGGTGCTGACGTATGACTTCATCATCCGCGAGCTGTGGGGTCCCAAGGCCAAGACCGACAACCAGATCCTCCGGGTGAACATGGCCAACATCCGCCGGAAGATCGAGCCGACCCCCGGCAACCCCCAGTACATCTTCACCGAGGTGGGCGTGGGCTACCGCATGCGGGAGGGCGACTGACGCCCGCGAGCCGAAATAGCGCAGAAAAAAGCAAGGCAGCCGCTGGCTGCCTTGCTCAGTCTGTCAAAAAAGCCTGTCATTGTGAGCCAGTGCGCGCCGCGAAGCAAGTGCCCTTGGGGTACAGACTGGCGTGGCAATCCGTTTCCAAAACGCATAATTCCTGCACTTTTCCGCAGATTCCCAGCTAAAAGGTTACGGATTCCCACACCAGTGACATCGGTCACTGGTGTGGAATGACAGGGGCGTGGGTTTATCGACACACCGAAACAGGGACGGCAGCGCCGTCCCTGTTTGTTATTCTGCTTCTGCCGCTTCCTGAGCGGGGGCGCTCTCCTGCTCCTGCTTGGGCAGCTGCTCCGGCCACTTCTCCCATGTCTGGCGGATGAAGGGCAGCACCTGATCCCGGGGCATATCCAGCGCCGCCGCCAGCTCACCGTACAGCTGCTCCTCGGCGCGCTTGAGATAGCGCTCGTCCATCTGGCTGACCTTCTTGCCGTGGCGCACCGCCCAGGCGCGCTTGTGGCAGATGCCGTGGATCATGGCCGCCAGCTCGCCGCAGTCGCACCGCAGCACCAGCTGGTGGTAAAAGTCCTTGGCGAACCGCATGCCCCGTTCGGCGGGGCGCTGGGGCGGCAGCTGCGGCAGGGCGGCGATCAGCTCCATAGCCCGGTCGCGGCTGATAATGGGGCGCATCATCACGGCGGTATCCACCGGGGTCATGACGGTGCCGCTGCGATAGAGGGGCGCAAGATGGTAATAGGTCTTGTCGCCGCCGTCGTACCGCAGGCCGGAAGGCCCGATACTCTCCACGCGGCAGACACCCTCGCCGCCGTATACCACCAGATCGCCCACTGCAAACATCACGCACACTCCTTTTCGCACACAACACACTGACACAAAAAAGCACACGGCATACTGGCCATGCGTCCCCCCTTCTGTTGTATTATACCACATGCTGTCGAAAAATGTAAGCACAAAATTCTATCTGGTTGTCGATTTTCTCTGACAAGTGTGGTAAAATGAGGAGAAATTTTTGCAGCGAGGTGCTTCCCATGAAAAATCCCACCATTTCCTCCTCCGCTTTTGTGGCAGACAACGCCACCGTCCGGGGTGACGTCACGCTGGGCGAGCGCAGCAGCGTGTTCTTCGGCGCGGTGCTGCGGGGCGACAGAGCGCCCATCACCATCGGCAGCGGCACCAACATTCAGGACAACTGCGTGGTGCATGTGGACTACGACTACCCGGTGGTGGTCGGGCAGAATGTGACGGTGGGGCACGGCGCCATCCTCCACGGCTGCACGGTGGGCGACAACACGCTCATCGGCATGGGCGCCATCGTGCTCAACGGCGCGCAGGTGGGCAGCAATTGTCTCATCGGCGCCGGGGCGCTGGTGCCGCAGCACGCGGTGATCCCCGACGGCTCGCTGGCCTTCGGCTCCCCCGCCAGGGTGCGCTCCGCGCTGGACGAGGCAGCCATTGCCGAGCTGCGCCAGGCGGCGCTGAACTACCAGCAGGAGGCCATGGAGTGCAAGGCCGAACAGGAGAAATAAAAAAAGAGAACCGCCATCGGGCGGTTCTCCCAGCTTGTCAAAAAAGTCCGTTCGGACTTTTTTGACAAGCTGGGGCAAAATTGCAAAATAAAAAACAATATTTTATTTTGCGATTTTGGTCGCTGCGGCGGGTGATTGAACGCGAAAGGGAACCCTGACGGTTCCCTTTCACACTACCATCGATTGACAAGGGCAGACACGGTTTTGACGGGCAGAAATGTGCCCATACTGCGTCAAGCCCCTTGACAATACGGCAAGTATTCTCTGCGGGTCTTTTCTTGTCTGGACACATTTCTGCTCCGGCAAAACTGCTCCGCACCTGCCAGCGATGTATTTTCGAGTGATTTTTGGTTTTTGAGCCGCAGGCTTGCTGGCGCAAGCCAAGGCGAAAAGAGCAAAAAGCGCCGGAAAGACACGCTGTCAGGCGTGTTTGCCCTTGCCAATCGATGGTATCCTTCCCTCCGATACCTGTGACCGAGCAGGTTTTTTGACAGTCTAAGAGAACCGCCATCGGGCGGTTCTCCTGCTATATTCAGATATTATTTGCTGGCAGGCGTCACGCTGCCGTCGTCGCCCAGCTGCGCTGGGACGATGGTGCTGCGGGTGTTGCGGGCGATGTTGTCCAGACGCAGGCGACTGGGAAAGTCACTGAGCAGTGTGTAGGCCACGCCGTGCTTTTTGGCGCGTCCCGTGCGGCCGATGCGGTGGATGTAATACTCGTTTTCCTCCGGCACCTCGTAGTTGAACACGGCGTCCACGTCGTCCACATCGATGCCGCGGCTGGCCACGT
>OLWB01001672.1_pt1 | contig 19993 bp, 18 predicted proteins | sample 1673331 | NCBI WGS metagenome assembly OLWB01 (sample SAMEA3178943, study PRJEB25190) | human gut metagenome | biome: human gut; feature: human-associated habitat; material: faeces | place: Austria | collected 2013
ATCAGGTACAGAAGGAAACTGCTCGTGTTCCTTATAAAGTAGTGAAAGGTGACAATAATACTCCGCGTGTAGATATTGACGGACGTCTTTATACTCCGCAGGAAATTTCAGCTATGATTCTTCAGAAAATGAAGAAAACTGCTGAGGACTATTTGGGGCAAGAAGTTACAGAAGCTGTAATTACCGTTCCGGCTTACTTCTCCGATTCTCAGCGTCAGGCAACAAAAGAAGCCGGCCAGATTGCCGGTCTGGAAGTGAAACGTATCGTGAACGAACCGACAGCTGCTGCTTTGGCTTACGGTATCGATAAAGCGAACAAAGATATGAAGGTTGCCGTATTCGACCTTGGTGGTGGTACATTCGATATCTCTATCCTTGAATTCGGTGGCGGTGTATTCGAAGTATTGTCAACAAACGGTGATACTCACTTGGGTGGTGACGACTTTGACCAGGTAATTATCACTTGGTTGGTAGATGAATTCAAGAATGACGAAGGTGCCGACCTGACTCAGGATCCGATGGCTATGCAACGTCTGAAAGAAGCTGCTGAAAAGGCTAAGATTGAATTGTCTTCTTCTACAAGTACTGAAATTAACTTGCCGTACATTATGCCGGTAGGTGGTGTACCTAAGCACTTGGTTAAGACTTTAACTCGTGCTAAGTTCGAAGCTTTGGCTCACACTTTGATTCAGGCTTGTCTGGAACCGTGTAAGAAGGCTATGTCTGATGCTGGTTTGAGCAACTCTGATATCGACGAAGTAATTCTTGTGGGTGGTTCTTCACGTATACCGGCTGTACAGAAGTTGGTTGAAGATTTCTTCGGTAAAGCTCCTTCTAAAGGTGTAAATCCGGATGAAGTAGTGGCCGTAGGTGCTGCCGTACAGGGTGCTGTGCTGACGGACGAAATCAAGGGTGTGGTATTGCTGGATGTTACTCCGCTGTCTATGGGTATCGAAACTCTGGGTGGTGTAATGACCAAGTTGATCGATGCTAACACTACTATTCCGTGCAAGAAGAGCGAAACATTCTCTACTGCTGCTGATAACCAGAGCGAAGTAACGATCCATGTATTGCAAGGAGAGCGTCCGATGGCTGCTCAGAATAAGTCAATCGGTCAGTTTAACCTGTCAGGTATTGCTCCGGCTCGTCGTGGTGTTCCTCAGATTGAGGTAACGTTCGATATCGATGCTAACGGTATCTTGAAGGTATCTGCTAAGGATAAGGCTACAGGGAAGGAGCAAGCTATTCGTATCGAAGCTTCCAGCGGTTTGAGCAAAGAAGAAATTGAAAAGATGAAGGCTGAAGCTGAAGCTAATGCAGAAGCTGATAAGAAAGAACGTGAAAAGATTGATAAGCTGAATCAGGCTGACTCAATGATCTTCACTACTGAAAATCAGTTGAAAGAATTGGGTGACAAGCTGCCGGTTGACAAGAAAGCTCCGATTGAAGCTGCTTTGCAGAAACTGAAAGATGCTCATAAGGCACAGGATCTGGCTGCTGTTGATACTGCTATGGCAGAACTGAATACTGCATTCCAGGCTGCAAGTGCTGAAATGTATGCACAGAGCGGTGCTCAAGGTGGTGCTCAGGCTGGTCCTGATATGAATGCCGGACAAGCTGGTGGTGCTCAGGATACTGCTAAGCATGGCGACAACGTGCAAGATGCAGACTTCGAGGAAGTCAAGTAAGTTTGGTAGATAAACGAATAATATATTGTAAGAAAAGAGTTGTAAGTTAACTACTTACAACTCTTTTTTTGTCTATATTCGATTGAAAAGTTGTAATTTGTTTATTGAAATTTGGTACTTATTATATTTTTAAAGTATGCGAGATATTTTAGGTCTACAATTTCGGCTAACTTTAAAAACTAAGTATCTTTGCAAAGTACGTTTGGAAAGGTTACTTTTTAAGTATCTTCTTTTTCATATTTGTAGCGAATCCTTTTGACTTAAAGAATATTCATAACCTTAAAAAGAAAAAAACATGAAGAAATTACTCAATGACTCTGGGAAGTTGAAGGCATTATTGTTTGCTTCCTTCCTATGTTTTATGCTACCTTGTCTGTCAGCGTATGCAGTAGAAGAAAACTACACCGGAATAACGCAACAAGAAACTTTAATTGTTGACGTGGTGAAAATCAATCCGACTACGGTTGATATCTTGTTTTCCAACCACCAGCGTATGACGCTCGACTTTTATGGAGAAAATATTTTCAGAGTGTTCCAGGATAATTCGGGTGGGATGCTTCGTGTCCCGGAAGCAAAGCCTGAAGCTAAAATTCTTGTGGACCAACCACGTAGGGGTGTATCTCAATTGAATATTAAAAATAATGGTGACTTTTTCTCGATTACCAGCGGAAAAATAAAAGTAGAGTTTGATAAGAGTACCGCATTGATGAAAGTCATAAACCTCAAAACTGGTGTTACTGTACTGGAAGAGGCTGAGCCTGTTCTTTTTGATAAAGAAAGAGTTATCTTGAAACTGAAAGAAAACCTTCAGGAGTATTTCTATGGAGGTGGTGTACAAAACGGCCGTTTCTCACACAAAGGCAAGACCATCTCTATTGAAAACCAAAATAGCTGGACAGATGGAGGAGTAGCATCTCCCAATCCGTATTATTGGTCAACAAATGGCTACGGTTTGATGTGGTATACCTTTAAAAGAGGGGTTTACGATTTTGGTAGAGAAGAAAAGGGTATTGTGAAATTATTCCACCAAACAAACTATCTCGATATCTTCATTATGGTTAATGATGGTACCGTATCCTTGCTGAACGATTATTACCAGTTGACAGGTAACCCCGTACTGATGCCGAAATTCGGTTTCTATCAAGGACACCTGAATGCCTATAATCGTGACTATTGGAAAGAGGACGAAAATGGTATTCTGTTTGAGGATGGGAAGCGTTACAAAGAAAGTCAAAAAGATAATAGTGGTATTAAAGAATCGTTGAATGGAGAGAAAGATAATTATCAGTTTTCGGCGCGTGCTGTAATAGACCGCTACAAGAATCATGATATGCCGCTGGGGTGGCTGTTGCCTAATGATGGTTATGGAGCCGGTTATGGTCAGACGGAAACGCTGGACGGTAACATTCAAAACTTGAAGAACCTGACAGACTATGCTCGTAAGAGTGGTGTGGAAATTGGTTTATGGACACAGTCCGATCTTCATCCAAAAGAAGGTATCAGTGCTTTGTTGCAGCGTGACATTGTAAAGGAAGTGAGGGATGCAGGCGTGCGTGTACTGAAAACCGATGTTGCTTGGGTAGGTGCCGGATATTCCTTTGGATTGAATGGTATCACAGACGTGGCACAGATTATGACTTACTATGGTAATGATGCCCGTCCCTTTATTATTTCCCTTGATGGCTGGGCGGGTACGCAGCGCTATGCCGGTATATGGTCGGGCGATCAGACAGGAGGAGTCTGGGAATATATTCGTTTCCACATTCCTACTTATATAGGTTCAGGGTTGTCGGGTAATCCTAATATCTGTTCTGATATGGACGGTATCTTCGGAGGAAAGAATCCGGTAGTCAATACCAGAGACTTCCAGTGGAAAACCTTCACGCCCATGCAGTTGAATATGGACGGGTGGGGAGCCAATGAAAAGTATCCTCATGCTTTGGGCGAACCGGTCACTTCTATCAATCGATGGTATTTGAAACTGAAATCAGAGATTATGCCTTATGCTTACAGCATTGCCAAAGAATCGGTGGATGGCCTGCCTATGATACGGGCTATGTTTTTGCAATATCCCAATCCCTACACATTGGGTAAGGCTACGCAATATCAGTTCCTCTATGGACCCTATTTCCTGGTGGCACCTATTTATCAGGCTACCAAAGTAGATGAGCAAGGCAATGATATTCGTAATGGTATTTATCTCCCTGAAGGAGAATGGGTAGATTACTTCTCCGGTGAAGTATATCAGGGAGGACGTGTTATTAATAACTATGCTTCACCACTCTGGAAATTACCTGTATTTGTGAAGAATGGAGCTATTATTCCTATGACACTCCCTAATAATAATGTCAGCGAAGTAGACAAAAAACTGCGTATATATGAACTCTATCCCTGTGGACAGAGTACATTCACTGAGTATGACGATGATGGAGTGACTGAAGAATACCGCTTGGGTAAGGGTGTAAGTACATTGATTGAATCTAATGTCAACACTAAAGGTGAGGTTATAGTTACTATTCATCCGGTTCAAGGTGATTTTAATGGTTTTATAAAAGAAAAGGCTACTGAGTTCAGGATCAATGTTACTGAAAAGCCTAAGAAGATTTCGGCAACTATTGGCAAGAACAAGATTAAACTTACAGAAGCAAGCAGTATGGATGAGTATCTTCAGAAAGAAAATGTTTACTTCTACGATGCCCAGCCCAATCTGAATCGGTTTGCTACCAAGGGTAGCGAGTTTGAAAAAGAAGTTATCACGAAGAATCCACAGCTTCTCGTCAAGTTGGCTGCTTCCGATATTACGTTAGCTCCGACACTATTGAAGGTAAACGGGTTTGTATTTAAACCGGCGAATAACTATCTGGTAACCTCAGGTTCGCTGGTTGCTCCAAAGGCACAGGTAACTGATGAAAATACGGCTGCCTACACCCTGAAGCCTACTTGGAATGCAGTACAAAATGCAGACTATTACGAAATAGAGCTTAATGGTATGACCTATAGCACTATCAAAGACACAGAACTGTTATTTGATGGTCTGAATGTGGAGACTACTTATGACTTTAAGATACGTGCTGTGAATAAAGATGGATATTCCGATTGGTCAACTTTTAGTGCTACCACCCAAAAAGATCCGTTGGAGTTTGCTATACATGATATTGTGGGTGAAACTACTGCTGACAACCAGGGCCGTTCGCTTCGCCGTCTGTTCGATTTTGAAGAAGGAGAGTTATGGCATACCAAGTACAATGAAAAAGCAGTTCCCTTCGACTTGGTTATGGACTTGAAGTCTATCAATCAGGTTGAAAAGTTCCACTACTTGCCTCGTGAGAATGCAGGAAACGGAACGTTGCTGAAAGGTATCGTTTATTGTAGTATGGATAAGGAGAATTGGACTGAAGCAGGAACCTTCGACTGGAAGCGTGATAATGAAGTGAAAGTATTCACCTTCGCTGAAGCTCCTACCGCTCGTTATATCAGGATGAGTATTACCGAGGCTGTAGGTAATTATGGTTCGGGACAAGAGATTTATGTCTTCCGGGTGCCTGAAACGGAAAGTTACCTGCCCGGCGACATCAACAATGATAAGTGGGTTGATGAAAACGACTTGACCTCTTACATCAACTATACAGGGTTGAGGCGTGGCGATGCGGACTTTGAAGGATATATCAGCAATGGCGACCTGAATCGCAACGGTCTGATAGATGCCTACGATATCTCTGTTGTTGCTACGCAACTGGATGGTGGTGCTGACGCCGTGAGAGGCGAGAAGGTTGAAGGAAAGCTTGACATTAGTACACCGAAACAAACTTATGCCAAGGATGAACTCGTTGAGGTATTGGTGAAAGGTACTGGCCTACGTTTTGTAAATGCCCTTAGTTTTGCATTAGCTTACGATCCTGCCGACTATGAATTTGTAGGTATACAGCCATTAGGTATGAAAAACATGGAAAACCTGACAAATGACAGGCTTCATACCAACGGTACCAAGTCGTTGTATCCCACGTTCGTAAACATCGGGGAACACGAGTCGCTTGAAGGTGAGAGCAACCTGTTTGTCATTAAGCTTAAGGCCAAACGGAAAGTTTCCTTCAAACTGACAGCAACAGATGGATACCTGGTAGATAAGTTGCTGAACGTGCATACGTTTTAAGAAGAAATGAATGATAGGATAGAAGAAGGTGTATCAGGGAGTGCTTGGTACACCTTTTCTCAAATAACCAAACTCCACGTTGATTGAGTCCACGTTGCCGATGTGATTTCTCTAACTCTATTTCCGTAAAAGTTTCATTTTTCTTCCAAAATCTGTAGGGTTTTTCTTTTCCGGGCGATCTTATAAGTAGAAAACAAGAATTGTTCACCTTTAAAATCATACGAAGATGAAAAAGTTAGTTGGAATTACAGTTGGGTGGTTGATGGCATTTTTGCTATTGGGTATTTTACCTTTGTGGGCACAGGAAGAGGCCGGAAACTATTTCACTATCACGGGAGTGGTGAAAAATAAGGATAATAAGAGAAAACTGGAGAATGTGAATGTATCTGTTCCCGGTACGAACATCGGAACCGTTACGAATGCGGATGGTGTGTTTTCTTTGAAAATTGGGGATACAGAAACTATTCAGGGGTTGGAAGTTTCACATATCGGATACTTGAATTCCCAGGTTTCCTTAAAAAATAAGAAAGATATATCTGACCTTACCATTTGGATGATTCCGGCTCCTAATCTGCTGAGTGAGGTTGTAATCTTTGGTAATAATGCCCGGGCACTTGTGGAAGAAGCCATAAAGAAGATTCCGGTGAACTATTCGCCCGATAAGAGTTTACTGACCGCATTTTATCGGGAGACAGTGCAGAAAAGACGCCGTTACATTAGTGTATCGGAAGCTGTGATAGATGTTGCTAAAACAGCATATAGTGACCGTGAACCCTCCAATGACAAAGTACAGATACAGAAGGGACGTCGTTTGCTAAGTCAAAAAACAAGTGATACGCTGGCTGTCAAAGTAGTGGGCGGACCTACTCTTTCCATTTATCTGGATGTTGTGAAGAACGGGGATGCACTGCTGAGTCCGGAAAATCTGAATTACTATGATTTCCAAATTGAGGAACCTGTGAATCTGGATAACCGTATGCAATATGTAGTTAGTTTTCGTCCCAGAGTCAGTTTGATGTACGCCTTGTTCTACGGGAAACTCTATATTGATTTTGAGAAGCTGGCATTCACCCGTGCAGAGTTCTCACTGGATATGCAGAACAGAGTGAAGGCGGTAGAAGCTATTCTCCATAAGAAACCCCTTGGGTTACGATTCAGACCGCAGGAAGTCTCCTATTTGGTGACATATAAAGAGCGGAATGGGAAAACTTATCTGAATTATATACGAAATGAAATCCGCTTTAAGTGCGACTGGAAAAAGCGTTTATTCTCTTCCGGCTATACAGTATTCTCTGAAATGGTGGTGACAGATAGAAAGAATGATTTCGCAACTATTCCCAACAAGAAGGCTTTTAAAGAAAAACAGGTATTCTATGATATGGTAGATGTATATTGGAATGAGGACTTCTGGAAAGCATATAATATTATTGAACCCACAGAGTCTCTGGAACATGCAGTGAGCAAATTGAAAAAACAATCCCGTTAGATTTCAGATAGTTTTTCTTATATTTGGAGATCAACAATAATTCCCGGATATGCTGAATGAACTCTTCATACTGACAAAAATAAAAGAGGGCGATATAAAGGCGTTCGAGGAGGTCTTCCGCCGTTACTATTCCTCTCTTTGCTGGTATGCCGCAGGCATTACGGGGGAGATGGAAGCTGCCGAGGAAATAGTGGAGGAACTGTTCTACGTGTTTTGGAAGGACCGAGAGCATTTACAAATTTTCCAGTCTGTAAAGAGCTATCTGTATACAGCTGTTCGCAATGAAGCTCTACAATATTGCCAGCACAAGGAAGTTAAAGAGCGGTATCGCGAGTATGTATTGGCAGGAAATGTCCTAGAACAGAGTTCTGATCCTCACAGGCTATTGGAATATGAAGAGTTGCAGAGATTGATTCGCCATACTCTTGATAAATTGCCGGTACGCAGGCTGCAGATATTCCAAATGCATCGTATGGAAGGAAAGAAATATGCGGAGATTGCTTCTTCATTATCTCTGTCCATTAAGACAGTAGAGGCCGAAATGACGAAAGCGCTCCGTACCCTACGAAACGAAATAGATAATTATATTCTTACGAAATGACTGAAGTGAATAAAAATAGGACAAAGACGGATGAGGCATGGGAACGGTTGTATGCCCGTTTGAATAAAGACCGCCTGCTCGTAGAGGCAGGGCAGGGACGGGCGGTGCGTCGCAAACTACTTCTGAAATGGGGGACACTGGCGGCTGCCGTAATTGCCGGTTTTGTTTATCTGGCATCTGCTTTATGGTTCGTGCCGGGAGGTGAGGTGGAAAATCTTAATCTGGTGACGCAGGAAAACCGTGAAGCATCCATGTTGGTTACTACGCTCGAAGATGGCTCTGTGGTATATCTGGCTCAAGAGAGTACTTTGCAGTATCCCGAACATTTTGCTACGGATAAGCGGGAAGTGAATTTGCAGGGAGAAGCATTCTTTGATGTAGCGAAGAATCACGAACAAACCTTTCTGATTGAGACAGGGAAGGTACGGATAGAGGTGCTGGGTACGGCTTTCAATGTACGCAGTCATGAGGATGATTTTTTCCGGCTATCCGTGCAGCGGGGCAGGGTGAAGGTCTCGTTGAAGCAAGGGGGACAGAGTGTGCTGGTAAGTGCCGGAGAAACCGTAACCTTACAGGCTCGACAATTGCAATTGAGTGAAACAGAAGATTCCGATGAGTTCAGACAGTATACAAAGAATATACGCTTCAAAGATGAATGTCTGGAAGATATTTTGCGGGTGGTGAATGCTGAAGCTCCTACTTTGCAGATACAGGTAGCATCGTCGGTCTTGAATAAACGGAAGCTGACTATTGAATTTGAAAACAACTCCCCCGAAACAGTGGCAGAACTCATTTGCTGGGCGTTGAGTCTGAAATATTCACGCGAAGGTGATAAACTGATTTTATCCGAATGATAACTTAATAATATAAATCATGAAACTTCATCGTTTCTTCATTCTCCTTTTAGGGCTACTCTTCATAACCTGTGGTATGAGAGCAGATGGGGGAGATGTGTTGGAACGTATGATCCGACTGCCCGGAATGAAAGGAACCGTATACTCCTTGTTAGGTAAAGTTTCGGAACAATCCGGTTACCTTTTCGTTTACGACAGCAAGGTAGTGAATAATGATATTGAGGTAAAGACAAAAAGGAAAAGCTGCACGGTCCGGCAGGCTATTTATGAAATCATAGGTGATAAGTCATTAGAACTTAAGGTGATAGGACATCACATCTTAATTCTGCCTCCTATGGAGAGGATTGTGGGGAAAAAAACTGCTTCGGAAGAACTACTTCCACTACCGGCTTATTTCACCATAACCGGAACTTTACGTGATAAAGAAACGGGAGACCCCGTTGTAAATGCATCGGTCATTCTTCAAGGCACTTCAATAGGTAATATTACAAATAAGAATGGGGAGTTCAGGCTACATCTGCCTGACTCCCTGAAAAGTGGCAATCTTTCTTTTTCCCATTTAGGGTATGTTGCACAAAATATTGAAGCAGCCACGCTGATTGGACGGGATAATGTACTGAGCTTGGAACCCAAAATAGTTCCTTTACAAGAAGTGCTGATCCGGTTGGTGGAACCCAGGAAGTTATTGCGGGAAATGGTGGAGCGACGCAAAGAAAACTATTCGTCAGCTCCCGTTTATCTGACTACCTTCTATCGGGAAGGCGTCCAGCTGAAGAACAAATTCCAAAGTCTGACAGAAGCTGTATTCAAAGTTTATAAATCTCCTCTGCAAGAGATTAATACATCCGATCAGGTAAAACTATTAAAGATGAGCCGGATTGATAATCGGGAGAGAACAGATAGCTTGGTAGCTAAGATTAGAGCCGGCATACAAGCTTGCCTGCAACTGGATTTTATTAAGGATCTGCCGGATTTCCTGTCGGTGGATGCAGAAGATAACCCATATGTATATACTTCGGGTGACATTACATTTATTGACGACCGATGCGTCAATGTGGTTTATTTTGAGCAGAAGCGGGAAATCAAGGCACCTCTTTATTGTGGAGCATTGTATATTGATTCGGAGAATGGAGCTTTGGTACAGGCTCGCATAGAGATGCAACCCAAGTACATCAAAGATGCTACGCGGATTTTTGTTGTCCGGCAGGCGCAGAAGGTGAACCTGACTACACAAAAGGTGGTATATACCATTTCGTATAAACCGTGGAATGGTACTTACTACATCCATCACATTCGTGGTGACTTATATTTCAAGATGAAGAGAAAACGTGTTTTCTTCAGTAATCCGACTTTGCATACTTGGTTTGAAATGGTGACTTGCTTGGTGGATAAAGAGAATGTGACCCGCTTTCCTCGTGCTGAGAGACTGCCTACACGTACTGTACTTGCAGATGAAGAATTCAGGTATGACGAACATTTCTGGGAAGATTTCAATATCATTCCACTGGAAGAAGAACTCAGTAAAATTATAGAGAAGGTTGCGTTAAAGATAGAAAAAACAGGTGCTGAGGAGGAATAGAATAAGCCGGATAATTGTAATTTTGCAGCCGGAATCAATAAGTATTAGTAGAAAGATGGAATTACCTAAAGACCCGATGATGCTTTTCAGCTTCATCAATATGAAATTGCGTGACTGTTATTCTTCATTGGATGAACTTTGCGATGATATGAATGTAAATAAGGAGATGATTGTAGGAAAATTGCAGTCTGCCGGATTTGAATATAATGCCGAGCATAATAAGTTCTGGTAAATTTATAGCCATTATTTCTTTTTCCGGTGTTCCTTTTTCAGATAGAAATTGAAGCCGGCATATATTTGCAACGTGCCGAATCCGTTGTTTAAGGAGAAGTTATCCCGATAATAGTCGTATGTCCTGCCTAGGAAAGAAGCACCTGCAAAGTACTTACTATTATTGTATACCACACCTGCCCGCAATATGAAATCAATATTGAAGTTCTTGTACCAGTCGTTACCTTCTTCCGCATCCTTTTCTATACGTGACGTTTTGTAGGCGATTGCCGGGCAGAGCGACAGGCAAGCCAGGCAGTTGCGCGCAAATACCCAGTTGTAGGCGTATCCAAAGTTGATACTGATATTGGTGTATTTGATGTGCCTGACTTTCATTCCGGGATTCATTGTTTCCTGAATAAGCTCAGGTAATTTAGTATAATCGAATTTTAGATTGTGGGTGGACACGGAAAGGCCGGCTATCAGTGAACCCGCATTTCGTCGTTGGTTGGTAGATTGACTGAAGGCTGCCGGATATGAGAAGTGTCGGTTGTTGAAGATATAATATAAGTTGAATCCCTTCATATTTACTTTCAGTCCATTGAAGTCTTCTGAATAGTTGGAAGGAATGCGGTCGGAAAAGCCCGTAACTTGGTGTATCTTGTAATCGTTACCCGTACGCCGATAGAAAAGATCCACTCCAAATTTCGAACTGTAGAGACTTAGGTCGAATTCTGTTCCCCTGTTTTTCCCACTTTTTTTTCCAAGGAGGCCATCTGTATCGACAGACCATCCTAAAAATATCCAGCGCCAACCGAAGTAAGCTCCTATTTTGTTGCGAGGGTTGGGGGTGAACCGGAGTCGTTGAGGTTCGGGAACAGCGGTACCTACGGAGTAATACTCGTAATTTGTGAAATGGTCGAGCATTAAGGCATAGTTGTAGCGATTAGGGCTTATATAAGTTGTATCGAAATCATTGAAATTAAGGAACTTTTTCATTGCTTTAATAAAAGTCCCCTGATGCTTCCCGGTGGTAAGACTATCGTGTACAGTGAAATAAGCCTCTTCGTTTTGGGCAAACAAAAAGAACGGTAATAATATCCACAGACAGAAGATGAGCCTCTTCAACATCAATCCTGCTTTTTAAAATTAATAATCCAATTTTCTATGCTATAAACAAAGCAAAAGAAGGAAGTACACTAGTTCTATTTGCGAATTTAACAGTTTTTTGGCATATATCCAATAATTTGGCGGGATTGTTTTGTTCTTTCCCGTTATGAGGTAAATGATAATTCATTGTATATTTCGTCGATTAGTAATTATGCTTACAAAAAGCGAGTAGATTTCTTCCTTTCCCGCAGTTCTTCTTCCCACTCGTTGAGTGAACCTGATTCATTCAGTGACTGAATGCCTTTCAGTCACTGACTCATTGTACCCCATTCAGAAGGTATCAGGAAGGGGGTAGGGAAGGTGACAAGACAGGAAAGAAAAAAAGATGAAAATTGTACACAAAAAACGTATCTTGATTCATTTTTGTAGGGATATGAATTGATACTCCTTCTTATTTCTTCCTAATATATTCCTGCCACAAATGTCGGATAGCCGCCACCGGATGATAGAGCAACATTCTCGGTCCTGCCCATCTCATCACTACTCTCATCCGTTCCCTCATTTCCGGCTTATAGCAATGCACGGTACAAATCCGACAAGTTGATTTCCCGTCTCCGAACGGACAACGTGAAAGCCGTGTCTGCGCATACTCCAACAATTCCCTGCATTGCGGGCACAGTGTTCCGTTCCCCTCTTTCTTCCGGCAGTAGAGGCGAATCATCTGTTCTACGGTTTGCTTTTCCTTTTCGATGCGGGACATACTATCTTTTACGGGCTAATTGAACGATGCTTGTGATAAACTCCGTTTTACTTTCTGTATAAGCATCCCTGTCATGTTCATATCTCTTTTTCAACTCCACCTTTAATTCTCCGTATTTGCGAGCAACTTCCGGATGAAGTTGAAGATAATGGCAGAATATGGGTTCATCCCAATCGCCGGCATATCGCACATGCAGGTGGTAAGCCTGACCTTTGAAGCCCTGAGGGGTATATCCTTTCATAAACATCATGTGCGGTGCCAGCTTACCGGGCTGATATGTATAGATATATCCTATGCTTTCAATCTTTCTGATAAAGGCTTCGGTGTCGGTATCTTCTTTTATCTCTAATAATATGTCTATGGTAGGTTTGGCTATCAATCCTTTTACGGCTGTGCTCCCTATGTGTCGGATGCGAAATATGCTTTCCCCGACAAAGGTTCGGAGTTGTTCTTCTTCCTGTATATACAAGTCTTTCCAATTCTCCTGATGTTCCGTCAGGAGAATTGGAAAGAGAGTCCATAATTCTTCATCAGACATATCATTCAGTTCTTTCATAACAGATATGGTTGATTAAGAAGGATATTCCTGTTGGCAATTAATTCTGCCAGCGTTTTAGCTTCGGAAACTCTTGCTTCATCATGGCAATTGCCTCTTCTTTAGTCACTTTCTGTTCCGAGTCTTTGTTGAATTCCTCAACAAACTGAGCACAGTGTTCTATCATTTCGTCCATGGTGCAGTCCTGAGTGAACTTTCCATTCTGATAACAGTAAGTACAGTAGTCTGCGCTGAGGCTACCGTCAGCATTTGTTCCGCAAACTTCATTGGATGTCAGCGGCATTCCGCAACTCTGGCAAAATTTCATTTCCATAATTGTTCTTGATTTTAGAGTTTTATAAATATGTATTCTTATTTCAATTGCAGCAATTTCTTTAGCAATCCTTCATTCAGCAGATGTACAGTCTCGAACTTCCCGTTATAGAATACCGCCCAATTATTGAAGATGCAAGGCAGTTGCTTGGCTTTCTCCAGCGTGTCGACTTCTATCAACTGCAAAGGCACCTGATTATTCTCACAATAATTATAGATTTGCTCGATGCAGTTGGGAATGTAAGGACATTGCACGCCGTAATATATAGTCAGCTCTTTATTCTCAATCGTCTGTTTCCTTGCATCCGCCGTAAATTGCGGTTGGCTGCCGTCAAGGGAAAGAGCTAATAATTCGTATTCGTCATTAATGCTATCCACTACCTTGAAGCCATATTTCAGCATAAATTTCTTGTCGGACAAGAAAGGCTTCTTCTTTTTGGAAGACAGCACACAGATACCCGATTTCCCTTGTGCCTTGGCATCGTCAATGCACGATTGCAACAGGGCTTCTCCATACCCTTTCCCCTTGTAGCTGCCTGCCACCCACAGGCAGTAGATATACAGATAGTTATCCCCCGTCACAGGCACCCACGCTTTTTCCAGCGGGGCATACTCGATAAATACCTTGCCTTGTGCATCCAGTTTGCGGAAGACGTGCCCTTCTTTTACACGTTCGGACAACCAGTTCCGCTTATCATTTACACCTGTTTGGTGCTTCTTATCAGAAATGGCGCAACATAAATGTTCGCTCACAACGTTATCCGGATTCAATGTGATAAATTCCATATTATTTCTTTTGTATTGGTATATAGATTTTGGTTATCTGTTTTGCCGGATTGTCCGACCACGTTACATATTCTTCAAAAGAGAGTGCATTGCGCAATCTTCCTTTTTCTTTGGAATAAATATAAGTATAGGCACGAAGCAAACCTGAATAGCTTCCCTTGTAAGTATAGACTGCATATTTTCCACTCTCTATCGTCAATGTTCCGATGGCACCCGATGGTTTTATTCTTTGCGCAACGGAGGCGCAGGCATAGAAACGGCATTGCTTTTTCTTTGTAATAGTCGGATCATCGAAGCTGATGCCAAACCAGCGGGTGGCTTTGGATTGTAGCTTGTTTTCCTTCAGAAATCCGCAAAGTTTTCCCCAACCGAGTTCGTAACTCTCTTTTTCTCCATACGGACCGATAATACGGATATAGGCTATGTACATTGGGGAAATGAGTAGGACTTCCGGTTCGTCCAATCCGATAAAAGCAATATCCTCTATCGGAGTTGTTTCAGGAGTGTTAAAGGTCAATGTATTGCCGAAAGCCACCGGAGAAACGCCAAAATATCGTTTGAATGCTTTTGAGAAAGATTGTGCCGTGTCATATCCCATCTTTTCGGAGAGTTCCTGCAAGGATAAATCTCGCGTTTGCAGATACATCACAGCCCTTTCCATTCTTTGGCGGGTGATGTATGCCGAAAGTGTTTCTTGCAGATGGGATTTGAAAAGCCGATGGAAGTGATATACGGACATGTGCATTTCCGCCGCCAGCATTTCTAAAGTCAATGCTTTGTGCAGATGGGTATGAATATAATCAATGACTTGATTTATTAATTCCTGATGTCCGTATGTGGTTTCTTCCTTCATTTGCTATGTTTTGATGCAAAGGTAGGGGAAACCTTTGGAAGAAGAATTATCCATTCTTGCTAATTTTTAAATAAACCATGTCCCGCAATTGTTTTCCGTCCTCATACATGGGATGGTCGTAGTTCTTGATGAAGAAATCGGGTATCCGGTGGGAGTAGGTGAAGCCGCACCGTTCGTAAAACGGTATGGTATAGGTGCTGTCTCCTGTGCCCACTAACATCGTCTGATAGCGGTCTTTGTAGTGCTCCAGCAGAAACTTTATCAACTGTGTTCCATATCCTTTGCGCTGATAGTGCGGATAGGTTGCAATGTTCTTTATTTCGTATGTTCCGTTCCCTTCATCGGTGATTACGCAGGCGGCTTTTAAGTCTCCGTCGTAGAGGGCAAACATTTCTCCGCGTTCCAGATAAAGGTCAATCATAGATTCCTGCTCGTCTGCGAGAAGCAGGAGTTCGAGGAATTCTTTCTTGTTCTTTAAGATAGGTACGATATTAATCATATAGTATTGACTGAATTGTTTTCAAATTCCCCAAAGATAGGTATTTGAAACGGGACGGACAATTTTTTGGTGTAAATTGGCTGCCAATCGATAAATTTCTGTAGTTTTGTAAATTCTGAATTCAAAATTTATACTAACACACAACAAATATGAAATATAGAACTTGCCTGACAACACTTCTATACAGCTTCCTTTTAGGACTTATCCTGCCCGCTTCGGCACAAAATTCTCTTCAACACCAGAAAGACTCTTTACGTCATGCCCTCGAACATGCGGAAGGCATTGATAAGTTGCAGACTTACAACAAACTGTACTACATCTATATGGCAGAAGCCGGCGATGACCAGAAGATGGATACGCTGATGACGCTGTTTGAGCAGGCGGAAGCCGAAGCCATCAGGCAAGGCGACACACAAATGCAGGGAATGGTGTACGGCAATAGGATTATCTCCTATATAAACAGGAGCGAGCACGACAAAGTCATAGAAAAGGCGCCCGCCTATCTCGACTTTTATATCCGGCACGACTTGTGGAAATTCTATTATCAGATACACATGCAGCTTATCACCGCCTACAACCTGAAAGGAGACTATGAACTGGCGGCCGCCGAAGCCGGGAAAATGTATACCCGTGCCCGGGAGCGTAAGGACAAGGCAGGAATGGCAACCGCACTCTATGCCACCGGCATCATCTATAACCTGCAGAAGAGACCGAAAGAGGAAGAAGATTGCTTCCGGGAGAGCATCAGCCTGTTGTGGGAAGTTTCCGGTTACGATAATATCCTGACGCAATCCTATGCCTTCCTGTGCGTGTCGCTTCGTGCACAGGCACGCTATGACGAGCTGCTGCAACTGGTGCCCGAATATGAAAAAGCCATCGCCCGCTTCGAGAAAGCCACCGGCAGGGTGCAGCCCGAAGCTCGGGGAAATCTTTATGTGGCACTGATGAACACCTATATAGATATTAAAGAATATGACAAGGCGGGCATATACCTCTCCAAACTTGAAGGTAGCGTCAACAACAGCATGTCGATATTCGAACTGCTGCGGGCAAAGGCGCTGATATTGCAGTCGCGGGGAGATTACCGCACGGCACTTGCCGTTATCGACAGTGCCGTAATACAGGTTCAGGAATCGGCTTTCAACCTCAATGCCGTGCGTAAGATAAAGATGGAGATACTGGCACGGGCGGGGCGCAATGATGAAGCGTTTAGTCTGCTGGACGAAATCATTGCGGCGAACGACAGTATAAATAATGTGGAAGTCAACGCCCGCTTTGACGAACTGCGCACCCAGTATGAGGTGGAAAAGCACATTGCCGAGAAAGAGCGTAATTTCCATTATTTCCTGTTTGCTCTTGGCATTTGCCTGGTTTTGATGTTGCTCCTGGCAGGCGTCTTCTACTATAACCGGATTATTTCTACCAAGAACCGCAAGCTGTACGAGCGAATCAAGGAACAGGACAGGTTGGCGGAAGAACTCTCCAGAATGGCACAAGCCTGCGAAAGTACCGCATCGTCGGAAGTTCTGCCGCAGACATCCGATATTGCCGCCACCGTTGAGCAGCACCGGTTGGTTGCCCGTTTGCGCGAGTATCTGCTCTCCGGTGATAACCTTTCTAATGCCGAGATGAACCGTGACGAGATTATCTCCGCGCTCGGCACCAATAAAAACCTGCTGACCGACGCCGTCAGAGCCGTGACGGGGAACTCTCCCATGGAGTATATGCGCATGCTGAAACTGGACGAGGCACGCAAGATGCTCGACCATCATCCCGAACTTACGATTGAGGCGATAGCTTTCAGTTGCGGCTTCAATGCCCCGAGCACCTTCTACCGTCTGTTCCGAAAACAGTACGGCATCAGTCCGGCGGAATACAGGAAACAGGCAAATAAATTATAAACATCTACTTATCAATCCCCCAAAAATCAAAAGCACGGTCCATCCGTGCTTTTTTTGTGCCCACATGCCCCAGAAGTATCTGAGGAGGGTGTGTTGCAATATAATTGGGACAAAATGCAATAAAGTCGGGACAAAATGCAATAGTGTTTCATCCGTAAATCGCTTCTTTTGCAGCATGATTTCTAAAGAACAAGAGCGATGAACGAATACATGTACCTTCTTATTGTGGCATTCTTTTTTTGTATGGTGATAGCCATTTTTTGCCTCTTCCTATATTGCCGGAAGATTGAGCGGAAGTGCAACCACTGCATTGCGAAAAGCCTTCGTGAACTGGACCGTATGTTTAAAGAGCTGGAACGCATGCAGGTGGAAAGGGAAACTATCGAAAAGATACTTAAAATAAGGATAAACCTATGAAACACTTACAAAGACATCTACTGGTTCTGCTCCTGGCGCTGCTGCCGGGAGTGGCAAGTTTCGCCGGAGAAGCGGCGGACAGTCTCTACATCTTTCGCTTTGTGCAAGGAAAAGATGCGTTCTACGCCCCCTGGCGTGACAACGGTGCGCAGCTCGAAGCACTCCTGACCCTGCTACGTGCACACCGGGAGGCCATTCTTTCGGGCAGCATCCCGGTGCGCGTGGATGGATATTGCACCGGACAGACCTCGGACGAAGAGAACCGGCGCATGGCTGCCGTGCGCAGCAACCGGGTGAAGTCGGAACTTATCGGACGGGCAGGAGTGACGGAAGCCTGCTTCGTGACCGCCAACCATGCCGTGGAGTACGCAGAAGGAGTGCGGAATGTAGTGACCGTGACGCTGTGCATCCCCGCCGATATCAACGAAACGAAAGAAGATTTACCCGACGCGGCTGATACGGATTTAAGGGTTGTTCAGCAGGAGCAGAGGGCTGTTCAGCAGGAGCAGAAAGCTGTTCAACAGGAACAGAAAGCTATTCAGCAAGCCCAGAAGCCTGCCCGGCAAGCGAAGAGCGAAGCGGCAACCCTGGAACAGCCAACGCCCACCTGTCGGAAAGAACAATCCCTTTCCCTCCGCACCAACCTCTTGTATGACGCCTTCCTGCTGCCCACCCTTGGCGTGGAATGGCGCATCAGCCACAGCATCGGCCTCAAGCTCGACGGCAGCTTCTCCTGGTGGGGCGGCAATCACGGCAAAGTGCAGAAAGTGTGGCTCGTCAATCCCGAAGTGCGGTGGTATCTGCTGCGCGACAGACGCTTCTACGCAGGCGTCTCCGGCAGATACGGCGAGTACAACATATATAAGTATCTGCCCGGCAAACTGCTGAAAGGCGACACCGGCTATCAGGGCAAGCTATGGAATGCGGGCGTGATGCTGGGTTACCAATTATCCCTCTCCCGCAGTCTCTCCCTCGACTTCAACCTCGGCCTGGGCTATACCCATTCCGCCTACGACAGCTTCGGCATGACCGACGGTGTGCGCATCCATAAGCAGCAAGACGGAACAAAGAACTTCTGGGGCCCCACACAAGCAGGCATCAGCCTCGTGTGGACTATCGGAAACAACAAGTAAAACCATCTAAAACCAACGCATATGAAAAGGAACATCAGACAATGTCTTATCGTAGCAGCCACAGCGCTATCCCTTGCCGCCTGCGACGTGAAAGACCCCATCTACAACACCCCGCACCCGGAGCAAGGGGCAATTACCCTCGTTACCGACTGGAGCGGCATCGGCGAGGGACTGACCGCACCCGCAAGCTATACGGTAGAAGCCGGTGACTACTCCGCCACCCTCACCGGCACCACCAACCTGCTCGAACCTCTTTTTGAACCGGGCAGCTACCACCTGCATGTCTACAACACGCCGCAGCACATCACCGTTTCCGGCATCACTGCCACCGTCGCCGGGGCTTCGGGCAATGTGGACGGTGCGGGCCCCTTCGTGCAGGAGATGCCCGGCTGGCTGTTTACGGATGCGGTGGATGCCGTGATAGAGCCCGATACGGAGCAGACATTCACCGCCGTGATGCAGCAGCAGGTGCGGCAACTGACGCTCGTCATCGAGCCTACGGGCAGCACCACGGACAGGATAGAGCACATCGAGGGCTACCTGTCGGGCGTAGCAGGTACGCTGGATTTCTCTGCCGGCATCTACGCCACACCCACAAACGTGGAATTGCAGTTCGCAAAGATAACCTCCGGCGCCAATGCCGGGAAGTACGCGGCAACCGTGCGCCTGCTTGGCATAGCGGGTGAGCTGCAGAAGCTGAACGCCATCATCCGCTTCACGGGCGGCAGCCCCAAAGCCCTGAACCTCACGAGCGACCTCACCACGGAGCTTGCCGCCTTCAACGCCGACAAGCGGAAGCCCCTTACTTTGGGCGGGAAAGTAGTGGAGACGCCTACCGGAGCCGACTTCTCCGCCACCATTACCGACTGGACACCGGGCAACGGCGAGGGCGGCGAAGACGGCTCGGCCGGAATGGAAACGAACAATTAAATGAATTAAGTACTCTCCATTCTCCTCCTCCTGGGAGGAGGAGTACCCGTAGGGGGAGGTGGTAGGTAAAATAATAAAATACCTATTAATCATAAGAATAAGGAATTCTTTTTTCACCTACCACCCCGCCCTTTGGGCACCCCTCCTCCGACTGGAGGAGGGGAATGA
>OLWB01001702.1_pt1 | contig 19726 bp, 16 predicted proteins | sample 1673331 | NCBI WGS metagenome assembly OLWB01 (sample SAMEA3178943, study PRJEB25190) | human gut metagenome | biome: human gut; feature: human-associated habitat; material: faeces | place: Austria | collected 2013
ATGGGCCAGGAACGAGATAGATATTGCTTGCAATCTAAAGCGCGATAATGAAGATTCCGAGGACTTTGATTATAGTCTCGCATGCTACGAAAGTGCGTATAAAGCATTCGTTAGTCTTTTAGAGGATGACCATAGCGGATTTAGTATTGGAGTCACTAAATCAATTCTAAATCGATTTATTGATGGAAAACCTTTGAGTCCTATTATCGATGCTCCTGACGTTTGGCACGAAGTTGACTTTAAGCAACGTGATTGTACAGTATATCAATGTAAACGAATGCGCTCGTTATTCAAACACGTTTATAAAAACGGTATCGTAAAATACAGAGACGTTGATAGGGTATATTGTGTCGACGAAGATAATTTAAATGGACCGAGTTGGCGTAACGGTTTTGTGCGTGAAATTATTGATGAACTGTATCCTATTGAAATGCCGTATTTTCCTTCGAAAAATTCAATAGTAGTACATTGCAGAGAAGGTCTTAGCAATCCTAAGAATGGGGATTATGATTCTCTTGGAATTTTATACGCTATTGAACCGGATGGAACTCGTAATGAAATAAATCGATTTTTCAAAGAGCATAATAACGAATGGAACGAGATCGATAAGACAGAATTTAACAGTAGAATCGGTAAAAAGGAGGAATCATAGTGGAAATAATTGATAAAGAAGTGAATTTTCATAAGTATTGCGAGTCATGTAAACACCGAAATAAAAAAGAAAAGGAAAGTCCTTGTGACGAGTGTTTGGAAGAACCAGTAAATGCATATTCTAGTAAGCCTATAAGATGGGAGGAAAAGAAATGACCTGCCCTATTTGTGGAGAAAACACAGAGGTTATAAATTCTAGAGATTACGATAACGGATGCGGCGTTAAACGAAGAAGGAAATGCTTATCCTGTGGTTATCGCTTCAGCACAATCGAACTCGACGAAGATATAGTAAAAAACAATATATATTTAAATGCACCAAAGGAGGAAAATTAAAATGATGACGGTCATATTTAAATCCTGTTTGATATCAGTGGCTGCTGCGATACTTATCGGACTGACGCTTTCACTAATCGCTCTAGTAGTATATCTCGTAGCGGGGGTTATCTCAAGCCTCATACAGACGTTTAAAGATGTGCGAACCAAACAGCGAATTTCTAAACGTTTAACGTATTTGAGTCGACTAGCAGCTGCTGCCGAAGAGGCAAATAAAAAAGAAAATGACTCGCGCTGAAAACACATTCCTTTATGAAAGGATGTGTGATTTATATGAAAAATCATAAGAGCAAACGAGCTAAATATTTTAGGAGACAGAAAATCCATGGAGCTATATTAGCGGTGTGTGGTGTATTGTCAGCAATATTATTGAACGGTGACATAACAGCAGCATTATTATTAGTTCCATTTGGATTATACATAGTTTTCACAAAGAAAGCTCTTTTGATAGATGAGGATTTATATGAATTCAAAAAAAGGATTTACGTTAGTAGAATTATTAGGAGTTTTAGTCGTTTTAGGATTGATATCTGTTATAATTGTACCAAAAGTTATTGATTCAATTACAACTTCTAAAGAAGCTGCTTACCAAACACAAGTAGAAACAATAGAAAATGCTGCAAAAAAATATGGTATTTCAAATGATTTACTTTATCCAAAAGAAGGGGAAAAGAAATATATTGCAGTAAAGGATTTGATTGCTGTTGGTGAATTAAGTGATAAAGAAATTATTAATCCAAAAACAGGCAATAAAATGAATGGATATGTACTTGTTGAATATAATAGTGGTTATCAACAATATGAATATACATATGTTGAAGAAATAGATGAAAATACGTTGGGAGCTATGGGACCAACATATGAAGTAAAAGATCCTACAAAATGGACAACAAGTAAGAATGTAACTATCATTTATCCAAAAGGAAATGATAAATATGAGTATGAATACAAAATTTTGGCTGGTATAGTAGATATTAATGGTCAAGAATATAAAGGTGAAACTGATTGGATTGCTACAACTGAACTTAGGAAAAATATTACTTTTAAAACTAATGGTAGTTTAATAGCTCGTGTTAAAAATAAGGATGAATATGTAAATGGTTCAACTTTAAATGTGGGTTATATTGATAATACAGCTCCAAGCGCTGCACTTGGATATGATAAAAATACATTAACTACAAATAAGATAGATCTTGTAGCTACTTGTACTGATGATGAATCGGGTATTTCAAAGTATTTATTTAAATTAGGCAATGGTAATTGGATAGATAATGGAACTAGTAATAAATATACATTTTCAAATTTAAATAATACTACTTCATATAACTTTTCAGTAGAATGTATTAATGGAGTAGGAATGACTAATCAATCAACACTTCCTATAAAACTTAATGATATAGATAAAGATAAAGATAATATATGGTTTGAAGTAAGTGATCCTAGTATATGGAAAACTAATAAAAATGTAAAAATTTTTTATCCTGCAAATTATACAAGATATGAATTTAGTATAATTGATGGAACTGCAACTAGAAATGGTCAAGAATTAACACCTGGTACCTGGTATATAGCATCATCATTACAAGAAACTGTTAATTTTACAACTGAAGGTACAATAGCGGCTAGAATTTATGATGGAACAAATTTAAGTTCTATCGCAAATCAAGCAATTACGTATGTTGATCCTACTAAACCAACATGTGAAATACTATTAACTGGTGGTACATTAGGTACAAATGGATATTATACTGTTGCACCAAAAGTTCAATTTAAAACATCTATTGCAGGTGGAAGTGGAATTTATTTTGGACAATCTAAAACTAATAGTCCTGTATATGATAATAGTGTAACAAAAAATAATTCAGGGTTAATTAATATAACTAGTTTTTCAGAAGGAAATAATGCATATTATGGATTTGTTAAAACTGGTGCAGGTAATACTTCAACATGTACTGCTTCGTTTAAAGCTGATACATTTAAACCTGTTGTTGCTATTAATGGAAATGCATCAGTTAGTTATGCAAATTCATCTGCAACAATAACAGTTCCATTAAAAATTACAGATCTTACAAGTGGAATAGATACAAATACATTCACTGATTCTGATATAACAGTAAAAGTAGGAACTACAACAGTAACACCTACAAAATCATTAAAATATAACTCTGTATCAAATGGTGTATATAGTTATACATTAACATTGTCTGGTGTAACAGGTAATGGTGCTCTTAATCTTTCAGTGGGTGCTGGTATGGTTGTTGATAAAGCTGGAAATAAAAATAATACAGCTTCAATATCTACAAATGTAATTATTGATAATACAGCCCCTACTTTAGAAATAACAGGAACTAATGGTACAACTTATAAAAAGGAATCAGATGCTACTATAACACTTAAAGATACAGGTGGAAGTGGTTTAACTGCTGGTAGCTATACTATTAAATATGGTTGGGCTACTAGTAGCCAATCTTGTAGTAATCTTACATCTTCAACAACTATAACTGTTGCTGCAGGAGCAACATCAGGTTCTGTTAAAGTAAATGTTAAAGGAAAAACAGGAGCAGGAAAACTATATGTATGTAATAGCACTTCAATAACTGATAGAGCTAAAAACACATTAAGTGCTAATAGTATTGTGTCTTCAAATATGTATTTAGATAATGAAGAACCTCAAATAGTTATTAATCCAAATGGTGGATCCTATACTATTCCTGTTGGAAGCACAAGTACGGCTGTTAGAAAAACAATAACAGTAACAGATTCAACATTAAATAAATCTTCACTTAAATATGGTTGGTCATCATCTAAAGATGTAAAACCAACAATGTCATCATCTTTTACGAGTGGAACTTCATTTAATGATTCATTAAGTGGTGGAGATAATTATTTGTGGATAACAGCAAGTGATAATTTATCAAATACAACAACAATAGTAAGTAATTCGTTTAATGTTGGATACTCGGTAGAATATAATGCGAATGGTGGAACAACAACTTGTTCTGTACAAAGAAAAGAACACGGTAAAAATTTAACTTTATGTTCTACTACACCAATTAGAAGTGGGTATACATTTGCTGGTTGGTCTGATAGTAGTACAGCAACTAGTAAAAAATATGATGCATCTGGAACATATACGGATAATAGTCCAGTAAAATTATATGCTGTATGGAAAAGAACAACTACTGTAACAGCTGCAACGAAAAGTAAAGTGTATGATGGAAAAGCGTTAACTTCGAATGAGTGTAGTGCATCAAATTTAGCCTCAAGTCATACAGTAACCTGTACAAATAGTGGAACAATAACTGATGTAGGAAGTGTGACTAATTCGGTAAATACAGTAAAAATAACAGATTCAAATGGTAATGATGTTACAGATAATTATAGTGTAACAAAAGTTAATGGGAAATTGACTGTTACAAAAGCGAATTCTACAAATCCTACATTAACAGCATATGAAGGTATATATGATGCAACCAGTCATACATTTACAATGAGTGGTGGGGTTGGAGGAACTATTAATTATAGTACTAATAATGGAACAACATGGACTACAACCAAACCAACAAGAACAACTGCTGGAACAACAACAGTACAAGTTAAAATAGTTGGTGACAAAAATCATAATGATACTAGTGTGATTTCAACAACAATAAAAATTGATAAAAGAGCTATAACAGTTAAAGCAGCAGTAGCAGAAAAAATTTATGATGGAACAGTATTAACAAAAACAGATGGGTGCGAAAGTACAACTAATTTAGTTTCTGGTCATGAGGCTAAATGTACTAATACAGGTGCATTATTAAATGCAGGAAGTTCAGGAAATTCATTAAGTAAAGTTTCCGTTGTAAGTGCAACAGGCGCAGATGTAACAGATAACTATGAAATAACAAAAGAAGGTGGAAGATTAACTGTTAAACCAAAAAGTGTAGCAGTAACATGGGGAAGTACGACAACATTTACATATAATGGAAATGCTCAAGCACCAACAGCAAGTGTTACAACAGGAATATCAAATGAGACAATGACAGTAACAAGAACAACAGGAACAAACGCAGGAAGTTATACATCAACAGCAAGTTGTTCAAGTGTAACAGGTGGACAAGCAAAATGTTCTAACTACACGTTAACAGGAAATACAAAAGCATTTATTATAAATAAAGTAACACCAACAATAAAATTTGCTACAACTTCTGGTAGTGTAACATATCATACTGTTAATGGATTTAGTGGAAATTGGATATATTCTCCAGTAAAAGTTTCTGGTACTGTAACTTTAACTAGCTCAAATACAAATTATGTTTCTATACAAGAAAACTACGTAAGCACTAAAGTAGATTCTTTTACATCCCAACCTTCATCTTATTTTACAATAGTAGTAAATGGTGTTAAAGCAACTTTAACCCCAATTCCAATAACCGTCAAATTTACTCCAGATAATGAAAATTTTGAAACTGTAACTGAAACGTTTAACGTTACAGTAAACCAAGCAACCCCAAAAATAACATTAAGTGAGGAAAGCGCTTGGTTAAGTAGTAGTAAAACTTTTACTGAAAAAGCAAATGTTGCAGGAAAATTTACTAATACAAGTGGAACAACAAGTGTAGCAACGGTATCACCTATAAGTAATAGTACCGCCGTTGCAGCAAATACAGCCCAAACAGTAACAGTAACAGGAGTTAAAGATGGAAGTAGTACAATTACAGTAAAATTTGAACCAACAGATACAACAAATTATAAGACAGTATCAGCTAAATATACAGCAAAAGTGGATAAAACAAGACCAACAATAACAGCAAATGGCTATGCATATTCAAATAAATCTGGATCTAATACATCAACAACATATAATGACACTGGAGACCCTGCGATTCATACGCATAGTTCTAATAATGCTACCTCAAGTGATATTTATGATTGGAATAATACAGGAATAAATTTTAGAATAGGTTTTTCTGATTCTGCATCTGGAATAAGGGATGCAAGATGGTGTTGGGACACTATATATTCTACTACTGATCCAACAACAAAAGTTTTTAATAGTACAAGTACTTCAAAGTGTAGTGCTGGTAATATATCAAATTATAAACAAATTGATATAACTGGAACAGGTTACAGAAGGGGAAGACTAACTGTAGAAGATAATGCAGGAAATAAAACAGTTTATAATGTTGTTATAAAAATAGACAAAGAGGAACCTGTAATAAAATTAAATGGTAGTGCAAGCTCAACATCAATAAATAATGGTAGTGGTAATATAACTATTCCAATTAAAATAACTGAACATCATAGTGGTATAACTTCTTCTGCTTTTACAGCAAGTGATATAACAGTGAAAATAGGAACTACAACAGTAACACCAGCGGTAAAATCATTAAAATATAACTCTGTATCAAATGGTGTGTATAGTTATACATTAACATTAAAAATAGGTGATAAAAATGTTGGGGGTACAGTTAATTTAAGTATTGCTGCATCTGCAATTAAAGATAGTGTAGGTAACGGAAATAAAGCTACTACTTTAAATACAGGTGTAACATATACAACTGCCTATCCTACATTAGGAGCAACTGCAACATGTACAAAGACATCTACAGGTTACAGGGCACAAATAAGTTGCCATAATTGTAAAGAATTATATTATGTATATTATAATTCACCATATCCAGCATCAACAGCGGCATTAGCAGCTGATGCTAAGAATGCTGGTACATATACATCAAGAAGTACAGCAGGTGACTTATCAAAAACATCAACATATACAACTTCATCAACATATTCAAGACTTTATTATGGAGCAAGCAATGATAAAGGTAATTCGGTACTTAAATATGTTACTTGTGGTAGTTAGAAAGGAAGTTTAAATGAAAAAGATTTTAATAATATCATTATTATTTACAAGTTTATTTGTAACTAGTTGTAGTAAAAAGACAGATAATACTGAAAAATCAAATAATAATGAAAATATAATTTCACAAAACACTAATCCAAATGTTGTAAAAAAACAAGAAATAGAAGGATTATTATTTGATAATATAATTTTAAAAACAAATAATAATATGTCATATTTTACAGCAAATGTCACAAATACAACAGATGAGAAAATAAATGTAAAATATATAAAAATTACTGTTTATGATAATGAAAATAAAGAATTATTTAGTTTTAATAATTATATAGGTGATTATATAGAATCTAAATCAACATTAAAACTTTCTTCTAATATTGAAGGTGATTTAACAACAATTTATTCAGTAAAATACGAGGTTATAAAATAGTTAGGAATTATTCCTAACTTTTTTCTTGCTAAAAAAATGTATATAGAATATAATACTTAAGAGGTGTAAAAATGTATAAAACTATTGTTATTCCAAGTAATAAAGAAATGATTAATAATATATCTTCAGATGCAATATTATTGGGTATAAAAGACTTAAGTGTTAATATGCCATTTTATATTACTTTAGACGAATTAAAAAAAATAAAAACTAAAAAAGAAATATTTATATCTTTAAATAAAAACTTTAATAATGGTGAATTAGAAGTATTAAAAAAAACATTATTAGAACTTAATGATTTAGATATTAAAGGTGTATTTTTCTACGATATAAGTATAGTTAATTTAAAAGAAAAATTGAATTTAAAATATGATTTAGTATGGAATCAAGAACACATGACTACTAATTATTTAACTGTAAACTATTGGTTAAATAAAGGTGTAAATTACACTTGCTTGTCAAATGAAATAACAACAAGAGAAATAAAAGAAATTACTCAAAATACGAAATCAAAAATAATAATTCAAATGTTTGGATATGTTCCAATAATGAATTCAAAAAGACATTTAATAAATAATTATTTAAAAGAATTTAATTTAAAAAATAAATCAAAAATAAATTATATAGAAAAAGAAGAAAATAAATATCCAATAATAGATAGTGAAAATGGAACAGTAGTATATACAAGTAAAATACTTAATGGAATAAAAGATGTCATAGATACAGATTTAGAATATATACTTTTAAATAGTTTTATGATAGATGAATCAAAATTTAAGGAAGTGTTAGAAATGTTTAAGACAGTAAATAATGAAAATAAAAATGAATATTATGAAAAAATAAATAATATGTTTAATGCAGATACACTATTTCTTCATAAAGAAACAATATATAAGGTGAAATAATGAAACCAGAGTTACTTGCTCCAGCAGGAGATTTACAAAGACTTAAAATAGCCTTATTATATGGTGCGGATGCTGTATATATAGGTGGTAGTTTATTTGGTCTTAGAGCTAATGCTACAAATTTTACAATAGAAGAAATAAAAGAAGGTGTATCTTATGCACATTCATTAAATAAAAAAGTTTACGTAACAGTAAATATAGTACTTCATAATAAAGAAATTAAACACTTATTAAACTATTTAAAACAATTAGAAGAAGTTAAAGTAGATGCCATTATAGTAAGTGATCCTGCAATAATGGATATGGCTTTAAAAAACACTAACTTAGAAGTACATCTGTCAACACAACAATCAACGCTAAACTATGAAGCAGTAGATTTCTTTAAAAAACAAGGAGTTTCTAGAGTGGTTTTAGCTAGAGAATCTAGTAAAGAAGATATAAAAAAAATAAAAGAAAATGTAAATATAGAATTAGAAGTATTTATACATGGTGCAATGTGTACTTCATATAGTGGCAGATGTGTACTTTCTAATTATTTTACAAACAGAGATTCAAATAGAGGTGGATGTAGTCAAGTATGTAGATGGGATTTTGAGTTATTAGATGATTCTAATAATAAAATAGAGGGTAATAAACCATTTACATTTTGTACTAAAGATTTATCTATGCTTTCATATATACCAGAATTAATAGATTTGAAAGTTAACTCATTTAAAATAGAAGGAAGAATGCGTTCCTTATATTATATAGCTACTGTAGTAAGTATATATAGAAAAGTAATAGACGAATATTGTAACGATAAAAAGAATTATAAATATAATATAGAATATGAGAAGATATTAAGAGAATGTGCGAATAGAGATTCAGTACCACAATTTTATAATAATATATATGACAATACTTGTAGTTATTATAATGGTAGACAAGAAGTTTCAAATCAAGACTTTTTAGGCGTTGTAGTAGATTATGACACTATAAATCATTTAGCAATCATAGAACAAAGAAACTACTTTAAAAAAGGTGATATAGTAGAAACTTTTGGGCCAAACACAGAACTTACAACATTTACAATTGATGAAATATACGATGAAGAAAATAATTTAATAGAAATTGTAAATCACCCAAAACAAATAGTAAAAATTAGAATAAATAAAAAATTAGAAAAAAATGATATTATTAAAGTTAAACATTAGGGTTGACAAAAATATTAAATTGTAGTATTATTTTGTGGACTTACAAGAAGAGGTGAAATGCATGGATAAGAAAGAAATTTATCTAACTGAAAAAGGATTAGATGAAATAAAAAAAGAATTAGATTTCTTAAAATTAGAAAAAAGACCAGAAATCATTTTAGCACTTAAAGAAGCTAGAGCACAAGGAGATTTGAGTGAAAATTCAGAATATGATGCAGCAAGAAATGAACAAGCTTTAGTTGAATCAAAGATAGCTGAACTTGAAAAAATGGTTGAGAATGCAGTAGTAATTAAAGAAGTAGACACAGATAAAGTATCAATTGGTACAAGTGTTAAAATAGAATATGTTGATGATGGAGAAACAGAAAGCTACATGGTTGTAGGAAGCAAAGAAGCAGATCCATTTGAAAACAAGATATCTAATGAATCTCCTATTGCTCAAGCAATAATGGGTAAAAAAATTGGAGATGTAGTTAGTGTAGCAAGTCCTAATGGACAATATAGTGTAAAAATACTTGAAATAGCATAATTTATTATGCTTTTTTTATTATCTATGGTAAAATCATATTAGGAGGATGATTTATGCCAGAAAAGTATGATATAAGTGGTGAAATAGATATGATAGTAAAAAACGTTCCTTACAATTTAGAACCTATTGAAATTGTGAGATGGATATATTTAAAATTAGGATCAATTTTTTCATATAATTTAAAAATATTAACAGAATATGAAAAAAGTATTGAACCATTAAATTATAAACAAAACCCAAATATACCTATAAGTAGATATCAAACATGTATACAAATATCAGAAATATTTTCAACAATTATAAATAATTTAAATATACCAAATTTGAGCGCTAAAATAATACCTCTTAAATTAGAAAATAAAGCATATGCTCAAGATCATAAAGCTGTAGAACTTGTGTATGGTGAAGAAAAATACTTAATGGATTTAACACTTGACTTATATTTAATTCAAAATGAATTTCAAACAAAACATTTTGGATTTACAACAGATATGGAAAATACTTATGATATTATTCCAATTAGTCTTGTAAAAAAGATGGATAAAAATATTGGAATAGAAAAAGAAAAAGAATTTTTTGAAAAAAAGTTAGAAAAATTCAAATTAGAAAGAGAATTAAAAAGAGATTATAATTCATACAGTTTTGAAGAAAACATTAAACAATTATTAACTCAGATGAATAATTCTCTTATGGTAAAACTTAATGGACAACATGAAGCCATAAGATTTTTTTCAGAGGCTTTAAATGAATTACTATATGAAAATGTTGAATTTAGAATATTTAATTTATATTATAATGAAGAAACCTTTGATTTTTCTATTTGTTTTTGCTTTACATGTGATGGTGAAGAACCAGTCATGTATTTGTATGATACGAAAACAGGATTAATCAAAACTGACAAAGAAAAACTTATATCAATGCTTAATTCAAACTGGAAAACAAATAGTAAGACTTTAGTAAAACAATTAAATAATAATGGAAAAACTTTGTAAATAAGTAGTAGGGGAATTTAGGTATGGTAAGAAATCAGCACGGTTTTATAATATTAGATGAAGCAATAGAAATAGAAAATAATTTAGTAAACAAAGGAAGAAAACCTAAAACATGGCTTTTATTTGAAAATGAAGAATATCTTTTTAAAACAAACTCTTCGAATTATGAAATATGGTCAGAGCTTTTAGCTTCTGAATTAGGAAAACAATGTAAAATTGAAATGGCAGAATATGATATTGGAATATATAAAGGAAAATATGGTGTAATATCAAAAAGCTTTTTAGATAAAAATACTGAAACAATTTTATCAGGAGAAAATATTGTGGAATTTATTCAAAGCATTTTATATGACAACAACAGACGTAAAATGAATAATTCAATTAAAGATATTTTTGAAGTATTAGATGTACTTGATAGAGTAATTAGACAAAAATATGTAAGGAAAAATATCAAAGAATCATTTATTAAAATGTGGGCATTTGATGGATTAATAATGGAAAGTGATAGAAATCCTTCTAATTGGTCAATAATAGAAAAAAATAATGAATTTTATCTTTCACCTATATATGATTGTTCAACAATGGCTAGAATGAATAATGATATAAATGATTTTATTTTAAAACTTAAATGTGGATATGATATAGAATCATTAACAAATAACATTAAATATCAACTTTTATATGATAATTCTTTGAGTGCAGATGATTTTTTAGATAGCTTTTCTTTATTTTGTGAAGAAAATCAAGATTTATCTAGTAAAATAATTAAAGATTTTAATAATATTAATGTTGACCTAGCTATAGAAAATGTAGAAAAGAAAATAAACAGAAACAAACCAGGTGAGAATATATATATACCTTGGGAAGTTAAATTTTGGCTTAATAAAGCTATAAATACTAGACTAAATAATATGAATAAAATTTTGGTAGACACAAAAGCAAAACAAAAATTATTAAAATTATTTCCATAAATTTATATCTTTTAACAGGATAAACATATAAGTTTTTAAAATCCATGCGTTTATTCTATAATTTTTAGCACTCTATATTGACGAGTGCTATTTTTTGTGCTATAATTATTACGTTGTATGAAAAAAAATATATAACATACAATATATATAGTAAAAAGGAGGTATGTATATGAATCAAAATCCTTATCAAGAAAACTTAGAAAACGTACTTGAAAAGTATGGTAGAGATATAGTAAAACTTGTTACTGATGGAAAAGTAGATCCTGTAATAGGTCGAGATGAAGAAGTAAGAAGTATTACAAGAATTTTATCAAGAAAAACAAAAAATAACCCAGTTTTAATTGGTGAACCAGGTGTTGGTAAAACGGCCATTGTAGAAGGACTTGCTCAAAGAATAGTAAGAGGAGATGTTCCTAATAGTTTAAAAAATAAACATATTTGGGAACTTGACTTAGGAGCATTAATAGCAGGGGCTAAATATAGAGGTGAATTTGAGGAAAGACTTAAAGCAGTACTAAATGAAATTAAAAAATCAGAAGGAGAAATAATTCTATTTATAGACGAAATTCATATGATTGTTGGTGCCGGTGCGCTTGAAGGTGCTATGGATGCTGGAAATATGTTAAAACCTCTTTTAGCGCGTGGAGAAATACATTTAATTGGTGCTACAACATTAAACGAATATAGAAAATATATTGAAAAAGATGGTGCGCTTGAAAGAAGATTTCAAAAAGTTATAGTAAGCGAACCCACAGTAGAAGATACAATTACTATACTTCGTGGTTTAAAAAAGAGATTTGAGGTTTATCACGGTGTAAATATTAAAGATAGTGCACTTGTTGCAGCAGCTAATTTATCTAATAGATATATAACTGATAGATTTTTACCAGACAAGGCAATAGATTTAGTAGATGAAGCTTGTGCTACTATAAAAGTACAAATGGATTCAGTTCCTGTTGAACTAGATACATTAACACGAAAAATAATGAGACTAGAAATAGAAAAACAGGCTATAAAAAAAGATACTGATGAAATAAGTAAAAAACGTTTACTAGAAATAAAAGATAAAATTGCAGTTCTAAAAAAAGATGAAGAAGAACTAAGAAAAAAATGGGAAGAAGAAAAAGCTATTAATGATAAAGTTGCAAAGAAAAAAGAAGAAATAGAACAAGCAAAATTTAAACTTGAACAAGCTGAAAATAATTATGATTTAGAAAATGCAGCTAAATTAAGACATGGAATTATTCCTAAACTTGAAACAGAACTTGCAGAACTTAAAAGTAAAGATGAATCACAGATTCTTAGTGATACAGTTGAAGAAGATGATATTGCTGGAATTATTTCCAAATGGACTAAAATACCTATAAAAAAATTAGTAAGTGGTGAAAAAGAAAAACTTTTATTACTAGAAGAAAATATGAAAAAAAGAGTAAAGGGTCAAGATGAAGCAATTAAATTAGTAAGCGATGCTATTTTAAGAAGTAGAGCAGGAATTAATGATCCAAATAGACCAATTGGTTCATTTATATTCTTAGGTCCAACGGGTGTTGGTAAAACAGAAGTAGCAAAAACATTAGCTTATGAACTTTTTGATGATGAACGTCATATGGTAAGAATTGATATGAGTGAATATATGGAAAGTCATTCAGTTTCTAGATTAGTTGGTGCTCCTCCAGGATATGTAGGATACGATGAAGGTGGTCAATTAACAGAGGCAGTAAGACGTAATCCATACTCTATAGTATTATTTGATGAAATAGAAAAAGCACATAAAGATGTATTTAATATATTACTTCAGATACTTGATGATGGTAGAATTACTGATTCACAAGGTAGAACAGTAGATTTTAAAAATACAATAATAATAATGACATCTAATTTAGGTAGTGAATACATACTTGAAGGTAAAGAAAATGCAAATGAACTTGTAATGGAAGAATTAAGACATACATTTAAACCTGAATTTATAAATAGGATAGATGAAATTGTAATATTTAATTCATTAAATGAAAACACTGTTTATGATATATTAGATAAACTTATAAATGATTTACAAAACAGATTGTCTAATATTAATATAAAACTTAATTTTTCAGATAAAGTTAAAAAATTTATAATTGATTCTTCTTATGATGTAAGATTTGGTGCAAGACCTCTTAAAAGATTTTTAAGCAAAAATGTTGAAACATTAATTGCTACTGCTATTATACAAAATAAAATAAAACCAAACGTGGAAGTTAATTTTGATGTTGAAAATGATAAAATAATTATTAAATAAGGGATTTTTGTCTCTTATTTTTGTTAGAAACTATAAATTTATTAAAGATATATTATTGCATATAAAAGTTAAAAATGATATTATAAAAATATAGGAGACGGTTATATGAAGGGATTTACTTTAATAGAATTAATGGGAGTTATAACAATACTTGCGATTCTTTCAGTAATCACAGTTGTTGGAGTAGATAAATTATTATTAAATGGAAAAGAAGATTTATACAAAAATCAAATAGATATAATTGAATTAAGCACTAAAAACTATTTAACTGATTATCCAGAACTAAAACCTAATGATAATGAATCAATTGTTATCACATTACAAGAATTGGTAGATAAAGGATATATAGATTCTAATATAAATAATCCTAAAACTAACGAACCATTTGATTTAACTACACAAATAAAAATAACAAAAAATTCTAATAATTTTGAATATAAAGTTATGGACTAAACACCAATATATATAGTCATTCATACTATATATCAGAGGTGTTTTTTTATGAATATAAAAGTTGATTCAAGAAAGGTAAAAGAAGGAGATACTTTTGTAGCTTTAAAATATGAACATGATGGTCATGATTATATAGAAGATGCTATTAAAAATGGTGCAAAAAAAATAGTATGTGAAAGAGGATTATATAGTGTTGATACACTAATTGTTAAAGATACTCATGAATATTTAATTAACTATTTAAAAGAAAATTATTATGATGAAATAAAGGATTTAAAATTGATAGCTATTACAGGTACTAATGGTAAAACTACTAGTTGTTATCTTATATCACAAATGTTAAATAACTTAGGTATAAAATGTGGTTATATAGGAACAATAGGATTTTATATAAATGAAAAAATAAAAGATTTGAATAATACAACACCAGACATTTTAGATATATATGAAATGTTATTAGAGTGTAAAAAAAATGGGTGTGAATATGTAGCCTTAGAAGCCAGTAGTCATGCATTATCTAAAGATAGATTAAAAGGATTACTATTTGATTATGCAGTATTTACAAACTTAACAGAGGAACATTTAGATTATCATAAAACAATGGAAAATTATGCTTTATCTAAACAAAAATTATTTAGTATGCTAAAAAGTTATGGAAAAGCAATAGTTAATATAGATAGTGAATATAAGGATTACTTTATTGTAAAAGATAAAACTATTACATATGGATTTAATGAATGTGATTATAAAATATCAGATATTGTTATAAATAAAGATCATACAGTATTTTGTGTAAATAAAGAAAATTATGAAACTAAATTACTTGGAAAATATAATATATATAATATTACAATATGTGTAATATTAATGAAACTTCTTTCTTTAAAAAATATAATTTCAACGTTAGAAGCACCAAAGGGAAGAATGCAAAAAATAAAATACAATGATAATATGATTGTAATAGATTATGCTCATACACCTGATGCTTTGGAAAATGTTTTAGAAACAGTAAAACAACTTAAATATGACAACATATATACAGTGATTGGTTGTGGTGGAGATAGAGATAAATTTAAAAGAAAAATAATGGGTGAAATATCTACTAATTTATCAGATTATGTTATATTTACAAGTGATAACCCTAGAAGTGAAAAAATAATAGATATAATAAATGACATGATAGAAGGAATACAAAAAAATAATTATGAAATAATAGAAAATAGAGAAAGTGCTATAATAAGGGGTATACAACTTATGGGAAAAAGTGATATACTGTTAATACTGGGAAAAGGACATGAAGAGTATCAAATTATAGGAAATAAAAAATATGACTTTTCAGATCAAGAAATAGTACAAAAAAATATATAGGAGGCAATATGTTAATTTTAGCAAAATCTGCACTAGCGCTTATGGTATCGTTTTTAATAACAGCTATATTTGGAGCTATATTATTACCGTTTTTAAAAAAAATAAAAGCAAAACAAACAATAAGTATTTTTTTATCAAATATACATAAAAAGAAACAAGGAATTCCAACTATGGGTGGATTAATATTTATAATTCCAACAATTGTTTCTACAGTTATTTTACTATTATTAAACAAAATACAATTTTCAAGTAATTTATTTTTGATAATGTTTATATTTTTATCTTATGGATTATTAGGTTTTTTAGATGATTTCTTAAAAATTAAAAGAAAAAATAATATAGGTCTTACAGAAATACAAAAATTAATTGGTCAAATAATAATAGCTATAATCTTTTTTATAATCTTTATTAAAACAGGACATAATACTGTTTTAGAGGTTCATTCATTAGGTTTTAAAATAGATATGGGAATATTTTATGGATTATTTATATTATTCATTTTAGTAGCAAGTAGTAATGCTGTAAATATAACAGATGGCCTAGATGGGTTAGCAGGAAGTTTATCAGCAGTTGCATTTCTAGCTTTTGGGATAATTAGTTTTGGAACAACTTGGGTAGCCGGTAGTTCTGATATTGGAATATTTTGTTTTATTCTAGTTGGTTCTTTGTTAGGCTTTTTAATTTATAATACATATCCAGCAAAAGTAATAATGGGAGACACCGGTTCTCTTTCATTAGGTGCTACATTGGCAGTTATTTCAATTTTAACTAAACATGAAATATCACTAATAGTTGTTGCAGGTGTATTTGTTATTGAAACCATTTCTTGTATAATTCAAATGATTGCAGGAAGATATTTTGGTAAAAAAGTATTTTTAATGGCTCCACTTCATCACCATTTCGAAAAGCTAGGATGGCATGAAGTTAACATTGTAAAATTATTTTTATTCTTTGAAATACTTTTCTGTTTTGCTGCGGTTATTTATGGAGTATGGTTATAATTTAGACAATCTTATTAGATTGTTTTTTTGTATTTTCATTTATTGACGTGTTATAAGTTAGTGTGTTAAAATATCTTAAGAATAGGTGGCGTTTTTATGGATAAAAAAGCTTTTACACTAATTGAGTTACTTGCTGTAATAGTGATTTTGGGAATACTTGCTTTAATAGTAACTCCAATTTTAATAAATGTAGTTAAAGATTCTAATGAAAAATCATATAAATTAAGTGCTGATGGATATATAAGTGCAGTTAATGATTATATTTTATCAAATCAATTAGATGGTAAAAAAGTAGAGAATGGTAAATATAACATAAAAAATCTTGATGTTAAGATATCAGGAAAAGCACCAAGTAAAGGTAGTGTAGAAATATATGATGAAAAAATAAATAATTTAGATGAGAATCTATATGTAAAAGATTTTGATCAATTCTATAATGACTATAAAAATTCCTCTTCTACAATTACAGAAGAACAAGCACAAAACATTGCTACTACTGCATTTAACGAAGCTTTACATATTGCTGGAAAATATAATGAAAGTTCACAAACTTATGAAATAAAATCAATACATCCTAATAATTTCTTTACAAGAAAAGTTCATGACTCTGATAATGTAGCATCATATGAAGTAACAGCTTACTGTTTTAGAAGAACCGATAATATTGGAAATGGTGTTGAAATTTATATAGATAATAAATTAGGAAAAATTATAGGAGGTCGAGCTTTTGGTAGGGCATGTGCATGGCCGGCGGCCTGTTCACCCTCTCCATCAATTACGAGGATCTGGGCTACGCCGCGGGCGAGATGGCCGTCAAGATTCTGAAGGGCGAGGCCAAGCCCGAAGACATGCCTATCAAGCACCTCTCGAGCAAGGACCTGGTCGTCGTCAAGAACGACGAGATGGCCGAGGCTCTGGGCATCGACCTCTCCGCTCTGGACGCGTAATGCCATACGCGGCATGCGTCTAGAGCCCGTGCTCGCGCTTTAGCTGCGTTATTCAATATCTGAGCCACAGGGGCGGGCGCTGTAGACCGGCGTCCGCCCTGCTTGTTTCAGGTAAAACAAAACGTCTGTCCGCAGCTCTTCTATGCATTGTTACCGCTATTATGGTGAATCACGTGTCCACCCTATCCTAGGAGGTATGAAGCATGCTCATTGCATTGCAGGGCGCCGTTTCGCAGGGCGTCCTCTGGGGCATTATGGTGCTTGGCGTGTTTATCACGTTCCGCCTGCTCGACATTCCCGATATGACCTGCGACGGCAGCTTTGCCCTCGGCGGCTGCGTCTGCGCTGTGCTCATCGTCAATAACAACGTCGACCCGCTGCTCGCCGTGCTGGCCGGTATGTGCGCCGGCGCCATCGCGGGTGCCGTCACGGGCATTTTGACCACCGTCTTCGAGATTCCCGCGATCCTCGCCGGAATCCTCACCCAGATCAGCCTGTGGTCCATCAACCTGCGCATCATGGGCAAGTCCAATACGCCCATTCTTGCCAAGGGCACCGTGTTCTCGGCCGTCAGCAATATGACCGGTCTGCCGCAGTCCACCGTTGCCATCATCTTGGGCATCCTGCTCGCCGTGGCTATCGTTGCCATCCTGTATTGGTTCTTTGGCACCGAGATCGGCTCGGCGCTGCGCGCCACCGGCAACAACGAGTACATGATCCGCGCTCTGGGCGTCAACACCAACTCCACCAAGATGATCGCCCTCGTGCTCTCCAACGCCCTCATCGGCCTTTCGGGCGCGCTCATCTGCCAGAGCCAGAAGTATGCCGACATTGGTATGGGCACCGGTGCCATCGTTATCGGTCTTGCCGCCATTGTTATCGGTGAGGTGCTCGGCCGTCTGCTGCCCGGCGGCCTCACGCAGTTTAGCGTCCGTCTTGCCTCCGCCGTCTTTGGCTCCGTGGTGTACTTCCTTATCCGCGCCATCGTGCTGCAGTTGGGCATGGACGCCAACGACATGAAGCTGCTTTCCGCCGTAATTGTCGCTGTGGCCCTGTGCGTACCCGTGGTTTGGGAGCGCTATAAGCTCCGCAGCTCCTACACGAAGGGGGATGAGGCAGATGCTTAAGCTCTCGCACGTCAAGAAGACCTTTAACAAGGGCACCGTCACCGAGAAGCGCGCGCTCACCGGCGTCGACCTCACCCTGAATGACGGCGACTTTGTAACCGTGATCGGCGGCAACGGCGCCGGCAAGTCCACGCTGCTCAACATGATCGCCGGCGTGTACCCGCTCGATTCGGGCGTTATTGAGCTCGACGGCACCGACATCTCGCGCCTGAGCGAGTCGCAGCGCGCCAAGTACCTGGGCCGCGTGTTTCAGGACCCCATGCGCGGTACCGCTGCCGACATGCAAATCGCCGAGAACCTGGCCCTCGCCAAGCGTCGCGGCCAGCGTCGCGGCCTTTCGTGGGGCGTCACCAAGGCCGAGAAAGATGAGTACGTCGAGCTGCTCAAGCGCCTGGACCTTGGCCTGGATACACGTCTCAACGCTAAGGTCGGCCTGCTCTCGGGCGGCCAGCGCCAGGCACTCACCCTGTTGATGGCCACGCTCACCAGGCCGCGCCTGCTGCTGCTCGACGAGCACACCGCGGCCCTCGACCCCAAGACGGCCTCTAAGGTGCTCAACCTGACCGAGGAGATCGTCGACGAGAACCACCTGACCACGCTCATGGTCACGCACAACATGAACGACGCCATCCGTCTGGGCAATCGCCTGATCATGATGCACGAGGGCCACGTGATCTACGATGTGGCAGGCGATGAGAAGA
>OLWB01001711.1_pt1 | contig 19623 bp, 13 predicted proteins | sample 1673331 | NCBI WGS metagenome assembly OLWB01 (sample SAMEA3178943, study PRJEB25190) | human gut metagenome | biome: human gut; feature: human-associated habitat; material: faeces | place: Austria | collected 2013
TCCCTGGCCGCCAAGTTCCCGAAGTTCGTGGACACGGTGACCCATATCGCCAACGAATTCCGCGACATCCACGACCGCACCGGTGGGGTGGCCGCCGAAGGTGAGCTCAACGTGGCGATTCTGAATTCCTGGGGCAAGATGCGCTCCTGGATGGCGTTCACCGTGGCACACGCCCTGCCCAACAAGCAGACCTACTCCTACTACGGCATTCTGGAATCCCTGTCCGGCATGCGCGTGAACGTGCGGTTCATCAGCTTCGACGACGTACTCGCGCATGGCATCGATAGCGATATCGACGTAATCATCAACGGCGGCCCGGTCGACACCGCATTCACCGGCGGCGATGTGTGGACCAACCCGAAGCTCGTGGAAACCGTGCGCGCCTGGGTGCGTGGCGGCGGCGCGTTCGTGGGCGTGGGCGAGCCGAGCTCGGCACCGCGCTTCCAAACGGGCCGGTTCTTCCAGCTGGCCGACGTGATTGGCGTGGACGAGGAGCGCTATCAGACCCTTTCGGTGGACAAGTATTTCCCGCCGGTGGTGCCGGACCACTTCATCACCGCCGATGTGCCGGTCGACCCGGCGGCCCGCGAGGCTTGGGAGCAGGCCGGCTACCGCATCCCGCTGAGCGGCTGCGGCGGCGGCCAGTCCATCAAGCCGTTGGGCGGCATCGATTTCGGCGAACCCGTGCTCAACACGTATCCGGTCAATGAAAACGTGACCCTGCTGCGCGCGGACGGCGGCCAGGTACAGCTCGCGACCAACGATTATGGCAAGGGCCGCGGCGTGTACATCTCCGGCCTGCCCTATTCGGCGGCCAACGCCCGACTGCTGGAACGCGTGCTGTTCTACGCTTCCCACAACGAAGACAAGTATGCGGCCTGGAGCTCGTCCAATCCGGAATGCGAAGTGGCACACTTCCCCGAGCAAGGGCTGTATTGCGTAATCAACAACACCGATCAGCCGCAGAAGACCACGGTGACTTTGGCCGACGGCACCACCGAGGACTTCGACCTGCCTGACAGCGGTATCGCCTGGCGTGAAGCCTGATCCCACGTTTTGGAGAACGGACCCATCATGACTGAAAGCAATGAAGTTTTATTCGGCATCGCCTCGCATTTTGCGCTGGAAGGTGCCGTGACCGGTATCGAACCTTACGGAGACGGCCACATCAACACCACCTATCTGGTGACCACGGACGGCCCCCGCTACATCCTCCAGCAGATGAACACCAGCATCTTCCCCGATACGGTGAATCTGATGCGCAATGTCGAACTGGTCACCTCCACTCTCAAGGCTCAGGGCAAAGAGACGCTGGACATTGTGCCCACCACCTCAGGCGCCACCTGGGCCGAGATCGATGGCGGCGCATGGCGCGTCTACAAGTTCATCGAACACACCGTGTCCTACAACCTCGTGCCGAACCCGGACGTGTTCCGCGAAGCCGGCAGCGCATTCGGCGACTTCCAGAACTTCCTGTCCGAATTCGACGCCAGCCAGCTGACCGAAACCATCGCCCACTTCCACGACACCCCGCATCGTTTCGAGGACTTCAAGGCCGCCCTCGCCGCGGACAAGCTCGGCCGCGCCGCCGCATGCCAGCCGGAAATCGACTTCTATCTGAGTCACGCCGACCAGTATGCCGTCGTGATGGATGGGCTCAGGGACGGTTCGATTCCGCTGCGCGTGACCCACAATGACACCAAGCTCAACAACATCCTCATGGACGCCACCACCGGCAAGGCGCGTGCGATCATCGATCTCGACACCATCATGCCCGGCTCCATGCTGTTCGACTTCGGCGATTCCATACGCTTTGGTGCGTCCACTGCTCTGGAAGACGAAAAGGACCTCAGCAAGGTGCATTTCAGCACCGAGCTGTTCCGCGCCTACACGGAAGGCTTCGTGGGCGAACTACGCGGCAGCATCACCGCGCGCGAGGCCGAACTGCTGCCGTTCAGCGGCAACCTGCTCACCATGGAATGCGGCATGCGCTTTCTCGCCGACTACTTGGAAGGCGATATCTACTTTGCCACCAAGTACCCCGAGCATAATCTGGTGCGCACCCGCACCCAGATCAAACTCGTGCAGGAGATGGAGCAGAAGGCCAGCGAAACCCGCGCCATCGTAGCCGACATCATGGAGGCTGCCAGGTGAGCCGTCAGCCGAACCATACCCGAACCAGCATGATGGAGGCAGAGCAATGAACGATCAGCTGACCGAGGTATACGCCAGCATCGACGCCCTGATCGATTATGCCTTGGCCCATCTTGACCTTGACCCACGCAACGCAGACTGGACCCGCAACCAAATCTTCGCCCTCTTCCGCCTAGATTCCTACCCCGGACCCAAAACCACAACGTCGGCGGCGTCAGTGTCAGACGTAGTCCAAGACATTGTTGGCAGCCGAAGCCAGGCCCCCTATGGCGAAAAGACCCCCGACCCCCTGCTCGCCGCCTTCCGCGCCGCCGCCACAACCGCCGGCCTTTTCAAGCCGGAGGAAGGCCCGGCCTACGCCGACACCATCATGGGCATCCTCTCCGCCAACCCCGCTGATCTCGACGACCGATTCCTGCTCGTCGAGCACCGGGATGGCGGCATGGCCGCCATGCAATGGTTCTACGACTACTGTGTGGCCAACAATTATGTCAAGCGTGCCCAGCTCGACCGGAACCCGCGCTTCGACTCGCACGGGCTGACGGTGACCATCAACCTCGCCAAACCCGAATTCAAGAACATGAAGAAGGCGGCGGCCGGCAACGCCGTGGCCGGCGGCTACCCGAAGTGCACGATCTGCCATGAGAACGAGGGCTTCGCCGGACGTGACAAGCGCACGCTGCGCACCTTGCCGGTCACGCTCGGCGGCGAGTCATGGTTCTGGCAGTTCTCGCCCTACGGCTACTTCGACCAGCACGGCATCTGCGTGAACACCGACCACACGCCGATGCATGTGGACCGCGACACCTTCGGCCATCTGCTCGACTTCGTGGACCGTTTCCCCGGATACTTCCTCGGATGCAACGCCGCGCTGCCTCGCATCGGCGGCTCGGTGCTCGCCCATGACCATTACCAGGGCGGCGGCGAACTGCTGCCGATGCACAAGGCCGCCACTTGGGCCGCCTTCACACTTGCCGACTATCCGGACGCCGTGGTTGAAATCCTTGACTGGCCCGGCACCGCCGTGCGCGTGGTGTCGAAGAGTCGCCAGAGCATCATCGACGTATCCGACATCATCCGCGAGGCATGGGTCGGTTATGACGACGCGGCGAACGGCATCGCCAGCCATGACGCGGATGGCAACCGCCAATCCGCCCTCTCGCCCAGCGCGATCATCACCGAACGCGGCTATGAGATGAGTCTCATCTTCCGCAACAATGCGATCAGCGACGAGTACCCGGAAGGTATTTTCCATGCACACCCCGAATACTGGCCGGTCAAGCAGGAGCCGATCGGACTGATCGAGGCCCAAGGCTTGTTCATTCTGCCCGGACGGCTCGTCGACCAGCTCGGCATTGTCGAAGAGGCGCTCGCCGAAGGCCGCGATTTGCCCGATGAAGTCAGCGAATTCAGTCTCGAATGGGGCGAACTCGCTGAAACGTTGGCCGGAAACCACGACCGCGAGGCCATCCGCCAAGCCGTACACGACGAGCTCGGCAGCGTCTGCTACCGCATCCTCGGCAACACGGCCGTCTTCAAGCAGAAAGCCACCACGCAAACATTCCTCGAAAGCCTTGGTTTTGCCGCTAGGTGAAACAGGTCAAGTGAAGTAAGCTCAATACTGAAGGAAAAACCGAAGGCAAGTCCTTCCAAAGGAGGGAATATGACTACTGTTCTGGTTACGGGCGGTGCTGGATTCATCGCCACCCACACCGACATCGAACTGCTCAACAAGGGCTACGACGTTATTTCCGTAGATAACTACGGCAACTCGTCGCCCGTGGCGCTTGAGCGCGTCGAGCAAATCACCGGCAAGCCGGTCAAGCGTTATGACGGCGACGTGCGCGATGAGGCGCTCATGGAACGCGTCTTCGCTGAAAACAACATCGACTGGGTCATCCACTTCGCCGGTCTCAAGGCCGTGGGCGAGTCCGTGGCCAAGCCGATCGAATACTACGACAACAACCTGTACTCCACGCTTGTGCTGCTCAAGGTGATGAAGAAGCACAACGTCAAGAAGATCATCTTCTCATCCTCCGCCACCGTGTACGGCACGCCGAAGGAACTGCCGATCACCGAGGAGACGCCGACCGGCGGCACCACCAACCCGTACGGCACCTCCAAGCTGTTCCAGGAGCAGATTCTGCGCGACGTGCATGTGGCCGATCCGTCCTGGACCATCGTGCTGCTGCGCTACTTCAACCCGGTCGGCGCGCACGAGTCCGGCCTGCTGGGCGAAGACCCGAAGGGTATTCCGGCGAACCTCACCCCGTACGTGGCCAAGGTCGCGGTCGGCGAGCTCAAGGAAGTCCAGGTCTACGGCGACGACTACGACACGCCCGACGGCACTGGTGTGCGTGACTACATCCACGTGGTCGACCTGGCCAAGGGTCACGTGGCCGTCATTGACCACATCGACAAGGAAGGCGTGTTCGTCTACAACCTGGGTACCGGCCACGGCTACTCCGTGCTTGAGGTCATCAAGGCTTACGAGAAGGCCGCCGGTCATCCGATTCCGTACGCGATCAAGCCGCGTCGCCCCGGTGACATCGCCGCCTGCTACGCCGACGCTTCCAAGGCGGAGAAGGAGCTTGGCTGGAAGGCCGAGCTGACCATCGACGACATGGCCGCCTCCTCCCTCAACTGGCAGACCAAGAACCCCAACGGTTTCCGCGACGCCGAGTGATATGAGCAGATGAGCTCCCTCTGATGAGGGAGCTCATCTGTCGTTTATCACACAATGCGCCTATCGGCGGCCCAGCGGGTGAGCTCGGTGCGATTCGAAAGCTGAAGCTTTCGCAACACCGAGCTCACGTGCGTTTCGACCGTCTTGATCGAAATGAACAGTTCGGCCGCCACCTCTTTATACGTGTAACCACGCGCGATCAGCCGCATGACCTCCTGCTCGCGGGCGGACAGCCGGTCCAGCTCCTCATCATGAGCCCGTGCCGCACCATCAGCGCCGCCATCAGACCCCGCCGCCGGCACACCCTGGAAGGCCGAAAGCACAAAACCGGCCAGTTTTGGCGAGAACACGGCATAGCCCTCATGCACCTGCTTGATGGATGAAATCAAATCAGCGCCGGTAATCGTCTTGGTCACATAGCCCTGGGCGCCGGCGCGAATCACCGCCCCCACATCCTGCGGCGCATCCGAAACCGACAACGCCAGAAACACAGTGGTAGGGGAGTAGGGGCGCGATTTGGCGAGGATCTCGGCACCGCCGCCACCTTCACCGCCGGGCACATGCACATCCAGCAACACCACCTGCGGCTTGGTCTGTGCGATCATCGCCACCGAACCGGGCACGTCCGCCGCTTGGCCGACGATATCGAAGGAATCGCGCAATGTGGCGATTACGCCCGCACGGAACATCTCATGGTCATCGACCATGGCCACACGAATCTTGGCTGTCTCGTTCTCGCTCATCGATGTTCTCCCTGCGCCGCTTTCAGCGCGATCGGCATATGCATTCTGACCTCGGTGCCCCAGCCGGCCCTGGACACTATCTCCACTGTACCGCCGCGCCGTTTGATGCGGCCGATAATCGATTCGCGGATGCCCAGCCGGTCGGGCGGAATGGCGTCCATATCGAAGCCTTCGCCATGGTCGCGCACGAACACTTCAACCATCGTATCGCTGGCCTCGCAATACAAAGACACCGGCTCGCCGCCATGCGTGACCGCATTGACCAACGCCTGACGGGTGGCGTCCAGCAGCGCATCGGTCTGGGCGCTCGGCCGCGCGTCGCCCACGGTGACCACCTCAATCGGCTTGCCGTGCTCGTCCTCCACTTCGGCGGCGATCTGCTTCAATCCGGCTTCCACCGAACGATCCGATGTGGAACGTTCCTGATACAGCCATTCGCGCAGCTCGCGCTCTTGGCTACGCGCCAGGGCGAATACGGTGGTCGGTTCCTCGGAGTGCAGCTGAATCAGCGCCAACGTTTGCAGCACGCCATCATGCAGATGGGCGGTCATGTCCGCGCGCTCCTCTTCGCGCTCCTTCAATGCCTGCTCGTGGGTGAGCCGTTGCAGCATCGCGTTCGCCCACGGCATCACCGCCACCACGATACCGACGATCATCACGAATCCGCTGGCAACAATGCGTCGAGGAGAGGCGCCCCACCCAGGAATGCTGACATTATGCACATACAATGCCCATCCCATGAAAATCAGTGCGATGCCGCCCAACATAGACAACAGCTGCGTGCCTCGCGGACTAAGATTCATCCATGCCAGTGCGATGCCGCCCAACCCTACCAGCAGCGGAAGCACAATCTGGAGATCCGCACCGGTGCTGGTGAGCAGCAGTCCAGTGGCCATCAACGCGAAACCGGCCAATGCCACGACGGCCGGTTTCGGAGCACGTTGGATGGCCTCGGACAATGATTCCGGTGCGGCAGCCGATTCGTCGTCATGAGCGGCAAGTGGCTGATTGCCTCGCGCAAGCGGCGCCTGATCAACGGGCACTGTGCGAGCTGCAGCCGTCACCGGGTCTCCGGCGGGCATGAACACCCACAGGAATACATAAGCGATGATGCCTGCGCCGTAGAGGACGGTCAGTGCGATGAACGCAATCCGAACCCATGCCACGCCGATGCCCAAGTGCAGGGCGATGCCCTTGCACACGCCGGTGAGCCAACGGCCCTGCCGGGGGCGCATCAACGGCATGCGCGCGGGCAGCAATGGTTCGGGAGATGACGTCATACTCCTATTGTGCCGCGCTCAGGGCGTTGCGGCCGGGGTTTTACCTGGTGTTCAGGGAACAATCAGGGTGTTCCCCGAGCGTTGTGGCAGTGGTCGGGCGGTGTAATGGAATCATGAGCAATCCAAACGCGAATCCATATCAGCCACAGCCGCAGTCTGGTCCGCAAAAAAACAAGACATCGCGACGCTTCTTCACTTGGGTGCGATCCAGTGGACTGGTTCGCGGCGATGACCGGTGGATCGGCGGCGTATGCAGCGGCATCGCTTTACGGCTTGGCTGGAGCCCCACACTAGTACGTGCGTTGGTGATTGTATGTACATTGTTCTTCGGTTTTGGCGCAGCTCTGTACGCACTCGGCTGGTTTCTGATGCCGGATGTACGCGATGGGCACATCTTGGCCGAGGACCTCATTGCCGGCCAATGGGACTGGAATTGTCTTGGATGCTTCCTGTTCCTCGCCGTGGCAATCGTGATTCCAGGTGCGGGGTGGGTTTGTATTGCGCTCGCCGCCTTAGCGCTTTGGTTGTTGGCCAAAAGCGGCATTCGCCAGCAGGAAGGGTACGGATTCGGGGCATCTGCGCCGCGACCGGTTTCACAGCCTGTGTCATATCCAGCTCCACAGCCTGTCTCATATCCAGCCGCGCAACCAGTACCTCAATCTCCTTTGTATTCAGCTCCGCAACCTTTTCCGCAACCTGTTTCACAACCTGTTTCACAAACCGCGCCTAGTGTTTCACAGCCTGTTTCACAGCCTGTCTATCAGTCGATGCCCAGCGTGATGCCGGGTACTGTGCCCGGCGCGATGCCCGGCACAGTACCCAACGGGCCGTTTGCCCCCGACCGTATGAATGCGACGGCCTATGCCCCCACCGAGTCCAAGCGCCGCAAGCCGGCGGGCCCAATCGTGGTCTTGAGCATACTGGGCCTTACCTTCCTCTCCTTTGCCGGTCTGATGGGACTGATTTGGGTAAACGACATGGGCATTATCGGCATTATGCGTCTGGGCACCATCTGGATTGCCGCAGTATGCATAGTGATGGGGCTGGTGGTCATCATTCTCGGATTCAGAGGACGGCGTACCGGTGGTCTGATTCCTCTCGGACTGGTTGCCGGTGGATGCGCGCTCTGCATGACCATCGTTTCAGGCACGTATGGCGTGTACTACCGTGATCTTGGTGCCAGCGGCATCAATACTGTTGTTTCACTGAGCCAATCTGTCAGTGCGAGAAACAGCGACGGCATGAACGATGTGCAAAAGGATGGCATCTTCGTTGCCGATGCCAGCGATGCCACGTTTGAAACATTGCAGCAAGGTGTGGCGTTCAGCGGTGAAAACTACAACACCGATCAGGCAATCATTGATTGGTCCGATTGGGACAAGACACATGGACCGCACACGGTGAAGATGCTGGATGGCAAAACTTCCATCAGTAATTGCCCGGTCGGTACCATCACCATAGCCGCAACACAGGCGCAAGTGCATATCGTTCTGCCGGATTCCTGCACTTACGCCTTCGGCACCGCCGACTCCTACTACTCCACTTCGAGTGACGTTGGCGGCAAATACGAGATGGTATACAACAACTACATGGGTCCAAGCTTTGTTTTCTTCGAAGCTGAAAGTGCCACCAATGGGCCTGATCACGAATGGTTGTATAAGGAATCCGCCATGCCGGACAACGGCCCAGAATTAAAAATCAATATTCCCTATGTGGTGGAAGCACGTGTCAACGTGGTGTACGCCTCCGATTGGGAAGGCTCTACGTTCCAGCCGCTTGCCGATATATACGACGGCAACAGTACAAGCAAGAACACAACCGAACAATCGGAATGATCAAGCCGTTGCAACTAGGAGATGGAATCATGACTGATGAAACCAAGGAATTCGCCTCCCTCGAGGATGCGACACCGACCACGGCCATACCTTCCGAAACCGACGAGACCACCGAGACCACAACCATGGTGACCGTCGATGACCGAACCGATACCACGGTGCTGCCATCCGCAGCGGATGATGACGAAACGGCTGTGCTGCCCGTCCCCGACAATCATGCGGATGCGTCGGTCTCGGATGTGGATACGCAGGCGACAACTGCCTCTCCATCGCCCATCGAACCATCCACAGATCGGATTGCCCTGGAAGCAGTTGCCGATGCCGTGGAGGGGGATGGCGGGCCGATTCCATCTGCCGATGATGTACCGATGTACGCAGCATCTTCAGCGCAACCTTCCTATGAGCAGTCTCAGACCGCCGGCAAACCATGCCAGCCTGGGGGGAGCGCCAAGAACGTCCAGAATGCTAAGGATGTCAAGAGTGCCAAGAACATCCAGAAACAGAGCATCAGCGCGCCTACTGTGGTATTCGGACTATTAGGCGTGATTATCGGCGTGATCGCGCTGGTTTTCGGGTGCATATCTCCGGATCGGATGATTTCGCTGTTCTCGCCGAATCCGCAATTGCTGACGGCTGTTATTTGCGCCGTAGTGGGACTGATTCTGGTAATAGTGGCCGTTGTATGGGCCATAGTCGGTGCCGTCAAGAAGAGAAAATAGCGTTACAACCATTGCATTACGGTCCCAGTAGAAGCACATTATGACGGGAGCCGACCGATAAGAGCCGACCGTTCTATGCTGATGGGGGGAGGCATAGTAACTATGAAGCGGATTTCGGTGCGGCGGGTAGCGAGCGTCATCGTCACCGCGATGGCGATGACGCTGGTATTCGCCACACTTGGCTGGGCGATGATGCCGCAATGGAACACACGGCCCTACACCAAGCACATCGTTATCGCTTCTGCCGACACCACCATCACCCCTGCCCATGCGAACATTCCCCACGAGGGGCGATATCGTACGCGTGAAACCCGACTATCCATCAAGACCGGCGACGGCGTCACGCTACCCGCCGTACTACGTGAACCGGTCGACGCTCCCGGGCCACGCCCGGCTTGTCTGTTCGTTCACGGGTCCGGTACCAGCGGTGCCGAGGATTTCGGCGATATCGCCAACGCCATGGCCTCTGCCGGTATCGTGACCTTGGTGCCGGCCAAGCGCAACGACAACTACACCGTGCTGCATCGCGACTACCCGCGTTTTGCTCGCGAATACGGGCGTTCGCTCGACGTGCTGCGTGGCATAAGCGGCGTGGACCCCGCCAAAACCGGCATCTACGCCGAATCCGAAGGCACCTGGATCGCCACGATTCTAACCTCGAAACGGCAAGACATTGCCTTTGCCATACTTACATCCGCACCGGTGTTCAATGGACGTGAGCAAATGGCCATGGCTGTCAGCGCCTATACGCATGAGGCCGGCGCGCCCAAGCCCGTGGTCAAAGACATGGCCAAATTGATGTCGCTGGACTACGCGCCATTCGATCTGGCCTATGCCGACTTTGATGCCGACCGGTATCTGAAATCCCTCACCATGCCGGTGCTGGTGAACTACGGCACCTACGATACGGCCATGCCCATCGAACAGGGGGCGCAGCGGATCATCGCCACGGCCAACAAGTCCGGCAACGAGAACGTCACCGTACGCTATTTCGCCGGCAACCATCAGATGCGGGCTGGTGAGGGCTTATTCACCCCGAACCTGCCATTGGCCGAAGGTTATACGCAAGCGCTGGAAAATTGGGTGAACGGTGTGACTGCCGGAACCAAAGCCGATGGATGGGCAACGCCCCAAGTCGCCGGTGCGACACCTCACCAGCGCTTCGCCGCGCCGCAACGTACCAGATCCGGTATCGTCGGCTCGCTCGGCGTGCTGGCCGGTCTGATGGTGGCAGGGCCCGTGCTGATCGTGATGGCGGCGATATTAGGTATTGGCTTGACTGTGTTTTCTTGGCTACAGACGTTGCTGGCCGGGCGACGTAGTGTGGCGACTGTGCGGGCCATGCATGCGACGCCGAGTGGGCTGGGAGCCGCCCAACAGCGTACGTTGCACGGCATTGCCGGCTTATCTGCCGGTATCGGCACAGCGGTAATGGTGATTACTGGGCTGTTGTACGGCTATATGAGCGCCGTAGGCGTATCGGCTGTATTGGTTATGCCTCAACCGCGGCTGTTTGCCGTCGGATGGGTGGTGCTGCGAATAGCGACCATGCTGTTGGTGGTGCTGTTTGCTTGGGAAATGGAACGTGTCTGGTATTGCCGCGCCGATATCGTCGGTGTGCGGCGCGTCATATGCGTGATGGTAGCGCTCGGCACTCTCGCCACACTGATGACACTGGCATTTTGGGGCCTATTCTCGCTGTAATTCTGCCGATGTGCGCTGGTAAATGGGGCCTGGCGGGCAGGCTGCGTTGGTGGTCTGGGTGTGGGGCAATCGGCAGATTGCGTTGGCCTGGGTATGGCCGGCCGACGTACATCAGTCGGGGTGTCCGATACACAGTGAATGGCTGAGTATTACGCTTGGGAGGCTTCGGCCTCCTCTAAGGTGTCGAAACCGCCGAGCTGGACTGTGTGCAACAAGGTTTCCTCAGTGATATTGCGTTGCGGGCTGGCTGCGGCGCGCTCGCCAATCATCGCTTCGTAACGTTCGAAGGTCTGGTCGGAATACGTACCAAGCTCGCCGCGCAGATAGGTTTCGAATGAGGTGGCAGATGGTGTGTCTTCGGTGGTGGTGAGTGCGCGCATCGCCTCGCCGAGCTTGGGGTAGCGCTCGCGGAAATCCTTGGCCCAGGCGACCTGCTGGGCGATGACCTGTTCCTGACGGGCCGCGCGCTCTTCAGAGAGACGCGGAATATACGGCTCTATGTTCTTCGTGAAATTTTCCGGTGCGGTGGAGGCCATCATGCGGCCGTATTTTTCGGTCACGAGGTTGCGGCCCACGTGGTCGGCCGCGTCAAGATCAGCGGCATAGCTGGTGAGTAATGGCCGCTCCCATGTGAGGAACTGGGCCAACCGCATCTGGTGGAACACCGGCCAGTTGCCTTGGCATGCCGCGCGTCCACCCTCATTGTTGGTGCGCTGGAACTGATCCCATTCATGACGCACAATAGCCTCGCGCAGTTCATCATCAGTCAGTTCGTTGGTCATCGACGTTCCTTTCACTGATACCTCCCTCTGATGAGGGAGGTGGCACGGCGAAGCCGTGGCAGAGGGAGCTTGAATCTACAAACTTTTAAGCACCGGATCATCAGAGGCGATGTGGTCCTCGACATACGGGCGCTGCCATTCGAGGAAGGTCTCGCCGGACGTGGTCAGGTGTTCGCGTTTGAGTTCCTTGACGATATCCACCGCAATCTGCTCCACAATATCGTTGATTTTCTCGATTGCTGGAGCCGCGCCCTTGCCGCCTTCGCCAAATCCGGCCCCGCCATAGCAGGCTGCCGAACTCAATCGCATCACGGTTTCCAACTGTTCGCCCACGTTCGGCAACAGCGCGAACATCGAGCCAGACAGCTTGCGCAATGCTGCGAACTGCCACTTGTAATACGGCATATAGCCCACCACCATCGGCACGTTAACCAGGAACACCAACGAGGCGGTGGCCTGCACGAACTCGTGGATGGACAGCCATGCGGCCGCGCCGTCGCCGCGCTTCAACGAACGCGGCAGATTATATTGACCGGCCTGGGCGATCATGCCGAGTCGCTTGGAGATCAGCGCGAGCCGCACATCGTCGGGCATGTTCTTGAACCCTTGGCGCGTCTTGGAAAACAGACCGGTGGGATCGGCGAACACCTCGCCATTGGTGGCGGCGGCCAAGGTCGATTCCTGAAGCATTAGCCACTCATGCGGCGCGGTCTGCGCCGGCGCAGTGTGATACCCGGTGATCGACTCAAAGAAGTCACCGATGCGGAACACGCCGTCACGGCGATTCGTGCCCTGTGCGCGCGGCGTGACGGGGGAGAGCGGTGCATCAATCGGAGTCGTCATCGCTTCCGCCACATCAGAGGACGCCGCGCCTGACTCGGCAGTGGCGGTATCGTGCGTAGCGGTGCCGGGGGTGGGTGCGTTTGCCGCATCGGGTATGACGGTGGAGCCTGCACCTGCGGAGGGGAATGCTCCGGAAGCATCGGACCTGGCATGCGCCTCGAACGTCACGCGGCCTTGCGCATCCACGCTGAACTTGCGCGGCAGTGCCTCGTAATCGACCTCAAGTTGCTCGCCGATCGCCGCGTAATCCTCATCCGTAAGCCACAGGCAGAAGCGCGGGCCGAAATCGTGGTCCTGCGAATACGCATCATCGAATCCGTAGCATTCCGAGCCATGACCCACCAGACCGGCGGCGATACGCCCGGCATACTGCGGATACTTCGCCGCAATCATCGGCTTGCCCATCTGCGTCCAGAACGCGCGGGCCAGCTTCAGTCCGGACACCGGGCATGCGGAAACGGCCTCGGCCGCGCCCGCAGAACCGGTCGACACCGAAACGGTGGATGGGGAAGATGCCGCGTTCGCACCGGTCTTGCCCTGTGCCGGGCTGTTCGGCAGCCGCGAGCCGGACTGGGGCAGCGCGCCTGCATCGCCGGCAACACCTGCATTGTCAACCGTCACCCCGGCCTGCGCCGCCGCTTCCTCGGCCTGCCGCAGATTGTCGGCGGTGATACGCCAGTAATCGGTGTCCTTGCCGTAACATTCCTCGATCACGGCCAGCGCATGCCGGTATCCAGTAACCGCATCCGCATACCGTCTCTCGGCAAAGCACACCTGCGCGAAGCCCGCCAGTGCGGAGGCATAATGCGCGGAATGTTCCAGATGGCCGGTGCGATAGATTTCCAGCGCCTTGGCTGCATGCCAATGCGCGTCCTCCAACTTGTGTTCGGTCAGCAGGGTCAACGCCAGATTCGTGTGCGAGCTGGACACGTCGATATCCGCGTCCGGGTTCACGCTCGAGGCTTCGATAATGCGCAGCGCTTCACGCAACTCCAGTTCCGCCTTGTCGGGCCGATTCGTCTCGCTGTAGAGCATCGACAGATTGTTGTGCAGTGCTGCGAGCCTACGGTCGGTGGGCACCAGCGAATGCCGGCAGACACTCTGCGCCTGATGATACAAATCCTCGGCCTGATCGTATTGTTTGGCCGCGCGCATCGAGGTGGCGCAATTGATTAGCGTGGTGGCCCACGCCTCGGATGTGCCGGTGGTCAAGCCCATACGAGCGGCCAGTTCCAGCGCTCGCTGCACAATCCACTGATTCTCCTTGTGCCGACCTTGCGAGCGATAGAAGCCCATCGTTTCGTTGAGCACGGTGAGCAGTCCGGCCTCGTCGCCGGCGTTTTCCGCGTCCACCATCGCCTGTTCCAAGTACGGGCCGGCTTCGGTGGCGGCCGTGTGGCGATCGAAAATCGCGTCCAGTCCGTTCAGGAATTGTTGGGTATCAAAGGTTGCGGGCGATTGATCGGCATCGTCCGCAACCTGGTTCGCCGTGGAATCGGCACCTTGTGCTGCGGCCGCCGCATCGGTGTCGTCGGCATCGTCTGGACCATGCGCGAATTGCGCGGCGAATTGTTTGAGCAGTGCTTCCTCATCCATACCGCCAGACCTCCCTGAATCGTGTCTGATTTCAGTCTATTAATACTGTGAACAAACACGTCAGGGAGTTTGCTGTGAGCTTGGTCTCAGTCCACCTTGGTTTCGCGCAAGCGGTGAATGGCGTCGGTATCGGTTTCGCAGCGCCACGAGTAGAAGGCCAGCAGCCCTACGGCAAGCAGAGCCAGCGGCATACCGCCCAGGCCGGTATAGCGATAGTTCATCGAGAAGGTGGTGAGCATCGCGCCGCCGACAATCGAGCCGATGGCATTGCCGAAGTTAAACGCCACCTGTACAGCCGCGCCGGCGATCAGCTCGCCGCCGCCCTGGCCGGCTTCGGTCATCAGCAATTGCTGTGGAGCGGAAGTAAAGAACAATCCGATGGCGATCCAGAACGTCAGTACAGCGGTCATCGGCTGATTACCCGGAGTGATAAGCACCAGCAACAAGCCGAGGCAGGAGATGGACTGACCTATTGCGGCCGCGCCGGCATGCCTCCAATGGTCGGTCAGACGACCTCCAAGCAGACCGCCGATGACCATACCAAAGCCGGCAAGCATCATCAGCATCGGCACCAGGGAAGACGACCATCCGCCGGTTTTCTGCAGCCAAGGGGAGACGTAGCTCCACCAGCAGAACACACCGGCATTGCCGGTGAACACGGCGGCCAAAATCACCCACGGGCCACGGCGGGTGAGGAACTTGAACTGACCGGCGATGCCTGCGTCCTTGATCGGTGCAACGTACGGAATCCACGCCGACGCCAGCACAATCGTCATTGCCGCCCAAGCGGCCAAAATGCCGAAGGCAAGACGCCAGGAAAGGAACTCGGCCATCAAGGTGCCCGCCGGTACGCCGAGCATATTGGCCACGGTCTGTCCGGTGACCATCACGGATACGGCTTGTGCTTCTTTGCCCTTGTCGGCCAAGGTTTTGGCGATGAGTGTGGCGGTGCCGAAAAATGCGCCGTGCGGCAGGCCGGCAATGAAGCGCGCGACAATCAGCGTGGCGGCATTGACCGAGAACGCGGAGGCCAGATTACCGATCAGCGCAATCACCATAAACAATATGATGAGGTTCTTCGGCGGCACCTTGCGGCCGAACACCAGAATCAGTGTGCCGAAGCACACGCCGATCGCATACGCGGAAATGTAATGGCCTGCGGTGGGGATGCCCACGCCGGTGGCGGCCGCGGCCTGCGGCAGAATGCCCATCATCACGAACTCGGCGGCACCGAGAATGAACGCGCCCGAAGCCAGTGCAAGCAGACTCTTCTTCATGGTTCCTCTAATTACTTCAGTATTACTTACAAAAACAGTGCGGCAATCGATTGATTCGAGCGATATATTACGGTGGTCCGCCAACAAATACGGGCCTTGCCGCGACGCGGTTTGTCGCTGTGCGCGGCGGGTTGTTTACCGCTGTCCGATCGCTTGGTCTGATTGTTGGGGCAGGAAACGAAAAACCGGATTGCTGATTTCTCAACAATCCGGTCCAGTTGTCGGGCTGGCGGGATTTGAACCCGCGGCCTCTTCGTCCCGAACGAAGCGCGCTACCAAGCTGCGCTACAGCCCGTTTGGCAACAGACGTAGATATTACATTGTGGTGGTGGACAATGCAAATCGGCATGTCGCGAGTGTTGCGTGATGGTGGATTCGCCGTGTGTACAGGTCTCTCAAGCCTTGTGCAGAGCCGGTTTTGCGTCATGTGAGCGGGTGTTCAGATGGCCGTACGGTCTGCCGGGCTCATAATCGCCGGCCTTGCGTACACTGATGAATCATGGCTGAAGTTGTCGAAAATACCGAAAACACTGAGAATGAAACCCCGGCCGTCCCGCAGATGAGCACCGTCGAACGTGCGGAAATGCTGCTCGAGCAGGACGCCACCATCCGCGAGAAGATCAAGTCCGGTGCCACGCTGGACGAAGCCGTGGACCCCTCCAACAAGGAGTTCGGCCCGCTGGCCCACCCCGAGCAGGTGCAGATGCGCGTGGCCAAGCGCGCGATGATGCTTGAGGCCGGCATCGCCCCCTACCCGGTGCACTTGGACGTCACCGACACCATCGAGGCGGTCCGCGCCAAGTATGACGGCAAGCTCGAGGCTGGCGAAGAGACCGAAGACATGGTCGGCATTGCTGGCCGCGTGCTGTTCCTGCGCAACGCGGGCGGCCTGTGCTTCGTGCAGCTGTCCGCCGGTGACGGCACCAAGATTCAGGGCATGATCTCCAAGAAGGAGATTGGCGCCGATTCGCTCAAGCAGTTCAAGCAGCTCGTCGACCTTGGCGATCACTTGTACCTCAAGGGCCGCGTCATCGCCTCCAAGACCGGCGAGCTGTCCGTATTCGCCACTGAGTGGGCTATCGCCTCCAAGGCCCTGCAGCCGCTGCCGGCCCTGCACAAGGACCTGAACGAAGACACCCGCACCCGCAAGCCGTACATCGGCATGATCGCGGACGAGAACATCCGCAACATGGTGCGCAACCGCTCCAAGGCCGTGGCCTCCCTGCGCCGCACCTTTGACGACCACGACTTCCTCGAGGTCGAAACCCCGATGCTGCAGACCCTGCACGGTGGCGCGGCCGCCCGCCCGTTCACCACGCACATGAACGCCTTCGACCTTGACCTGTACCTTCGCATCGCCCCGGAACTGTTCCTCAAGCGCTGCCTGGTCGGCGGCATCGATCGCGTGTTCGAAATCAACCGCGACTTCCGCAATGAGGGCGTCGACGCCACGCATGCCCCCGAATTCACCATGGTCGAGGCCTACCAGGCCTATGGCACCTATGATTCCATCGGCCAGCTGGTCAAGGAGCTCGTGCAGAAGACCGCCATGGACGTCTACGGCTCGCACAAGGTCACCCTGCTCGACGGCACCGAATACGACTTCGGCGGCGAATGGAAGACCATCAGCATGTACGACTCCCTTTCCGAGGCCCTGGGCGAGGAAATCGTGCCGAACGGCGGTCCGGACAACCCCGGCACCTCCGTGGAGCACCTGGGCGAGATCGCCGACAAGCTCGGCGTGGAACGCGACGACGTGGAGAACCACGGCAAGCTCGTCGAACACCTGTGGGAGCACTTCTACGAGGACAAGCTTTACGAGCCCACCTTCGTGCGTGACTTCCCGGTCGAAACCTCCCCGCTGGTCAAGGGCCACCGCACCAAGCCCGGCGTGGTGGAGAAGTGGGATCTCTACGTGCGCGGCTTCGAGCTGGCTACCGGCTACTCCGAGCTCAACGACCCGATCGTGCAGCGTGAGCGTTTCGTGGCCCAGGCCAAGGACGCACTCGCCGGCGACGAAGAGGCCTGCGACATCGATGAGGACTTCCTCGAGGCTCTCGGCGTGGGCATGCCTCCGGCCGGCGGTATGGGTATGGGCATTGATCGACTGCTTATCGCCTTGACCGGTGCCACGATTCGCGAGACCATCACCTTCCCGCTGGTCAAGCCGCTCGTTGGCTGATTAGGCATACTCTGGCTCCCCTCAGAGAGGGGAGCCAGAGTTATATATGAAAGGGATTGCTTATGTCTATCGGCTTGTGGGTTCGGGGCGCGCGTCCCAAGACCTTGGTCACTTCCATCGCGTCGGTGATGGTTGGGGCGGTGATGGCGTACGTGCATATCGAGCGGTCGGGCACCTGCATCGCAATATATCCAGAACCGGCCTCCTGCGCCACGGCCCGTGAACAGCAGACCCTGCTGATGGACCGATTCTGGCCGGTGACCATCCTGTGCCTGCTAGTCGCGCTGTTCCTGCAAATCGCCGTCAACTATGCGAACGACTATTCCGACGGCATCCGCGGCACTGACGCCGGGCGTGACACGGACGAATCGAAATCAGGCAAACCCCAGCGACTGACCGCATCCGGACTGGTACCGGCCAAGCATGTACTGTTCGCGGCGATGATTTGCGCCGCCATCGCCTGCATATGCGGTGTTGTGGCGGTCGTGCTCGCCCAAGCATGGTGGTTGCTGGCCGTGGGCGCGGCCTCCTTGCTGGCCGGCTGGTTCTACACCGGTGGCAAGCATCCGTATGGATACGTCGGGCTGGGAGAAGTCGGCGTGTTCCTGTTCTTCGGCTTGGCTGCGGTATTGGGCACCGAATACGCGCTGTGCGGCACGGTGGACGTCGGCGGACTATTGGGTGCTGTGGCGGCTGGCCTGTTCTCCTGCCTGATCATGATGGTGAACAATATCCGTGACATCGACGAGGATCGTGAGCATGGCAAACACACGCTGGCCGTACGGCTGGGGGAGTCCGGCGCGCGTACGTTGCTGATTGTGTGCTGCGTCATCGCATGGATCATCGCCCTGCTGATGTGCGGTACATTATGGTGGCCGTGGGGTGCGGTGCTGTTGCTCTCGGGCACCGGAATACCTGTGCGCATGGTCTCCAGCGTGAATAAACGTCAATTCCGCCCGGCTCTGCCCGCCGCCAGCTTCCAGACCTTGCTGTTTGCGGTGGTGCTGGCGGTTGCCGTGGCGCTATGAGAGCGAAATAATAAGACGAATACTCGTGTTTGGGCGCACGCGGCTGTAGACTGAACCGTATGACTTATAAACTAGTACTGCTCCGTCATGGACAGAGCGCATGGAATAAAACCAACCAGTTCACCGGCTGGGTCGACGTACCGCTGACCGAGCAGGGTGAAGCCGAAGCCAAGCGTGGCGGCGAGCTGCTCAAGGAGAAGAACGTCCTTCCGGACATCGTGTTCACCTCCCTGCTGCGTCGCGCCATCAACACCGCCAACATCGCTCTGGATGCCGCAGATATCCAGATCCCGGGAAATGCGAAATGGAACCGTGCTTCCATCATCAGGGCACTTGGAGAATTCCAGAATCCGACAACCGGTGGAATCGGACTTACCGATGCAAAAGGAGGAAGCTCTGATATTACAGCCATGGCGCTGCAGGCCCTTGCTGTCTACAGAAACCATAATACAGCCGCAAAAAATATTTCAGACAAAGCACTCACTTACCTGGCAAATGCCATGGGAGATGATTTCGGATATGGTACCTGTGAAAGTACAGCCCAGGTTCTTCTGGCACTGACTTCTATGGGAATTGATCCGTTAAGCGATGATTTTGGTACTGTAAATATGAATATGATCACAAATCTGACTGGTTATATTCAGAGCGACAATGGTTTTTCACATTCCATGTCAATTTCAAAATCCAGCGAAATGTCTACAGTACAGGCACTTCAGGCACTGGATTCTTACAGACGTTTTGTAAATAAGGAGACAACATACTGGGATCTGAAAAACAAAGGAGAACATGCAAAA
>OLWB01001730.1_pt1 | contig 19465 bp, 19 predicted proteins | sample 1673331 | NCBI WGS metagenome assembly OLWB01 (sample SAMEA3178943, study PRJEB25190) | human gut metagenome | biome: human gut; feature: human-associated habitat; material: faeces | place: Austria | collected 2013
ACTGAATCCATGGGATTATACTTTGTAGGTACGCCAGTAATATTGTATCCACAAACGAATAAAGAGTGGTTGCGAGTAAGCATTGGCGCAGAAACTGGTTACATGTATTGCGATAATCTCACTCCTGTAAAAAACGCATATGACATGCCCGTTCAATGGAAACAAGCTTCTGTGCAACCTTCCAAATTGGATGGAGGGGGCAATTTGCGCGCTTATCCTTCCGAGGAAGCGCCCTTGCTGGAAAAGAAACAAGAAGGAGAATCGCTGCTCGTTTTAGGGGAAACCAAAAGCCGCTGGTGCTATGTACGCGATGGAGACATCTATGGTTATATCATGTCTACCTATCTAGACATAGGTGATGCTCCATCAAATAGCAGGATGTATTGTTCCAATATACAGCAGCCGGTCAACTTCTGCGGAGACTGGCTTTTTGCGAGTGGGGCAGGCGCCTGGTCAACGCAAATACATGTGTTTCCTGATGGAAGTTTTCTAGGATATTATCATGATTGGGATGCTTCGTGGGAAGGCGACGACTCCGGTTTGCTTAGCGCGTTATATGAAAGCCTTTTTAGTGGACGTTTCTCCGTTGCACAAAAAGTTTCGGATTGGGAATATCAAGTAAAAGTCGAATATATTCAGGATCTCAGCTGCATGGAAATGTATAGATTTGGCGATGAGATGCACATCCCTGTAACTCCATATGGGGTAACACAAAATGCGCATGTATCCATTTACCTTCCTGGGGCTCCTGAGGAGCTCCTGCCAAAAAGTTATTGTGAGCAGATGGAAAACTATCTTGCCATTTTAAATAAACGAATGGGCTTATATTGCCTTGAACATGATGCCGCATGGATATAATTCCCTATCTCTAAAAAAGGAGGTGCCTCTTTATGGAGACACCTCCTTATCATGTTTCTGCCTGCTGTTGCCTTGCAGACAATGGGCACTCAGCCCTTGACGGCACCGGCCATCACGCCGCTGACAATGTACTTCTGGCAGGTGAGGTAGAAGATGATGATGGGCAGAATGCTGATCATGATCAGCGCCATCACCGCGCCCAGGTCCACATGGCCGTAGCTGCCCTGCAGGTACTGAATGTGGATGGGGATGGTCTTGTACTTGGTGCGGTCCAGCACCAGGTAGGGCAGAAGGTAGTCGTTCCACACCCACATGATCTCCAGCACGCCCACGGAGATGAAGATGGGCTTGAGCATGGGGAACACCACCGAGAAGAACGTGCGCAGGGGTCCGCAGCCGTCGATGGCGGCGGCCTCCTCGATGGCCAGCGGCATGCCCTTGACAAATCCTGTGAACATGAATACCGCCAGCCCTGCGCCGAATCCCAGGTAGATCACCGGGATGGTCCAGGGGGTGTCCAGGTCCAGCACGTTGGCCGTCTTGGCCAGCGTGAACATGACCATCTGAAAGGGCACGATCATGGAGAACACGCACAGGTAGTACACCACGCGGGAGAACACGTCATCCACGCGGGAAATATACCACGCGGCCATCGACGTGCAGATCAGGATCAGCGCGGCCGACAGAATGGTGATGACAAAGCTGTAGGCGACGGAGTTGATGAAGGGATATTCGCCCACGGTCATGCCGGTCTGGTAGTTGCCCCAGCCCACGAAGCTTTCGGCGTTGGGCAGGGCGAAGGTGTTGGTGTTGATGGAGGCGTTGCTCTTGAAGGAGTTGAAGAGCACGACCACAATGGGCATCATGTACGCGATGCTGATGAGCACAAACAGCACGGTCAGGATGTTTTTGCCGATGCGTTCACGCCGCATTACTGCTGCACCTCCCTGCTATGGGTGGCGCGCAGCTGGATGAGCGCGATGGCCGCCACCAGGATGAAGAACAGCACGGCCTTGGCCTGGCCCATGCCGCGGGAGTTGGAGTTGAGGTAGAAGGTATTGTAGATGTTGAGCGCCAGCATCTCGGTGGAGCGGATAATCGTGCCGTCCGGCTGGAAAGTGAAGGGCTGGCCGCCGGTAAGCACCAGGTTCTGGTCAAAAAGCTTGAACCCGTTGGTCAGCGTGAGGAACGTGCAGATGGTGATGGAAGGCATCACCGTGGGAATGGTGATGTTCCACAGGATATGCCATCCATTGGCCCCGTCGATCTTGGCCGCCTCAATCATGTCGTCGGACACGGATTGCAGGCCGGCGATGTAGATAATCATCATATAGCCGATCTGCTGCCAGCACAGCATGATGATCAGGCCCCAGTAGCCGTAGGTGGCATTGAGGACGATGGAGGTGTTGTACCGGGCCAGAAAGCCGTCGAAGATCATCGACCAGATATAGCCCAGCACGATGCCGCCGATCAGGTTGGGCAGGAAAAACACGCCCCGAAACAGGTTGGAGCCGCGGATGCCGCGCGTGAGGGCATAGGCCACGGCAAAGGCCAGAATGTTGATGATGATCAGCGACGTGACCGCCACCAGCGCCGTATAGCCGAAGGCATGCATGAAGCTGGCGTCCTTCAAGGCGCGCGCATAGTTGTCCAGGCCCACCCACTTGGCGTTGCTGGTGGTGGTGAACTTGCAGAAAGACAGATAGAGTCCGTGAATGAATGGATAGAGGAATCCGATGCAGAATGCCGCGAACGTCGGCAGAAGGAAGATGGCGAAGCACCGCTGAATCGGACGGCGGATGAGCCGCGAGTTCACCGCCGCGTTGCTTCGTTGCTTTTTTTGTTTCATAGCCGCTCCTCCGCTGGTGAAATGAAACCGGGGAAGCGGGGCTCATCCCGCTCCCCCGGAGCTGGCAGCGGCGCTGCCGGGAATCAGATTGCGATTACTGGTTGGCGTACTGGGTAGCCCAGCCCTGCACAAACGCGGTGACCACGTCGTCCCAGGAGCCGCCGGCGGAGTACTGGGTCATGGCAGCCACGACCGCCGCGCGCCAGGTATCCACGTTGGGGGTGTAGTTGAACGCCCAGCTGACCACGTACTTGCCTTCGTTGATGTAGTTGTTGGCATCGTTGAAGAACACGTTGTCGGAAGCCTTGGCGGCCTTGAAGGGGATGGGGCCGAACTGCTCCGCCATCATGGTGGTGCCCTCGTCGGAGGTGACGACCCACTTCATGAAGTCCAGGGTGGCCTGGATGTCCTCTTCCTTGGCGTTCTTGTTGACGGCCCAGCAGTTCTCAGTGCCGCAGCACAGACCGGCCTTCTCCTCGCCCTCAACGCCGCAGTAGATGGGGATCATAGCCAAATCCTCGGGGTTCATCTTGAAGCCCTTGTCATCACTGGTGACCAGGTTGGCATACTCCCAGGAACCGTTCTGATAGAACACAGCCTTGCCCTGGCCGAATTCGGCCTCGGAGGCGTCGCCGGTGGCGGTGGTCAGAGCAGCACCGGTGGTGGCGGAGTCAGTGGTGTACAGATCCCAGACGTTCTTGAAGTTGTCCAGATAGGTGCCCTTGATGCTGGCGGGCTGAGAGGTGACCTTGTCATCCCGGAACTCATAGAACAGGGGCATGTTGGCCAGATGGCCGGAGAAGCGCCAGCTGGAGGAACCCTCCAGGCCGGCGGAGCTGAAGGCGTCAAAGCCCAGCTCGGCAGCGCGGCTGTGGATGTCGTCGGCGACCTTCTTCAGGGTCTCAAAGTTGGTGATATCGGTGATCTCATAGCCGGCCTGCTTCAGCAGAGCCTTGTTGACGATGATGCCAAAGGCCTCATAGCAGTAGCCGATGGACACGGTCTCGCCGTTGGCATTCTTCAGGTTGAAGTCCTGGGTGGTCATTTCCTTCATGACGTCGGTGTTATCCAGAGGATAGCAGAAATCGCCATAGGAGTTGACGGCGCCCTGGTTGCCCACCTGGAACATGGTGGGAGGAGCGGACTTGTCCAGCTCGGAGGTCAGCATGGTGTCATACTGGCCGGAGGCGGCGGTGACGACCTTGACCTCCACGCCGGTCTGCTCGGTGTAGGTCTTGGCCAGATCCTGCCAGGCCTGATCGGCCTCGGGCTTGAAGTTCAGGTAATACACGGAGCCCTTGGTCTCCGTGCCGCCGTTTGCGGGGGTCTTGGCGCAGGCTACCAGGGACAGAGCCATGACAGCGGCCAGGATCAATGCAAGAGTTTTCTTCATGATCAATTCTCCTTCATTATATATTTTTCAGGCGGTTTCCGCCGGAAAAACTAAGAAATGTCGCGGACGGATTCCCCGGTCCGCAGGGTGGTGTGGGCAGTCTCCCGGATGGGTCCGCCCCGGTGCTCCACCATGTCCAGCAGGATCTCCACGCTGCGCCGTCCCATGTGCTCCATAGGCTGGCACAGGGTGGTCAGGGTGGGGTTGATGTACTCGGACATCGTCAGCCCGTCGATGGCGATGACGGAGCAGTCCCGGGGGATCTGCTGCCCGGCCTCCCGCAGGGCCCGCATGGCCCCGATGGCCATGTTGTCGGAGATGGCGAACAGGGCCGTGAACCGCGCCCCCTCCACCAGCCGCCGCCGCACCGCCAGATACGCCTGCCGGATGTCGAAGGACCCGGCCTCGATGACCAGCTCCTGCTCCAGGGGCAGGCCGTGATCCGCCAGGGACCGGACATAGCCCTGATACCGCAGCTGGCTGATGGAGCGGTCCTCCGCGCCGGATACCAGCACCGCAATGCGCCGGTGCCCGCACCGATACAGCTCCGACACCGCCCGGTAGGCCTCCTCCTCGTCGGCAATGGATACCGACGCATAGGAATCCGACGGCAGGGTGCCGTACTGGTTGCTGTAGGAGCAGCAGACAAAGGGGATGTTCAGCGGCGCCAGCTCCTGGGGCGAATAGTCGGACCGGCCACCCAACAAAATCAGGCCCCGCAGCCGCTTTTCCCGCTCCATCATGGCGCCCCGCTTCACCTCGTCGTCGCAGGTGCCGATCTGCTGCATCACCAGGGTATAGCCCCGGGCGGTGACCTGCTCCTCGATGACCCGGATGATATCCGTGTAAAACGGGTTGGACACGCCCCGCACCACCAGGCCGATGGCGTCGGACTTGGTTTTCACCAGATCCCTGGCGGTGTTGTTGGGAATGTAATTGGACTGCTGAATGGCGGAGAGCACCTTGCGCCGGTTCTCCGGGCTCACGTCCGGACGGTCATTGAGCACCCGCGACACCGTGCTGACGCTGACGCCGCACTGCCGCGCAATATCCTTGATGGTCATATACCGCGCTTCGTCTCCTTCCTGGGCCATTCCACAGCGTGGAAACATTACCGGTAACGTTCCCGACCGCTTACGGTATTACTTTACCAACTTCCGCGTGCTGTGTCAATGGTGTTTGTAATTTTCTCCGAATCTCACAGTTTTTTGTCGTATTCTGTTGTGATTTTAACGGACGTCCTGCCGCAGAAGCTCCTCCAGCCGGGACTCGCCCAGCACCCGGATGCCCTGCTCCCGCAGAAGCCCGGCAGCAACGCCCCAGCCCGCCGTCAGCGTGCCGGAGAACGTGCCGTCATATACGGCCCCGGAGCCGCAGGAGGGGCTGCGCTCCTTGAGGACGGCGGCCTCCGCCCCGGTGAGCCGGGCCAGCTCCAGCACCGCCTCCGCCCCCCGCCGGTACGCCGCCGTCACGTCGGCCCCCTCCCGGGTGACTACCCGCTGCCCGCAGATCTCCGCCGGCGGGCGGGGCGTGGGCAGGCCGCCGAAAATTTCCCCGCACACGGGGATCACCCGGTGCCTGCGGCAAAGCTCCTGCGCCAGGGGATGGCGCTTGCTCTGCCCGTCGTACCGGCAGGGCACCCCCAGCAGGCACGCGCTGACCAATACCGTCACAGGACCAGCTCCCTTCCGTTCAGGCAGGCATAGGCCAGCGTTTCCCCCTGATACCGCAGCTTCAGAGAAAAGAAGGGCACATCCCGCCGCAGCAGGTCCAGGAATATCCTGTCCCCGGCCCACTGGGGCAGGGCCGCCAGCCGGTCCTTATGGACCCACTCCAGCACGCCCTCGCCGCAGTCGTCCCGGACGCTGCCGGTCCACGCATCAGCGGTGAACAGGTGCATGTATTCCGTCTCCCACCGGTCGGACACAAAGGTGACGATGCCGCGATAGCGGTACCCGGTGACGGTCAGTCCCGTCTCCTCGCGGATCTCCCGCAGGGCGCACTCCTCGGGGCTTTCGCCGTCCAGGAACTTGCCGCCGATGCCGATCCACTTGTCGCGGTTGCAGTCGTTTTCCTTTTTCACCCGGTGGAGCATCAGATACTCCCCGGCGGGGTTTTCCAGATAGCAAAGGGTGGTATAGCGCATACGTCCGCCTCCTTCGGCCCACTATTATAGCGTATCCCCCGAAAAAACGCAACTCTTGTGGAAACCTCCGGGCTGTGATATAATACCGGCATCATCTGTAGAAATGCGAGGTATTGCTATGCTGCTGATCCGTAACGCTTACATAAAGCCCATCACCGGGCCGGATATCCCCAACGGCTGCCTGCTGGCCGAAGATGGCCGCATCACCGCCGTGGCGGCCCACATCGACGCCCCGGAGGGCTGCACCGTCATCGACGCCGGCGGCCGCCTGCTGACTCCCGGCTGCGTGGAGGCCCACTGCCACATCGGCCTGGACAACCAGTGCATGCGCTGGGAGGGCATGGACTATAACGAGATCGTGGACCCCCTGACCCCCCAGCTGCGGGCCATCGACTCCATCAACCCCCAGGACGAGGCTTTCCCCAGCGCCATCCGGGGCGGCGTGACCACCGCCTGCACCGGCCCCGGCAGCGCCAACGTGGTGGGCGGCACCTTCACGGTGCTGAAGCTGGCAGGCAAGCGGGTGGACAATATGCTGCTGAAGGAGCCTGCCGCCATGAAGTGCGCCTTCGGCGAGAATCCCAAGGGCTGCTATGGCCAGGGCCTGAAGAAAAGCCCCATGACCCGCATGGCCGTGGCGGCGCTGCTGCGGGAGCTGCTGTTCAAGACCCAGCGCTACCGGGACGATAAGCTGGCCGGGAAGAATCCCCCCTTCGACATGAAGCTGGAGGCCATGCTGCCGGTGGTCAACGGCGAGATCCCCCTGAAGTGCCACGCCCACCGGGCCGACGACATCCTCACCGCCGTGCGCATCGCCAGGGAGTTCGGCCTCAAGGCCACCCTGGACCACTGCACCGACGGCGAGCTGATCGCCGACGAGCTGGCCAAGGAGGGACTGTCGGTGTTCGTGGGGCCCACCCTGGGCAGTAAGAGCAAGGCCGAGCTGCGCCACAAGAGCTTCACCACCCCCGGAATGCTGTACAAGGCCGGGCTTACCGTCAGCATCATCACCGACGCCCCGGTGATCCCCCTGGAGAAGCTGCCCATGTGCGCGGGCCTGGCCGCCGACGCGGGCCTGCCTATGGACGAGGCCTGGCGGGCCATCACCATCAACCCCGCCCGCAGCCTGGGCATCGACAGCCGGGTGGGCAGCCTGGAGCCCGGCAAGGACGCCGATTTCGTCCTGTGGACCGCCGATCCCCTCACCACCATCGGCGGCCAGGCGTATATGACCGTCATCGACGGCCGGATCGTGTATCAGGCGGAGTAAAATCGCCCAAATTCCCGGGAAATCCCGATTTCCTCTTGCGAAGCGCCGGGTTTTCCTGTATAATCAACCAATAGCACATTACAAAGGGTACCGCGTACCTATTTTCGAGAGGACTGAAACAACTATGAGTGCATCCAGAGAAAAGAAAGCCCGCCAGGAATTCAACGCCAGCGGCGCAGTGGACCCCAAGGCCGCCCGTGAGGCGCAGGAGCGGGCCAAGCAGCGCCGGAGCAACTGGCTCTATGGCGGCATCGCCATCGTGTTCGTGCTGGTGGCCGCTGCGCTGCTGGTCTGGAACTCCAACGTGATCCAGCGGGGCTCCGCCGCCGTCACCGTGGAGGGCGAGACCTATTCCGCCGCCGAGGTCAGCTATTTCTATCATGTGGCCTATAACTCCATTGCCCAGAACCAGTACGCCTCCTATTACGGGCTGAGCACCTCCACCCCCCTGACCCAGCAGAGCCTCAGCGACATGGCCAAGACCCTGCTGGGCGTGTCCGAGGACATGACCTGGGACGCCTATTTCAAGGAGGCCGCCAAGAAGAGCCTGATCCAGATCACCATGCTCAAGAAGGGCGCTGCCGAGAAGGGCATCACCTGGAACGACGACATGCAGAAGGAGCTGGACTCCACCATGGACACCCTGGCCTCCTATGCCAAGTCCGCCGGTAAGAGCGAGGGCGAGTACCTCAAGCAGCTCTACGGCAGCAACATGACCAAGAAGATCTTCCAGGGCATCCTGAAGGATACCATCATCGCCTCCCACTATCAGCAGGACTATATCGACAGCCTGACGTATACCGACGATGAGCTGCAGAAGTACTATCAGGAGAACAAGAACTCCTTCGACGTGGCCAACTATGAGATGATCACCTTCAACGGCGCAGCCGCCTCCACCAAGGACGCCGACGGCAACACCGTCCAGCCCACCGAGGAGGAGAGCGCCGCTGCCCTGCAGAAGGCCAAGGACTCCGCCAACGCGGCCCTGGAGCAGGTCAAGGGCGGCGAGCTTCTGGTCAAGGCGGCCAAGGACTATGAGCCCATCGGCACCTATTCCCACCCCGAAGCCGGCACCTACAGCGGCGATGCCGCCACCAAGTGGGTGTTTGACGAGAGCCGCCAGGAGGGCGATACCGAGATCGTGGAAAACGGCACCTCCATCTATCTGCTGGTGTTCCACAGCCGGACCCGCAACGATTACAACACCGTGGACGTGCGCCACATTCTGTTCAAGGTGGACACCACCGGTCTGGACAGCAAGGCCGAGGATTACCAGGCCAAGCTGGAGGAGCTGAAGGCCGGCAAGAAGCAGGAGGCCGAGAACGCCCTCCAGGCCTGGAAGGACGGCGACGCCACCGAGGACAGCTTTGCCAAGCTGGCCAATGAGCTGTCTGACGACACCGGCTCCAATACCAACGGCGGCCTGTATAAGCAGGTTTACAAGAACAAGATGGTCACAGGGTTCAACGACTGGTGCTTCGACGAGAGCCGCAAGGCGGGCGATACCGGCATCGTGGAAAACGACGGCAATTACATCGGCTACCACGTCATGTACTTCGTGGGCACCGACGATCCCTATTGGATGGTCCAGGTCCGCAATGCCATGACGAACAAGGCGTACTCTGAGTGGTCCGCCAACCTGGTCAAGGACATCACCGCCACCGAGAATTCCGGCATGAAGTACGTGGGCTGAGCCCCGTCTCCCATAACGGCATAACCAAAAGAGGCTGGCTTGCGCCAGCCTCTTTTTTCCGTGCCGGGGCCGGAGCAATTTTGGGTATTTTGCAATTTTCCCTTGCAAGTTCCGGCGGAATATGGTATAAATGGGGGTGCTTAAAATGCTTTGAACGGGAAGTTCCGCAATCATCGCCTTTCCAAGAGAGGACCGGTCACCGGCTGCAAGCCGGTCCGTCAGGCGCTGCGGTGTTCGCCCGGGAGCTGCCGCGAGGAAATGCGCGGACGGGTCATCCCCCGTTATCGGGAAAACGAGTGCGCGGTTCTGTGCCGCGAAGCTGGGTGGTACCACGGAAGCCATACGCCTTTCGTCCCAAGTGATTGGGAGGAAGGGCTTTTTTCGTCCCAAAAACCAAATCCTATCAAGGAGGAACCATATGAAAGAAAAACTGAAACAGCTGCTGCTGGAGGGGCAGGAGAAGATCCAGGCCGCCCGCAGCGAAAGCGAGCTGCAGGAGGTCAAGGGCCTGCTGCTGGGCAAGCAGGGCGCCCTGACGGGGCTTCTGAAGGAGCTGCCCCGGCTGGACGTAAGCCTGCGGCCGGAGATGGGCAAGGCCGTGAACCAGGCCAAGACCCAGCTGACGGAGCTGCTGGAGGCCAAGCGGGAGGAGCTGAAGCTGAAGGCCTCCGAGGTGGACCCGGACTTCGACATCACCGTGCCCGGTACGGCCCCCCTGTCCGGCGGCCTGCACCCCATCACCCAGATGTGCTACGACCTGAACGACGCGTTCCGGTCCATGGGCTTCGAGATCTTCGAGGAGTCCGACATCACCAGCGAGCTGTACGGCTTCGACAACCTGAACTTCCCCCCCAACCACCCCGCCCGGGAGAGCATGGACACCTATTGGCTGGATGGCCACGACAAGGGCCAGTGCTGGGAAAAGCTGTGCCTGCGGCCCCATCTGACCGGCGGCTCCGTCCGCTATATGCAGACCCACAAGCCCCCCTATCGCTTCGTGTACCCGGGCCGGGTATACCGCAACGAGACCACCGACGCCCGCCACGAGCGCGCCTTTTTCCAGTATGAGGCCCTGATCGTGGACAAGGACTTCACGTTCGCCTCCGGCAAGGTGATGATCAAGAGCATCCTGTCCAAGGTATTCGGCCGGGACGTGCCGGTGCGGATGCGGGCGGGCTTCTTCCCCTTTGTGGAGCCGGGGTTCGAGATCGACATGGGCTGCCTGGTCTGCGGCGGCAAGGGGTGCAGCGTGTGCAAGCACGTGGGCTGGATCGAGATCATGCCCGGCGGCACGCCCCATCCCAATGTCCTGCGCTCGGCGGGCCTGGATCCGGACGAATACACCGGGTTCTATGTGAACATCGGCCTGGACCGGCTGGTGATGATGCGCTACGGCGTGGATGACGTGCGTATGTTCCACAGCGCCGACCTGCGCTTTTTGGAACAGTTCCGTTAAAAGGAGGGGAAACACATGAAAGTATCGCTGAACTGGATCAAAGATTACGTGGACCTGCCCCAGGATATGGACCTGACCCGGCTGGCCTATGACCTGACCATGTCCACCGTGGAGGTGGAGGGGGCCGAGGACCTGGCCCGGCGGTTCGACCACATGCTGGTGGGCCGGATCACGGAGGTGTGCCCCCATCCCAACGCCGACAAGCTGCAGATCTGCCGCACGGACATCGGCGGCGGTGACATCCGGGATATCGTCTGCGGCGGCACCAACGTCCGCCCGGGCATGAAGGTGGCCGTGGCGGCCCCCGGGGCCATGTGCCGCTGGCACGGTGAGGGCGAGCCGGTGGAGATCAAGGAGGCCAAGCTCCGGGGCGTCAAGAGCTACGGCATGATCTGCGGCGCGGCGGAGATCGGCCTGGGGGATCTGTTCCCCACCACGGAGGAGGCCCACATTCTGGACCTCAGCGATTTCGACGCTGCGGCGGGCACCCCCATTGCCGACGCCCTGGACCTGAACGACATCATCCTGGAGATCGACAATAAATCCATGACCAACCGGCCCGACCTGTGGGGCCATTACGGCATCGCCCGGGAGCTGGCGGCTCTGTATGACCTGCCTCTCAAGCCCCTGCCCCCCTTCACCTGCGGCGCCGGGTCCGACGGCCTCACCGTCACCGTGGAGGACACGGAGCGCTGCCCCCGCTATATCGGCGCGGCGGTAGAGGGTCTGTCCGTGAAGCCCGCCCCCTTCCGGATGCAGAGCCGCATCTGGCGGGTGGGTATGCGGCCCATCAACGCCCTGGTGGATATCACCAACTATGTGATGCTGGCCACCGGCCAGCCCACCCACGCCTTCGACTCCGACAACATCGCCGGGCACATCATCGTCCGCCGGGCCAAGGACGGCGAGCAGCTGGAGCTGCTCAACGGCAAGGCCCTGTCCCTGTCCGCCGACGATCTGGTCATCGCCGACGAGGCGGGGGTGGTGGGCCTTGCAGGCGTCATGGGCGGCGCCAAGGACTCCGTCCTGCCCACCACCAACAAGGTGATTCTGGAGATCGCCAACTTCCAGGCCGCCGGCGTCCGCCGCACGGCCCTGCGGTATGACAACCGCACCGAGGCCTCCTCCCGGTATGAAAAGGCCATCGACCCGGAGCGCTGCGACCAGGCCCTGTCCCTGGCCATGAGCCTGTTCCGGGAGCTGTATCCCGACGTGCGTGTCACCAGCTTCTGCGACCAGTATCCCGCGAAGCTCCAACCGGCGGAGATCGACGTGTCCCTGCGGTGGCTGGACCGCCGCCTGGGCAAGCACCTGACCAACGACGAGATCGCCCATAAGCTGGGCCTGCTGGGCTTCCGGCTGGACTTCGACGGCGACAACATGCACGTCACCGTGCCCACCTGGCGCTCCACCGGCGATGTGGCCATCAAGGCCGACATCATGGAGGAGGTGGCCCGGATGGTGGGCTACGAGAACTTCCAGGCCGCCCCCATCACTACATCCTTCGACGGGGCCATCAACCAGCTGGACAAGGACCTGGAGCGCCGGATCAAGGAATATCTGGCCATCCGCTGCGGGATGCAGGAGATCTTCACCTATCCCTGGATGGACGAGCAGTACGTCAACGCCATTCTGCAGGACACCGCCGGGATCCTGGCCCTGTCCACGCCGCCGTCTCCCTCCGAGCGGCTGATCCGCTCCTCTCTGCTGCCCAATCTGTGCAAGGCCGTGGTGAAAAATGAGCGGTACTTCACGGAGTTCTCCCTGTTTGAAACGGCCCAGGTGTTCAAGGACGCGGACTATTCCGCCCCCTATGACCCCCGGGAGCTGCTGCCCTCCCAGCGCAAGAACATCGCCGGCGCCTTCGTGGCCCCGGCCAAGGACGTGACGGCCCTGTTCCGCCGGGCCAAGGGCGCCGTGGAGCAGATGCCCCGCTACACCCACATGGAGGGCTTCACCTTCCGCCAGGAGAAGCACCCGGTGTGGGCCGACCAGGTGGTGTGGCTGAACATCTTCCTTGGCGAGGAGCAGGTGGGCAACCTGGCATTGCTTGCCCGGAAGCCCGCCATGGCCTGCGGCATCAAGAATCTGGCGGTGATGCTGTTCGAGCTGGATGTGGACGCCTTGAGGCCCTTCCGCTCCCGCACCAACCGGTTCACCCACCTGCCGGAGTATCCCATGACCGACTACGATATCTCCCTGCTGTTCGACAGCCAGGTGAAGTGGAGCCAGATGCACGACGTCATCGCCCAGGGCATCCGGGAGGGCGGCCTGCTCCATGGGGCAGACTTTGTGGACGAGTACCACGGCAAGCAGGTGCCCGCCGGGAAGAAGTCCGTTACCATCCGGCTGACCATTGGCTCCCTGGAAAAGACCCTGACCTCCACGGAGATCGAGGAGTGCGCCTCCGGCGTCATCAAGAAGCTCACCAAGCGCCTGGGGGCGGAGCTGCGCACCCGGTAAAATCCATTTTTTCCTCTTTACAGCGCCGGAAAAATAGCGTATACTGATAGTGAATCAATAGAAAGGGGAGAAAGCCCGCATGGATGATTTCACCAGAAAGTTTGACGCCGCCCAGGATAAGGACGAGCAAATCCACTTTATCCTTACCTCCGTGTATGAGGCGCTGAAGGAAAAGGGGTACGACCCCATCAACCAGATCGTGGGCTATATCCTGTCCGAGGACCCCACCTATATCACCAACCACAACGGCGCACGGACCCTGATCTGCAAGGTGGACCGGGACGAGCTGCTGCAGGTGCTGGTGAAGAATTACCTGGAGATCTGAGCGTAATAACAAAAGCCGCCCTGGCCGGGCGGCTTTTGTTATTACAGTGGGAGCTTTCAGGCCCACAGGGCCTTCATGAAGTCGGGATAGGCCTTGTCGCAGATGTCCACGCAGCGGCCCATCAGCTCCAGGCAGATCTCGCCCACGTCGTGGGTGCGGAAGGCGGCGTCCATCTCCGCCTGAACGGTGTTGTCGTTGGTGTCCAGCACGAACTTGGCAAAGCGGAAGCGGCGGTTGGCCTCGTTGACCACCTTGAAGAAGCCGTCGATCTTGTTTTCGGGGAGCTTCACGATGTCGAACACGCGGATGGCCACGTCCTCGCAGTCCTTGTTGAAGAAAAAAATCATGCGGATGGAAGGGATGCTGTCTCCGGTGTATATCACGGTGACCTTCTCCATGCCGGAGTCGGTGACCTCAATGTCGGAGTGCTTGATGTCCTTGGCGTCCATGGCCTGGATGAACTGGCGGGTAGAATCGAGCATGAAAGGGACCTCCTTGATGGCAATTGATTCGTTACTCCATATATACCCCTTTTCCGGGGAATTGTCAACCGGCGGAATTGTTGACGCGGCGGACAAAAAAATCTCGCCACCGGAGGAAAAACGTGCTATACTAAGGGAAAAATCCGGGAGGTGACGGGATGGAGGAGATCACGGCGGCCTATGTGCGGCGGCTTCTGCCCCGGCGGGACCCCATGGGCCACAAGGGTACCTTCGGCAAGGTGCTGTGTGTCTGCGGCAGCGTGGGCTTTTCCGGCGCGGCGGTTTTCGCGGGCCGGGCGGCGGTGCGCACCGGGTCGGGGCTGGTATACCTGGGGGTGCCGGAGCCGGTGTGGCCGGTGGCGGCAATGAAATGCGACGAGGTGATGCCCTTCCCCCTGCCGTCGGAGGAGGGGAAGCTGTCCCCTCTGGCAGAGGAGGCCATCCGGCAGCGGGCCGGGGGCTGCGATGCGGTGCTGGTGGGCTGCGGCCTGGGGCGCGGCCCCGGGTGCGACGGGCTGGTGCGGCGGCTGCTGGACCTGCCCCGGCCGCTGGTGCTGGACGCCGACGGCATAAACGCCCTTTCCGGGCATATGGATGCATTGTCCCGGCGGCGGGACCGGATCACCGTGCTGACCCCCCATGAGGGGGAGTTTGTCCGGGCCGGAGGCGATCTTTCCCCGGGCCGGGAGCGGGCGGCGGCGGACTTCGCCCGGGAGCACGGGGTATACCTGGTGCTGAAGGGGCCGGGGACCATCGCGGCCGCCCCGGACGGGCGGTGTATGCGCAATCCCACCGGCAACTGCGGCATGGCCAAGGGCGGCAGCGGCGATGTGCTGGCGGGGATGCTGGTGAGTCTGCTGGGCCTGGGCCTGCCGCCTATGGACGCCTGCTGCGCCGCGGTGTGGCTTCACGGACGGGCCGGGGACCTGGCCGCCCGGCAGGTGGGCCTGTGGGGCATGACCCCATCGGACCTGCTGGACCGGATTCCTGCCGCTCTGCGGGAGGTCACGGAGTGAGACTTATCCAAAAGAGCTTTGCTCTTTTGGATAAATTAGGTTCCCGCTCCGACCCGCGCGTCCAAATGAGCCTTTTGCTCATTTGGACACACTCTCTCCGCGCAAAGTATTTTTCGCGACGTACACGCCCAACGGAAGTCCCCTTGGGGGGCGCCGCCGCGAAAAATGGATCGGACTTGATTCGCGGCCTGCGAGCCGCGAACTCTGCGAGGCGCATAACGGTCCGAGGCGGGCAGCGTGACAGACAGATAGATGTTGGGATAACGGAAAGCCTTCCGGAAAGGGAGGGTTTACCGTGAAAAAATGCTTGGTATGGCTGCTGGCGGCGGCGCTGCTGCTGGCCGGCTGCGGAAAAAAGACCGCGTCGCAGGCGGAGAGTCTGCGCCAGCGGTACCGGGAGATGCAGGCCGCCCATATGGAGGCGGAGATCACCTGCCATCTGGAGACGGAGAACCGCACGTTCACCGTGTCCTGCGACTGGACCCCCACCGGCGCCGGGACCACCGTTACAGGCCCTGAGGACCTGGCGGGGCTGACGGCCTCCGTCAGCGGAGAGGAGCTGACGGTGTCCTATGACGGGGCGGCTTTGTCCGCCGGAAGTCTGCGGGACGTGGCCCCGGCCAACTGCCTGCCGTGGCTGCTGCGGGCCATGGAGGAGGGGTATCTGGTGGACGCGGGGCAGGAGACCCTGGAGGGGCTTGACTGCCTGCGCCTGGCCCTGGACACCACCGCCCCCGGCGGCAAGGTGCTGTGCACCGTTTGGCTGGGCGGGGACGGGGCCCCGCTGTATGCCGAGTTTTCTCAGGACAGCCGCGTGGTGCTGACGGCCCGGCTGCTGTCCTTTACTTCAGAATAAAGAGAGGCTATCATCATGGAATCCACATTAAAGAGAACCTGGGCGGAGATCGACCTGGACGCTCTGGCCCACAACTATGGCCGCCTGCGGCAGCACATCGGGCCGAAGGTCCGCTTCCTGGGCGTGGTGAAGGCCGATGCCTATGGCCACGGGGCCGTGCAGGTGGCCCGGACCCTCCAGGAGCTGGGGGCCGACTATCTGGCGGTGTCCAGCATCGACGAGGCCATGGAGCTGCGGGCCAACGGCGTGACCATGCCGGTGCTGATCCTGGGCCACACCCCCAAGGAGCAGGTGGGGCGGCTGATGGAGCACCACATTACCCAGGCGGTCACCTGCAAGGCCAAGGCCCTGGAATACAGCCGGGAAGCCGCGGCCCTGGGCGGGACCCTGAAAATCCACATCAAGGTGGACACCGGCATGTCCCGGCTGGGGTACCTGTGCGACGGCAGTCACTTTGACGGCGGCGTGGAGGGCATCTGTGAGGCCTGCGGCCTGCCGGGGCTGGAGGCGGAGGGCATCTTCACCCACTTCGCCGTGGCCGACGAGCAGGACCAGGAGAGCCAGGCCTATACCCGGCGGCAGTTCGACCTGTTCTGCCGGGTGATCCGGGCGGTGGAGGAAAAGCGGGGGGTGCGGTTCCCCCTGCGCCACTGCGCCAACACCGGGGCCACCGCCTGCTATCCGGAGATGCACCTGGACATGGTGCGGCCGGGCCTGCTGCTGTACGGCTATGGCGAGTTTGCCCAGGGGCTGGACCTGCGGCCGGTGATGACCCTGAAAACCACCATCAGCACCACCAAGACCTATGAGCCGGGCACTTCCGTCAGCTATGGGCGGCTGTTCACCACCCGGCGGCGCACCCGCATGGGCGTGGTGCCCTACGGCTATGCCGACGGGTTCTTCCGGTGCCTGTCCGACCGGTGCAGCCTGATGACCGCCAAGGGGCCCGCGCCTCAGCGGGGCCGCATCTGCATGGATATGTCCATGATCGACCTGACGGACCTGCCGGGGGTGGACGTGGGGGACGAGGTGGAGATTTTCGGGCCCCACAACCCGGTGGAGGTCATGGCCGCCCAGGCGGGGACCATTCCCTATGAGCTGACCTGCGCCGTCAGCAAGCGGGTGCCCCGGGTGTATTTACAGAACGGACAGGTGACGGAGCGGGAGCTGCTGCTGCGGTTCTGACGCACGCCGCCGCCTGCCGCCCCATAGAATGAAGCGGGGCGGGAAAACCGGGTATAAATCCCCGGGCTGCGTGGGAGAATGAAAGTGACCCGTTTTTTCCGGGTACTTCTTCCGGCGGAGTGTGAACGTTTGTGGATACGAATGTCAAGCGCGGCGAAATTTATTATGCCGACCTGAGCCCGGTGGTAGGCAGCGAGCAGGGGGGCGTGCGCCCGGTGCTGATCGTGCAGAACGACACCGGCAACCGCCACAGCCCCACCGTCATCGCGGCGGCCATCACCTCCCAGATGGGCAAGGCCAAGCTGCCCACCCACATTGAGGTGGCGGCCCAGTGCTGCGGTCTGCCCAAGGATTCCGTGATCCTGCTGGAGCAGATCCGCACCCTGGACAAACGCCGCCTGCGGGAGCGGATGGGCCGGGTGGACGGCGCGGTGATGGAGCGGGTGGACGACGCCATTGCGGTGAGCTTCGGCCTGCCCCGCAGCAGATTGGTATAGCGGCCCGGCGGAGGGTACATAACCTTCCCCAGGCAGGAGCTCCCCCGGGAGAGGCATTTGTCTCTCCTGGGGGAGCTTTTTTGCCTTGACGGGGCCGCCTGGGCATGGTATCATAAGGTTTACAGAACATAAACAAAGGAGGCATGACCATGTATGAAGCATTTCGGGAGGCGCCGCAGTCCAAAAAGGACCGCAGCCGCCTGAAGCTGGGGCTGTGGATCACCCTGGCGGCGGTGCTACTGGCGCTAACGGCCACGCCGCTTGTGTGGGCGTCCCGGCAGAGCGCGGCATACCGCCGGTATATGGACGCTCTGAACGGCAGCGTGCTGTATGCCCGGGAACATGACGGCGTGTGGCTGGAGCGGGCCAGCAGCCGCGTCCACTATCCTCAGCTGGCCGGGGCCGGTATCAGCGAAAAGCTCCGGCAGGCCGGAATGGGAAAGCGCCAGCAGGAGCTGCCGGAGGGAGAGGGTGTGACCCTGGACTTCGGCGACGGCAGTCTTCTGCGCCTGTGGGAGGTGCCGATCCGGGGCGGCTATACCCCTGAGGAGACCTTCGGCGTGTTCGTGGCTTATACCTATCCCGACGGAGAGACATACTGCTATGATACCGATAACCTGGGGTGGGACCGGGTGGTGGACAGCCTGCCCTCTGCCGGGTAAGGCGGGACGGGGCATCCCCGGCGGAGACTGTGCATACACTGGCACAGCCCCTGCCGGGGATGCTTTGATGGGGAGGCGCGCTGCATGACGTATCCTGTGTATATCGGGGACCGGGCCGCCGGGACCATGACGGTGACGGCGGCGGGGGAGGACCACCTGTTCGAGGTGATCTGCCACCCCCCGGAGCCGGGCCTGTGGCGGGCCTGGGTCCAGGGGGAGGGACAGCGGCTGGCCCTGGGACTGCTGGAGGGCGGGCGTCTGCGCCGCCGGTTTTCCCGGCGGATCACCGGGCCGCTGGGGGCCATCCGGTGGGCCGGGGCGGAGTCCTGCGCCGCGAGGGACTCCCCGTGGCGGCCCGCCGGGCCGGAGGACTGCCCCCTGCCCCTGCCGCCGGGGAGTCTGTGCCGCCGGGAGGGGCGGCGGGTGCGGCTGGCCGCGCCCTATGACCGGGAGGGGCCGTTTCCCCTGACGGAGCTGTTCTGCCTGGCCCGGATCCGGGCCATGGACGGAGGACTCTGGGCGGAATATCGCTTTGAGGACGGGTATCCTGTGCCGCCGGAGGAAAATTGAAATTTGCATATTCCGCCGCCATGTGCTATAATAAGCTGAACATTATCGCCATAGAGGAGGAATATGCCCATGAGATGTCCCTATTGCGGCTATCGCGAGAGCAAGGTGGTGGATTCCCGTCCCGCCGACGAGGGGGCCAGCATCCGCCGCCGGCGCGAGTGCCTGTCCTGCGAGAAGCGCTTTACCACCTATGAGACCGTGGAATATCTGCCCATGGTGGTGATCAAGAAGGACGGCAGCCGCCAGAGCTTCGACCGGAGCAAGGTCCTGCGCGGCATGATCCGCGCCTGCGAAAAGCGGCCGGTGCCCTTGGCGGAGCTGGAAAAGATCGCCGAGGAGATCGAGCAGGATCTGCAGAACTCCATGGAGCGGGAGATCAGCACAGAGGCCATCGGCGAAAAAGTGATGGAACGGCTGCGAAACGTGGACCAGGTGGCCTATGTCCGGTTTGCTTCCGTCTACCGCCAATTCAAGGATATCGACACCTTTATGACAGAGCTGAACAAGCTCCTGGCCGACAACCGGTGAAGGCCGTCAGAGGACGTTCTTGATATCCAGCCGCTCCGTCTCCGCCAGGAGCCGGAGCTGATCCCGCAGGTCCGAGATCTCCGCCCGGAACTCCGTCAGCTCCCGGGTGGCGGCGAAGGCCAGGGCCCGGCGGTACATGGCCTCCGCGTCGTCCACCGTATCATGCCGCGCCACGATGTGGAGGTAGGTCTGGCTTTCCGACCAGTCGTCATAGCT
>OLWB01001760.1_pt1 | contig 19201 bp, 16 predicted proteins | sample 1673331 | NCBI WGS metagenome assembly OLWB01 (sample SAMEA3178943, study PRJEB25190) | human gut metagenome | biome: human gut; feature: human-associated habitat; material: faeces | place: Austria | collected 2013
TGGTGTGAACACTCTGATTTCCATATCAATTCGAAACAAATGTCATTCTGTCATCGATTCCAAAATCTCTTTTGCCTTTCTTTGATACCTTGGAAGAAGGATTTGTGGAAGATATTCCATCATTCTTTCTGCTGTTTCTTCATCTATTCCTAATTTTTCAACCATTTCTTCATCTATATGACCAATATTTTTTTCCGCATGTTCATGGTAATGTATAGCTGTTTGAATTATTCCAATATTTGTTCTGGTTATTCCAAAAGGATTATCCGGATTTTCTTCTAAATATTTCTTTACTTGAATAGCACTTGCTTCTGCATGTTCTGCATTTCCATCTCTTCCCGCTCTACCACTATCATGAAATGCAGCAGCAGCCAATAAACTTGTTCTACTTTCTTCATCAATGCACTCCATTTCGGCCAATATTCCGGAAAACAATGTTACTCTTTCTATATGTTCTATTGAGTGTGCTTTATTTCCATTATAGTATGGTAATTTTGAGACATTTTCCAATTTGTTTCGAATTTCATTTTCGATTTCAGTTCTACAACCGAACTCCTCTATTTTTTCAGTATCCATTGCTTTTGCTCTTTGTCTAACATAAAAACCATGCTCTCTTTCTGAATCTGTGGCATACCCTGTATTAGTATGTTCTTTTTGTTCTTCCAATAACATAGTTTCATCAAAGCATCTTTTAAGTATCTTATATTTTTCTGGATTTTTATCCTTTTCTTCTACTATTCTTTGACTAATTGCATCATATATAGAATCTCTTGTTTCTGACGTAAAATACTTACTTTGGTATTCTTCGTTTGCAAATCTCATTGCAACCCTATTATTTTCTGTATCTAGAATTATCCTTCTTATTAGTTGTTCATCTGTCATTTTTGTATCATTCGGAATTTTTCCTTCTAATACTTGCAAATATTTTATTACTCTTTGTTGTTCTCTTTGAATATTTTTCTCAAAATCAATAATTTTCATTGGTATTCCTAGTTGTGCAGCAGCCTTAATACTCATTTTATATTGAGGATCTTCTTCTGGATTCAAACTTGTTTTCATATATATAACAAAATCGGGCTTATCCCTTTCTAATCTTTGTTCTTGTTCATTCCAGAACCACTTTTGTGTTACAACTTCATTATGATTATCTCTTGTAGCATCAATCATATTTTCTGGTGTTCTAAACTGCACTCCTTTTTTATAGTCCCAATTTGCACTTGACGTAGAAAAAGAATAATTAGCTCTATTTGATGCTATATCCCAAGGAGCCATTAAAAGAAATGAATTTTCTTTACATTGATTAAAACCAAATGTTGGTCCTTGTGGTCTTGCTCTTGCAAGTAAATTATTTGCCACAAAGCTCTTGCAATTTCCATTTCCATATGGGTCCACATCGTCAAAATATGTAGAAAAATCTTCTGGTTCTTCCCACATGCTATAAGCGCCTTCTACTCTTATAAATGCCTTAAAATCTCCAACAACCTCTGTAACAGGGACTTCTCTTCCTTGATACTGTACACTTTCAAGTTGAACTTCTTGCACTTTTAAAGCATCTCTATACATTTCCTCATATAATTCTAATGCTTGTTCCTCAATATGTGCTCCAGTAGAAAACTCAATATCGGACCAATTTTGAATCTTAATTTGATTATCTCTATATAGTTCTTCTGCTTCTTTTCCTGTTAATTTTAAAATTGTAGAAAGCACTTTGATTTCTTCTACTGTCTTATTTTGCGGTTGTTCTTTTGAAATCTGGTCAATATCTTTTCCATATTTATATACCAAATTTTTTGCTGTTTCTATATCCATTCCATATGATAATTCTAGTACCGCAAATATTTTCTTTTCATCTTCGGTTAATTTTGAAAAATCTTCAGACATTTCTCCTGCAACATCTTTTCCCTCTAAAATTTCACAACACATTTTTCTTCTTTTATCTGAATAACCTTCCAAATCTCCTAATGAGTTTACCTTAAACCAGTTTTTTTCTTCTAACAAGCACAAATACAATAATTTTAACTGCTTTTCATCTAAATTTTTATCTTTAATGCTTTCCATTAACTCCGAATGTTCATCTAAGTTTCTACAGATTGTACTAATTTCTAATACCCAATTATGACTACTTTTAGCAACATTGCTAATTACATGCATAAAATTTTTATCTTCCATGTGTGCTTCAATTTTCTTTTGTAACTCTACATCTGTCGATAATTTTACAATTTTATCTATTCCAAAACTATCCGATATTTCTCTTCTTAGCATACTTAAATTCAAAGAAGTATTCAATCTTGGATTCATTTTCTTTAGCAAATTATACCTCTCTAGCATACTTGAAGCATCTTTTTCATCTATCTTTTCCATAAGTTTTAACATAATATCTTCTGTTAGTAATTCTTCTGTGGTATTCTGCAATAAATACGAATATCCAGCTTTAGGTAAATCTTTGCTATTTAATATACTATGTAATATTTGAGGATTACTTTTTTGTATACCAGCTTTGCTTGTATTCCATAAATTCAATATATCTTTTGTGTTATCTTTATGTTCTTCGCAACTTTTAATAAGCCACTCAATATGTTCTTTTTGATTATATTCATACATTTCATGCCACAAACGTAATTGATTATTAAAATTGTCTTTTTGAATTTCCATTGCTACTTCAAACAATCCTTCTATGTTTAACTCCGAATAATTATATATTTTTTTATAAAGGTCAATATTATTCTTAGAATATTCAAGTAAATCTTTGGCAATATCAATGCTTTCATTATTTTTATATGTATTTTTCCAGAATTCAAGTAGTAGATCATCATCTACTTTTACAAATTCAAAAGCCCTATAAAAATTTTCTCTTTGAAATTGATTGCCCATATTTTCCCATAATTTAATAGCAAGTTCTGGATTATCTTGAATATTTGTCGCAAAAAATTTCCAAAACATATCCTGTTTGTCTGTTTTTAAGTTTGCACTAAGTCCACAATATAAATCTACAAATTCTTTTTCAGATATATTTTCTTGTTGTTTTCTTTCAAAAATTTCTTTTTGTATATCTTCATTCGTTTTTGAAAATATAGAAATCCTATCCTTTGGATTATCATCTAGTACCATTGTAATATATTTTCTTTGTAAATTTTCATTGGTTTTTTCCCATATATCACCTATTTTAGTAAGCAGAAAATTATCTTGATCTTCATTTTGCAACATTGTGTATAGCTCCTCAAAATACTTTTCTTGTTCCTTCGTGCCACTCCACATTTGTGCAAATTCACTACTGCTATCTTTTAATTTTTCATAAAGTTCAAAAAATAAATCTCTGTTTTCACTCTGCACCTGTTTTGATGTGCTAGCCCATATACTAGCAATTTTGTCACTATATTCGTAACTTTTAGGATCATCTTTATATCTGTCAGCTAATTTATTTAATATTTCTCTTATCCAATCACTTTGTTTTTCCTCTGATATACTTTCCCATATATTCGCTAACTCATAAAATTTACATACTAGCAAATAATTTTCTATATCTTCTTTCAACTCATTTTGTATTTCAGGAGTAGCTTCTTTTAAGATTTTAGAAATCTTATATGCCTGTGATTCTTCTGATTTTATATATTCTTGAATTTTCGGTATTAAGTAAGCTTTAAATTTTTCTGTATTTTTACATTCGCTTTTTACTGAATTTAACGTCGTTGTAAATTCATATGTACTTTCTGATTTTGATTCTAAATATCGAATAATTTCATCGCAATGTTCAATTTGTTTTTCAGCGGACATTTTACCAATTAAAATACTAAAATCGAATTTATCCTTTTCAGCTATAAGCATATTTATAATAGTATCATTTTCAAAAACATTATTCGAACTTCCATCAATTAGTCCTTCAATTAAACTTATTGTTCCCTGTTCTTTTGCTTGCATTCTTTCTTCATCAGTTTCAATATCTTTGCAATCATCAAGTTTTCTATTAATATTATCAAATTTTTTTACTATTTTATCTAAAGTACAATTAATTATCTTAAGTAGATTATTCCTATATGACTTAAAATATTCATCTTGAAATTTATTATAATAAAAATCATCTAAAAAGAAATTGTTTTGTAATGAATCTATTTTTTCATAAGGAAGTATTGTATAATTGTTTTTATAATTTCTAATAATAGCATCATTCATAATTATATTAGAGATATAATCATATAAGCTTTTTAAACTATTCTCAGAAACAGTATTAGAAAGTTTTAAATTTTCTAAAGAGCTCTGAATAAACAGTTTACTAATTCCAACAAATTTTGATGGAATTAAAGTATCTAAAGTGTGAATACCTGTATTCATACACTCAGATATAAAATCTTTTTGAGACATACTAGTAAAATCCAATTTATCTGAATGAGGCTCTATATATTTTCTAGCAGGCATAATACATCTTGAAGTATCAAGAGAATTATTATCAAACCTTTTTAGAGCATCTATTATTGTATTTTCAGCAGTTAAAAGAATAGCATTACTGTATTTTCCCATTAGCTCAATAGCAAGAGTTCTAAAAATTTTATCATTCATCTCATTAAAAGTTTCAAATTCTATATACGCGATTCTTTCTAAGCCATGCATATATATTTTAGATATTTTACTACCAATTAAATATTTTCTAAGGAGCATACAAAAATTAGGAGCTACATATGGATTAGACTTCTCATTTGTTGTTAAATGTAATCTATAATTATTAGCACTAATATCTATATTTAATGCATAAGTTTTACCATTAGAATAAATACTAAAAATAAGCTCATTTTTAGTTGGTTCAAATATTCTATTTACTTTGCCATGAACTAAAACATTCAGTTCATCAATAATCTTTTTTAATACAATTCCATCAAACGCCATAATATATCCTTATCTTGATTTTTAATTTATATTTAGGTCTTTTAAAACCGATAAATAAACCATGCTAATAATAGCACAAAAAAGCTGAAAAAACAATAAAAATAATAAAAATGTATTGACAATAAAGAATTTAATAAATATAATACAATGGTAAAACATTGGAGGACATAAGTTAAATGGCAAACAACAACGTTTTCTTTTCAAAAGAAATAAATGACAATATGACTGATGAAGAACTTATTACAAAAATAAGAGCTAATGATAAATGTGCTCTAAATTTTTTGATGGATAGATACAAAGATGTTGTTAACATGAAAGTAAGTAAATACTATATAAGTGGGGCAGAGAAGGATGATATAGTTCAAGAAGGACTAATCGGATTATATAAAGCAGTAAAAAATTTTGATAAAGAAAAACAAAATTCATTTAAAACATTTGCAAATCTTTGCATAGAAAGACAAATTATAACTGCTATAAAAGGCTCAAATAGGCAAAAGCATATACCACTTAATTCATATTTATCACTTAACTCATCAAATTATGAGAATGAAAATGGAGACGAAGAGGGAGAACTAATAGAAGTTTTAGACGCGAATGCAATAGAAGATCCATTAGAAACCGTAACTAAAAACGAATACTATAAGCAAGTAGAAAAAACAATAGAAGAATCACTTAGTGATTTTGAAAAAAAGGTGTTATTTAGATTTATAGATGGCCAAACATATATGCAAATCGCAGAAAGTTTAAATTCGCCAGTAAAATCAGTAGATAATGCAATTCAACGAATTCGCAAAAAAACAGCTAAAAATATAGAAAATTTAACTTGATTTACAAATGAAAATCATTTGTAAATATATATGCCTATATAGCTCAGTAGGTAGAGTGCAGCCTTGGTAAGGCTGAGGTCACGGGTTCAATTCCCGTTGTAGGCTCCATAAGGTAAAAGCGTCGCATCAGACGAAACGATTGAATCAACTGTAAAAGGTTGATTTTTTTGTGCCTTTCTATTCAGAAGTGAAAGGCGAAACTTATAAAATGAATGAAGACTAGCAAATGTATAATGTTACTAAATAAATTATATAATATTGGTTAGTTTCTGCAGAATGAGAAAAATAATAGCTTAACACTTGTCATCAAGTATTAAGCTATTTTACTTTTCATCATAGGTCTAAAACCTATGGCATCGGCATACCGCCTCAAATATCTTATTTATAACACTAATCTTTAGGTACTGCCATGCGAGCAAGCTCATCACATCTATTATTATATTTATTATCTGCATGTCCTTTAACTTTATGAAAATTGACTTTATGAATTTTAGTAAGAAATAAAAGCTCTTCCCAAAGTTCTCTGTTTTTTACAGGTTCGCCAGAGGCAGTTTTCCAACCTTTTTTTATCCAATTATAAATCCATCCTTGTAAAAAACAATTAACAACATAAGCACTATCGCTAAAAAGGTCGACTTCACAAGGAAACTTTAAAGTTTTAAGAGCCTCTAAAACAGCGGTAATTTCCATTATATTATTTGTTGTGTTTTTCATTCCACCAGAAATTTCTTTTTCATTTCCATTATATATTAAAACAGAGCCCCATCCACCAGGACCAGGATTACCAGAACAGGCACCATCTGTATAAATTGTAACTTTTTCCATAAATTTATCCTTTCTCGCTATTATTTATTGCTAAAATTTTAACTTTATGATATTATATCAGTAAAATAAAAATCATTCAAGTGGAGGCATAAAATTGAGTAGAATTGTAGGAATTATTGCTGAATATAACCCATTTCATAATGGACACATATACCATATACAAAACACCAAGGAACAAACTGGTGCTGATTTTGTAGTGGCAATTATGACAGGAAATTTTACTCAAAGAGGAAATACATCGGTAGTAAATAAATGGGAAAAAACTAAAATGGCAATTATGGGAGGTGCAGATTTAGTTATAGAGCTTCCTACAATTTATGCTATCTCAAGTGCGGAAAATTTTGCAAATGGGGCAGTAAAATTACTAGATACATTAGGTTTCGTAGATACAATTTCATTTGGAATGGAAGCAAAAGATATTTCTACACTAAATAACATTGCAAATGTTTTATTTAACGAGCCACCAGAATATTTGGCAGTATTAAAACATGAACTTCAAAATGGAGCATCTTTTCCAAAAGCAAGGGACAATGCTCTCATGATGTATTTAAATGATATTAAAAGATATGCAAATGTACTAAATGGATCAAATAATATTTTAGCAATAGAATATTTAAAAGCTTTAAAAGAACAAAAAAGTCCACTAATTCCAATGGGAATAAGAAGGGAAAAGGTTTACTATAATAGTACTAAAATAATAGATGAATATGCATCGGCAACAGGCATAAGAAATTTATTGCTTAGAAATCAAATAGAAGAAGTAAGAAAAGTAGTTCCACCTTTTACTTTTTCTATTTTGATGAATAATTTAAGAGCAGGAACTTATGCATTAGATATTACATCATATAATTATGAAATAATTTATAAATTAAGAAATATGTCTTTAAAAGAAATTGCAAATTTACCTGATGTTACAGAGGGATTAGAAAATTTAATAAAAGATATGGCAAATAAGACAAATAATTTAATAACACTAATAAATGGTATAAAATCTAAAAGATATACACAAACTAGAATTCAAAGGATACTACTTTATGCACTTTTGGGAATAACTAAAAAAGATATGGAGCTTTCAAAAAAAATGATTCCATATGTAAGAGTATTGGGATGCTCAAACAATGGTAAAATACTACTTTCACAAATAAATAAAAAGGCAAAAGTAATAACATCATTAAAAAAGTTTGAAGATAATAACAAAAATAAAAAAATAACAAAATTTTTAGAGTTAGATAAAAGAGCAACAGACATATATACTTTAGGATATAAAAACAATTCTAAAGCAGGATTGGATTATACAAAAGGCTTAATATTACAGTAATGTGTCAAAGAAGTTAAGTTTTAGTTACACTAATTGAAATTGAATACATATTGAAATATAATTTACCAAAGAGGAGGACAATATGAAAGAAGAAACTTTTGCAAACTATATCTTAAGTGAAAAAGATTGGGGAAAAAAATTAGAAATCATGTATTATTTAAAGAAAAAGACAGGGATTTTTTACGATAATACAGTAATCTATAAGACATTAATAACTAAACAATTTTTAGACTACTTAAAAAAGAATTACCCAGACTTGAACTTAGATGAAAATATTATTATAACTGCAAGGCTTCTTTGTGATTGTCTAAAAAAAGAAAATTCAACAGATTTATCAGATATAAGAAATTATGCTTCAAAAGGAGCAGAATATTTATTTAAACTAGGTTTTGATAGAAATTTTTGTAGAATTTGCGAAGGAGTAAACAGATATACTATTTCTGAAAATAGACCTATCGAAAGTGATATACTAGAACTTACAGATCAATTTGGTGGGATGTTATTAGATAGGCCAGAAAGAATAGGATTTAAGCCCGATGAGGCTCTTGTTTTATTGCAATTTAGAAATTTAAAAGGTAAGGATAATAAACTTATACATCAATTTGTTGAATTTGTAAATTATATGGAAAAAATAGAGGTGTAATATGGGACTAATTGATAATTCTAGGGCTGAATTTAATGGATATTTAGCTGGAAGAGATGTAAGGACCGCTGCCGCTGTCGCAGAAAGAACATATATAGAAGACGAAAAAGCAATAATGGAATATGAAGGTAGAGAAAAGGAAGAAATAGATAGAGGACCATCATATTTAACTGCTAATGAAGTTTTGGATATAAGAAGACAAGTCCAAAGTGAACGTGGGGAGATAGGAAATACAATAGGAGAACTTCCTAGAATTTATACAGCCCCTGAGGAAGAAAGATAAAAGCGAGGAATAAAAAATGAATGAAATATTTGCAGATTTACATGTACATATAGGAAGAAGTGAAAATGGAAAACCAATAAAGATCACAGCAGCAAAGTCTTTAAACTTTGCAAATATTGCCAAAGAATGTTTTGAAAGAAAAGGAATAGATGTAGTAGGAATTATTGACTGTGCTTCACCATATGTAATAGAAGACATAGAAAATTTTCTCAAAACAGGTGATGCATATGAGATTGAAGACGGCGGGGGAATTATATATAAAAACAAAGTGTGCATGATACTTGGAAGTGAAGTAGAGACAACAGAAATAAGAGAAGATGGAAAAAAAGGATGTGCACATAATTTATGTTATTTTCCTAAGTTAAATGATATAAAAGGGTTTTCAAATGAATTATCACATCATTTAAAAAATATTACACTAAGTACTCAAAAAACAAATCTTTCAGGATACGAGCTAATAGATATTGTAGAAAAATATAATGGAGTGCTTATTCCAGCTCATATTTTTACTCCTTTTAAGAGTTACTATGGAAATTGTACAGAAAGATTGGAAAGAATATTTAAAGAAAAATACAATAAAATTTTTGCAGTTGAACTAGGATTAAGCGCAGATACATATATTGCAGATGAAATTAAAGAATTGAGTAATAAAAGTTTTATAACTAATTCAGATGCACATTCACTTCCTAAAATTGCAAGAGAATATAATAAATTATTGGTGAAAGATATCAATTATAGAGAAATAATGAAAGCAATAAAAATGGAAGATGGAAGAAAAATAATGGCAAACTATGGACTTGATCCAAAGCTTGGTAAATACAATAGAACATTTTGTGAAGATTGCAATTCATCAGTAGAACTAGCACCACCAGTTACTGTTTGTGACAAGTGTAATGGAACTAATATAACTATGGGGGTGTATGACAGAATTGAAATTATAAAAGATCAAGATTCTTTAAGCCCTGAAGAAAGACCAAAATATAATTATCAAATTCCACTGCAATTCATGCCTGGTGTAGGTGGAAAAACAATAGAAAAATTATTAGATACATTTAAAACAGAAATGACAATACTTCACAAGGTTTCTAAAGACGATATAGAAGCTGTTATAGGAAGTAAACAAGCAGCTATTATTGATGAAGCAAGAAGAGGAAATTTACATATACATGCTGGTGGTGGTGGAGTCTACGGCAAAGTTCAAATAGGATAAATTTATGTTCTATTTCTCCTTTTATGGAATAGATATTATGTATTAGGAGGAAATAGGATGAAGAACTTTAGAAAAATAATAGAAGAACATGTTGCAAGAAATATAAAGATATACACAATATTAGTAATATTATTTTTTATTGGACTTATAACAGGAATTATAATGGTAAATACACTTGATGTTTCAGAAAAAGCAGAAATTAGTGCATATATAAATGATTTCATAGGTAAACTAAAAAGTGGAACAAGCCTTGATTATTTATTATTGCTTAAAAATTCTTTTGTAAATAATTTTATAATAGTTTTTATATTATGGTTTATGAGTATGGTCGTAATAGGTATACCAGTAGTTTATGGTACTATTGCATATAAAGGGTTTTGTATTGGTTATACAATATCTGCGGCAGTAATTACTTTGGGAACAGGCAAAGCGCTGCTTTTTACGCTAACAGCAATGTTATTAAACAACATAATCCTATTACCATCTATTTTTTTAGGTGCAACAAGTGGAATAAATTTATATCATTCTATTTTAAAAGATAGAGGAAAAGAAAATATAAAATTAGAAATAATTAGACATACAATAATGTCAATTATTATAGTGGCTATAACCTTACTAGCATCAATAGTTGAGACATATGTTAGTAGTAATTTGTTAATAAGTATATCAAAATATTTATAAAAAAGCCTTTACTTTTTCAAGATATTTTGATATAACATAATAAGTTTAAGTAAAAAGTTTTCATATACATGAAAATTAAATATATTAATATAAAATAAAAAGAATAGGGGAGCAGAAATGGATAAACAGATTAAACTTTTTTTAGAATTCTTACAAAATGATAAAAAATTGTCAGAAAATACTCTTCAATCATATAGAAGAGACATAATGCAATTTAGAGATTACATAAATGAAAATGATATTAATTATGCAAAAGCTAAAGAAGATGATATCAAAGATTATTTAAGAGAATTACAAAAAGAGGGTAAGAAAACTTCAACTGCTTCAAGGAGTTTAGCTTCAATAAGGTCTTTTTACCAATTTTTGTTGAGAAATAAAAAAGCTAAAGCAGACCCAACAGTATCAATTCAATCTCCAAAAATTGAAAAAAGAATACCAAGTGTACTTACATCAGAAGAGGTAGAATTATTACTAGATCAGCCAAAAGATGTTGACTTAAAGGGCACTAGGGATAAAGCTATGTTAGAGTTTGCATATGCAACGGGAATGAAAGTTACAGAAATAATTGATTTAGATATAGATGATATAAATTTTAATGAAGATACTGTGGCTTGCTCAAATGGAAAGAAAACAAGAACTATACCACTAGGTACACTTGCTGAAAAAGCATTAAAAGAATATGTAGATAAAGCAAGGCCAATACTTATAAAAGATGAAAGCAATAAAGCCTTATTTGTTAATGTTAATGGTTCAAGATTAACAAGACAAGGATTTTGGAAGATAGTTAAATATTATAAAGAACAAGCACATATTGAAAAGGATATAACACCTCATATTTTAAGACATTCATTTGCAACACATTTATTACAAAATGGAGCAGATTTAAAATCTATCCAGGCTATGCTTGGACATTCTGATATTTCATCAACACAAGTATATGCACAATTTCAGGACCCAGGAATAAAAACAGTGTATACTAAAGCCCATCCAAGAGCGTAGTATAATTATAAAATTTAAAATGCCATTATCTAGAATAAAATACAAATCTAGGTAATAGCATTTTTCTTTTATTTACTCTTGACATATTCACATAATAATAATAAAATAATAAAGGAAGAATATATTTATAGATTATATATATTTGAACATTGAAAACTAAATAGAAAGAGGTGTATAATATGCAAATTGCAATTTATATCACTATTTTTCTAGTCTCAGCGATAATATTTACATTAGTAGGATATATGGCAAGAAAAAAGATAGCAGAGTCAAAAATTCAAAGTGCAGAATATGAAGCAAATAGAATTTTGGAAAATGCAAAAAAAGAAGCAGAAAATGCGAGAAAAGAAGAAATTGTTAAGGCAAAAGAGCAAATAATTAACAGTAGAAACGAACTCGAAGAAGAGATTAGGGAAAGAAGAAGTGATATCCAGTTACAAGAAAAAAGACTAGTTCAAAAGGAAGAAAATTTAGAAAAGAAAATTTATTCTGCTGAACAAAGACAAAAACAATTGGACAAACGTGAAAGTGAAATTGAAGAAGAAAAAAATGCAGTACAGAAACTTAAAGATTCAGAATTAGATGAATTAGAAAGAATTGCAAGATTATCAATTGATGAGGCTAAAACACAATTATTAGCACAGGTTGATGATAAATTAATTTCAGAAAAAGTAGAAAGAATTAAAGCTATGGAAGATGAAATTAAAGAAAAGTCAGAGAATACAGCTAAAAATGTAATAACTTATGCAATTCAAAAATGTGCAGCAGACCATACTTCAGAATCAACTGTATCAATAGTTGCTCTTCCAAATGATGATATGAAAGGAAGGATTATTGGTAGAGAAGGAAGAAATATTAAAGCTCTAGAAACTCTTACAGGAGTAGATTTTATAATCGACGATACTCCAGAAGCAGTAGTAATATCAGGGTTTGATCCATTAAGAAGAGAAGTAGCAAGAATTGCACTCGAAAAATTAATTGATGATGGAAGAATTCATCCAGCAAAAATAGAAGAGATGGTTGAAAAGGCAAAAGAAGAAGTAGCTAAAACTATAAAAGAAGAAGGAGAAAGAGCAGTCATGGAAACAGGAGTCTTAAATCTTCATCCAGATATAATTAAACTCCTTGGAAAATTAAAATATAGGACAAGCTATGGGCAAAATGTATTGAACCATTCAATAGAAGTTTCAAATTTAGCCAGAATTATGGCAGATGAATTAGGTTTAGATACTAAACTTGCAAGAAGAGCAGGATTACTACATGATATTGGAAAAGCATTAGACCATGATATGGAAGGTACTCATGTTGAAATTGGAGTAGAAGTTCTAAAGAAATATAAAGAAGATTTTAGAATTATAAATGCAGTAGAAGCACATCATGGAGATGTAGAGCCTCAAACACCAGAAGCCTACTTAGTACAAGCAGCTGATGCAATTTCAGCATCAAGGCCAGGTGCAAGAAGAGAAACTTTAGATGCATATATTAAAAGATTAGAACAATTAGAATCAATCGCAGATTCTTTTGATGGAGTTGACAAATCATATGCAATTCAAGCAGGTAGAGAAGTTAGAATAATAGTAAAACCTGAAAAAATTTCAGATGACGAAATGACAATTATGGCTAGAAAAATTGCAGAAAGAGTGGAAAATGAAATGGAATATCCAGGTCAAATAAAAATAAACATGATTAGAGAGAGACGCGTCGTAGATTTTGCAAAATAAAGCCTAAATACTAAGAAAGTACCAAATTAAGTTTTTAATTTAATATTGGTACTTTTTTTGTATAAAAAAATAGCTTTTAAATGTAAGAAATTTAATTATTTTTTGATTAGATTTAACTTAACTTTTTTATAAATTTATGATACAATAAAGCAAAAGAAATTATACAAGGAGGAAATAATTTTGAAAATTTTAGCCATAGGCGATTTAGTTGGAGAAAATGGAGTTGAAAAGCTAAAAAAGAATTTAAATAATTTGCAAGAAGCAGAGAGTATAGATTTTACAATTGTTAATGCTGAAAATGCAGCAGGAGGAATGGGTTTAACTACAAAAATTTTTAATGAATTAAAAAAGTTAGATATAGATGTCTTTACAATGGGAAATCATACTTGGGGTAAAAAAGACATTTTTTCATTTATAAATGACCCAAGACTTATAAGACCAGCAAACTACTCAAAAGGAGTTCCTGGGAGAGGATATACTATAATTGAAAAAGATAACAAAAAAGTAGCTGTAATAAATTTAATAGGAAGAACTGATATAGGAGTTCTTTCAGAAAACCCATTTACATGTATTGATAATATACTTTCTAAAGTTGATGCTAAAATAAAAATACTTGACTTTCATGCAGAAGCAACTGCAGAGAAAATTGCAATGGGATATTATGTAGACGGTAGGATGTCAGCAATGTTTGGAACACATACTCATGTGCAAACAGCAGATGAAAAAATCTTAACAAATGGAACAGGATATATTACAGATGTTGGAATGACAGGTCCTTCTAATGCTGTTATAGGAATGGATAAAGAAGTGGCATTAAAAAGATTTGTCACATCACTACCAGAAAGATATAAGTTAGCAGAAGGTGAGTGTATGTTAAATGGAATTATTTTCGATATTGATGAAGAAAGTGGAAAAACAAAGAGATTGTATAGAATAAACATATAAGTGGAATAATATGTCAAAAAAAGTCGACAAAAAATAGAATTATTTACCAAAAACTACTAGACAAATTCCTTAATTTGGTATATAAATATATATGTAATTACAAAACAAACAAAAATTAAATTAAGGGAGGAAAAAATGGAAGTTTTAAAAATTTCATCAAAATCAAATCCAAATTCAGTAGCAGGAGCTATTGCAGGAATGGTAAAAGAAACAAGAAAGGCAGAAATGCAAGCAATTGGAGCAGGAGCATTAAATCAAGCAGTTAAGGCAGTAGCAATAGCTAGAGGTTTTGTAGCACCAACAGGAGTAGACTTAGTTTGCATACCAGCATTTGCAGAAGTTGAGGTTGAAGGAGAAGATAGAACAGGAATTAGATTGATAATAGAGTCAAGATAGACTATTAATTATATAAAATGAGGGGGGCATGGGATAATATATATTTCATGCCATTTTTTTATTTAATAGGAAACACTATGAAACTTTTTAGTTTTGCAAGCTCAAAGTAAAAATAAAATTTTATTTTCAAAAGAAAAATCAAGTTTTCCTATTAAATAAAATCATTGCACACAATTTTACATTTGTAAAATTGGCACCCGAACAAAGACGCGGGTGATATAAATTTAAAATAATAAAAAAATTAAAAAAAGCCCGCTTTTGTTCTTAATATCCCTTGAAAAAAACAGAAATTTAATATATTATAAGTATACAAAAATAAGTGAGGAACAAATAAATGAAAAGCAATAACATATTTAAATATATTTTTATAGTTTTTGTAATTGGTTTAATCATCGGAACTGTTTTTATATTATATAAACAAAAAAAAGTAAGTGAAGAACAGGAAGAAGAAACAAATTCTGTCCAAGAAACCTCAGCAAAAGTTTTGGACAATCTTACAATTGGAATGTGTGCATATGACACAATGAACCCATTACTTACGAATAATAAAGAAGTTATAAATCTTAGTAAGATAATATTTGAACCGCTAATAAATCTTACACCAGATTATAGAACAGAATTATGTTTAGCAAAATCCGTAACAAAAAAATCAGATACTAACTATGAAATAAAAATAGATACTAATATAAAATGGCAAGATGGAAGTAATTTAATTGCAAGAGATGTTGAATTTACAATAAATAAGCTAAAGGAAAGAAACAGTGTATATTCTGCAAATGTAGTACAAATTTCAAATGTAGATATTCCAGATGCAGAAACTATAAATATAACATTAAAAGAGCCAGTGGCAAATTTTGAATACAATTTAACATTTCCAATAATCTCTAGTGTATATTATGCAAATGAAAATTTTGAAACTACTAATAAAATTCCAATTGGAACAGGAATGTATAAAATAGCAAGCATAGATGAAAATACAATTTTGCTCACTAGAAATGATAAATGGAGAAACATAAAAGAAAAAACACCAAAAGCCAAATCGATTACTATAAAAAAGTATGCAACAATGGGAGAAGTTTATAATAGTTTTAAACTAGGAAATGTAGATATAGTAAATACATCAAAAGAAAACTATACAGAATATGTAGGGACTATGGGATATAATAAAAAAGAATTCAAAGGAAGAAATTATGACTTTTTAAGCCTTAATTGTGAAGATATAATACTTAAAGATAAAGCAGTAAGACAGGCTATAAATTATGGAATAGATAGAAATGAACTTGTGAGCTCAGTACTTTCAAATAATTACTATGTAGCAACTTCCCCATTAGATTATGGAAGTTATTTATATTCATCAGAAGGAGAACTTTTATTTGACCAAGCAAAAGCAAAGAAGGTTTTAGAAGAAGGTGGATGGATATATAAAAATAACAAATGGCAGAAAAGCATAGATGGATATGTAAGAAGACTTACACTTTCTTTAGCTGTTAATAAAGATAATGATGTAAGAAAAAATGTAGCACAAAATATAAAGAAACAACTTGGAGAGATAGGAATTGTTGTAAACATATATGAAATAGATGATAACAAATATCAACAATACTTGAATGAGAGAAATTATCAAATGATATTAACAGGAATAACAAATTCAATGAATCCAGACTTAAAATATTTTTATGGTGATATGAATATAGCAAATTATAATAATCAAGAAGTAAAAAACAAAATAAAATCATTGGATACATATAAAGATGCACAAAAACAAGCAAATGATGACGCAGTATATGTTGGCTTATATAGAAGCAGAAATATTTTATTATTAAATGCAAATATAGGTGGAAATTTTACGCCGAATAATTATAATGTATATTGCAATTTTTATGAATGGTTCAAACAAGAATAAATAAAACCAAAAAAATGTTTGCAAAAGGTATTGACAAATTAAAAAAATAATATATAATAAGTTGCAGACAAACAAATGTTTAATTGTAGGAGGAAATTATGAACACAGAAAAAGCAAATTTAGAAAAACAAAAAGCACTAGAAGTAGCATTAGGACAAATTGAAAAGCAGTTTGGAAAAGGCTCTGTAATGAAATTAGGAGATTATAAAGCAATGAATGTTGAAGCAATTCCAACAGGTGCTTTAGGATTAGATATTGCTCTTGGAATTGGAGGAATTCCAAAAGGTAGAATAATAGAAGTTTATGGCCCTGAGTCATCTGGAAAAACTACATTAACACTTCATATGATAGCAGAAGCTCAAAAATTAGGAGGAGAAGCAGCCTTTATAGATGCAGAGCATGCTTTAGATCCAGTTTATGCTAAACATTTAGGCGTAGATATAGATAATCTAATAGTATCACAGCCAGACACGGGAGAACAAGCATTAGAAATAGCAGAAGCATTAGTAAGAAGTGGAGCAATTGATATAATTGTTGTAGACTCTGTTGCAGCACTAGTTCCAAAAGCAGAAATAGATGGAGATATGGGAGATACTCATGTTGCATTGCAGGCTAGACTTATGTCACAAGCTTTAAGAAAATTAGCAGGTGTAATAAATAAATCAAATAGCACAATAATATTTATTAACCAATTAAGAGAAAAAGTAGGAGTTATGTTTGGAAATCCTGAAACAACAACAGGTGGTAGAGCCTTGAAATTCTACGCTTCAGTTAGAATGGATATAAGAAAGGTTGAAAATATTAAACAAGACGGAGAAGTTGTTGGTAATAGAGTAAAAGTAAAAATTGTTAAAAATAAAGTTGCTCCACCATTTAGAGAAGCAGAGTTTGACATTGTATATGGTAAAGGAATCTCTAAAACAGGAAACTTACTAGATATAGGAATCAACTTAGGAATAATAGAAAAGAGTGGTTCATGGTTTGGATATAATGGAACTAGAATTGGACAAGGTAGAGAAAATGCAAAAAAATATTTAGAAGATAATCCAGAAATTATGAAAGAAGTAGAAGAAAAGGTTCGTAAGAATTTTGACAAAGCATTTGAAAAGAGTTTAGGAGAAGAGGAAGTTGATCCAGAACAAGATAAGGAACCAACTGATAGTGAATTTAGCGAAGAGGAATAGTAATTAGAAAAAATATGTATAGTATAGAAGAATTTGATGAAGCCAAAACAAAAGTATTAAAATATATTTTATATAAAAAGAGAACAGAATATGAAATAAAAACAAAATTTTCAAGAACTATTAGTGAAGAACTTCTTATAGATGTAATAGAAGAACTTAAAGAAATCGGATATATAAATGATTTAGAATATATAAAAAGAGCAGTAAACGAATTTAAAATATTGAATAATCTATCTATAAAGGAAGTCAAATATAAACTTATGTCAAAGGGAATTAGAACGAATTTGATTGAAGATTATATTTCAGACAATTATGAAGAGATGATAGAATATGAAATAAAATCTGCTCAAAATATTGCAAATAAAAAGCACTTTGAGGATGAAAATGAGAAAAAAGCATATTTATATAAGAAAGGGTATTCAGAAGACAGTATTTCAAATATATACTAGTTAAAGTTACAAGAGGGGAATAAAAAATGCAAAATTTATTAACATTAGAAACTAAGCAATACAAAATTAAAATAGATAATTTTGAAGGTCCGTTAGATTTATTATGCCATTTAATAGACTCAAATAAAATGGATATTTATGAAATTAATATAAGTGATATAACAGACCAATATATAGAATACATAAATGCAATGGAAAAAATGAACTTAGAAGTAACTAGTGAATTTTTAATAATGGCTTCAAATTTACTGTACATTAAGTCTAAAAAGCTTCTACCTAGACAAGAAGAAGCAGAAGAGATGTTATCAGAAGAAGAACTAATTGATAGAATAATAGAATATAAACAATATAAAGAAATAACTAATAAATTTAGAGATATGTATCAAGAAAATAATAAAATAGTTTTTAGAAAACCAGAGCAAATTAAAATTCCTAAAAATACAGATGTAGAAATAAAATATACAGCTAATGATATTGTAGAAACATATAAAAAAATCTTAGAAAAAAATGCAAGTAAGATTAATAAAAATGCTAAAAATATAGAAAAAATAGCAATAAGAGAACATTATTCAGTAACTGAAGCAGTGAAAAATATGTTTAGGGAATTGATTAGGAATAAAAGTTTTATCTTTAGTAACTTATATTCAGTAGATAGTTGCAAACCACAAGAAGTTATTACAGCCTTTTCAGGTCTTTTAGAGATGTCAAGAAAGAGCAAGGTAGAAACAGACCAACAAAGCTTGTTTGGAGAAATAAAAGTAAACAAAAAAATAAAAAATATGGATAAATAGTAAATTAATGGAAAAACTATTACAAAGGAGGATTACTTGTGATAGTTTTTCTTTATTTAGTTATAATAATAGTAATTTTAACCATAGTTTCTATACTATCATCAATTGAGATAGAAATTAAGGACTTTACAATCGAGAGTATTGAAAAAGT
>OLWB01001764.1_pt1 | contig 19167 bp, 17 predicted proteins | sample 1673331 | NCBI WGS metagenome assembly OLWB01 (sample SAMEA3178943, study PRJEB25190) | human gut metagenome | biome: human gut; feature: human-associated habitat; material: faeces | place: Austria | collected 2013
CTGTGATTGCTGACCTGTTCCACCGCATGAAGTACATGGAACGCCGTGGAAGTGGTCTGCGCAAAATCGTCAGTGAAACTGAAAAGCTGCCTGGATACACAGCGGCATATAAGCCTGAATTTTCCTCAACAGCAACAGATTTCAGGGTCATCTTGAAAAATGTAAACTACATCATGTGCGGTGCTTCCGTACATGATGCCGCACATGATACATCTGTGATCAGCAAGCAAAACTTGCTATTGCTCTGGTGGTTGAACACATTGAGGGAGCCAGTTACATAGATTTCAAGAGCCGTAGCGATATACTGGGCTTCCTTTTCCTCCTGTTCCCGAAGCAGGCTATACAGATCCTCCAGTATGGGCATATTCTCCGGGCGCGGGTCATTGAGGTAAGTCTGATAGACCAGACGCACACAGCGGTCGATGATGGTTTTCTGCACCGGCTGCAAGCCCTCCTTACCGCCCACAATCAGCTCACATAAGCTGAGGATAAAATCAGACTTGAGGGACAGCGGGCTTTCATCATCCGAGTAGTCCAGGTTCAGGTCCATCGGATTGATGTAGTTGGCAGAGGTAGGCGAGATCTTGATGACCTGCCCATGCAGACGCTCAACAAGAGGTGCGTACTCCGCTTCCGGGTCACAGATGATAACATCATCACTGGTAAGCAAAAAGCAGTTGGCGATTTCTCGTTTTGCGCTGAAGGGCCTACCGGAACCCGGCGTACCCAAAATCAAGCCGTTGGGGTTTTTCAGCAGCTTTCGATCCACCATGATGAGGTTGTTGGATAGAGCATAGTCTCACGGCTAATAGCATTTACCAGGGATACTTCCATACCGGATAACTGGATGTCCGCAGGCATCAGGTCAACGCCTTCCGCATGATGTAGAATACCTTCTCCAGGGCGTATAGGCTGATCCATCAGAATTTTGCCCATTGCATCGGACAATGTAAATGGCAACTTGTCCGGTTGCGGATTTCCCAGGCTGATTGTCAGGCTCCCTTGCGGGTCCCCGTCGATCAGCAGGACTTTCTTTCCGGCCTGCGCCAGCCCGATTCCCAAGTTGGCACAGGTCGTTGTCTTGCCAACGCCGCCTTTCTGGTTGGCAATGGCAATGATTTGCGTGTTCATTGACTTCACCTCATTTCTAATTATTGCTGTTGCTTCTGGAAATAGAAAAAGCCGCCACTTCAAATCATAAAGTGACGGCCCTTTCTAATGCCGGAATCTTTTTCCCTGAAATGAAAAAAGCACCCAGTTATTTGTCACTGAGTGCCTGCATTAGAATCGTATTTAATTGTTCAGATTTGGTCAGATTATGCCAAACCCTCCAGCGAAAAATCCGGTGTCTGAGAGTGCCAAATCACCCTCAAAAATACCCCCGAAATTGCTCTCCGGTTGTCCTATTTTTTAACCACTAAGGCCGTTTTTTGACCCCTTTTTTGCCGGTTGTCCTATATTTAACCACTAAAAAATGGGTGAAAACGGCTCTCGTTTTGCCAAATTTGGTCAAACTATATCAGCCCATTTAGGTATAAGAAAACCCCGGAAAACCTTGATTTTCCGGGGTTTTTGAACCATTTTGATATAGTCTGAGCAGTCGATCAGCGCTTGCTGAACTGCGGAGCGCGACGGGCTGCTTTGAGACCGTATTGGGCTGAAAAAAACCCAATTTTCATTGATATTCCTACATTTTTGAGGATGTCGCAACTGGACTTAGCCCGTGCATTAACAGAAAACATCGTTAAAAACGGGTATTTTCAAGACATTGCGACAGGCCGTAATGCTGCGTTTATGACAGGGAGAAGTTCCTGAGGTTTATTATACTTGATTTTTGCATAAATGTCCATAGTTGTTTTGCTATTTTTATGCCCGGCGAGATATTGAACGGTTTTGGGGTCTACGCCCATATACAAAAGGTTTGTAATGTAGGTGTGCCGGAGCTGGTGCGGGGTTACATGGAAGTCCAGACTATACACATGGTTTGGGAAGCCTTTCCGATGGCTTCCGAGAATGGGGTAGGTCATATAACGGATGTGTTCTCCGTTCACATACTTGTAGCTGATTTTCTCTCCTGCGGTGTGACTTTTGACATGGTACCAAACACCCACAAATTCCCCCTCAGAAAGGGGGCCACCCTTACGATTTGAAATCACAAAGGCAGAATGGGAAGATTGCTTTGCCTCTCGCAGGCACTCCACCAAACACTTTGGAATGGGAATATCCCTTCTGGATGCCGGAGTTTTCAATACAGTAGAAATCTCCGGCTCTGTCCGGCGGCTGCCTCGCCATGCACGCCGGACAGAAATGTATGGGGTCGGCACATCCAGAAACACACAGTCCCATTGCAAAGCAAGACTTTCCTCACGCCGCAGGCCAGCATACAGGCCGAGCATGACAAACACATACGGAGGCAGTGCCTTGACTGTATCTACCAGAGTCTTTGTCTGCTCATCCGTTAGGGCATCCATCGATTTACTTGGTACACCGCCCTTGGCACTGATTTTAGCGGCAGGATTGTAGTCGATGACCTCACTGCGCTCCGCCGAGTAAAACACGCTTTTGATGAGCATATTGACGGTATCAAAAGTGTGCTTTGCTCTTTTGGACACAGGAACAAGTGCCAGCTTGATGTCATCGGCCGTCACATCGGAAAGATACATATCCCCAAGAGGATCGATGATGTACTTATACATCTGCGCTCTATAATTTCGCAAAGTATCCTGCGTTACAGTTGCCGAGCGCATCAGCAGCCACTTTTCACAGTAATCTTCTACGGTTGGGTTTTGCCTCCGAAAAAGGATGTCCTGTACCTGCTGCCGTGCGTCCTGTTCCTTCTTGTATAGCTCCTCACAGGAGGAAGCATAAAGGGGAACCCGTTTGCCGTCGGCGTCAGTGATCCTGGTACGGAAATAGGTGACACCGTTGATCTCGATTGTGCCGTATGACGGTATGTTTTGCTTTTTCTTTGCCATATTGCTCTTCCTTTCTTGGCGTTATGTATTTGCGGGGACATATCCGTTTTACCAGAAATCAGTGTTGGCCGCAAAGGTACAAACCGGCATGAAAACAGGGCGAGGAATTTCTTCCCCGCCCTTAGCGTGTATAGCTTAATTTATGAAGCGTCCCATTCAGCGAAAGCACCACTCGTGTATTTTTCGTCAGACCGTACAAACAGTAAAATCAAAAAGTTTTGGGAAACCGGTTGATTTTTTCGAGAAATCAGGCTACAATAATATCGGATATTAAATCAGCCGAAAGGAGAGGCTTTATGGAATATATTAAACGACATGCAGAAGCAACGGTGAATACGCTTTCCAAAATGTTTGGCGCGATCCTTGTCGCCGGCCCGCGGCAGGTCGGTAAAACCACCATGCTTCAGCGCATTACAGAAGGGATGAACTATGCAACCCTCGACGATCTGATCGTCCGTGCGGCTGCACAGGAGCAAAGCGGCACCTTTTTCAAAGACAATCCGCCTCCGGTATTTGTTGATGAAATCCAGAAGGCACCGGAATTGTTTTCTCAGATCAAGATGCTTATAGACCGGGAGCATAAAAAAGGGCAGTTTTTCATGTGTGGCTCTCAGCAGTTTCAAATGATGAAGGGCGTCAGCGAATCGCTGTCTGGCAGAATCGGGCTGGTAACTCTGCTTGGTTTTTCCTTGCGTGAGCGGTACGGCGTTTCCAACGACACACCGTTTCTGCCGACGGATGAGTATTTTGATGAGCGCAAAAAGCAGCTTGCCAACATTCCATACGAGGATGTATGGAAGATGATCCACCGCGGCTCTATGCCGGAGCTTTGTGAGAATCCGGATTTTGATTGGCAGATGTTTTATGGCGCCTATGTGCGTACCTATATTGAACGGGATGTCCGTGACCTGTCCGAGATCGGGGACACCGTGAAATTCACTCGCTTTATGACGGCTGCCGCAGCGTCCACCGGGCAGCTCGTCAACCTTGCCTCTATGGCACGGGATGTCGGGATCAGTCAGCCGACGGCGGAACGATGGCTTTCGATTCTCGTAGCCTCCAACATCGTTTATCTGTTGAAGCCATACTCAAACAACATTACCAAGCGTGCAGTAAAGACTCCAAAGCTGTATTTCTTAGATACCGGGCTGGCCGCCTACCTTACGCGGTGGAATACGCCGGATGTTCTGAAAAACGGCGCTATGGCCGGTGCTTTCTTTGAGAGCTTCGTGATCGCCGAAGTCATTAAGAGTTATTATAACAAGGGAATCGTTGAACCGCCGCTGTATTTCTACCGCGACAAAGATATGAACGAGATCGATCTGGTGATTGAAGAAAACGGAACCCTGTATCCTCTCGAAATGAAAAAGCATGCGGATCCACAGAAGAAGGATATGGATGCATTCGATTTGCTCGACAAGATTCCCGGCACAAAGCGTGGCCCGGGCGGAGTGATTTGCCTTTATGACAGGCTTATCACACTGAAGGGCAATGACCGTGTTATTCCCATCAACTATCTATAATGAATCTATGTGAAATCAAGGCAACCGGGCTGTCCTAAGTGACTGCCCGGTTGCCTTTACATTTAACATTCTTTTTAGTTTAATGCTGTGTGGCCGCCTCGATTTATGAAGCGTCCCATTCAGCGAAGGCGCTGGTCATAGCCTTTACCACATCGTCAGGTCGATTGTATTTCACCTTGGCGTAGATGTCCATGGTGATCCTGCTGTTTTCATGACCTGCCAAATACTGTACCGTCTTGGGATCGACGGAGGCATGGATCAGGTTGGTGATATAGGTATGCCGCAGCAAATGCGGCGTCACCTCAAAGTCCAGACTATACACCACATGGCCGTTATTCCGTGCCTTTTCTCCCAGCTCCGGGTAAAGCATATACTTCACATATTTCCCGTCCACTTGCTTGCGGGCGATCCTCGGCTTTGCCGTCCGGGTCACAACATATTGCCAGAGCCGCCTAAACTGCGTATAGCTGAGCGGTCCGCCGTCCCGATTCGCCACAACATAATCCGAGGTCGAATTTCTTTTTGCTTCTCTCAGACAAGCCGCCAGATGATCCGGCAGGGGGATATTTCTCTTTGCGGCAGCGGTTTTCAGCTCGGTTGAAATAACAGGCCGGTTGTGCTCCGTGTGCCACGCTCTGCGTACAGCCAAATACGGCGCTTCACTGTCCAAGTAGACCGAATCCCATTGCAGTCCGAGAATTTCTTCCCGCCGCAAACCGGCGTATAGCCCCAGCATGATAAATATATAGGGTGGCAATCCACGGACCGCATCCAACAGCCGCTGTACTTGCTTGTCTGTCAAAGGCTGTTTTTCCGCCTGTGGTACGCCGCCTCCCTTTGGGGACAGGTACACCGTGGGATTCTTTTTGATGATCCGGCTTTCCTCTGCTGCCCGGAAAATGCACTTATAGATCACGATGACCGACTTATATACCGAAGCGGATTTTTTGGAAACCGGCACAAGGGCAAGCTGAATATCATCCAGAGTCACTTCTGCGATCTTCTTATCTCCAAGGTACGGGATGATGTTTCGACGTACCTTAGACTTATAATCTGTCAGCGTCGTTGTGCGTACATGGGCGGACTGCATCACCAGCCACTTTTCGCAGTAGTCCGCCACCGTAGGTGATTTTCTCCGCTGCCGGTCATCATCCACCTGTGACAGTGTGTCCAGTTCCTTGTCATAAAGCTCCTCCCGTGTTTTGGCATAGAGGGTGCACTGTTTTCCCTCACTATCCGTTATGGTCGTCCGATAGTAGGTGTGTCCATTGATCTCGACCGTGCCGTACTTCGGAATCCTGCTTCGTTTTCCTGCCATTATCTCACCTCCAAGTATTACGCATTGCTGCGTTGCTTTTGTTTTATCAGATGGGCGGCAATTCTTCAAATGTGCGAATTATCCTTTCGCACATTGCGGTAGGTCGTTTTCTTCTCCATAGGCTTTGCTCTGTGCGTACATTTGGCAACATATTCCTGGAGACTGGCGCTGGTAAAGAAAACGCAGCCATTGGAAACATACTGCACATAGGCGATGAGACCGTTGTTCCTTGCCGCATCCAGAGTTGTGATGCTGATTCCCAGCAGTTCGGCGGCTTCCTTCCGGGTAAACAATTTTTCCATTGCGGTTCACATTCCTTTCGCTGTATTCTGGCGGATGGCAAGGCTGACGCACAGCGCTCTGGTCACATCCTGCATTTTTTCTTCGGGAAGTTTTCCGATATAGTATCCGATGCGGCGCTTATCCAGGGTGCGCAGCTGCTCCAGCATGACCACCGAGGGATATTTCATTCTGCCGATCATGCCGATGTAGCTGTGTGTGGGTATCTTTGATTTTGTATGGATGCGGCTGGTGATCGGTGCAACGATGACCGTCCTCGCAAAATGGTTTCCAACATTGTTTTGAAGGATAAGCACGGGACGTGTCCCCATTTGTTCTGATCCGACAACGGGGTCGAGGTCGGCGTAGTAGATCTCGCCCCGTAAATATTTGCGGCTCATGTAAAACCTCCTTCATTGCCGTTTGCTGCGGCTATGTAAAGAGACCGCTTGGCTTTCCCAACCGGTCTTTACTGTTATCGCTCTTTTTGTGCGTTCCGGAACTTCTGTGTCTCCTCTTTGGCTCGGCCTGTGACAGTCTGCCAGATTTCCTCCATATAGCTTGTCTCCCGGTCCTCCCATGCTGCAAACACATCTGCAAGGGGACTGGGGGATTTCAGCAACGCCTGCACCTGTGTGTTCGGCAGGCTGTTGTATTCCAGAGACATCAGAATATCTTCCCGCACGGTATATTCATAGGTGTGATTCAGAATTTCTTCCGGTGGTTGGGCAAGCAGCTACGCCCGGTAAGTCTCCTGTTCGGAAAACATCTTTTCATATAAGGCCGTGTTCAGTTCTTCGTTGGTCAAGCTGGTTCACCTCCGCTTTCACAAATGGTGCCGTATTCGATTCGGCTAAGTAAAGGCCGGGAGAAAGTAGCATTTCTCCCAGCCGGTTATACATCATTGCTGCAGGTCATTTGTCCTCGACGCCCCACCTGCACAGGAAATCATCAAGCGGCCGATGGCTGTCGGCTCCACGGGAATTGCACCCCTCCGAGGATCTCTCCGAGCTGCCCCCACTTGTTACGACGGACTACGGCAGAAACCGCTTCAACGCTCGACTTTATGGCCGGACAGGAGTATCGCCCCCACAGGCGGTCATGGCCACACACGGAGCCGCCGTGTGCTGATAGCCGCTTTTCTCGCTCGCTACCGGAAGAAGCAAAACACAGACAGAAAATTAATAAGAGGTGCGGTCTGGTTATTTCATCCGGCAGGTCGTGGCGCAGCTGCTAAGGTAGCTTTTGCTCATCGCATCGCCTATGGGAATGTACTTGATGAATGGGTATGGGGTTGTCAAGGTACACTTGACCACTCGCCGCACAAGCGGAGAGAAGGTAGAGAGTTTCTGTCTCTCTACCTTCTTCCTCACTCAAAGCCCATTTTACAAGGCACGATTTGAAAAATTTTTATCTGCCATGGGATACAGGCAGGAATTCTGTGCAAACCGCAGCGTTCATATTGATTTTATTATTAGAATATGTATAATAGTAGTTGATTATTATACCTAACTGCTGTCCAATCTAAAAAGTGTCTGTGCAGCAGAAAATCTACCTGCAGAAGGGAGACACAGTATGAGCTTGTTTGAAGAACCGCATCTGGAACCGCAGCCGGAACCGGAAAAGCCAAAGAAGAAAAAACTGCTGTCCATTGGAATCGGTGCTGCACTGATCGTTGCGGTGCTGGTCACGTCTGTGGTGGCCTTTTCGTTTGGTCAGAGCGGTAAGCCTGCTGATAATGTCACTGAACCTCCGCAGCAGGAGGAAATTCAGACACCTTCTGATACGGATACTCCATCAGATGAATCCACGGATACGGAGAAACCGGAGGATACGACGCCGTCTGACAGTGCGCAGGAAACGCCTTCTACAAGCGGAAAGCAGGAGATTGACCCCTCAACGGGGAAGGATAAATACCAAACCGACCCGGTACCGGATGGAAAGCCCGCACCTGCGGAGCCGGAAGATGCCGAAGTCGATACATCGACGAAATATACCTGCACGATCTCCATTACCTGCAAAACGATCCTTGACAACATGGACAAGGTGAAAGAATCCAAAAAGGAAATCGTTCCTTCCGATGGCATCATTCTTGACACGACCACGGTAACATTCTCCGAGGGCGAAAGCGTCTTCGACGTACTGCAGCGCACCTGCCGGGAGCGGGGCATACACATGGAATCAAGTTGGACGCCTATTTACAACAGTGCCTATGTCGAAGGAATTGCGAATCTGTATGAGTTCGATGTTGGCAGCCAGTCCGGCTGGATGTATAAGGTCAATGGCTGGTTCCCCAACTACGGCTGCTCCCGCTATGCGCTGCAGCAGGGGGATGAGATTTGCTGGATGTATACCTGTGTAGGTTTGGGCGAAGATATTGGCGGCGGTTATGCTGCCGGTGGCTAATTAGCAATCAAATTTAGGTGCACGAAAAGGGGCTGTCTCTAAGTGAGATAGCCCCTTGCTATAGTGTTTTCTACTGCAACTGGATTGAAGTGCAGTTGGAAAGAATAGAATTGTTTTAGCAGTGCAGTATAATATAGCTAATCTATCGGACGGCTGCATGAACACACAAGCAGTCCCAAGCACATAATCTGAGCTTGGGACTGCTAGATTTAACTTTAGTATTGTCCTAAGTTTTTTTGCGAAACTGAAAGGTATAACCAGTCCGTTTGTAAAAACGGAAAAATGTCAAGGCACAAAATGCGAGCGAAATTATGAAAAAGTTGGTGACCCATGCGTATATATGTCCGTCTTTTATGACTTGGAAATAAACCGAAGATGTAAAAAAGCAGGTAAGAAATAATGCACATAGGAAGAAAAACCAATATGCTGCAATGTAGTAGATTCGTTCTACTAAATCTTGCTTCAAACACACTGAAATATCAGGAAGTTGACCGTCAGCCAAGCTACTTTTTGCGATCCCGTTATAGTTAGAGACTAGTTTGGAATAATGCTCATTCATATGCATATGCATTTCAAGCGCCGCAAGATTTGTGCGTCCTCCAATGTATGCAAATACGGTGCATGCAGCCCAAGGAATGATATTAGGAATGCAAAGTAAGGCTTTGCAAGCATCGGTTATTTTAACTGCACGCCCAAGTTCAATTGCACAATTACTGTTAATAGTTTGGCCAATGTTTACAAGCAGAGCCAATAAAGCAGTGTTGAATGCCATAACAAAGCCTAGCGCAACCTGCATAGAGGTAAGTACTTGACTCGCTTGGTTAGATAATTCAGACAGTACCTCCACCGAAAAGTTATGCTTTTGAACCCGCTTTTTGTGATGAAAAGTCATACGATATTCCTCTCCTTTGTATAGAAAGTAGTCATGGTGTACTTTAACTTGGGATGGAACTGAGATTAACTTATTTCGATGGCCGATATATTCCCTCCTTTATATCTCCAACTTATTTTCGCCCCAATTATATCCAAGAAGGATCAATATATCAACTGTGAGAAAATCTGAAATCTATCCTGAATAATACAGATATGAGCATAATATTGATATAAAATTAAAAAGATTCTATATAATGCATTACTGAAAACGGATATTAAATTATATCTGGCGCAATTTTAGCGGTAATACACTCTGCATTAAGTGCTGTGCTATGTGTTTGTGAGGAAGAGGTAATACTTTGGCGAATTGTCTTATGACAGCAGATGTACACAAATTCAAGTTTCAAATTGATAATAAGAAGGGCGGCAGAAGATTTCTGCCGCCCCATAGACAGGTTACTCACTCATGAAGTATTTCAATTTCTGGATTGCGGATCGTACCGAATCCCGGACGGCCTGATACCGGCACCCTTCCGCTGCTGCGATCTGCTCATAGGTAAGCCCGTGGAAATAGTAGAGCGCCAATCTCCGCTGCTGCGTTTGTGTCAGTTGTGAGATTCCCTTATGTAATTCCTCGTAGAGGAGCACCCGGCCAATTTCTTCCTCCAGAGATTCTTTCGGGTAGGCCGCCCGATGCTCTATCTCGGCTTCGGTCAGGTCAATGTGCTCATAGTGCCGGTCTACCTCGTTCAGAAAGCGTTTATCCTCCAGTTCAAATTGGTCAAACAGTTCATAGAGCGCTTGCTCTATTTCAAGCCGCTGCGGCCGCTTCTGGCCGTCCGTAAACTCCAGAATGTACTTCGGATGGCCGTTATCGGAGCCGGTTGTGTAAATCGTGTAGGGGTTGTCTTTCGCCTTTGCACGGCGTGGATGCGTGCCTTTGTTTTTCGGATGGTTTCCATCCATCGTATTTTCCTCCGTTTCAATATGAATTTTGGGTTTCATATTGAGGGAGGAGGGCCACGGCACCTATTGGCCGCACATTTTCTGCTTGCTATGGGACGAAAGGCAGAAAAATCAGAAGATTTTCTGCCTTTGCCGCAGTCTGCATGGAGCGGCACAGGCGGAAGGATTCTCCTGCGCCGGAAGGTGTGAATGAGCACGCCTTTTCTAAACCGGTTGGGGAACCACCTCAGAGTTTCTTCCGCAAAAGCAAAAACCGGCTCTGCCATGCCAAAGGCATAGCAGAGCCGGTTCAAAGCGTAAGTGCAGAAACCACACCATTCGGGCAGTTTGCGCTACATTCCAATATGGATTTCTATGATGGGTCTTAGGGATAGTTCACGTTCTTCATTTGCATAGGCATTTCCTAAAATCCAGCACGTTGTTTGAAATTGCGCCGGGACGCATGAGTGCGCCCCGGCGCAAAGGTCCTAAATGGGATTACCGGACTTTCTTTTTCTTCTGAGCCAGCAGAAGGATCGCAGCGCCGGAAATCAGCACAGAACCAAACCACAGCATGACCGGCTGATTATCCCCGGTCGCAGGCGTCACGGGGGTCGTCGGGTCGGTGGGCTGGACAGGCTGGTCGGGCTGCTCGTTTGCCTTGATCGTCACATCGCTCATATCATAGAGCCGGGTCTGGCTGTTGATGAAGCGATAGTAGGCCGCCAAAGCGTAGTAGCCCTGCTCGGTGGCCATGCCGTCACGGTCGCCGCTGGCGATGTGGCGGAAGCCGCCGCCGTCCACATAGTAGCTGGCCAGCGCATCCAGAATCGTCAGGCCGTTCTTGATGAAGCGGCTGTCCTTGGCCGGGTCGATGCCCAGAGCGGTCAGCGCAACGATGACCTGAGCGCAGGACTCGCTGTTCTCGGTGCCCCAGCTGCCGAAGCCGCCGGTAGCCAGCTGCAGCTCGGACAGCACATCCAGCGCCTTGTCCACAGCGGCCTTCACGGCATCGTTCTCCTTGTAGTAGGGAGCCAGAGCCTGAATGGCCATTGCGGTCATGTCGGGATCTGCGTCATTGCCGCTGAGGTTCCAGCCGCCGCCCGGAAGCTGTGCGTCCAGAATCGCCTGAATCAGCTTCTCACGGGTCACATCGCCGGAGGTCGGATAGTTGTGGCTGTCCAGAGCGATGAGCGCCCAGATGGGGCCGTTGATGCCCTGCGTCTGGATGTAATCCATGCTGTCCAGACCCTTCAGGAGGTTGTGGCCGCCAACATTGGTCACATCCTTGCCGATAGCGGTCAGGGCCAGAATGATACGGGAGTTGTCCGTGGACTTCGCACGATGCAGCCGCTCATTCTCGTCGGCGTGCTTCTGCACATATTCCACGACCTTCTCGTAGTAGCCGTCGGGGACCGTGCGGCCGGAGCGGGCCAGATCAATGGCCATCCACTCGCCGCCGATGGAGCCCACATCCGGCGTACCAAGGCCGGAAATGTAGTCGCCGGTGGTGGTGTAGATGTTGTCGATCTTCTTGCCCTGCTCGGCGGCCAGACGGGCATATTCCGCCTCGGCTTCCACCAGAACATCATAGTTCGTGACCAGAGCCTTTTCGGCGTCGGTCAGCTTGTCATAGGCGGACCGGGCGGCGCTGATGGCACCGGCCTTGCTGAGGTCCACCGTGCCGATGGCGTCGATCATGGCGATGACCTCCTCGGCGGTCTTGGTGCGGTTCTGCTCGGCCTCGTATTCCTTCAGGTAATCATCCGTGTAGTGGAACACGATCACGTCGCCCTCGTTGAGGTACTGCTGTGCAACGCCCAGGTTGGGGTGTACGCCGTTGAGGGTGTACATCCAGCCGGAGAGATTGCCGTTGGTAAACTCAGCCAGTTCCGTGCCGTCCTTGGGGGTGATGGCCTGAATGTAGTTGCCGCTTTCGTTCTTGATGTCGAACTTATCGCCAACGACGGCCAGGATCACATCCAGCACGGTGGCGTTGTTGCTGACCGTGACCTTCGTGGTGTCGATCCAGGTTTCCAGGTTGTTGTCAGCCAGCGTGTGCTTGTCGCCGCTGTCGCCGTGGGCGGAGTCGCCCAGCAGAGCGAAGGACACGGTAATATCCTTGCCCGCAGGCAGCAGCACGGTGACGGTGATGGTCACCTTGGCAGCGCCGTAGGCCAGCGTCACGGTCTGCTCACCACGCTGGTTGGTGTCAAAGCCGGTGATCTCAATATCTTTGGTGTCCACAACCGTATCAGCCTTGTTCATCGTCCAATGCGCTGTGCAGACCATTCCACTGAGGTCAAGGGCTTCTCCAATCGTATACGTTGTCTTGTAATCACCGGAAATGTCCAGCTTATAGCAGATAGGCGTTGTTGCATCTTCAACTTCCATCGTCAAGTTGCTGGCATCTTTGCCCAAAGGATCATCTGTACGATTATGATTCTCTTTCGTCACGCCATAAATATCAGGGAGCGACTTCGATGTATCGAAGTATGTCGCACCGCTCGCTGTTTCGTGCGTTTCACAACTGGTATCTACATAATCAACAGCTCCGATTCCTTGTTCAGCCCCGCAGCCCTTCAGGTAAGCGTTTCCAGCAATGTTGTCAAACTTATTCAGGCTGCGATAGTATCCGATGATGCCCCCCACATTCTTTGCGCCGCTGACCTTGCCGGAAAATGTATTTCCGGTAATAGAGTAGCTATTCCACGCTTGATTGACCTTCATGTCGCCGCCGGTAATTCCGCCGACGTTCTCATTGCCATTGATAGAACCGGAAGCCACGCACGCCTCAATGGTTGTCTTAATGCCGTTCGGTGCTGCTGCACCGGTATACATTGTACCTGCAATACCACCGGCAAATTTGCCGCTGGCGATTACCGTGCCGTCAAAGCTGCATTTGCTGACTGTGCACTGTCCCATAGCATTGTCACGGGAACCAATGATGCCACCTACATAATCCACACCTTTGACAGTGGCATGGCTGACACAATTTTCGATGATGCCCTGGAATCGACCGGCAAATGCGCCAATCTCGCTTTGAGTGCCGTCATAACCGACAACGACATCTTTTTCAATGGTACAGTTACGGATGGTCGTAATAAAAGCGGCACTCGCCCCGGCAAAGCCGTTAACATCCATATCTACTTCTGCACCGATTAAGCCAGATTTCAGCGTCTTGGTGCCGGATTTAAGCGTCACATTTTCGATGATGATCGCAAAAGTGTCTTCACTTGTAAAGCCGACACCGTGAAGACCATCTACCAGACCGTAGCCGTTGATCTCTTCACCGTAGATGTTCAGATCCTTGACCGTGGCGTTCTTAACATAAGCCAGCAACGGTTTGCCACCTTTGGGGACAGTCAGGAGTTTGCCGTTGCCGAGGATCGTGCCGGAGAAAGCACGGAGGTTATCCTTCTCATCGGGATTCCGAGGATCAAATTTGTTAGTTCCATCTACCGTGCATCCGATGGGAGTCCAGCCGTTCGGCAATGTAATATCGGAAACAAATTTAAAAAATACTCCATCAAAGGAAAGACCGGAATTGACAGAATCCCGTATGTATTCAATATCCGAAACAGTAGCAATCTCATAGGGGCTGTCAGCCGACCCATCACCGTTCATATCGGTTTTCCAAGGATTAACTGTGACCTGCGCACACTCCGTTGTTGCGGTCGGGCTTGTTTTTCCATCAAAGACCTTATATACGACGCAATAATACCATGTCGTGCCGACTGTATTAGTAGGAACTATAAGACTGCTTTTTGTCTCTCCCTGAAGCAACTGCCCGTTACTATTGTCGTTGACCGTATTACTATACCACTGATAGTGGAACTGTACGCCTAAGGCGGCATCTTTCAGCTCTACTTTCAGAGGAGTTGCTTCTTTTCCAAAATCACAGGTAATAATTTTGGGGGCTATGCTAACTTTGGGCGCATCCAAAGCTTCTGCACTTATTTTGATATTGTATCTATAAGATGTCGAATAAGAGAAGCCGTCTACAATGTTGGTAACCTTGCAAGTATAAAAAACTGCTCCGGCCACAGCGTCGGTATTCACAAGGCAGGTTGCCTCGGTGCTTACTACAGCTTTTGTAGACAAAAGAGTCCATTCATATACAGTGTCCGCACTTATACTTTCAGCATCAATATACTCGCTTGAATCCAAATAAAAGTCTTTGGTTCCTTGCGCTACTGTAAGTTTGATACCGGCAGCCGAGGGCTTTGTTCCACCTACAAACGTGGGGAAATAATCCTTTTCTATACACTTTACGTTGAGAGTGTATTCTCTCGCTTCGACTCCCTCAACTTTGCTGCTGATACGAATATTGAGGGATTCATCACCACTGAATGTCTTGGTAACCGAAGAGCCTGCTCCATCTATGGCAGTTGTATCCACGTTTTGAATTCCACCGCCAGCCGTGATTTTCACGGAACTATTTGCCACAACAGTCGTGGTGTATGTCCCATCAGCCAGTAACTGCATAGGACGGGTGTTCTTTGCTCCTGCAGTTTCTGTAACAGATAGTTTAGTCACATCGCAAAAAGGAACTACAGTGTACTCAACCGATTCTCCATCGTAGGATAACTCGATAGTTTTTGTCCATTTGAGGTTATTAGCCGATATGTACCGGAAGAAACTATATTGTTCTCGGTAACTTCCATTGATGCTTACTGTTCCAGCATTGGATTCCTTTAGTGTAAGAGTTTCCTTTTCGTTTCCGTCTATATCAAACTCGCTATACGCAACAGAAAATTGTTCAGTACTATCTGATTTAATAGTGAAATCAAGAATAGCGGTCTTAGACATTAACGATACAGGAATATAGATCGTATTTTTACCATTGTCTTTAATGCTTGCTAATTTAACGCTTTGTGAACTGGTTGCAATATAGAATTCAAAGTTGCCTATGCTTTTGTTTTCTGAATCAGTTTCAGAATCATTTTGAACTGGATCTAAGCCGTTGTTTCCATCGGAAACTTCCTCTACGTTGTCAACGCTTTGCTCTGCTGTTTCGACGGAGGGTATCTCCTTGAGCTCAGAGTCCGTTGCGGCAAATGCCTGAGTGGGCAGCACACCTATCATTAGCACAAAAGCCAATGCGCAGGCAATAATCTTGCGCCCATTTCGTTTCTTCATTGGTACCTCCTACGCATTTAGACTTTCTCCTGTGTTCATGGAGATAATCTAATGACTTGTTGATAGAACTCTTTGACCAAACGCAAATAAATGCTATCCGCATGAGAAATTTTTAGGTCAATTCACATCGTACAGAGTATAAGCGCTGAAGTCAAATACAATTACCATTCCATCAGTCAGGGAATAGTTGGTGCCATACAGGCTGAGGGCCTGAATGCTGTCACCCTGAGTGCAGGCGATGTTCCAACCAAAGCCACGGTAAACATTGTAGGTAGTTCCGGCAATGGTCTCCTGCGTAGTCGGCTGATAGGTGGGCTGCACGGGTGCTACGGTATGGATATAGCCACCATTCGGAGTGTTAATGGTATCCCAGCCGCCAGCGATATCCGTATAGCCATTCAGCATGAGCGCAACAATAATTGCATCCAGTACATTGGGGTTCGGATTTTCTTCGGTGTAGGAATCAGGAGCGCTGTACAGGCTGCGATCCATGAGTGCAGCGATGGTGTCGCTGTCCAAAACCATAGGCGTGAATTCTTCGTCGAACGGCAGCTGAGTCATCCAGTCGGAAGCATCAGGCTCCCCGTCCTTGATGTACGCTTGCTGACGAGGGGCCCCATTGGCAAAGCCTCCTTCGTCAAACAAGCCCTCTGTGATGTACACGGTCACCGTGGCGGGCTCATTCGTGTCCGTGGTGGCAGCTGCGGCCGGGACGACCAGCACAACGACCATCATGACAGCCATGATCAGGGACAAAAGTCTTTTCTTCATGTTGATTTCCTCCTTAGAGAATTTTTATTATAAACTCGCTGCCGCTTTGGCAACGTGCTTACCCAAATATGTTTGCCGTTCAGAGAGCGGCTTCTGTCGGCTCGGCTTCGCAAGGCTCGTCCGCCTGTTTGGCCGACGCCCGTGCGGCATTGATGCGTTGGCGCTCCACATTCTTCTTTTCCCGGTCCGCCCGTTTTGCGTCCCGCTCCACCCGGTACAGTTCGATTTGGCGCTTCTTTTCCTGCTGATACCGGCCATTGGACCGGTTATGCGGGTGGCTGTACGCAGGATTCAGGTGCGCCGACCGCAGAGCGTCCGGCCAACTGCCGAACCGCTCGGCAATGTAGCTTCCGCCGACGATCTCGCATGGGGCAGGGGACCGTCCCCAATGTTCGGCACAGCGCCGTAGGTAACAGGCCAGTTCCGCCAGCGTGTCCCCGGCATGACGCTCCGCAAAGGCCCGGTCCTGCTCATCCAGAGCCGCCCGTGTCCGCTTTGCGATATGCTGTTCATGCCAGTTCCTGCCGTCAAAATTCTGAGCGCCAGCGACCTTACCCATAGGGGCACACCTCCTCCGTGTTCGTAAATGGTAAAAATAATACGCCGATAAACCCATAATGGGTCATCAGCGTACACTCCTGCCATATAGCACCACGGAGAGAGCGCCCGCTGCCCGGAATCCTAAACTACACAATTCTACTGACTTGCGCCACGAGGATCTTCCTCTGCGTCCATGATCTACCTTCTCACGATTTCTCGCAATGACGGGCTTTCGCCCCAGCGGTTTCCCGCCTCGATCATATCCTTGCGCTTACAGTGCCGACCGCATGGGGCATTACACCCCTTTCCTTTTAGGCAATCACCTGGCCGTTTCCGGCTCGGATGACCGCCGTGCAGCATCATCGGATTCAATTATTTTATTTTCGAGAATCAACTTAGGCTTGATGGGGAATGATAGAATAGGAATTCCGGAAATGGGGTTTCGTAAATTTACCCCATTTGCGATACCTAAAGCTATCTAACCATCTATATTATATCGGCACTCACCGCAAAAGTCAATGACCGTATTGCCGGAATTTAGCAAAATCTCATGCAAATTACAAATACGCATGATAGTTATACTCGGTTTTAGCGCATTTGTGCCGAACTGTATCGGTCAAAACGGGAAATGCAAGTAAAATACGCCGTCAAAAACATCGTCAAGGAGGAGCCTATATGCCGAAGCGAGGAGAGAACATTTATAAGCGAAAAGATGGCCGGTGGGAGGGGCGGTATATCCGGGGACGGTCGCCCTCCGGCCGGGCCGAGTATGGCTATGTTTATGCCGGAAGCTATCGGGAATGCCGTGCGAAACGGCAGAAGTGCTTGGACGCCTGTCGAGAAGCGCCGGTAGCAACTTCCTTGCTCACACTAAATCAGGCTGCGGAGCGGTTTCTTGCGGACAAGCAGGATGACTTGAAACGGTCCACCCTTGCCAGGTACACCTATGTACTGGAACACTATATTCAACCCGTTTTGGGGGCCGTTCTTCTCAGCCAACTGACGGCGAACCAAATTTCCGAATTTCTTCGCCGGTTACAGAAGAACGGTCTTTCCGGGAAAAGTGCCAGAGACGTGGGGGTGTTATTGAAGTCCATCCTGAGATACAGCGCCAAAAAGCTGGACTGCCCCAGTCCGGGGATGACTGTGGAGCTGCCAGCGTATCGACGAAAGCAGATCGACATCTTCTATCCGGACGAGATTCGGCGGTTGGCACAGATGATCATGGACGAACCGACGACAACCGGTATCGGCATTTTGCTGACGCTGAACACCGGCTTGCGTCTTGGGGAGCTGTGCGCACTGCAATATAAGGATATTGACCTGCGGAACGGGGTGGTCCACGTCCGCAAAACCGTACAGCGCATCCGCAGCGGGGACCGCACCAGTCTGATGGTGTTGCCGCCCAAAAGTGACAGTGCCCGGCGTACTATCCCGCTGCCGGGGGACATGGCCGCCCTTCTGCAAAAGCTGGTCCAGTCCCGTCCCAACGGAGAAAACTATCTCTTGACTGGGAAAAATGTGCCGATGGAGCCACGGACGATGCAGTATCAATATCGGGTCTGGCTGAAAGCCGCAGGTGTCCCATACCGAAATTTTCATGTGCTGCGGCACACATACGCCTCCCGCTGCGTGGAGCGTGGGGTAGATGTCAAGAGCCTGAGTGAGATGCTGGGCCATGCGGATGTCCGCACCACGCTTCAAGTCTATGTCCACTCGTCGCTTGAACACAAAATGCGGGTGATCCAGAGCATTTGCTTCCTTGTACCGGCGCTTGCCACAGAAGTTGCGCCGTCACCGTCTCCGTCAGTTTTTCCGGAAACGCCCCAATACCAACAGCTTTTGGCGGCTCTATCGCAAATGGGTTAGATTTACGAAATGTCCGTATCATTTCCGTCCCCAATAATTGATGTCAAGTCCATTATAGCGTTTGATGCGTTATCGTCAATTCGTTTGCTGCGTTGCTTTTGATAAAAATGGTGTCACCCAGTGGGGTGACACCATTTTCTTTTTTACGGTTACGGGCGCAGAACACCGTAGCCCATAATTTCATACTGTCCCACAGAATAGCGGTTCACCCGACAGAGATTTCCGGAATTACCCTCGACGGTGTAGATGATTCCGTTCTCCACCTTCTGGACGATACCCACATGGTCCGCCTCTCCGTCCTGGGGACCGGAGCCGCCCTTGTTGTCCCAATCGAAGAAGATAATCATGCCGGGAACAGGCTCGGCGGAGCCATCCAGCCATTGTCCACGCTCCTGAAACCACTGCACGCCATTTCCGCAACCGGCAAATTTCGGGCAGACACCCGTGTCGATATAGCCGCACTGGTCGGCGCACCAGCTGACAAAGCAGGCACACCATTCCACACGGCTTCCAAATCCATACCACG
>OLWB01001765.1_pt1 | contig 19159 bp, 15 predicted proteins | sample 1673331 | NCBI WGS metagenome assembly OLWB01 (sample SAMEA3178943, study PRJEB25190) | human gut metagenome | biome: human gut; feature: human-associated habitat; material: faeces | place: Austria | collected 2013
CATACAGCCTATATAAGTTTTATCATCCACAATCTTCCGTATATCCCATGTACCAGCATCATTTCTCTTTATGAACTTTTCATGCTGTAAATCTTCCAATACTTTATCCCGATTTCTCGGAATTGGCATTTCCAGTTTATCATAATACTTTGAGTAATCCAATAATAACACCATTTCATCTTCATCTAAATTTCCCATCGCAATTCGAAGTTCATATGGTGTAGAATCGAATGTTCTCCATAATTCTCTTTCTTTGTCAGGATACTCTTTTAAATTCTTTTTGTTCGTTCCAATTCTTATAAATTCCCCACCAGCGAACTGTACCGGCTGTTTTTCTGCACAAGGAATCTCCATCAGCACAACCATTCCTTCATCCATCGGGACCTCAAAAAATCGGAAATTAATTCTTGGTGAAAGCATTCTGGAAAGCCATGCTTCCAATTCCTCATTTCCCTTTTTCATTTTACGATATTGAAATTCAGTTCCAACAATTTTATGCGTTGCATCATCTACACCCCAAACCAAATATGCTTTAGGTCGTTCGCATAGTGCTGCTGAATTACTTAATGCCGAAATATATTCACCAATCATTTGAGGTTGCTTATTGTTACATTTAAATTCTACCCACTCAGTCTCGTTCGGAAGCTTTACAAGCTCCCGAACAAGACTCTGCAGATACTCTACTGATCGTATTGCCATAATGGCAAGTTACAAGGTGATTTTCCACGTGTAAAACACAAGCCCTCCACCTACAATTTGTAAGCGAAGGGCTTGTATTATTTCATGATTGATCTAACTTTCAAATCAGATATTCAGCAGATCGCTGAATACTTTCAGTGCTCCATCTGTCTCATGTGCAAGAACACGTTTTGCAAGAACTTTACCAAGCTGAACACCTTCCTGGTCAAAGCTGTTCAGGTTCCACAGGAATCCCTGGAACATTACTTTGTTTTCAAAGTGTGCAAGGAGTGCACCAAGGCTTGCAGGATTTACCTGATCACCAATGATGATGCTTGACGGACGTCCACCTTCAAAGTTCTTATTGCTGTTTTCATCAGATTTACCACATGCAAATGCAACGATCTGAGCTGCAACGTTAGCGCAGAGTTTCTGCTGGCTTGTGCTGTCCTGGATCACTACATCTGTGCCCATCTGGTTATTTCTGTATCCGATGAACTGAAGCGGTACGATATCAGTTCCCTGATGAAGAAGCTGATAGAAGGAATGCTGTCCGTTTGTTCCTGGTTCTCCGAAGATCACCGGACCTGTCGGGTAATCTACTGGCTCGCCAAAGCGGTTAACTGATTTACCATTGGATTCCATATCCAGCTGCTGCAGATGTGCCGGGAAACGGCTCAGTGCCTGTGAATATGGGAGAACGGCTGTTGCCGGATATCCGAGTACATTACGCTCGTATACACCGATCATCGCATCCAGCATTGCCGGGTTCTTCAATAAATCTTCATTCTTGGAAACTTCATCTACCTTTGCTGCTCCTGCAAGGAACTGTGCAAATACTTCCGGTCCGAATGCCAGCGAAAGTACGGCACCGCCGACTGCTGAAGTAGATGAGTAACGTCCTCCGATATAATCATCCATGAAGAATGCTGCAAGATAATCATCGCTCTTTGCAAGTGGTGATGTCTCGCTTGTAACAGCGATCATATGCTTGGAAGCATCCAGACCTGCATTCTTCAGGGCATCTTTTACAAATGACTCATTGGTAAGAGTCTCAAGAGTTGTTCCTGACTTTGATACCAGAACAAAAATAGAATGTGCTACATCAATTGAATTCAGTACTGCTGCTGCATCATCCGGGTCAACATTGCTGATGAATTTGGCTTCCATCTTGAATGTGCCGTTCTTCTTAGCCCAGTTTTCAAGTGCAAGATACATTGCGCGAGGACCAAGGTCACTTCCACCGATACCGATCTGTACGACTGTTGTGAATTTCTCACCTGCTGCATTTGTGATCTCGCCGGCATGTACTTTATTGGCAAAATCTGCGATCCTCTGCTGCTGCTTAACATAGAATTCTCGCTTGTCTACTCCGTCAGCTTCTACTTTATCTCCAAGCTGTCCACGGGTGAGCTGATGAAGAACCAGTCTCTTTTCTCCTGTGTTGATCACTTCTCCATTGTAGAGTGCTGCGTACTTTTCTGTCAGCTGCGCTTCTTTTGCAAGCTTTGCAAGTGCTGCAAGTACTTTATCATCTACTGCTTTTGCAGCGTAATTGTAAGTAAGATCCTCTGTCATCGGAACGCTGTAATCCTTAACACGTTCTGCTCCGTTCTCACCGGACATCACTTCTGCAAGATTGACACGTTCTACTTCCGAAAGTTCTTTAAATGATGTAAGTGTATCCAAATTGTTCCAATTAATCATAGTGGATTCCTCCTTATTCCTTTTATGATAGCAGGATTGTATCAGCCCTTTTGATACGCACGAATCTTTTTCTCCGTTCCTTGTATCATATAATAATCCAAGAAAATTATACTATGATGTGGTTATGATTTCAAGCCTGACGGTTGGAAACCTTTGCTCGTCTTTACAATAATCTTGTCAAATACCATGAATAAGGACGGAAGGATCAGCACAACAACCACCATACTGATCAGTGCACCTCTCGCCATCAGGATACACAGTGAACTGATCATATCGATATTGGAATAAAGTCCGACACCGATCGTTGCAGCAAAAAAGCTGAGCGCACTGACGATGATCGACTGTGCAGAGAACTTATGCGCTGTTGTGATCGCGTCAAATTTGCCTGCGCCGCGGCTTCTCTCTCTCTGATATCTGGTGGTCATCAGGATCGCATAATCCACAGTCGCGCCAAGCTGGATCGTACCGATTACGATTGATGCCACAAACGGCAGCTTTGTTCCAGTGTAAAACGGAATACCCATATTCACAAAGATCGCAAATTCGATCACACCGACCAGGATCACCGGAATAGTAACTGATTTGAACAGAAGCAGAATAATCACAAATACAATTCCAATAGACACTGCACTTACACGCTTAAAGTCCGTGTCTGTAATGTTGATCAAATCTTTTGTCAATGGTCCTTCTCCTACCAGCATTGCACCCTTATCATATTTATCCATGATCTTATCAATCTGCTCAATCTGTTTGTTTACTTTATCCGTTGCTACTTTGTACGTAGAATTTACCATCAGCAGCTGGTACTTGTCATTTTTCAGCATACCGGTGACAGATTCCGGGAGCATATCTGCCGGAACACCTGAGCCGACCAGGTTATCCAGTCCAAGTACCCATTTAACACCATCTACTTTTTCAATCTCCTGTGACATCTTCTTGACATCAGAACCTGCAACCGAGCTGTCCACCAGGATCATATGTGTGGTGTTCATATTGTAATCTTCTTTTAATTTCGTGTTCGCAATGACACTCGGAAGATCCTTTGGCAGCGATTCGTCCAGATTGTAGTAAACACCTGTGTGATTGTTTCCGTAAATCGCCGGAAACAGAAGGATCACAAATGCTACTACATAAATCACGTAACGCTTTGTCACCTTATCTGAAATCCTTCTAATATCCGGAAGCAGCGGTTTGTGTTTCGTCTTCTCGATCAGCTTGTCACAGCACAGGATCATGGACGGAAGAACGGTTACACAGACCAGAACTCCGAAGATAACACCTTTTGCCATAACGATACCGATATCTTTTCCAAGCGTAAAGCTCATAAAGCAGAGTGCGATAAATCCGGCAACCGTCGTAACTGAACTTCCGATTACGGATGAAAAGGTCTGGGAAATCGCGTGTGCCATCGCCCGCTCTTTATCTCCGTTATAGCGCACCTGCTGCTCCTGATAACTGTGCATCAGGAAAATAGAATAGTCCATAGTAACACCGAGCTGAAGTACCGCTGCCAGTGCCTTCGTGATATAAGAAATCTCTCCAAAAAATACATTCGTTCCAAGATTATATACGATTGCGATTCCGATACTCAAAAGGAACAATACTGGAACAAAAATCGATTCCATCGTAATTGCCAGAACCAGTGCAGAAAGTGCGACTGCGATCAGTACATAAAGTGGTGTCTCCTTTTCGGCAAGCTCTTTGGTGTCCTCTACAATCGCAGACATTCCACTTAAGAAGCACTGCTCTCCGGTGATCTTACGGATCTCGGTAATTGCCTTCATGGTTTCATCGGATGAAGTTCCATCTTTGAAAAATACCGCCATCATTGTTCCGTCTTCTGTGTTGTACTCATCATACAGCTTTGACGGAAGCACGCTCTGTGGAACCGAAATATCAGCCAGTGAATCATACCAGAGTACATTCTCTACTCCGTCTACCTTCTCTACCTTTTCTTTCAGCTTCACAATCTCTTTATCTTCGATGCCGTCTACCATCAGCATCGAAAATGCCCCAATCCCAAAATCATTCGTCATGATCTCTTGTCCCTGCATTGTCTCAATGTCTTCCGGAAGATAAGTCAGCACATCATAGTTGATCCTGGTGTTCACATACCCCCACACAGCCGGAATCAAAAGGATAATACTGAGTATCAGTATCGGTACTCTGAATTTAACAATCTTTTTGCCAACCTTTACCATACTTTATTCCTCTTTTCTTTTTTATTTTTTCTCCTTCAATGACTACTGGTCATTTATTTCACAAAACCAATATACAACAAAACTGACCATAAGTCAATTTGTTTATTGACTTATGGTCAGTTTTTTTAATAATATTGTTTAGACTGATAACCTTATGCGTAATCCTGCTCCATAATATAACAACGGGCAGACTCTGTTCCCGAATCTGCCCGTTCATTTACGCTATTCATTTATGCATTTTCTGCCGCTTCTTCACGATTTTTGCAAACCACCTGTCCAGCCACATAGCAGACCGCTGCAACTGCCATACCATTGATCGAAGCAATTCCCCATGACACAAGATTTGCTACCACTGCACCTGCGATTACACCGATCACAGCAAACCAGTTCACAGTTTTGATTTCTGCTTTCTCACTGTCGTACTCCTTCTTATTTATGAAGTACGAGAGCACCAGGATGATCCCTACCGGTGGAAGGGTACAGTTCAGTACGTTCAGCCAGTTACAGAAATTGTAATACAGCCATACAGAAAGAAGTGTTCCGATAATTCCTGAAATCAGAACCATCGGTTTCTTCTTCTGCTGGAAAATATTTGCCAGTCCAAGACCTGCTGAATACAGCGCATTGTCGTTGGTGGTCCAGATATTGAGTCCCAGAACCAGAATCGCCATATAGAACAGATTCAGACGGATCATAACCTCAAAGATATCATTTCCGCCAACGAAAATATAGGCAATCGCCCCAAAAAAGAACATCAGTGAATTCCCGATAAAGAATGCTACAACCGTTGCAATTGTACCTGATTTGGCATCCTTTGCAAATCTTGCAAAGTTCGGAGTTGCCGTTCCGCCTGATACGAAGGAACCGACTACCATACCCGCTCCACCGATCACGGTCACAGATCCACTGGATACTGCAAACTGGTCAACGATCGTTCCATTTCCCTGCCGAACTGCCATCACCATTGCTACCGTTCCAAGAATCGCAACGAGCGGAACTGCAATATAGCTTACCACCGTAAGGGAATCAATTCCGAAATATGCAGAAGCGGTCATACAGCCTCCTGCAACCAATACCAGAGCCCACATCGCAGCCTTACTTCCACCGAGAAGTTCTCCTGATACCGGGATTGCAAACATCGCAACACCCACACCGAACCATCCGATCTGAGTGAAGCTGATCATTGCAGAAGAAAGATAAGATCCTTTTTCTCCAAACGCTCTTTTTGCCAGAAGATCCATGCTAAGTCCGGTCTTTGCACCTACATATCCCAGAAGTCCTGTATACACACCAAGGATCGCTCCTCCAAGGAGAAGGGACTTGATAAATCCCCAGAAATCAAGTCCTGCTGCCATCTGCTGCCCAACCCACATACTTGCCGAGAAAAATGTAAATCCCAGCATGATCATAAACATGGTCAGGAAACCTTTTCTGCCCTCTTTCGGGACTGCTTGGTCCGCATAGTCAATATCAACAGTTGTATCTTTCGTTTTTTTGCTCATTTTTTACCTCATTCCATTCTCTGTGATCAACAAGTTCATTCTTTTTATAGCATATATTTCTTCAAAGAATCGGTAAATTCGGTAATTCTCTGATCTGCCAGTTCTTTTAATGTAATATTTTTCATACTCTCGATATATCCCTGTTCCTGACGGTACAGCCACTTGGTGTCTGCCGGACGGATCTTCTCATAGTGGTTCTTCTCGATCCAGTCCTCATAACTGATCGGTGTCGGGTATCCAATCTTTTCATCAAGCAGTTCTTTAAAATCGATCTTATCTGCTCTCTCTTTGATTCCTTCCCAGAATTCCAGAACTTCCTCTACATGCTCATGAATTTCATAGCGTCTTGCCCCGCCATCGTAGATGATACATTTTTCAAAAAGCGGACTGCACATGGAAAGTGTCTCTCTTCTAAACTCCGGCGCGATGATTCCGTCCTTCCAGTAGAAGTCCACATCCGGAAGGTTGATTCCTGACACACCTTTATCCTGATAAGTACTGAAAATTCCTTCATAATACACGGTAATGAACCCTTCAAATTCCGGCCAGAACTCACGAATCTCTCTGGTAAGATTCTCAAGAATCTCAATTCCCTTTGTTCCACCAATTGTGAAAATGATAATATTGCGAAGCTTTGCTCCGTTCTTCCTGTAAAAATCTGTCACATAGCGCAGGCAGTGAATCAGAGTCTCCCCACTTGCAATGATATCTCCGATCATCAGTGTGCTGTCCGGAACCATGGTAAGCTTACTATATTTGATTTCAAGCCCTGCAATCTCTTCATCCGCAAATACACGTTCACTGGATAAGAAACTGATATCGTGTACACGGATGTGCTCTCTGTAGCAGCTTTCCTCCAACGGATAGTTCAACGCTCCTCTCAAGATAGAAAGAATATTTGCAGTTGTCACTTTCTTCTGTTCCTTAAAATAGTAAAGCATCTGAGATGTAGAAGGAATCAGACAGTCATATACCTCATATCCGACGATCTCCGGTGTATTCAGAAGCTTTCTTGTCTCTGCTTCCGATACAACATAATATTCATTTACATAGTTCCCACCGGCCAGTTTATAACAGGCTACACCCTGTTCATTAAATTCCGGCACCAGCTTAACCTGATTCCAATTTTTCATCTGTGATTTTCCCCTTTTCTGTAAGTCCACTTTTCATAACAATAAACATTCTACAAAATGGTATGATGAAAGTGGGGGAATGTCAAGTGGAAATTTGAAAAGTCGCCAACATTTTCATTTCATATAGAAATCTCCGCGATTTTATATGCTTTCCATATATTTGTAACATTTTTCCACCTTTATCTATACCTGTTTGCCACATTTTTCTTTGTTTTTCAAATAGTATTTGTAACATTTTTCTTATAAATATAAAATTTCAAACCAGACTACATATTTACAACGCCGTATAAATCTTCTCTTTTGCATAAAAGGAGAACGATATCTCATAAAAAATACCGTTCCCCTTTGCTTTTCTTATCTCACCTGATCAATATAGAATTTAAATTTATCTGTTCGATAATAGCATTTAAAATTCTCGATCGGAATTTCTCTTCCATTCACAATGCCATATGTAATACAACGAAACAGAATAATCGGTGTTCCTTCCTCGATGTCCAAATACTCGGCAATTTCATCCTGTGCCCCAATCGCCTCAATCGTTCTTCTTGCCTTTGTTATCTTAACACCATAAACTTCTGTTATGATCTGATAAAGGGATTCCTTTTTCAAATCATACTTTGATAAACCCGGAAAAATCTTTTCCGGCAGAAAAGTCAGCGTATAGTTTAGCGGCTCTTTATCTGCATATAAGATTCTTCCTATCATATAAACATTATCACTGGTTGTAATCTCAAGTGCTTTTGCTCTCTTTACATTCGCATCAACCAGCTCTGAAACAACAACTTTTTTACTTGGTGTCAGTCCCAGCTTTAATACATCTTCCGTACAACTCGTAATTGAAAAAAGATTGTTACTTCCTTCATCCGTCTTTACATAGGTTCCTTTTCCTTGGACTTTGTACAAATATCCTTCTGTGACCAATTCATCAATCGCTTTCCGGATCGTAATTCTGCTGACCTGATAAGTCTCCATCAATTCTCTTTCGCTCGGAATCGGCTCCTTTGAATCGTAAACTTCATTATCAATATTCTCTACGATTGCCTTCTTCACAAGATAATATTTAGGTAACTTTTCGTCGAACATCTCCTTCACCCCATCTCACCTTTTTTGATCACAGAATATTCCAAGTGTTAACACATAGCTTTAAATTCCCTGATCTTTTCTTTCATTGCAGGAATATTTTCATGAAGTTTTAGAATTGTACTGCCAACGAACGCTGCATCCCCGCCTGCCTCTCTTACTAGTCTTACATCTTCTGGTGCATGAACGCCTACCCCACAATAAATAGGTCTTTCAATTCCACAGCTTCTTAAATACTCTACACAATCTTTTAATGTAGGATATTCCTCATTTTTTTGCTGTGTATCATACGGCTTCGCCTGTAAATATACAAATCCATTTGATTGTTTTGCCATTTCCACTTCTTCTTTCGGTAAATGGAACTGTACATAACAAGATACCTGAAGCCCCGCTGCAATTATCTTATTTTTAATAATATCATCTTTTAAGCCAACAAGCAAAATATCTTTTAAATTATTTGTCAGGCAGAACTCAATAAATCTGTCTACACCAATCTCTTCAACTGTATTTTCATATGCCAGAACCAGAATCTTCACATCTGGAAGTCTCTTCTGAATGGCAACAATTGAATCCATATATTTTTCATAATCATCGCAAGCCTCCAGTGCTTTTTTCATTCTTCCTGCAATATAATCACTCTCCAGGTATGGATTTCTGGATGGAAAATCCACTTCCATCATTCTGCATCCTGCATCTGCATATTCTACTGCCATATTATAACTTGCTTCTATTGTAGGATATCCATTTGATAAATAACAAATAATCTCCATTTTTATTCTCCTCTGTACACCTTGATAAATAATTCTTTAAATTCGTCAATTTCCGGAATAACCGGATTTGTTTTTGTGCATCCATCAGCTTTTGCAAGCGGAGCCATCTCATCCAGTTTTTCCATATATTTTTCTTCATCCGGAATGATCTCTTTAAAGCATTTTGGAATATTTAACTTTTCATTTAACGCTTCTACTGCTTCATGAAGATTTTCTGCTCCGATTCTCTTTGCAAATTTTGCATAAACTTCTTTCGCAGTTTCATTCTGCTCATTATATCTGATGATGTACGGCAAAATAATGGCGTCTGCCAGACCATGTGATACATGGAAAATACCACCGATTGTATGCGCCATAGAATGTACAATTCCAAGCGATACATTGGTAAATGCAATTCCAGCTACCATAGATGCCTGTACCATAGTCTCTCTTGCTTTTATATCATTGCCATTCGCATATGCAGTCGGTAAAGTTTCCATAATATCCTGGGCTGCCTGGCTTGCAAGAATATCTGACAGATAATTTGCACGGTTTGAAGCAAGTGCTTCCAGTGCATGGGTAAGCGCATCCATTCCTGTCTCTGCGGTAATCTTAGCCGGCATAGACATTGTTACTTCCGGATCACAGATTGCGATATCCGGCATCATTTCCATATTTCCAACACCATGCTTTAATCCTTTTTCATTATCTGAAATTACGATAGAACGTGAAACTTCACTCGCTGTTCCACTTGTTGAAGGAATACAACACATTCTTGCTTTACCTCGTAATTTCGGAAATTCATTCGGTGGAAGAATATCTTCCATCTGAGTCAGTTCCGGATGTTCATAAAAGATCCACATTGCTTTTGCAGCATCCATTGCTGATCCACCGCCAAGTCCGACAATCAGATCTGGTTCAAATTCCAGCATTTCATTTCTTCCTCTGAGTACAGTTTCAAAAGACGGATCTGGTTCTACGCCTCTGATAACCATTGTTTCAGCACCGGTTTCTTTAAAATATCCTTCTACCTTTGCCAGCATTCCACTCTTTTCCATGCTATGTCCGCCAATAACAATACTGACTTTTTTTGCTTTAATTGTCTTAATATATGCAAGACTTCCTTCTCCAAACATCAATTCTGATCCTGCAAGTTTCATTGGTCGCATCATTTTTATCTTCCTGCCTTTCTCTATTTCAATCCGTCTAATACTTTCTTAACCAGTTCATAAGAGATTGGATTTGTTAAAATTCCTCCCTCTTTCAAGCTGGAACCGATAATCGCACCATCTGCTGTCTGAAGCTGATCATGAATATTTTCTGCATTTACACCACTTCCTGCAAACACCGGAAGATTTACAACATTTTTCACTCTCTTAATCAGATCCAGTGGTGTCTCTTCTCCAACCTGTGTACCTGTAACAATAATTCCGTCTGCTCCGTTTGATGCAGCATCTTTTGCTGACTGCTCAATCGTAATATGTTCTCTTAACATATGCGCATGTTTTACCTGCACATCGGCAAGAATTTTAACATTTTCCTGTCCCATCATCTTGCGATATTCCATACATTTCTTTGCACATGGCTGAATAATTCCATCTGTAAACAATACTGTATCCACAAATACTGGAACTCTGATAAAGGATGCTCCTACCATTGCAGCAATCGCAATATCTGCTTCACAGTCATTAAACGCTGCGTCAAGTCCTACTGGAATCTGAACTGCCTGTTTCACAGCATATGCTGCAGCTGTAAGTGCCGCTACCTGTGCTTTATTTAAAAAAGCGGAAAAAGGTGTATCCCCCATATTTTCTACAATAACAGCATCTACCCCTGCTTTTTCAAGCGTAACTGCATCCTGAACTGCACGATCAATAATTCGCTGATAATCTCCATCAAATCCTGCTGTCGTCGGAAGAGGAAGACAATGCACCATTCCGATTACTGTCTGTGAATTTAAGGTAAGTATTTCTTTACTCATTTTTACCATCCTCTCTTTTTATATGATAATTATAAATTCCTTCCAATGCTGTTCTGCAAAGCAGATCCTCTGCATCCACCCGATCCTGTCCTTTTAAAGTTTCCTTCAAATTTTCAAGCACTGTAACAACTGTTAAAATACAGGTCTTAACTCCCATCAAACGTCCCAGCGTCAAAATACAGGAGGATTCCATGTCAATTCCTGTTACTCCAAGTTTCTTAACCTCTTCAAATGTCTTTGACATATCCCGTCCACATTCCAGAGAAAACTTGGAATCATGCATGCAACTGTAGAAACCATCCATCGTACAGTTCAATCCATTCAGATAACGTTTTCCCATCTGCTGAACTGTTTCATTCATCACATTAACAAGCTCAACATCTGCGACTGCAGGATAACTCAAATCTACATAACTCTGACTGGTTCCTTCTCGCCTCATTGCGGCAATCGGAATCATAAAATGTCCCAGCATATCATCCTGCATAGACATTACTGTCCCCATTCTAACAGCGACCTGCATTCCAGACTCATACATCTCTTCCATCGCAATCGCTGCGGACGGTGCCCCGATTCCCGTCGACGTTACTGTAATCTCTACTCCTTTATAGGTTCCTGTATATGTATTGAACTCTCTCATGAATGCAACTTTTTTGGGGTTATCCAAATACTTTTTTACAACTTCTACTCTCCATGGATCTCCCGAAAAAAGTACATATTTCGCAACCGTTTCTTCGCTTGCTCCCATATATAATGTACTCATCTGCATTTCCCCTTTCAGCGTAATGTTTCAAATTTCTGTAATAATTCCTGTTCTGTTGGCGCATTTGTACAGCACCCTTCTGCCTGTAAAACAAAGTAAGATAATACACTTCCAAGCCTACAGCAGTCTGCCGGAGAATATCCATGTAAATATCCATAAACAAATCCTGCCATGTAAGCATCTCCCGATCCAGTTGCATCTACTACCTGTTCCACTTGACAAATTCCAATCTCTTCTTTCCGTATTTTTCCGTCTTCCCGCACATAACAAATGCTTCCGTCTTTTCCCAGAGTTGTCACAATAATATCTGCTTTTCCAATTTTAAACAGCTCTGTAATCGTATTTAGTCCGAAAAGCTTTTCAATAATTTCACATTCTACTTCATTTGTGAAAATGATTTTGCTTTCTGTTAACAACTGTTTCAAAAATGGTTCTGGAAATGCATCAAAATCATCTTTCATTCCAAAAACTACCGGTACATGATGCTTTTTACATTTTGCAAAAAACTCTTCATTGTCTGGTCTTGATGCAACGGTTATCACTCCCAGCTTTGCCGTTTCAAACAAGCTGTCTTTCATTTTCTGTGCATATCTTCCATCCATTGCTCCAGGATAAAATATGGTAATATGATCGTTATTATTATCCTGTAACAAATAACATACACTGGTTGCTTCCTCTGCTATTTGTGTAATCCCATCCTGTGGTACATTTCCTTCTTCCAGAAACTTTTTAAAACCATTACTTTCATAATCTCCGCCTACTCTTAAAACTGGCATTGCCTTCATTCCAAGCCGGCAAAGTGCATAGGCAATATTTACAGAACAGCCTCCGTAAAAAATTTTTGAATTGGATTTATTTGTAACCAGTGATGTAAATCCCACTTTGGCAGGTGTTGCTATTTTTATAATGTGATCCATACTTACATAGCCGCTTGTCAGAACATCTACTTTCATTATCCGTGCCTCCTACAACTGTCCCTCTTCCAGCATCTTGCTGAATGTATTCATATCGATGACTTTTCCCAGATACTTATCAATATCTGTCAGATGAACTTCATTAACTGTTTCTGAATTCGTTGCCACACATTCCCGGATAACATATGGGTTGTAATTCAGATAAAATGCATCTGTCACCGTTGCCCGAATGCAGCAGTTTGTTTTCGTTCCAACAACGACTACATTTTCCACTTCATTTTCCCGCAATACCAGATCCAGGTCTGTGCCGAAGAATCCACTGTACCTTCTCTTTCGGATGACATAATCTTTCTTTTCATCAACTTCCAACATTGGATCAATTTCAATTCCAAAAGTCCCTTCTATACAATTTGGTCTCATGGACTGTGCTTTTTTATCTACTTTATCTTTTCTGTTACAGTGCTGTAAAAAAACAATCAGCAGTTCATATTTCCGGCTTTCATCCAGAACCTTTTTAATCCGTGGAAGAATCTTTTGATTCTCAGGATAAAATACCAGACCTTCCGGATCCGTAAAATCGCGAACCATGTCCACAATAATCAATGCTGTCTTTGCCATTTTCCTCCCCCTTAGTCGAACTTGTATCCTCTTACCTTAACATCCTTAAATTTCATAAATGAAACAACTGCAAGCACCGCTACCATGATGATATATGGAATTGTATCGAACATTCCTGCTGCCGGTCCTGCATATACACTTAAATTGACTGCAAGTGATCTTGCAACACCGAATAAGATTGCATAGAGTGAAGACTGTACCGGTTTCCCCTGTCCACAATAAATTGCTGCAATTGCAATAAAGCCTCGTCCTGCTGTCATATCACTTGTAAACATTGCCATTCTCTCCATTGATAAATTGATTCCGGCTAATGCACAGCAAAATGCTCCAATCAGAACAGCAATATATTTGTATTTCTGTGTTTTCAGTCCAAGACTGATCGCTGAATCTTCATTTTCACCAACAACTCTGACATAGATTCCAAATTTTGTTTTGTACATCAGAATAGCTGCTGCCGCAATTCCAATAAATGCCAGATATGTAATAACCGGATGACCACTTACGATTCCACCAATCAGCGGAATACTCTTGATGCCCGGTATATTGATCTTAAAATCTGCAACTCCTACATCTTGAAGACTGATATTAGCAAGCTCCATAACTTTCAGTACAAATTTTGCAATCGCTGGAACAATCAAGTTAATTCCAAGACCGATAACAATAACATTACCATTACAAGTAATTCCTAAAAATGAAAATACAAGTCCCCACAATAAAGTCGTTACGATTGCGGCAATCACTGCCAGAGCCACACTTCCTGTAAGATACTCGACTAACACTGAAATAAATGCTCCATTCAGCATCATCCCTTCCAGTGCGATATTCAATACATTTGCTTTATATGCAAATATTCCACCGATCACGCATAGAATAATAGGAGCACTATGGTATACTGTGTCATACAAAATACTATTTAATAATTCCATTATGCATCCTCCTTTTTCGCCTTTTTAAAACGACTAAATACGCTTGTTTTATCACCAATAAACTTAACTGCCAGGAACAGAATGATCATTCCCTGAATAATTGCAACGATTTCTTTCGGAACTGCAGTATACATATTGATGCTGTCACTACCGGTTTTTAATGCAGCATAAAAGATTGCCGCGATCAAAATTCCAATTGGCGAATGTCCACCGAGCAGAGCAATCAGCATACCATCCCATCCAAGACCAGGGTTTGCAGAAAATGTCAGTGTATATTTAAACTGATCACTTAACATCCATCCTGCTCCAGCCACACCGGAAAGTGCACCACTTATCAACATCATAATAATGATTTTCTTTCCGACATTCATACCTGTTGCTTCTGCAAATTCCGGATTTTTTCCAATAGCTGTAATTTCATATCCCAGTTTTGATTTCTTCATAACAAAATACATAATTACCAGAATAATCATTGCAATCACAAAAAACATGGTCATTCTTGATGCTCCAAATCTTTTGAACATCACATTCTCTTTAATCGTAGGTGTAGCCACATAACCTGCACTCTTATCTTTGAATACACCAGTTGTTAAAAATTCCAGAGTCTTTGAAACTGCATAGTTTAACATCAAAGTCACAACCATCTCATTTACATTACATTTCGCTTTTAAAATTGCCGGAATCAGCGCAAATAACATTCCACAGACAATTGCAACTAAAAAGCAGATCAGTTTGCTTATAAATGGATTGGAAATATTAAGATATGCTCCAGTGATTCCTGCAAAGAATCCTCCTAAAAGCATCTGGCCTTCCACACCCATGTTATACAGATTTGCTTTGAATGTAATTGCAATTGCAAGCCCTGTCAGAATGAGAGGTGATGCATAATGCAATGTATTCATAAATCCTTTCTCTGTTAAAAGTGATTTTCTGATCAGTACCCCGTATGTTTCCAGCGGACTTTCCCCGATCGCCGCAATAATAATTGCTCCAAATGCAAATGCAAGAATTACCGGAAGTACAGAATTGACGATTCCTTTTATAATACTATCTTTCTTTTTCATGATCCTGTTCCTCCTTTCCAATTCCAGCCATCAAAAGTCCCATGGCAGCCATAGACACTTCTTTCGGTGATACTTCACCTGAAATCTTACCTTTATACATAACAATTACCCGATCAGATAAACTCATAATTTCTGAAAGCTCACTTGAAATCAGGATAACAGTATTTCCTGCATCCCTGAATTTCAGAATCTGTTTATGTATGAATTCAATAGATCCGATATCAACGCCTCGCGTTGGCTGGCAGGCAATCAGAAGTTTGGGATTTGCAGAAAGCTCTCTTGCAATGATAACTTTCTGTGCATTTCCTCCTGACAAATTGCCTATATTGCCATTCACATCACCAAGACGGATATCAAATTCTTTAATATATTTATCTCTTTTGGCATTGATTATTTTCTTATTAAAAAGTCCGCGTTTACAAACATCTTTTTCTCCGTGATATCCTGCTATACAGTTATCGGAAACCGTCATTTCCCGGCACAATCCCTGTGCATATCTGTCCTCAGGAATAATTCCAATTCCTGCTTTTCTTAATTTTTCCGGCCACCAGTTTGTAATATCTTTACCGTCAAAAAATACTGTTCCTCTCGTCGATTCCATCAAACCAGTCATAAGCTTTACAAGCTCTGACTGTCCGTTTCCTTCAACACCGGCTATTCCAAGGATCTCACCTTTATGCACTTCAAATGACATATCTGATACAACTTCTTTTCCATAGTCATTCACCGTCGTAAGATTTTCTGCTTTGTACATAATCTCTGATTCAACTTGTTGTTTTCGTGCATTATTTACAGTAAGAACAACATCTCTTCCGACCATCATCTGTGCCAGTTCTCGTTCACTTGTGTCCTTCTTTAATACATTTCCAACAACTTTTCCCTGTTTTATTACAGTAATACTGTCTGCCAGTTCCATTACTTCCCTTAATTTGTGTGTAATAACAATGATTGTTTTTCCTTGCTCTTTTAGATTTTTGAGCGTTGCAATCAATTCATCAACTTCCTGTGGTGTAAGTACGGCTGTCGGCTCATCCAGAATCAATATGTCTACATTTCTGTATAACATCTTCAGAATTTCTACTCTCTGACGTCCACCGACAGATATATCTTCAATCTTATCTGTTGCATTTAATTCCAGATGATTTTCCTGAATCAGTTTCTCAACTCTTTTAATTTCCTCTTTCTGATCGATAAACGGAGTTTTCATTCCGCCTTTTTTCTGTGTAATTTCCGCACCCAACAGTATATTTTCATATACGGTAAGAGACGGCACCAGCTTAAAATGCTGGTGCACCATCCCTATCCCGTTTGCAATCGCATCAACCGGGCTGTTCAGTGTAACTTCTTTCCCCCGGATCAGGATTTTTCCGCTTGTTGGCTGCAGCAATCCGTAGAGCATATTCATCATTGTAGATTTTCCTGCACCGTTTTCACCTACAATACATTTAATCTCCTGTTCTTTTACATCCAGATTAATATGATCATTTGCGACAAAATCGTTAAACTTTTTGGTCAGATCAACCGTCTGTATCATGCTGTTCATATTGCTGCTTCCTTTCTGTCAAAACAACTATTTTACTGTAACATTCGGGCATTTAGAAGCATCGAATTCTTCTCCACTCTGCGCATCCGTTACTACAATTGTTCCATCTGAAATCTTGTCTTCTACATCTTTGATTTCAGTTTTGATTTCTTCCCATTTGTCTTTTCCGCTATCCTGTATATGTTTGCTGATTTCTGAAAGATCTGTAATAGAAGCTGCGCCTGATGCTAATGAATATGTCTGTGCACGATCCATCTTATCAATCTTTCCATTTACTGCTTCTTTTACAATGTCATATACAGGTACTTCTGTATTTTTAATAACACTTGTCAGAACATATCCTGGCTGCTGATCATCTTTGTTAGCATCTACCTGAATTGCAAGCTTTCCTTCTTCTTTTGCCTTTGATGCAACACCATCACCTACAGAACCAGCTACTGAGAATACAATATTTGCTCCCTGATTATAATATGTTCCTGCTACTGTACTTCCTGTTGCAGAATCAGCAAATCCTGCATCATATTTTGCATAGTAATCATAATTTACACCCAGCTTTTCAGCTTCATAGTTGATACCTTCGATATATCCATAAGAGAATACCGTGATACCATTTGAATTAGTTCCTCCGATAAATCCTACGGATCGTCCGCCATTATCTGCAGGTGTGAAATTATAACCATCTGTACCAAATAAAGTTTCTGCATTTTCATTTACCAATGTAGTAAGTGCACCTGCTACGAAAGATGCCTGATGTACGTCAAACAGAACACTGATTACATTATCATGAATTGTCTTTCCATCTTTATCCTGGTTTGGATTATCATTTACACATACAAATGTTGTATCTGGATACATTTCTGCAATTGGTTGCGCTCCACCGGTTCCCTGGATCAAAGCTTCAAAGTCATATTCCAGATTGAAAATTACATTGTATCCATCATCAGCTAATGATTCCAGTGCCTGTGGTACACCTGTTGTCGGCTCAACAACCTTATATTCAATACCAAATTCGTCAGCAGCTTTTTTTGCACCTTCTACTGCGGATTGATTATATCCATTATCATTCTGTCCAGCAGCTGAACATATAATTGCGACCTTTACATCGCTTCCTGCTTTTTTTTCTGCTTTTTTCTCAGATTTTCCTCCACATGCTGTCAGGCTTCCTGCTACCATTGTCATTGCAAGTAAGCATCCCAATGCCTGTACTACTCTTTTTTTCATTTTTCTTCCTCCTTTGTTATGATGTCATGTCGTCATGACCAGTTCCTTTTCCTATAATATACAACCTGGTTTTTAAAATGTAAATACCATTATTTATTTTTGTCATATTTAGCAATTTAACACTGTATTTTTTGTATGTTTTTAACAATTTCATTCTTTTTTATCACTTTTCCTTTTAAATTATCTATGTAACATTTTCCTTAGTTTTTATTTATATCCATATAATTCTTTCCTAAAACCAACTATTTTTAGGTATAAAAAAAGAACATCCCCATCCCCAGGAACATTCTTTCTCATCTCTACTACTATATATTTATGCTTAATTCCTTTACATCACCATCTGGAACACCAGTACCATCAAAGGCATCGTCACAATCGCTCCAAGTGTAGTCAGCACACTGATCGTACTGGCATATCTGGAATCATTGTCATATACCTGGCACATCTGTGTAACAGTTGAAGCAACCGGCGAAATTACCGCCATAAATACGATCAAAAGGATTTCTTCTCCTTCTTTATTCCATCCCACAAGACCACTTACCTTCAGGATAAGCAACGCAATAAGCGGAATCACGATCAGTCGCATAAACGAAATGAAATATGCTTTCTTATTCGTCAATACTTTCTTTAAATCCATTCCACCGATCAGCATCCCAATTACAAACATACTTGCCGGTCCAATCATTGCTCCGACTGAACTAAGCGTTCCTGTAATGATTTCCGGCAGACGTATTTTTGCAAAAAACAAAGTAATCGCAATGATAATCGTAATGATATTGATATTAAAGAATATTTTCTTCAGATTAAATCCTTTTTCATGACTAAGTACTTTTTTACAGTGTGTCCAGAAAAAGATGGTCTGAAGTCCCATAAATACACACGCATAAAATACCCATTTATCTCCAAGCATAAATGCAACAAGTGGTACGATCAGATTTCCAGAATTGGAATAGTAAATGGACATCGTTTCCACTTCATTCAGATGAAGAACCTTTCCAATCAGGTTGACGATTGGAAGTAATATAAAAAGAAGCAATAACGATGCAATGCAAGCCAGCTCCAGTCCACTTACTTTTTCCGGC
>OLWB01001795.1_pt1 | contig 18955 bp, 9 predicted proteins | sample 1673331 | NCBI WGS metagenome assembly OLWB01 (sample SAMEA3178943, study PRJEB25190) | human gut metagenome | biome: human gut; feature: human-associated habitat; material: faeces | place: Austria | collected 2013
GTTTCGCAGGTAATGAGAACGGCGTGTCCCGTCTGTCCAAACCAACATGGGCAAACCGGATGACTTATCGAATTTATAATAGCTATCTGTCATCAGGGTTCCATATGAGGCCCCTACCTTAGCCACGGAACCGATACGGTAGTTCCCATAGGCGACATCACCGGCCAGTGTAATATAATCCGCCACATTCTCGTGCAATTCCACGATTTTGTTCATGTTCTTTGTCCAAGTAAAGTCCAATGTCCACTCCCAGTCTTGATTCTGGAACGGGATCGTGTTCAAGGCCAACTCCACGCCTTTATTTTGGATGTTACCGGCGTTGATCAATTGCTTGGTGATACCAGATACGGCCGGAACCGAGATTTCCATGATCTGGTCTTTCGTGTTCTCTTTATAATAGGTAGCGTCCAAACCGATCCGGTTGTTTAGGAAGCGCCAATCCAAGCCAATTTCCCAAGCGTTCTTACGCTCTGGCTTCAAATCTTGGTCGTACATGGTTCCCGGCAATGACATGCCATAATAGTTTGTCCCGTTTAACGTGGATGTGTTGATTTGGTATGCCGTGTTGATGATGTAAGGACTTGTATCGTTACCAACTTGCGCCCATGAACCGCGAATCTTAGCGAAAGAAATCCATTCCGGTAACTGATCGCGATACGTGCTTGAGATCAACCACGATCCGTTTACGGATGGGTAGAAATAGGAATATGATCCGTGTCCATCGGCGTAAACCAAGGTAGAAGACCAGTCGTTACGTCCGGTTACGTCCAAGAAGATTTGGTCTTTCCAGTTAACGCCGGCTTGGAAAGCTACGGACAACATCTTCTTGCGGTCTTCTACCTTTGCGCCATAAGTGGGTGTTTGCTTTGAGTTTTCGATAAAATATTGGTTGGGAGCGATCAGGCCACCATTCGTGTTCATCGACTGTGCCTGCTGGAAGTTCTCGTAGAATTCACCATGTAAGAAACCATTCACCGTAAAGTCGCCAAAAGTCTTGTTAAACATAAAGTTGGCATTCAAGTTAGTTTGTTCCTTAGTGGTCTGTCCGATACCATAGTAACCTCCTTCATTGGCGTAACCGGAGCCGGGTTGCTTGTTCTCAAAGCGGGTATAGTAGTAGTTGTAGCTACCTTTCACGTTAAACTTCAACCAATCCAATAGGTCGATATTTAATTTCACGACAGGACGGACTGAGATCTCTTTTTGTCGGTAATCGTTCTCATAGACGCTCCACCAAGTACCGATTCCCGGCATATTACCATACTCATCGCCATAGCTTGAGCTGGCCAAACCTCCGTGTACGCCTTTATATTTGTCCTTTGCAGTTGATGGATCATATGAACGTCCCCACACGCCGCTTGCGAAGTTCTCTCCAATGTTGATCGGAGAGTTCTTTGGCATAGAGTTGGCGAACGACATACTGGCTTCCAGTTTGATTTTGGGGTGGAACATGTGCGAGGCCTTGCCTAGGAAGGAGATACGGTCGAAGCTATTATTCGGAGTCGTACCATCTACATGCTTGTAAGACAATGAGGTATAAAATGTCGTTTTCTCATTGCCTCCGCTGATCGCCACGTTTGTATTCGAACTGAATCCTTTTTGATATGCCTTGTGGAAGTTATTCTTTACGGGAGAGTAGGCTCTTGTGGAACCGTCATAGTATTGTATCTCACGTCCATCGAATGCGGGTCCCCACGACATACCTTGATCGTTCATCAATGAGAATTGACCATTTGCGTTGGTAGGATATTGTCCGAAGTTGTCATAGATGTAATAGTCTCCATTAGCGTTTTTATCGCCGTAATCTACGTTACCTGCAATGATACCGTTACCGAATTCGTTTTGGAAACTAGGTGTTTGGGTTATCACATCCATACCGAATGATTGTGAGATATTGATACCCAGTCCTTGTCCGCTCTTGCCGCTTTTGGTCGTGATCACGATCGCACCGTTCAAACCGCGGGAACCATAGAGGGCTGTGGCCGCCGCTCCCTTCAATACGGATACAGACTCGAAGTCATCCGGGTTCAAGTTTTTCAACTCGTTACCGTAGTCATTGGGGTTGGAGTCCCAGTCCGGATTACCTTCCTTGATGGAGTTGTCCAAGATCACGCCATCGATCACATAGATCGGCTGGTTGTTCTTTCCTAATGTGGAAGCACCGCGGATCTGAACTTTAGAGGAACCGAACATACCACCATCCGAACCTGAGATTTCCAAACCGGCCACTTTACCTTGCAAGGCGGCTACCGGGTTAATCAAGTTAGCGTTCAATTCGTCGCCTTTTATCTCTTTCATGGCGTAGCCTAGGGATTTTTCCGAGCGTTTCATACCCAAGGCGGTAACAACTACCTCGTCCAGTTTTTGCGTATCCTCGGCAAGCTTTACGCTGATGGCCTGCCCCTTGTAGATAAGCTCTTGGGTCATGTATCCGATAAAGGAGATCTGGATCAAGTCTCCGTTATTTACTCCTTCCAACGAGAAGTTACCGTTCATGTCGGTAATCGTTCCATTGGTTGTGCCTTTTACTACTACAGACGCTCCGGCTACAGGCCCGAAATTATCCACTACAACTCCCGTTACTTTTCCGCTCTGCAAGGAAATACTTACGTCTAGTTTCTCCGGTACCAAGTCGGCATATGCGCTTACAGGCAACGCCATAGCTCCCACTACGAGGATTAGATTGACCGGCTTAAAGTTTTTCAACATAACTAATGATTTTTTATGGTAATAAAATTAACTATCTCTTGGCGAAACAGCGTCTATTGTTTGGCGTTGAAATCTAAAGTTCTGTGGTTGGTGTATTTCGTGTTTTATTGATTTTTCACTTAAGTACCATGACTACTCTGTTCTAAATTGAAAATACCTGATACCTTCACCATATAAGTTTCGAGTATACTATTTGAATATGGTGGAACTAAGTTGTACGCAAACCTCCGGTATGCACCCAAGCCTTTTTTTGCTTATTCTTTTTCACTTATTAAGGAAAACATAAGCAACTATTTGTAAGCAAAACCAAGCGAACTCATAATAATTTGTTACTTTCGCGGTGGTTTCAAATAGGACAGTCAAAAAACAACTAATAAAAACATCTATGGCAAAGATTACAAAAGAGGAGACCCTTCGGTACCATGCCGAGGGCAAACCGGGTAAGATCGAGGTTATCCCGACAAAGCCTCATAGTACGCAAACGGATTTATCCCTGGCTTATTCGCCGGGCGTAGCCGAGCCGTGTCTGGAGATCGAGAAGAATCCGCTGGACGCGTACGAATATACGGCGAAAGGTAATTTGGTAGCCGTAATCTCCAACGGTACCGCCGTACTCGGGCTGGGCGATATCGGTCCCTTGGCCGGTAAGCCGGTGATGGAAGGCAAGGGATTGCTATTCAAGATATTCGCAGGTATCGACGTATTCGATATTGAGGTCAATGAAAAAGACCCTGACAAATTTATTGCCGCAGTAAAAGCCATATCCCCCACTTTCGGAGGTATAAATTTGGAAGATATAAAAGCTCCCGAGTGTTTCGAAATAGAAACCCGATTAAAAGAGGAACTAAATATCCCCGTTATGCACGACGATCAGCACGGAACAGCGATTATTTCCGGGGCCGGACTTTTAAATGCTCTCGATATACAAGGGAAAAAAATAGAAGAGGCGAAACTCGTCGTTAACGGCGCCGGAGCCGCAGCCAGCTCTTGTACGAAATTATACATGGGATTGGGCATTAAAAAAGAGAACATCGTCATGGTGGACAGCAAAGGGGTCATCAGCACCAGCCGCACCGATTTGTCGCCGGCAAAAAAGCAATTCGCCACCGAACGAACCGATATAAAGACCTTAGCCGATGCCATGCGCGGAGCGGATATTTTTCTGGGACTTTCCGTGGCCGATGTCTTGACAACAGAAATGGTACAATCCATGAATGAAAAGCCCATCGTATTCGCATTGGCCAATCCTAATCCCGAAATATCTTACGATAAAGCAATGGCTTCTCGCAAAGATTTGATATTCGCTACCGGTCGGTCGGACTATCCCAACCAAATAAATAATGTATTGGGATTCCCTTACATTTTCAGAGGAGCTCTCGATGTTCGCGCTACCGCCATTAACGAAGAGATGAAACTGGCTGCTACGTATGCCATTGCCAAACTAACCAAAGAACCTGTACCCGATGTTGTCAACTCGGCCTATGGAATAAAGAGACTTTCGTTCGGTCCCGAATATATTATCCCCAAAGCTCTCGACCCCAGACTATTGACCGCAGTAGCCCCCGCAGTCGCCAAAGCAGCGATGGACTCTGGTGTCGCCCAGCATCACATCACCGACTGGGATGCCTACAATGACCGGCTGAAAAAGCTGATGGGATATGACAACAAGATGTTACGGGAATTTACCGAAATGGCCCGCAAAGAGCCCAAACGTGTCGTGTTTGCCGAAGCCAATCATGCCAATATGTTACAAGCAGCTTCTACGGCAATGAAAGAGGGCATTTGTAAACCTATTTTATTAGGAAACGATGAGTTAATAGGAAAGTTGGCAGAGTCCATAGGTGTAGATTTATCGGGCATGCAAATTATCAATTTGAGGCATCCGAACGAAGAAGACCGCCGTATCCGCTACGCACAGCTTCTTACAGAAAAGAGACAACGCGAGGGCATGACCTACGCCGAAGCTCATGAAAAGATGTTCGACCGCAATTATTTCGGTATGATGATGGTCGAAGCCGGAGAAGCCGACGCCTTCATCACAGGCACATACTCCAAGTATGCAGAGACTATACAGATTGCAAAAGAGGTTATCGGTATACGCGAAGGATACAAACATTTCGGAGCTATGCACATCATGAACACCAAGTGCGGGACTTATTTCCTTGCCGATACACTCATCAATCGGAAACCGACTACCGAAACATTAATCGACATTGCAAAATTGTCCTATGACTCTGTAAGGTTTTTTGCCAAAGATCCTGTTATCGCTATGGTATCCTATTCTAACTTCGGGTCGGATAATCAAGGAAGTCCCCTAAGAGTACACGAAGCCATTAAAATTTTACACGAACAATATCCCGAAATCATCATCGACGGAGAAATGCAAATGAACTTTGCCCTCAATAATAAACTCCGAGACAAATCGTACCCGTTCAACAAGCTGAAAGGGAGAGAAGTAAATACGATTGTTTTCCCGAATTTAAGTTCGGCGAACTCGGCTTATAAAATGATGCTGGAAATGGGTGTGGCAGAGTCTATCGGCCCGATACAAATGGGATTGAACAAGCCTATTCACTTCACCGATATTGCCAGCTCGACGAGAGATATTGTCAACCTAACGACGGTCGCTGTTCTCGATGCCATTGTTCAGGAGCGTAGAAACAAACAATAAAAAAATGCACATCGTTTATTTCAGCCCGACGGGTGGAACCCGAAAGGCTGCCTATATCATCGGCAAAGAGATAGACCCTCAGGCTACGGAAATAGATATTACCGACCATACACGGCAACAGAACTCTTACGAGCTAAATGGGGAAGACACCCTATTAGTAGCTGTTCCTGTGTATGGAGGGAGAGTTCCTTCCGTAGCCATAGATCGACTGAAACGTATAACCGGGCATAACACCCCGGCTATACTCGTGGTCGTCTATGGGAATCGGGATTACGACGATGCTTTACTTGAATTAAAAACAACGATGGAATCGAACGGATTTCAAACCGTTGCTTGTATCGCCTGTATTGCCGAGCATTCTATCATGAGGGTTTATGCCAAAGGTCGTCCGGATTCTGACGATGAAACGATCTTAAAGAATTTTTCAGAACAAATCAAAACTAAATTGGTGCAACTGAAAAATGGAGAGAGTTTCACAGAAATACAAGTGAAAGGAAATGCTGATTATAAAATATATAACGGAGTACCCCTGAAACCTCGTGCCGGTAAAAAATGCACACAGTGCGGGAAATGCGCGGCATTATGCCCCACCAACGCTATTCCCCAAGAGAATCCCCGAATGACGGACGAAAGCAAATGTATCTCTTGCATGAGATGTATCGCCGTCTGTCCTCAAAATGCGAGAAAAATAAATCCACTGAAATTATTTCTATCTATTCGGGCTTTCAAGGAAAAATGCGAAACAAGAAAAGAACCGGAACTATTTATATAACAAGACAACAACGCTGATTAAACGACAAATACAGGATTATTTTCGCTCGAATGTTCAGGCGAGAAGTGGAAGCCCTCTGCCGAGAAAGAACAAATATCGTCGGGGTGAGATATTTTGTTTTTTAGAATATAACGAGTCATCGCCCCTCTCATCATTTTCGCATATATCACGATTGTCTTAAACCCGTCGCCTTTATATACTTTAAATTCGGGAGTGATTACTCGTACCCTTTTATTTATTCGAGACCAATCGAACGATTGCTGGATTTCACGGCTTGCCAAATTGACCAATATTCCACCAGCCTCTTTTGTATCGTCAATCAATTTATCGGTTAAAAGCGGCTTCCAATATTCCGAAACAGGAATACCCATCGAAGGCAATTCAACAGCATATTCCATGCGGTAGGGTTTTATTACATCGAGCGGCCGAGTCAATCCGTAACAAGCCGATGCCATACGCAGATGATTCTGAGCATATTCAAAATCGGCCTCGGTAAAATCGGCCGGCGAAATGTAACGAAAGACAATACCGGTATAGGCCAAAAGAGCCGGTAATCCATACACGTCGGGCGAATGAAATACATTATATCTCTCTTTCGTCTGCAAGGCCAAATTACGATTTATCCCCAGCATACCCGACAGTTCTTCGACCGAATAACCAGCCATTTCCATCGCTATATGCTCGGCCTCATTTTTATATAACGGAACGGTAACAAAAGGAACAGTAGTTCTACTACTCCCTACCATCGTTTTTGCCGGAGACAACAAAATCAACATAACTCAATCAATTAAACTGCTTCTGCAACTCGTCATACGAAACGATGATAAAAACCGATTTGCCATCGGGTGTATAAGCCGGTGTTTTCAAAGATAACAAATCATCGACCATAGACAACATTTCTTCCTGAGAAAGAGACTGTCCCACCGGTACAGCAGCAGCCTCGGCCAAAGTCCAAGCCATACGCTTTTGCAACGAAGCCTTTGCATCATGTTCTTTCTCCGAAGCAGTTACAAGCATTTGCCCAATAAGGTCTCGTACATCTATCCCTTCTATACCGGCCGGTATCGCATTGATAGAATAGCTATTCTGCCCCATATCGGCTAAATCAAATCCAAGTGCTATCAATTCTTCCCAGATTCCATGTAAAGTTTCTGATTGAGAGACTGTCAATTGCATGATTTCGGGGAACAAAACACGTTGCGAAGCCATTTCGCGAGAGGATATTCCCACCATAAAACGCTCAAACAAAATTATGCCATGAGCCCGATGTTGATCTATCACCATTAACCCCTCAGCCGAAGAAGTCATAATGTATTTCCCTTTCAACTGCAACACAGTCCTACCGCTTTGATTCAGTTTCGACTCGAACTCAGGAAAAACCGATTGTTCCCCTTCACTAGAAAAATTAGAAACATATCCATCAGAGAAATCCAATTTAGACGGAAAATCGTTGTCTGAATCGGGCTGAACGGTCGAACCTTCTTTTGTATTGTTAAAGCTGCTATAAAGCTGCTGCCAATCATAATTCGGTCTCTTCACAGAAGAACCGCCACCTCCTGCTCGAAAAGGGTTATACGTCGTATCCACATGAACCGTAGGGGGAAGAACATGTGTGCCCGGCTTCGATGTTGGAATTTCCGGTGCATCTTCCATATCGAAATCGATAGAGGGAGCCGTACTGAATTTTCCCAATGCTTCCTTTACAGAGGCAGAAAGAATTTGCCAGATGGGCTGCTCGTTCTCAAATTTTATTTCGGTCTTAGTCGGGTGGATATTCACATCAATCGTCTCGGGATCGACCGTAAGATTGATAAAGTAATTGGGCATTTCACCGACCGGTATCAAATGTTCGTAACAAATCGTCACCGCTTTATGAAAATATGGGTGGCGCATATACCGGCCATTTACAAAAAAATATTGTAATGCTCCTCTTTTGCGAGCAGCTTCGGGACGCCCCACATAACCCGAAATCTTCACCAAAGACGTTTCCGTTCCCAAAGAAAGTAACTGCTGATTAAGACTCTTACCAAAAAGTGCAACAATACGCTGCCTCAAATTGGTAGCCGGCAAATTATACAATTCCGAGTCATTATGGACGAGAATAAAACTAATCTGAGTATTAATCAATGCCATACGCTCAAACTCATTGAGTATATTGCTCAATTCCACCTGATTGGATTTAAGAAATTTACGTCGTGCTGGCACATTAAAAAAGATATTTTTTACCGCAAAATTACTCCCCACAGGAGTAGAAATCGCCTCCTGACCTTCACATTGGGAAGCCGACATACGTATACAAGTGCCTACCTCATCGTCGACTCTGCGCGTACGAAGCTCTACCTGAGAAATAGCGGCGATAGAAGCCAACGCTTCTCCTCGAAACCCCATCGTACGTAGCGAGAATAAATCGTCGGCCGAACGAATTTTAGAAGTCGAATGACGTTCGAAGGCTAACCGGGCATCGGTCGGAGACATTCCTTTGCCGTCGTCTATCACCTGAATAAGAGTACGTCCTGCATCTTTCAAAATAATCTGAATAGACGTAGCACCCGCATCGACAGCATTCTCCACCAATTCTTTAATTACCGAGGCCGGACGTTGTATCACTTCTCCAGCTGCAATTTGATTAGCCACAGAATCGGGCAATAAATGTATGATATCACTCATAATTCGACCAAATCTTAATGATTGAAGCGATGTTTTTTCTCTTCAACAACTTCTATTTTCACTTCTGGTTTTCGAAATATGTCTTCGGGGCTTACCGGCCTCAAATCACTATACCATTTATAGGCCGGTAAATATAGCTGCTCGGGCTTTATCAAGTCCAACGGAGTCATGCTTCCCTGCGGTTGAGGCCAAATAATTATCTTCTCCATCTGCTGATTTTTCAAGTACATTCTCAAAAATCCGCTTTCGGCTTTATTCAGCCCTGTCAATGTCGAATCCCGTTCCTGAGGATAGAAAATCGTTTGAGCATTGCCATTTACATCTATTTGACGCAACTGCCCTTGCTCAAACCATGCTTTCAACTCCTTACCGGAAACTTGATCATAAAAAACAGAATCTTTATGCTGTGCAGCAAAAGCAGACCCGGGAATCAAGGCCCAATCGACCGTACTGTCATTCATGTGTATACGAATCGTATCTCCGGTTATCTGATAATTTTCATTCCAAATGATAGGGAGTTTATACATGTGAAGAAGCGAATCTACCGACGTAAACTCCATAGAATCACAAACTCCCTGCGCATCTATCCTAAAAAATCTCACACCATGATAGGCCTGCAAAAGACGGGTGGAATCGGGCAATACCAAGTGAGATTTAAGAGTATCGGCATGCAAATACAACGTATCGCCTCGCGAAAACTCCAATAAGCGTGCCGAATCTGTCGCAAACGAATACTCGGTTCTTTCATTGTAGAAACCATATTGTCCCTCCATAATCAACGAACGAATGGAGTCGTTGAGCACCATATTACCGAACACTTCTCCGAATCCCGATCGCCTATCGTAAAAAATCGTATCCCCCGTAAGGCTCTGTCCTTTCGACGTAACCAAAGAACGATCCAAAAGCATCGATTTATCAGTTTCGGTATTATACCAACCCGCCGACGAATAAATGATATTACTATCCGACACAATAGTCGAAGGACCCACAATATCGGCAATCTTAGTCTGCGTATTATATTCGAGCGTATCGGAATATAATGTATATTTTTCATTCACCAACTGCACATCGAAATTGAAGACCGACTGTTTGGTATCGGGGGAATATTGACCATATACAGAAGTCAATTCATTCTGAGAATCAACCAATTTGCCCCCATCGAAATAATAGCCGATATTCGGAATCATCTCATAATTCAAACTATCGGTAAACAAAGTTACATCTCTGTTTTCCATGCGCACATTATTCCGCAGTCGAGCTATCTGCTCATCTCCACGATAATATAACACATCTCCATAAATAAACAGAGTATCGCCCTGCTCCATGCGAACATTACTAAATGCATCGAGTGAGTTGTCTTTTTCATAAAAATATGCACTGTCGCAGTACATATACATACTATCTTTCCGAAAGACAACATTTCCCCTCAATACTCGATAATCGGCACTCTGCTCCTTATCGAAAGTAAGTTCGTCACTATTCACCAAGTACACTTTATCGGGATCGTCCTGTTTAGGAAGTTTTTTTTCGGGAGTGCCCGATGCCGCCCACATACCAAGAGTAAGCAGGCATAAAATACCGACCAGTATTTTATGCCTTCCCTTTTCATCTTTTATTCTTTTTTGATGCCCCATTGGCGTCGATCTTATTTCTTTATCCAACCGTCATACTTAAATTCGCAGTTTCGCCAACCTTCTTTTATGCGGATATATGTCTCGCTTTGCTTCTTAGCCAACCACTCATTCAATATATCGGTCTTCTTCTTTTCCTCTACAATAGCTTTTAAGGTTTGATAATCATCAGACATATTGGCTTTATGTCCATCTATTCTGTTTTTCAGCTTTACGATTGCAACCACCTCTTTATTTTTACGTTCGTCGGTCATGACAAACGGTTTCGAAATTTCGCCCACCTTCAAATCGGCAACCACCTTAGCCACATCTTGGGGCAATTGTCCCATTTCGAACTTAGAATTTCCGGTTTGAGGGTTTACCATAAGTCCCTTGTTATTGCGAGTATCCTTGTCTTGCGAAACATATTGGGTTATTTCATCGAACGATATTTTCTTATCTATTAAATCTACCCTCAACGAATCGAGACGAACCAAAGCATCGGATATATCTTTCTCGGAAACGTGCGGACGAAGTAGTATATGCCGAACATTTATACGGTCGCCTCTCTTCTCTATCAACTGTATAATATGGTAACCATATTCGGTCTCCACAATTTTAGAAACCTTCTTCGGGTCATTCAAGTTAAACGCGACATTGGCAAACTCCGGCACCAAATTGCTTTTGCTCACGAAGCCCATTTCTCCCCCCATCATGGCAGATCCCCGATCTTCGGAATAAAGAACCGCAAGAGTAGAGAAATCTCGCTCGCCTTTATTTACTTGTTCGCTGAAATCACGCAATCGAGCTTTCACATTATCTATTTCCTGCTGCGGAACCTTAGGATTCAAAGTAATAATTTGGACTTCTACCTGCATGGGAATATAAGGAATACTGTCGGCCGGCAATTGATTATAAAACTTACGCACCTCGGCCGGTGTGGTTTTTACATCTTTTACCAAATTTCGTTGTACTTCCTGTACGGTTCCCTGATCACGAATAACATTCGCCAACTCTTCACGAATTTCGGTTACCGGCTTTTTAAAGTATTCTTCCATTTTTTCCTTCGACCCGATATTAGCGATCAGATAATTGATACGAGCCTCTACTTGTTGAAAAACAGTAGCATCAGGAACTGTAATCGTATCCAGTTTCGCCTGATGCAGAAAAAGTTTCTGCACGGCAAGCTGTTCGGGTATTACACAATAAGGATCGCCATCAATACGTTGTCCGTCGTATTGCATTTGTCGATATTGCTCTTCAACCTCAGACTTATAAATAGCTTCATCTCCTATTATCCATACAACCTCATCGATAACATTGTCATCGGAAAAAGCCGGCAAAGACACCGCCATAAAGAAAAATAAAAGCCAATCAGTAACTTTACACATAATTCAATTATTTTATACTCTCTTTTTCAATAGATTTCTCACCTTTATACAACCACTTTATATCACCCGACTTCTCGGCATCCCGATACAGATTTTCTTCCAGCTCCCGATCAAAGTTCAACCGATTGCTATTTGTCAAAATTTCCTGAATTTGAGCCCGAGCAAAATCATAAGGCATTTCTTCTCCCGGCAAACGATATTCTGTAATATTCAGTAAATACCAATATCCGTTTTTATTAAATTCCAACTTATGATGTGTCTTTAAAAAGGATTCAGCATCTCCAAACTCGTATGGAATATTATTGACGATTTCTTCAAACGGTATCCACTTGTCATAAAAGTAGTCATAGATCACCGCATTTTTCAAAGCATATTTCTCGATCTTTTCTACTCCATCGGGATTTGTAGAACAATACCATTTTTTCAACTGTCCAAGATTGGGCGTATTCTCCGGTACTTTAAGAAACAACCCTTTCAAGATGGCTTCATGCAAACGAAACATTTCTGAGTTTCGCTCATAATAATCCAGCATTTCTTGTTCATCAAAAGACTTCGTCACCCGTTCATTAACCAATCTCTTACGATATTCGAATATGACTAAATCTCGTCGGTATTTCTCAACCAATGCATCAATACGTTCTATATCGGGAATATTCTTTTGTGCCATTCGATATAGTAATACATCACAAATCCATCGACGGATATACTTGTCGGCAAAATCGGTACTATCAGCGCGAGAGAGTCCCTCTGGCATGGCATCGGCAAGCTCTTGACGCGATAGTATTTCATCGCCCACTTGTACCAATGAATTTTCATCGCTCTGTAACCCACTTCGGCATGCCGAAAAAAGGCATGCCGAAAATGCTGCGCATAATACTATTATCGAGACTTTATACATCTATATTACCTACATAAATATCCGCTAAATTACGACTAAATAATGGCAACTACGGCCTATTAACTGTTTTTAGGACATCTTCATAGATTTCTACCGGATATTTTTTATTGAGTTTCTTCACCCAAACTTTTTCAAGGTAAGTTTGGTAATCGGCCGTTACTTGTCCTCTCACATCGGTATACGCTTCCGGCATCTTCTTCAATAGTTTACCAAACACAAAAGCTATCGGCAACTTCTCATCGGCTTTCACCGGAGCTCCCTTAAATACCAATTCGTCAATTTTTTCATTATCTCCCTCAACAAACAAACCTCGTTCCACTTTTACTCTTGTTAAAGAGTCGGTATTGAACTCTCGATTCAACACGACGATTACAGAATCGTCATCGAGTTCTTTAATCCGGTTCTTTATGCCATCGGCGGTAGCCGCATCACAGCATTGAATCAAAAATCCTTTATAATGAGGTTTATCCCATTTGTATTTTTTCCTATTTTTCTTGAAAAACTTCTGCAAGCCCTCGGTATCTTTCGATGCTTTTTCCCAAACTTCCCTATTGCTAATTTCAAACAGCAACATGCCGTCTCGATATTCATTCATCAAATTACGAAAATCGGGATACTTATCTTCCAAATGAGCCTTCTCGAAATCTAATATTTCCATATCGGCCATATAACCAATCATAGTCGAAATATAATCGGGTGCATTGACCGTCACATCTCGGCCTTTGGACAAAAACGAGGCAAAATCGGCCACTGTATATGAATGGTTCTCAAATGAGAATAAAACACTTTGGTCATTATGAATAGCCGCTATATAAGAAGAATCGACTTTACCTAAATCGCCAGCCAATTTCATCAACTTCGCCCGCTGCGATTCTTCCAAAGAAAAACCATAATCATTTTTCAATTTAGCCACCATCGCATTACGAGCCATGCTACCTCTTTCGTCTCGTGCCATCATTCGCGTAATCTCCGAGCGCATTTGTTCAAAGGGCTTAATATCCCGCCGGTCCATTAACTTAATGATATGCCAGCCATAGGGAGATAATACAGGCTCTGTAATATCTCCTTTATTTTTAAGAGCAAATGCAGCATCCTCGAACTCTTTTACAAATTGTCCACTACTCACCCACGGTAATTCTCCACCTCGTACGGCAGAAGCCTTATCTTCCGACCGCTCCTTTGCCATCGTAGCAAAATCGGCTCCCGACTTCAATTCTTCATAAATGGCTCGTATCTCGGATTCTTTCTGCGCTTTTACTTCATCAGAAGCACCACGAGGCACTAATATCATGATATGGGAAAATAGAAACTCTCCCGGATTGGGACGACGACTATGTACTTTTATAATGTGATATCCGAACTGGGTTTCCACTATATCGGAAACTTCTCCCGCTTGTAATGCGAAAGCAGCCTTTTCAAAAGGATAAACCGTACGTCCGCCTCTAATAAATCCTAAATATCCCTTATTCTGCCTCGATCCGTCTTCACTGAATTTCTCTGCCAACATTCCAAAGTCTTCACCCGCCTTGATTTCAGCCAATACCGATTCGGCTTTTTTCTTTGCCTCGGCTCGGTCCTCAGGAGTCCGAGCATTCAATCCTATGAGAATATGGCTTACCTCCACATCTTCTTTCATTCGGTCATAAGCCTCATGTGCCAAACGGTCATCAACAGAAGCATCGATCAAATAGGGTTTAGCCAACTCTTCTCTATACCCCGCCAATTCATTTTTAAATGCCGAAGTCGTATCAATCCCCATAGCTTCGGCCTCGGCGACTTTCAACTTGTAGTTCTTAAATAGTGTAACGTATTCATCGAGAGATTTATGATCGATTTGTTGCTGGCTGTTCTTATTATAGATATACTCAAATTCCGATTTGTGAATATCTTTATTATTCACTCTCATAATAACAGGGTCGACATCGGTAGCCCCCCCTCCAAACCAAGAATTTCCGGCAAGCAAAGCCGCTAAGAGCCATTTGTTTTTCATTGTGTTATGCACTACATTTTATTGAGACTTGATAGTCCCGAGTTATCAACAAAAATAATACACTATTTTAACGCTTCAAATATAAGAAAATTATATCGTAATCACTAAAATAGTGTATTCTTCCCAAAAATAAAAATCCACCTTCCTTATCGGAAAAGTTATCCTCTACTATAATTCGGAGCCTCGCTGGTTATCGACACATCATGAGGGTGGCTTTCGGCTACACCAGCATTGGTAATACGAGTAAACTTAGCATCATGTAAAGCCTCTATATCCTTAGCTCCACAATATCCCATTCCGGCACGCAAACCGCCGACCATCTGATAAACTACTTCATATAAAGATCCTTTAAAGGGAACACGAGCCGCAATTCCCTCGGGAACCAATTTTTTAGTATCAGTCTCATTAGCTTGGAAATAACGGTCTTTCGAACCTTTCTCCATCGCTTCGAGAGATCCCATACCCCGATATGACTTATACTTACGTCCATTGAATATGATCGTTTCTCCCGGCGATTCTTCAACACCAGCTAGCATACCGCCCAACATAACCGAGTAAGCCCCAGCAGCCAATGCTTTTACAATATCACCCGAATAACGAATTCCACCATCGGCAATCAATGGCACGCCTGTTCCTTTCAATGCTTTCGCCACGTCATAAACGGCAGATAATTGAGGAACCCCGACACCGGCAATCACCCGGGTCGTACAAATGGAACCGGGGCCTATACCTACTTTCACTCCGTCGGCTCCGGCTTCCACCAAAAATTTAGCGGCTTCACCCGTCGCAATATTTCCCACAACGACATCGATATCTGGATATTTTGCTTTTATATCTTTCAATACACCGATTACGCCCTTAGAATGTCCATGCGCCGTATCTATAACGATAGCATCGACTCCGGCTTCTACCAACGCATCCACACGAGTCATCGAATCGGCCGTAACACCGACCCCCGCAGCCACACGCAGCCGACCTAATTTATCTTTACAAGCAAACGGTTTATCTTTGGCTTTCGTTATATCCTTATAAGTAACCAACCCTACCAAATGGCCGTCTTTATCGACAACCGGGAGCTTCTCTATCTTGTGCCTTTGAAGAATATCCGCAGCCTGTTGCAAATCGGTGGATTGTGAAGTCGTCACTAAATTGTCTTTGGTCATTACCTCGTCTACCAATCTTTCCAAATCGCGTTCAAAACGCAAGTCCCGATTCGTTACAATACCCACCAAAAGATTTTTATCGTCCACTACGGGAATCCCTCCTATATGGTATTCACTCATCATAGACAACGCTTCGCGCACCGTCGACCCACACTTGATTGTCACAGGGTCATAAATCATTCCATTCTCAGCTCGTTTAACAGCATGAACTTGACGGGCCTGAGCCTCGATACTCATATTTTTATGAATGACTCCAATTCCTCCTTCACGAGCGATAGCAATAGCCAATTGCGCCTCGGTTACCGTATCCATGGCTGCCGAAACTAATGGAATATTTAATCGGATATTGCGTGAAAACTGCGTCGACAACTCGACATTACGAGGAAGGACTTCGGAGTAAGCGGGGATTAACAAAACATCGTCAAAAGTTAATCCGTCCATCACCACTTTTTCTGCAACAAATGACATAATGGGGTTCATTAGAATTTTATTGCATGCAAAGATAATTATTTTTCGGCAAGCTATTATCTATACATGAAGATTTTTAAATTATTTATCACCCCAAAAGCTAAAATAAAAAAGCGACAACCGATTATCGGAATGTCGCTTTTTCACTATTATTTCTCGGCTTTTAATTTCCCATCTCTGAAAGGAACTTGATACGTATCAAACGAATTTCTTCTTCGCTATACTCCATACCAAACTCCTCAATGGCATCTTCGAGACTATCGCTTTCACTCTCCTTGAAGTAGTCAAAAATATCGTCGATATGCTCGTCATCCATAATCTCGTGCAGGAAATAGTCGATATTGATTTTCGTTCCCGAATAAACAATCGCCTCTATCTCGTCGAGCAACTCTCCAAATTCAAGGCCCTTCGACTCGGCCAATTCATCAAGTGCAATTTTCCTGTCGATGGCCTGAATAATGGATACTTTCAATTTCGACTTATTGGCAACCGTACGCACCCTTAAATCTTCGGGACGCTCAATTTCATTTTCTTCCACATGAGCTTTGATGACTTTAACGAATTCTTCTCCGTAACGTTTCGCTTTACCTGCTCCTACCCCCGGAATATTTTGTAACTCCTCAATTGTAATCGGATAGGTTGTCGCCATAGCTTCTAATGAAGGGTCTTGAAAAATCACATACGGAGGAAGTTCCAATCGTTTAGCGATTTTCTTTCGCAAATCTTTCAAAATAGAATATAACTCGGGATCGACCGCACAAGAAGCTCCACCTTTCATGGGCACTTCTTCCTCCACCTCGTCAAAATCGACATCTTTGACAATCTTAAACGAAACCGGATTCTTCAAAAACGCATGCCCAGCCTTCGTTACCTTCAATAGTCCATAATTCTCAATATCTTTACCTATGTAGCCGGCTATCAATGCTTGTCGAATGACGGCGTTCCACGTGCGCTCATCTTCACCCTGTCCGCTTCCAAACACCTCTAAATCTTCATGTTGATACGAAAGTATTTGGCTCGTTTCTTTACCTAACAAGACATCTATCACATATTCGGCTTTAAATTTTTCTTTCAGTGCAATAATAGTTTCAAGAACCGCACAAAGTTGATCTTTTGCTTCCACTTGCTTTTTAGGATTTAGGCAATTATCACAATTTCCACAATTATCTTCCTCATACTCTTCTCCAAAATAATGCAGTAAAATCTTGCGACGACAAAGAGAAGATTCGGCATAAGCAGCAGTTTCTAACAAAAGCTGTTTACCAATCTCTTGCTCGGCAATGGGTTTTCCCTGCATGAATTTTTCGAGTTTCTGTAAATCTTTATTGATATAAAAAGTTATACACTGACCTTCTCCTCCATCTCGACCGGCTCGTCCCGTCTCTTGATAATAGCCTTCCAGACTTTTGGGTATATCGTAATGTATGACATACCTGACATCGGGCTTATCAATCCCCATACCAAAGGCTATCGTGGCAACGATAACATCTATTTTCTCCAACAAGAATGCATCTTGATTCTGAGTCCTAGTCGCAGAGTCCATTCCGGCATGATATGGCAGCGCACGAATTCCGTTTACCTGTAACAATTCTGCCAGTTCTTCTACTTTCTTTCGACTCAAACAATAGATTATACCCGATTTACCCTCCTGCGATTTTATATATTTAATAATGTCTTTATCGATATTCGCTGTTTTCGGGCGAACCTCATAATAAAGATTAGGACGATTAAACGACGACTTAAATACAGTAGCTTCCAACATGCCCAGATTCTTCTGTATATCATGCTGGACTTTCGGAGTCGCAGTCGCGGTAAGAGCTATTACAGGACGTACGCCAATCTCATTAATAATAGGTCGGATACGTCGATATTCAGGACGGAAATCATGTCCCCATTCCGAAATACAATGGGCTTCATCTACCGCATAAAACGACACATTCACCTGTTTAAGAAAATCAATGTTTTCTTCCTTCGTCAAGGATTCAGGAGCAACATATAACAATTTGGTTTTCCCCGATAAAATATCGGTTTTTACTTGGTCTATCGCAGTTTTGTTCAAAGAGGAGTTTATGAAATGAGCGACACCATCTTCGGCACTGAAATTCCGCATAGCATCGACCTGATTCTTCATCAATGCAATCAAAGGCGAAATAACTATCGCAGTACCGTCAAGAATCAACGACGGCAATTGATAACAAAGCGACTTCCCTCCTCCGGTAGGCATCAATACAAATGTATCATTCCCGGCAAGCAAATTTCTGATAATCGCTTCCTGATTTCCCTTAAATGTATCGAATCCGAAATTCCTTTTCAGTTCCTCAGTCAAATTTACTTCTTTTGCCATACGGTTACTCTCTTTCTCGTTATGTATATTCGCCGACCTTTATCGGTCAAACAAATTTATAAACAACTCCTCTTAATTACCAAATTTTTTCTTGCTGTTTTTTCTTATACTGCCAATAGTTTTGCTTTTTCTAACTTCTTTTCTGCATAGCTACGTGTTATATGCAATTTCTTTTTTGTCGAAGAAGGCGTTTCATACATAGCATCCATCATAATCGTTTCGACAATAGAGCGCAATCCTCGGGCTCCCAACTTGAACTCTACGGCCTTTTC
>OLWB01001805.1_pt1 | contig 18809 bp, 13 predicted proteins | sample 1673331 | NCBI WGS metagenome assembly OLWB01 (sample SAMEA3178943, study PRJEB25190) | human gut metagenome | biome: human gut; feature: human-associated habitat; material: faeces | place: Austria | collected 2013
CTCATCTTGGGAGAGCCAGTTGTTGGCCAGCTCGGTCAGGTTCTTGGCTGCAAGCTCCCGCATGGCCTTATCCCAGGTGTCACAGTCGGCCAGCAGCTTTTTGTAGCGCTCCCAGTTCATCGTGTGGTGGTTCTGTGCCATGCGGATGAGCACCGGCCGGCCGATGACGCCGTCGTCGATGAGCGATTTGATCTTCCGATACGAATCGTTGTGGCGCAGGATGTGCGCGACGAGGCACTTCTGCTTGGACGCCTTGACGGCGCGCACGAACGCTTCGCCCTCCTCGAGCGAGCCGGCAATCGGCTTTTCGCAGAGCACATGCTTGCCGTGCGCAAAGCAGTCCTGCATAATCGGCAGGTGGGAGGCGGTGTAGGTCGCGATGATGCAGATGTCTACGTCCGCGCGTTCCAGAAAGGGGCGGTAGTCGGGTCCGAAGGCGAGCGCGCCGAAGCGCCGCGCCGCTTCACGCGCCGCGGAAAGATTGGTGTCCACGCACGCGACGATGCGAACGTTGTCGCGGTAATAAATGTCCGTAAGGTGCGCCAGCCCGATGTGTCCGCAGCCGATGAGTACGATTCCGTAGGTTTTCATGCCATACTTCCCCTTTGTTGCGCTGTTTTTGCCAGAAAGCGCCTCTATGTTACCATAAAGGCGCCGGGATTGCAAGACCTTTTTTGATTTTCTTGCAGCCTTTTTCTGCTTTTTCAGCGAAACCCGCCGTCTACGCCGAGTACCTGCCCGGTGATATAGGCGCTGTCCTCCGAGGCGAGGAAAAAAATGGCCTTCGCCGCCTCCTCCGCCGTGCCCAGCCGCATCAGCGGGATTTCGTCGGTGAGCGCGAGCATCTCCTCGTAGGTCAGACGTCCGTTCATATCCGTGTCGATGACGCCGGGCGCGACGCAGTTCACGCGGACGCCGCTCGGCCCGACCTCGCGCGCGAGCGCGCGCGTCAGGCCGGCCACGGCTGCCTTGGACGCCGAGTAATCCACCTCGCAGGAGGCGCCGGTCGTACCCCAGACCGAGGACACGTTGACGATGCAGCCGCTTTTCCGCCGCAGCATCTGCGGCAGGAACAGACGGCACAGCTCGACCGTCCCCGTCAGATTGACGCTGTACAGCTTTTGCACCTCGTCTTCCGGCAGCGCGTCGAACAGGCCGAACAGCGCCACGCCGGCGTTGTTGACCAGCACGTCGATGCCTCCGAGGGCTTCGTCCGCGAATGCGAGCAGCGCGCTGCGGCCGTCCGAATCGGACACGTCGGCCCGGCAGAGCAGACAGCCGGTCTCGGCGGCCAGCGTGCGCGCCTGTTCCTCGCTGCCGCAATAATTGGCGATCACCTGCCAGCCGTCCGCCGCGAACAGGCGGACCGCGGCCGCCCCGATGCCGCGCGAGCCGCCGGTGACGAGCACGCGCTTCACAGGTCCGCCGTCATCAGCAGGGGCAGGATCATCGGCTTGCGCTTGGTCTTGTTGACGATCATGCCGGCCAGCTCGTCTTTCATACGGGTTTTGATGACCTCGACGTCCTTCGCGCCGCGCTTCAGGCAGCGCTCGATGATTTTGATGCAGGCTTTGTGTACCTCTTCCATCAGCGCCTCGGCTTCCTTGACGTATACGAACCCGCGCGAGGTGATGTCCGGCCCGCTGACGATGGTGTTGGTGTAAAAATCAATGGCGGCGACGATGATGAGGATGCCGTCCTCCGCCAAATGCTTGCGGTCGCGCAGCACCGACGTCCCGACGTCGCCCACGCCGTAGCCGTCGACGAGAATCTGGCCGGAGGGCACCGTCTGTCCGAAGCGCATCGAACGTTTGTCCAGCTCGATGACGCGGCCGGTCTCCGGAATGAGGATGCGGTTGTCGGGCATCCCCAGCTCGCGCGCGAGGGCGGCGTGCTTGACGAGGTGGCGGTATTCGCCGTGTACGGGTACGAAGTTGTCGGGCTTGACAAGCGCGTGGATGAGCTTCAGCTCCTCGCGGCAGGCATGTCCGGAGACATGGACGTCCGCGATGTTGTCGTCCAGCACGTTGACGCCGCGCTTGTACAGCTCGTTGATGATGTTGGAAATCGCCTTTTCGTTGCCGGGGATCGACGACGAGGAGAGCACGACCAGATCGTTCGGCCCGAGCGAAATCTGCGCATGGCCGCCGAACGCCATCCGATAGAGCGCGCTCATCGGCTCGCCCTGGCTGCCGGTGGGGATGAGGGGAAGCTGGCTGGGCTTGTAGCGCTTCATGTCCGTCACGTCGATCATCAGGCCGTCGGGGATGTCCATATAGCCCAACCGCGTGGCGGCCGAGAGGATGTTGAGCATGCTCCGCCCCGTAACGGCGACCTTGCGCCCGTTTTTGGCGGAGGCGTTGATGATCTGCTGCACGCGGTAAATGTTGGAGGAAAAGGTCGCCACGACCACCCGCTTTTCGTTGCCCATAAAGATGCGGTCGAGCGAGGAGGAGACGATTTTTTCGGTCGGCGTGTAGCCGGAGCGCTCCGCGTTGGTCGAATCGCACAGCAGCAGCCGCACGCCCTTCGTCCCCAGCTCGGCAAAGCGCGCCAGGTCGATCGGCTCGCCGTTTAAGGGCGTAAGGTCGATTTTGAAGTCGCCGGTGTGGACGACGCGCCCGACGGGGGTGGTGATGCAGAGCGCGCACGCGTCTGCGATCGAATGGTTGACCTTGATGAACTCCACCGAGAACGCGCCCGCTTTGATCGTCTGCCCCGCCTTGACCTCCACAAGGTCGGCGCCGCTGATGTCGTGCTCTTCAAACTTGCCCTCGATGATGCCGAGCGTCAGCCGCGTGCCGTAAACGGGCACGTCGAACTTCTTGAGAAAATAGGGCACCGCGCCGATGTGGTCCTCGTGCCCGTGCGTGATGAAAAGTCCGCGCAGCTTGTCCTTGTTGGACTCGATATAGGACATATCGGGGATGACCAGATCGACCCCGAGCATGTTGTCCTCCGGGAAGGCCAGCCCGCAGTCGACGACGATCATGTCCGGCCCGTACTCGAACACCGTGATGTTCTTTCCGATGCCGTTGACGCCGCCGAGCGGGATCACGCGCAGCTTTTCGGTTTTTTTGTTTGGCATAGAAATCTATATATCCTTTCAGTTGTGAAATACAAAGCCATCATATTATTATGTACTATTTTTTCCACTTTGTCAAGGGGCAATCGCGCGGCGCGCTCCTTTTGAGCGGAAGAATGCGGCTGTGCTGTGCCTTAGCGGCAAGCTCCGAGCGGCGCTCTGCATGCCCGCCCAGTCGGCTTGAATGCAAATATAGCGGCCTCGGACGCCGCCGCTGCCGCTATATCTTTTCGGAGTTACGGGGACTGCGCTTTCGCGCGCGTTTGGCAGGAAATCGAGTCTGCCGGCCAGTCAAGCGCCGCGCCGTGCGGCGGCTTTTTATCCGACAAGCTCAAACTCGGCGTATATAGTTTTGCCGAGAATGCTTTTGGAAATTCGGTAACGGCCGGCTTTGCAGGCAAAATCGTGATTTTTGAGCGAAATCTGCATTTCCGTGCCGTCGGCACCTAGGTATTCGACAGACTGGATTTCAAAGCCGTCTGCGAAATCGATCTGCTCCCATTCGCCGCTGTCATATTCCAGCGTATATTCCAGACCGTAGAAAAACTGTGTGTCTTCGGAATTGCGGAAGGTTAGGGTAAATTCCTGTTCGTCAAGGCCGGCCTTTGCGGGAGAAACCTCCATGGTGAGCGTGTCGGCATTTTCGGCAAGCTTCAAGTCCGCGCTGCTTTCGGCGGGAAGCGCTGCGTCGCCGCCGATGGATTCTATATGGTCCGTATGCGGGCCGCTTGGGGTTTGCGCCAGCTCGCCGCCGGAGGCTTCCGCATCGTTCGGAGCGCTGCTTTCGCTATGGTCGGAAACACTGCCGGCCGATTCCGCGGAGCCCTCCAAGGCGCAGCCCGCAAGCAGCAGGCAGAAGAAAATTGCTGTGAGCGCTGCGAACGCAATGCATTTTTTCATTTTCGTATGCTCCTTTCTTTCACTCTTGTGAAAAGAGCCGTCTGTTTTGTTGTTTTGCGCTGACCTGCTTGTTTCGCCATTTTGTTTGCCGAACGTCTTTGTATGGCATCGGCATCGGCCGTAATAAGGATTTAGGGGCGCCGGGGCGGCGCCTGTTCTTAATTGCAGTATACCATATAATAGAATTTAAGTCAATATGGTGAACAAAAAGGCGGCAAATCGCAATGTACAGTGAACAAAAAGGCGGCAAATCGCAAACAACAGCTTACCTTGCCGGCGAAAAGAGCGCGCGTCCCTTCGCAATTTCCTGTGAAGCGTAACACCGCAATCGACGTGCGGGCATATATTGATATTGTTAAAACTTGGCTTCGGCGGCGTTTTGCCCTTGACTTTTTGCGCGCGGGCTGGTATCCTATAATAGAAAACGTATGAGATTTTAACTTCGATTTGATATACATATAAGGGGATATATTGATGGATTGCTTAGTGGTCAACGGCGGTAAGCCTCTGTCCGGCAGCATCACGGTCGGCGGGATGAAAAATGCGGCGCTGCCCATTCTTTTTGCGACGATTCTGGTCGAGGGACGGTGTGTGATTGAAAACCTGCCGCCGATCAGCGACGTCACGACCGCTCTGGAGATACTGCGCGCGATGGGCGCAAAGATACATATGCTTAACAAGACGACGATGGAAATCGACACCTCGATCATCCGCTGCGGCAGCGCGCCGTATGAGCTGGCGCGGAACATGCGCGCGTCCTATTATGTGCTCGGCGCGGAGCTGGGGCGCTTCCGGCAGGCGTCGGCCGCCTGTCCGGGCGGCTGCGATTTCGGCGTGCGGCCGATCGACCAGCACGTCAAGGGCTTCGAGTCGCTCGGCGCGAAGGTGAGCGTCGTGAGCGGCTATGTGCGCTGCGACGCGAGCGAGTCGGGGCTGAAGGCGGCCAACATCTATATGGACGTCGTCACCGTCGGCGCCACCATCAACATCATGCTCGCCGCCGTCAAGGCGCAGGGGCAGACGGTGATCGAGAACGCGGCTAAGGAGCCGCATGTCGTCGATCTGGCCAATTTCCTCAACGCGTGCGGCGCCAATATCGTCGGCGCGGGCACCGACATCATCAAAATCAAGGGCGTGGATACGCTGCACGGCGTGACCTACGCCATCATTCCCGATATGATCGAGGCGGGCACCTATATGATGGCCGCCGCGGCCACCGGCAGCCGGCTGACCGTTTCCAACGTCATCCCCAAGCACCTCGAATCCATCACCGCCAAGTTGGAGGAAATGGGCGTCGGCATCGAGGAGCATGACGAGTCGGTGACCGTGATCCCGAACGGGCGGCTCGGCCGTGTGAACGTGAAAACGCTGCCCTATCCCGGCTTCCCCACGGATATGAACCCGCAGATGTGCGTGCTGCTTTGCCTGGCGGACGGGATGAGCGTGCTCACCGAGGGCGTGTGGGACGGACGGTTCAAATATACCGAGGAACTGATTCGTATGGGCGCTTCGATCAAGGTGGACGGCCGCACCGCCATCGTAGAGGGTGTAGAGTCGCTGCGGTGCGCGCATGTGCGCGCCGTGGATTTGCGCGCGGGCGCCGCGATGGTCATCGCCGCGCTGACGGCGCCGGGCGAGACGGTCATCAGCGACATTCACCACATCGAGCGCGGCTACGAGTGCATCGTGGAAAAGCTGCAAAGCGTGGGCGCGGATATCCGCCGCGTGACGATGGCCGACGTCGGTGCGTCCGCGAACGTCTCTTAAGCGCGTTCGCATTGCGGCGCGGCGTTCTTACGGCAGCTTTGCGGCGGCGATGCGGCAGAAAAGAATATGCATAGCGTGCGTTTTGCGTTCGGCTGCTTATAAGAGGGAAGGGCGTGCGATTTTCGCCTGCCGCCTGCGGTTAGCAATACGGCGGGCAATCCGCCCGCCGGTACATGTGCCGGCTCTGTGCTCTCGGACAGCGTTCCGAATACCGTGTGTTAAGCAGAATGTCTCGGGCCTCTTTGGGCTGTGTTTTGCGAAGAATAACTGACGTTTGTCCCCGCCGCGTTTGCGGCGGGGATGCTTTTTCAAAAAAGGGCTTTTGCAAAGGAGAAGGGCGCCGCTTCTGACTGCGGCGCCCTCGTCCTATGGGATCCGGATCGGGGATCTATATAAAAGCCTCGGCGTTCCGCCTTGGACTTGTTATTATTGGGCCGCGTCGAGCTTGAAGGTAAAGGTCAGCTCGGAGCCGCTGCTGCCGTCGCGTGAAATGCGGTAGACCTTAATCGTGGCCTCGTCGCCGGCCTTGCAGGCGGCCAGCGCTTCCTTGAGCGAGGTGTTGTTGGTGATCGCCTGTCCGTTGAACTCGGTGATGATGTCGTACACCTCCACGCCGGCGCGGTAGATGGCGGCGGTGCGGCTGCCGATGTTCACCACCAGCACGCCCTCGGGCACATCCTCGGGCAGACGGTAGAGCGCGATGGTCTGGTCGTTGATTTCGGAAACGGTGATGTTCAGGTAAGCGGAAACGGTCACATAGTCGTTGTCCGGCCGGCTGACGACCTCGCCGTCCTGAATGAGCATATTGATGATTTCGACGGCGTTCGTCATCGGGATGGCGAATCCGATGCCCTCGTATTCATCCATCAGCTTGAGCGTGTTGATGCCCACGACCTGTCCCTGCATGTTCAGCAGCGGGCCGCCGCTGTTGCCGGGGTTGATGGTGGTGTCGGTCTGAAGCAGGCGCATCGTTTTCGTGCCCGAGCCGGTGCCGGAGGAAACGGTCACTTCACGTTCGACGCCGGAGATAACGCCCTGCGTGAGCGTGCCGGCAAGGCTGATGCTGTACGGCGTGCCGATGGCCACGACCGGGTCGCCGACCGAGAGCGCGTCCGAATTGCCCAGCTCGATGGGCGTGAGGTTTTCCGCGTCGATTTTCAGAACCGCCAGATCGGAGGCGTCGTCGCTGCCGACAAGCTCGGCGTCGTATTCGGTGCCGTCGTAGAAGATGACGTCGATGGAGGTGTAATCCTCAATCACATGGTGGTTGGTGACGATGTAGCCGTCCGCGGTGATGACAAATCCGCTGCCGATCGAATAGCCGTTTCGGAGGGTGGTGCGGATGGTCGCGCAGGAGACGGAGCATTTCTCATACAGCGCTTTCACGTCGTAGGTCTGTCCCGACGCTTCGGTGATGCCGACGGTCTGCTTGATTTCGCTGCCGTCTGCGCCCGTGCTTGTCGTCCCCTGCGTGCTGCCCGGCGTAAACAGTCCGCCGCCGTTGTCGTCGGCAAAGAGCAGCGCGCAGGATAACGTAATCGTTAACACCGCCAGAACGACGGCGGTCACGGCGATAAAAATGCCTTTCCGGCTCTTCCGCCTGTGGCCGTTTGCGGCGGGCGCGCCGTTCCATTCGTAGGCGTATTCCGGCCGCGCCTCGGAAACCTGAGGCGGCGTAAGCGGCGATTGTGTCTCTTGCGGGATATTGTTCTCTCTATCGTTGTGTTCGAAATGATCGTTCATCGATTGATTTCTCCCTTCTCTTTTGTTGTGCCCATAGTATAGCGCGATATACTTAAAATTTTCTGAAAGCGAAAAATTTTTCTTCAAAAATTTTGCGCCTTTATTTTTGTGCCAGCGGCAGCGTGAAGCTGAACTCGCAGAATTCGCCGTAGACCGACTGCACCGTCAGTTCCTCGCCGTGCATGTTGACGTTGGTCTTGGAGATGTACAGCCCCAGCCCCGTGCCGGTTTTATCCAGCCCGCGCGAGCGGTCGGATTTATAGAAGCGCTCGAACACATACGGGAGTTCCTCCTCCGGGATGCCGTCGCCGCTGTTGCGGATGGCGATGAAGGCTTTTTTGTCGCGCTTCTCGATGGTGAAGCGGATCGTGCCCCCCTCGGGCGTGAACTTGACGGCGTTGTCGCACAGGTTGTACAGCACCTGATGGATGGCGTCGGTGTCCGCGTTGACGAAAATGTCCTCGGGCGAGTTGAAATCGATTTCAAAGTGCTTTTCGTCGATTTTCTGCTCAAAGCTCAAAAGCACCTGCCGCGCCTTCTCGGTGATGTTGAAGTTGGTCATCGTCAGCTTGCGGTCGCCGCTCTGCATGCGCGAGATTTCCAGCAGCGAGTTGACCAGCCGCGACAGCCGCCGGACCTCGCCCGAGATGATGCCGAGATAGTAGTCGCGCTTTTCCTCGGGGATCGTGCCGTCGAGGATGCCGTCCACATAGCCGGAGATGACCGTCATCGGCGTGCGCAGGTCGTGCGAGACGTTGGCGACGAAGGCGCTACGCAGCTCGTCGGTCTTGGCCAGCGAGGCGGCCATATTGTTGAAGGCGACGGCGAGCTGCCCGACCTCGTCGCGGCTGGTCACGTCGACGCGGACGCTGAAATCGCCCAGCGCAAAGCTCTTGGCCGCTTTGCCGATGCTCTTGATCGGCTCGCTGATGCGCTGGCTGATGACGTACACGGCGATGATGGCGGCCAGCAGCACCCAGAGCGAAGCGGCGATCATCGTTTTCTGCATCGTGCCAATGAGCAGCGGGTTGCCCACCGACGGGGAGGAGACCAGAATCAGCCCCTCCACGTTGCCGCCGTCCCCGCGGACAACCGAGAAGAGATTGCGCCGCTTTTCGGAGAAGGTGTTTTCCAGATTGCTCAGCTCGTACAGGTTTGCGTTGTTGGTCACGTCGCTGATGACCGTCTGCGGGAGCAGGATGCTGCCCACGAGCGCATCGTATGTGTGCGAGCTGACGACCAGCAGCGTTCCGTCCGGCTCCATAACGAAGATGACCGAATCGGCGGTGGAGGCGTATTCCTCCAGCGCGTCGCGGATGCGGGAGGCGTATTTTTCGACCGTGCCGGAGAAGCCGGTGTTGTCGAACACCCGGTAGGTGTCGATGATCTCGGAGGTGTAGCGCGCGCTGCTGTCCATCAGCGTCTTTTTGGTATCGATGGAATAGTTGGACACCATCGAGGACATCGCCAGCACCAGAATCAGAAAGCTCACCGCGATGATGGCGGTGAATGCGGTGATGTATTTGGAAAATAGGCTTTTGAACATAGTATGCCCGTCCTTCCCGATTGATTTCCTGTGCTCCGTCTTTGTGCGGAAACAAATATACAATTTTATTATATACCATTCTTTCGGGCAAAGCAATAGAAGATTTGCAAAAAGCAATACCGTGCGGCGACATCGGCGGGGACGGTGCTTTCGCGTCGGACCCGAAAGCCGTGCGGTTGTGCGCGGCGGACGGCGGCTTCGTCGATCAGTCCCCGCGCGTGCCGTGTATTCCCGAAAGCCGTGCGGCGGGCAGGGGCGGCGGGCATCGCGGCAAAAAAGGGCGCGGCGCGGGGAAGAGTTTCCCTGCGCCGCGCTTTGCGGTCGTACAGACGGTTATCTGGCTTTGGTGCAGATTTCTTCCGCCGCTTTTTCGATGAACGCGCCGGGCGTCATCGCGCCGAGGTCGCCCTCCTTGCGGCTGCGGACGCCGACGGTGCCGTTCTCGGCCTCCTTGCCGCCGACGATGAGCATATACGGCAGCTTTTCAAGCTGCGCCTCGCGGATCTTGAAGCCGAGCTTTTCGTTCCGGTCGTCCAGCGAAGCGCGAAGTCCCGCGTCCTTGAGCGTGCGCAGAACCTCCTCCGCATAGGGCTTCTGGTCGTCGGAAATCAGGATCACGCGCGCCTGCTCGGGCGCGAGCCAGAGCGGGAACGCGCCGGCGTATTTTTCGATCAGCAGCGCCAGCGTGCGCTCGTAGCAGCCGATTGACGTGCGGTGGATGACATAGGGATACTTGCGCTTGTTGTCGCGGTCGACGTATTCCATCCCAAACTTTTCGGCAAGCTGGAAGTCGATCTGGATGGTGATGAGCGTGTCCTCCTTGCCGTGGACGTTCTTGATCTGGATGTCGAGCTTCGGCCCGTAGAAGGCCGCCTCGCCGTCCGCCTCGTAGTAGTCGATGTGCAGATCGTTCAGAATGCGGCGCATCGTGTCCTGCGCGGCCTCCCACGCCTCCTCGGAGCCGATGTACTTCTGGCGGTCGTTCTTGTCCCACTTCGAGAAGCGGTAGAACACGTCCTCCTCCAGCCCCAGCGTGGTCAGCATATATTTCGCCAGTTCCAGACAGCCCGCGAACTCGCTTTCAAGCTGTTCGGGCGTGCAGGCGAGATGACCCTCGGAGATCGTGAACTGGCGCAGGCGAATCAGCCCGTGCATCTCGCCGCTGGCTTCGTTGCGGAAGAGCGTGCTCGTCTCGTTGTAGCGCAGCGGCAGGTCGCGGTAGGAGCGCGTCTGCGTCAGATAAGCCTGAAACTGGAACGGGCAGGTCATCGGCCGCAGGGCGAGAACCTCCTTCTCCGGGTCGTCCTGGTCGTCGCGGTCGCCCAGGACGAACATCCCGTCGCGGTAGTGGTCCCAGTGGCCGCTGATTTTGTACAGCTCGCGTTTGGCCATAAACGGCGTTTTCGTTTGCAGGTAGCCGCGTTTTTCCTCTTCGTCCTCGACCCAGCGCTGGAGGGTGCGCAGGACGATGGTCCCTTTCGGCAGGATGATCGGCAGCCCTTGCCCGATCTCCTCCGAGGTGGTGAACAGTCCGAGCTGGCGGCCGAGCTTGTTGTGGTCGCGCTTCTTGGCCTCCTCCACGGCGGCGAGGTAGGACTCCAGTTCCTCCTTGGTCGCAAAGGCGGTGCCGTAGATGCGGACGAGCATCTTTTTCGTGCTGTCGCCGCGCCAGTAGGCGCCCGTCGCCTGCGTGAGCTTGAACGCCTTGAGCTTTTTCGTATACGCGACGTGCGGTCCGGCGCACAGGTCGGTGAACTCGCCCTGCTTGTAGAAGGAAATCTCCTCGCCCTCCGGCAGGTCGTGGATCAGCTCGAGCTTATAGGGCTCGTCCTTCATCAGTTCCAGCGCCTCTGCGCGCGGCAGGGTGAAGCGCTCGATGCGCAGGTTCTCGGCGGTAATCTTCTTCATCTCCGCTTCAAGCTGCGCGAGCACCTCCGGGGTGACGGAGACCGGCATATCGATGTCGTAATAAAACCCGTTTTCAATCGCCGGTCCGATCGCCAGCTTTGCCTGCGGGTACAGGCGCTTCACCGCCTGCGCCAGAATGTGCGAGGCCGTGTGTCTGAGCGTTTGCAGCTCGTTGTCCATAAGCGTTTATCCTTCTTTCCGCTTCTCACGGTCCGCCGGATATGCGAACCGCGCCTGCAATCTTTGTTTCTTCTCTGTTATTATACACGCCTGTCAGCCGTTTGTCAACAGCCGCCGCGCCTTTTCCGCCGCGCCGCCCAGGGGCGAATTGTAGCCCGTGTCGATGCGGCAGTCGCAGCGCAGCATCGGCAGCAGCAGTTCCATCGCCCGCGCGTCGCGGAAGATGCCGCCCGCAATGGCCGCGGGGAAGGAAGCGTCGAAATAGCGGGCGGCGGCGTTGATGTACTCGGCGATGCGCGCGATGTTTTCCCGCAGGATAATACCCGCCGCCGCCGAGCCGCGGCGCTCGGCTTCGAACACCAGCGGCGCGTAGCGCGCGATTTCGGTCTTGGAGCTGCGCAGCAGTCGGGGCAGCGCGTCGAGCAGGTCCTCGCCGGTATAGTCCCGCACCAGCGCATAGAGCGCGTCCGGCTCGGCGCGGCCGTCGACGCAGGCGAGCGCGTGCGAGACGGCGCGCTTGCCGATCTCGTAGCCGTTGCCGGCGACGTCGAAAATCGAGTAGCCGCCGATGCGGTGCAGCACGTCTCCCTTGCGGACGTAGCACGAGCAGCCGGTGCCGCAGATGACCGCCGCGCCGTCCTCCTCTGGGAAGGCCGCGTAAACGATGTTGACCGCGTCGTGCGAGACGGCGGTTTTCGCGTTGGGGAACAGGCGATGCAGCTTTTCGTTGGTCAGCGCGCAGAAACCCTCGTGCGAGCCGCCGGCGACGCCCAGAAAGACGGCGCGCACCTGCTCGGGCGCGACGCCGTTCTCCGCGCAGAGGCGGGCGGCCGTTTCGGTCAGAAACGAGGCGCTGTTTTCGATGCCGAGGTCGGTCGGGTTGGAGGCGCCGGCCGTCAGCCGCGCGACCTCGCTGCCGTCTGTGTGCGCCAGCAGCATCGCGGTTTTGGAGCCGCCGCCGTCGGCGCCGATTATGTAGCCGTGCGCGCTCATTTTTTCTGTTCCTTGATTTCCGCCAGCAGGTCGCGGATTTCCTTGAGCATAGCGGCGCTCTCCTGCTCGGGCGTGGGCGCGGGCGGCGCGGCCTCCTCCGCTTCTTTCTCCGCTTCCTTCTCTCTGCGCAGCAGGGCGTCGGCCTTTTGCTTGGCCTTGACGGCGATGCGCAGCACGATGAAGATGCAGAGCGCGATGATGAGGAAGTCGATGACGGTCTGGATGAACGTACCGCCGTTCATGACGATCGCTTCGCTGTCTTCGGTCGCCTCGCGCAGCGTCCAGACGATTTCCGTAAAGTCGGTCTTGCCCAGCGCAAGCGAGATCAGCGGCGTAATGATGTCCGCCACAAGCGAGGAAACGATTTTGCCGAACGCGCCGCCGATGATGACGCCGACGGCCATGTCGATGATGTTGCCTTTGGTGATGAATGCCTTGAAATCCTTGAAAAAGCTGCTTTTGCCCATAATTCTATCCCCTTTTCGTATGCTGCCGGTCCGCGTCGGCAGAGCCTGTCCCCGCGGACCGGCGCGCGGTTTTTATTTGCCGGCCAGCGCGGCGTTGAGTTTTTTGACCAGCTCGTCCGCGTCCACGCCGTGGACCTGGCAGGCTTCCTCCACGGTCTCGCTGCGCGCGGACGGGCAGCCGAGGCAGTGCATGCCGATTTCGAGGAAGTAGGGGGCGAGGTCCTCGTCCAGGTCGAGGATGTCGCCGATGACGGTGTTTTTCGTGATCTCTTTCATCTTTCATTCTCCTTTTTCCGCCGCGCCGTGCGCGAAGGCGCGCGCACGCGAACGGTTTGTTTTGATTTTGTTTATGACGAACAGCGCAAGCTGTAAGCATACGAAGTTCAGCGCCGCGGCGCCTGCGGCCGTCAGCAGATCGACCGCGCCCGGCAGGGCATAGCCGAACGCTTCGCGCGCCGGCGCGTAATACAGCAGCAGCGCCATACCCGCCAGCGACAGGGCCAGCGCGGGCAGCAGGAGGTAGTTGCGGTAGGCGCGGCTGGTGACGAGGCTTTGCTTCGACGAGCCGGAGAACGCGAAGGCGGCCAGCAGCAGCACCATCGTGACGAGCACGCGCGCGTGCGCCGCTTCGGCGCTGCCGGCGAAGTACGACAGCAGCAGCGCCAGCGCACCGCCGCCTGCATAGCCCAGCGGCACTGCAAAATCGGCGAGTCGGGGGCGCGCGGTGTAGCGCGGAATCTTGTCGGTGAGGATTTTGCGGTGCGTGGGCGCGAACGCCAGCGCCAGCGCGAACAGCAGGTTGGCGCCGAAGCCCGCGAACACAATTTCCGTCACCCGCGCGGGGAATTCCAAGCCGCAAAGCAAAGACAGCAGTGCGGAAAAGACCAGCATCGCGTAGGCGACGACCAGATATTGCACCACCGCATAGACGCGCTTGTAGATGCTGCGCGCGCATTCGAGCACGCGCGCAATCACGTCGAAGCCGCCCGCGTCGATGAGCACGTCGGCCGACTGCAGGATCGTTTCGGGCGCTTGACTGTTGGAAACGAAGGTCGCGTCCGCCTCGCTCATCAGCGTCAGGTCCTCCATCCGCTCGGCTGTGACGGCGACGGCCTTGCCGTCCTCCTTACGCAGCCGCAGCACGCGCAGCCATTCCGCGTCGGTGACGCCGCGGTAGACCTTGTAATCGGGGCTGTTGGCGATGTAAAGGCCCTCGTCCATCCCGCGAAGCTGCTCGCCGGTGATGACCTGCGACTCGTCGGTGATGATGCCGGCGTTTTTGGCGTGGCTGACCGCGCTGTAATAGGATTCGTCCGTCCGCACCACCGGCTCGATGCCGGCCTGCGCGCATTTGTACACCGCCGAGGCCGCGTCCACATAAACCGACGTATAGCAGCCGATGAAGCCCCTGAAAAGCAGCCGCTTCTCGGCGTCGATCTTTTTCAGACTGTCGCAGTCGGTCACGCCGGCGGCGACGGCGTAGACCGTCATCGACTCGCGCGAAAGCTGCGCGGCCTCGTCGAGCAGCCGCTTGGCGGCGGCGGGCGTCATCTTTTTGGCTTCGCCGCCGGACATATATCCGGCGCACCGGCTTACGACCATCTCGGGCGCGCCCTTCAGGATGACGAGATTCTTGCCCTCGTGCAGCACGAGGGTGCGCGTGGCCTCGCCGCCCGTGGAATATTCGGTTTCGATTTTGAAATAGTTGTTTTTCAGCTCCGCAATCTCGACGCCCAGATCGCCGCAGGCCTTGATGAGCGCCAAATCGCTCTGGCTGCCCTCGTAAAACAGGTCAAGGTTCCGGCGCCGGCGGTAGAGCGAGGGGTTCTCGAATTTTTCGCGGAAATTCGAGCAGACCAGCGACAGCGTCAGCAGTTCCTCGAGCGCGTCCCGGTTCTGCTTTTCGATCGGGATGCGGCGGAAATCGACATAAGCGGTCTGCGCCGTGAGCTGTCGGGGCGGGAAGGCGCTGTCCTTTTCGCACATCACCGTGTCGATGAAGCAGAGCTTGGCGATGCTGTTGAGGTTTTTCAGCGACGCGCCTGCGGCGGACGCCTTTTTCATCCCCAGCCCGATGGCGGACGAGGCGAGCGCGAACGCGCTGTCCGACAGCGAGACGAAGCCGATGGTCAGCGCGAGTGCGAACACGTTGACGATGTCGCGGTTCATAAGCAGGCCGAGCAGGATGAGGACGAAGTCCGTCACCACCGCCGCCAGCGAAATGAACCGGCCCGTGCTGCGGATGTATTTGAGCAGCGCCGGCATCGGGTCGCGCGTTCGGTCGCCCGAAAGCAGGCGGACGGCCGTGTCCTTGCCCGTGGCGGTGACGATCGCCTTCGCGCTGCCGCCGGTGACGACCGAGAGCGCGCAGACCATATTCAGCGCGATGGCGTCGCCGGTCCCGTCGGCGATATAGGAGGCGTCCTTGCCGACGGAGGACTTGGCGCGCGTGACCGGCGTCTCCAGCACGGTCAGCCCGTTGGATTCGATGAGCCGCGCGTCCGCGGGGACGATGCGCCCGACCTCCAGCCGGATGACGTCGCCCGGGACGAGCGCGCGGCTGTCCACCGAGAATTCGCGGCCGTCGCGGATGACGATGGCCTTGGGCGACGCCCGCCGCAGCGTGCTTTTGATCGCCCGCTGCGAGCGGCTTTCCAGATAGGCGTTGACCAGCGTCACCGCCGCCGCGCAGACGGCCAGCAGCATATACAGCGGGTCGGGCGTGAAAATGTACAGAATGACCGCGCACAGCAGCACCAGCAGGCCGTGGATGCCGAGAAGCTGCTTCTTCAGGCTTTGGCCGAAGGAAAGCGACAGTTCCTCCCGAATGATGTTGCCGCCGTATTTGCGCCGTGCGCGCGCTACGCACGACTTGGTCAGCCCGCTGTCGATGTCGCTGCCGAGAATCTCGGCGACCTCATAGGGCTGCATCTCCGAGGGCGAGAGGAACTCGCGCGTGTATTCGCGCGCGGAGGCCGAGGTGATCGTGCGGATGCTCGGCCCCTCGCCCGATTTTTTCAGAAAGCCGCGTGCCATCGCGCACTAATGGCTCTCGAGCTTGAGCGCGCCGTTTTCGGCGGTGAGCGAGACGGCCGTGACCGCGTTCTGATAGCCCTCGATGATGACGGAGGCGACCGCGTCCTCCACGTCGGTCTGGATGAGCCGGCGCAGGTGGCGCGCGCCGTATTTTTCGGAATAGCCCTTGTCGACCAGCAGCGCCACGGCCGCGTCGTCGTAGGTGAAGGCGACGTTCTTTTCGGCCAGCACGGCCTTGAGGTCGTCGAGCATGATGCGGCAGATGAAGCCGAAGTTTTCGCGCGTGAGGCGGTTGAACACGACGATGTCGTCGACGCGGTTGATGAATTCGGGGCGCAGGAAGTCCTCCAGCGCGGCCTTGACCTTCACCTCGTCGGCCGAATGCGCCGTCATCGTGAATCCGGCCGGCGTGCCGTCGGCCGAGCTGCCGGCGTTGGTGGTCATAATCAGCACGGTGTTTTCAAAATTGACGGTTTTGCCGTGCGCATCGGTGATGCGGCCGTCGTCGAGGATTTGAAGGAGGATGTTGAGCACGTCGGGGTGCGCCTTCTCGATTTCGTCAAAGAGCACGACCGAATAGGGCTTGCGGCGAATCTTTTCGGTGAGTTGTCCGGCGTCGTCGTAGCCGACGTAGCCCGGCGGCGAGCCGATGATTCGCGAGACCGAGTGCTTTTCCATAAACTCGGACATATCCAGACGGATGAGCGATTCGGGCGAATCGAACAGGTAGGCGGCGAGCACCTTGACAAGCTCGGTTTTGCCCACGCCGGTGCTGCCGGCGAAGATGAAGGAAACCGGCTTTTTCTTGTACGCCACGCCCGCGCGGGAGCGGCGGATGGCGCGCGCAATCTTGCCGATGGCCTCGTCCTGCCCGATGATGCGCTTTTTCAGCGCCGATTCGAGCGACTGCATCTTTTGATACTCGTTTTCGCTGATGCTCGTCGCGGGGATGCCGGTCCAGTTCTCGATGACCTTGGCGACCGAGGCTTCGTCCAGCCACAATTCGTCGCGCTCGGCGGACAGGCCGTCGAAGCGGCCGCTCTTCTGGGCGATCTTCGTCGTCACCTCGGCGAGCCGACGGTAGTCCTCCTCGGTTTTGTTTTCTTGAAACTCGATGGCGCTCTTCTGCTCGTTGAGACGGGTCAGCTCGCGCGAAAGCGTGTTGATTTCGTTGATGAGCGGCGAATGCATCGCCATATAGGACGAAGCCTCGTCCATAATGTCGATGGCCTTGTCGGGCAGATAGCGGTCGGTGATGTAGCGCTCGGAGAGGACGACCATCTTGCGGATAAGCTCGTCGGAAATTTTGATGCCGTGGTAGCTCTCGTAATATTTTTTGATGCCCTTGAGGATCTCGACCGTCGATTCGACCGACGGCTCGTTGATGATGACCGGCTGGAAGCGCCGCTCGAGCGCCGAGTCGTTTTCGATGTGCTTGCGGTACTCGGTCAGCGTCGTCGCGCCGATGACCTGAATCTCCCCGCGCGAAAGCGCCGGCTTTAAGATGTTGGCCGCGTTCATGCCGCCCTCCGCGTCGCCCGCGCCGACGATGGAGTGGATTTCGTCGATGACGAGGATGATGTTCCCGAGCTTTTTCACCTCGTCGATGAGCCCCTTCATCCGATTCTCAAACTGGCCGCGGAACTGCGTGCCGGCGACGATGGCGGTCATATCCACCAGATAGACCTCCTTGTCGGACAGCTTGCCGGGAACCTTTCCGTCGACGATGCGCTGCGCGAGCGCTTCGGCCACCGCCGTTTTGCCCACGCCCGGCTCGCCGATGAGGCAGGGGTTGTTCTTCTGGCGGCGGCAGAGAATCTGCATCACGCGCTCCAGCTCTTTTTCACGGCCGACGACGGCGTCCAGCTTCTTTTCGCGCGCCTTGCCGGTCAGGTCCATATAGAATTGGGAAAGGTATTTGCGCTTGGGCTTGCCGTCGCCCTTCGCGCTCCGCTCGGGCTCGGTCTGCCGTTCGACCGGCAGGCCGCCGCCCATGATGGCGTTGAAGTCGAGCGCGGGCGCGCGGCCCTCGTTGTCTGATTCGTCGTCCGGCTCGACGAAGGGGATCATCCCCGCCACCTCGTCGGCCATCGCGTCGAATTCCTCCTCCGAAATGCCGAGCTTGCGGATGATGTCGCTCATCGGCTTGATGCCCAGCTCCTTCGCGCAGCGCAGGCACAGCCCCTCCGAGGTGGTCTGCCCGTTTTCGGTTTTCGTAACGTAAATCACCGCCACACGCTTTTTGCAGCGGGAACACAGCTTCATTTGCATCATTCAGTTCTGCCTTTCGTTATGCTTCACGGCTGCCGGGGCGTTTTCAGCCCGTATTTGCCGCGAAAGATTTTGATATAATACATAATAAACGCAAACAGGATCACGATCCCGAGCAGGATGCTCAGCGTCAGCGTGACGGCGTAATTCTCCCAGAGCAGCAGCAGCGCGGTGACCGTGCAGGCGAAAATCGCCGAGGCCGCCTTGCCGTACCACGAGGAAACGACGATGTCCTTGCGCTTTTTCAGAATCACATAGGCGCCGATGAGCATAAAGGTCTCCTTGAGCACAAAGAGCACCGTCAGCCAGATCAGGACCGGCTGCTTGACGGCCAGCGAGATGATGGCCGCCGCCTGCATCAGCTTGTCGGCCAGCGGGTCGGCAAACTTGCCAAAGTCGGTGACCATGTTCCACTTGCGGGCCAGATGGCCGTCCAGAAAATCAGTAAAGCTGGCGGCAGCAAAGACGATGCCTGCGATCAGGTAATACATCGGCTGGAAGGAGCCATCCGCGATGCCAAGGCCAGACCGTAGAAGTGCAGACTGTCAGTGCAACATTTTTAAATGAACGCCAGAAGGCTGCAGTCCGTGTGGAAAAGCAGGACGAAGAGACAAAAAATCCGCTCTCCGGAGGCATCTACGGGCTGTATGCAGCAGAAGATATCAAAGTTGATGGTAAGACCGTTGTTCCCAAAGGAACCCTGATCGAAAAAGCAACGACCGGAGCCGATGGAAAAGCTTCTTATAAAGCGGAACTTCCGATTAATTACAGCTACAGCATCCGGGAGATCCAGGCACCGGAACTTTACCTTAGAAACAGTGAGGATACTTACACCTTCACTTTTAAGTTCACCAATGATAAGGAAGAAAAGGTAAACTTTAGCCATACCTTTACAAATAAGCGTGTAAATGCA
>OLWB01001813.1_pt1 | contig 18743 bp, 16 predicted proteins | sample 1673331 | NCBI WGS metagenome assembly OLWB01 (sample SAMEA3178943, study PRJEB25190) | human gut metagenome | biome: human gut; feature: human-associated habitat; material: faeces | place: Austria | collected 2013
TGGACGGAGTGGATCGGCCGCGACGACGCATTTCCGGTCAAGGGGCGGTGCTTATCGAGTCAGCTCATGAGCGTGCCGGACTGTCAGGCCATTATCAAAAAAGCCGTGGTGGAAAGCCTCAAGGAGGCGTATAAGTTGGAGCATTTCCCGGAGACGGGCGCGAACTACCAGATTCAGTTTTTAATTATGAAAGACAAGGTCAGCATTATGCTGGATACGAGCGGCGCGGGGCTGCACAAGCGCGGCTACCGCAAAAATTCCAACGAAGCGCCCATCAAAGAGACGCTTGCGGCGGTCATGGCAAAGCTTTCCCGTGTGCGCACGGACGGCACGCTCATCGACCCTTTCTGCGGTTCGGGTACGATTTTAATCGAGGGCGCCATGCTTGCCATGCACATTGCGCCCGGCCTGCGCCGCCACTTTGCGGCGGAAAAGTGGAAAGCTGTCCCCGGAAATATCTGGGACAACGAGCGCGTTGCCGCAAAGGCACTTGAACGTCGCGATGAGGGCTTTTTGGCGTTCGGCTATGACATTGATCCAGAGGCCGTGCGCCTGACGCTTGAAAACGCGAAGAAAGCGGGCGTTGCGCAGTATATCTCCGCAGAAGTGCGCGACATCAAGGATTTCAGCAACGACGGCCCGTTCGGCTGCGTCATCTGCAACCCGCCGTACGGCGAGCGGCTTTTAGACGTAAAAACGGCGGAGGATATCTACAAAACGATGGGGCGCGTCTTCACGCCGAAGCGCGGCTGGAGCTATGCTGCCATCAGTCCGGACGAGCGGTTTGAGACATGCTTCGGCAAAAAAGCCGACCGCCGCCGCAAGCTCTACAACGGCATGATCCGCTGCCAGTATTACATGTATTTTAAGGCATAAAAAATGCTTTAGGGGAGGGTACATATGCGGAATGTTTATATCATCAACCCAAAAGCCGGCAAGCACGACCATACCGTGCAGTTTATGGAGCGCATCCGCGCCGTGCATGCCACGCACGGGGAAGAGCCGGAAATTTATCTCACACAGCGCGCGGGCCATGGCGAGGAGCTGGCAAGAGCGGCCGCCGAAAAGGGCGATGCGGTGCGCATTTGGGCTGTCGGTGGCGACGGCACGGTGCTGGAGGTCGTGCGCGGTGCGGAGTTTCACAAAAACGCCGCCGTGGGCGTATACCCGTGCGGCAGCGGCAACGACTTCGTGCGCTCATTCGGCAAGCGCGAAGTGTTTTTGAACCCGGAAAATCAGCTGGCGGGCAAGACTGTGCCCATCGATATGATCCGCACGCAGCACGGCGATGCCGTGAACATCTGCTCTGTGGGCTTTGACGCCAAGGTGGCGGCGGAGATGAATTATTATAAGCACCTGCCGTTCGTTTCGGGCGAGCTTGCGTATACCATTTCGCTTGCAAAGTGCTTTTTAGGGCACCTTGCGGACAAAATGACCGTAACGTTTTACTATGCGGACGGCACAAAAGAGACCGTTACGGGCGAATTTCTGTTCACGCTTGCGGGCAACGGTCGCTGGTATGGCGGCGGGTACTGCGGCGCGCCGAACTCGGTGGTGGACGACGGCCTGCTCGATTTTGTGCTGATCCGAAAGCCCGCCTATTCCCGCATTCCGGGTCTTGTGCCGAAGTATAAGCGCGGCGAGCATTTAAGCAACCCGGCATTTTCCGACCTGCTCGTTTACCGCCACGGCGTGAAGATCGAAATTCAAAGCGAAAATGAAGTCGTCAGCAATATGGACGGCTTGTGCATCAAGGTAAAAAGCGAGGAATACAACATTCTGCCGCACGCACTGAATTTCATTTTGCCGCGCGGCGCGGCATTGCCGAAGGAGCCTAAAAATGCGCGGTGATACACTCGGAAAAGCGGAAATCTTAACGCCGCGCCTGCGCCTTAGACGCTTTTCCATGCGGGACATGAGCGGCTTTCTGCTGTTTGCCGCCGATGCGGATACCATGCTGCGGGCGGGCTCCAAGCCGGTTTCTACACCGGCGGAGGCGGAGAATGAATTGAGGCGCGCCGCAGACGACCCGTATGCCTTTGCCATCACCCTGCGCGAAACGGGCGAAGTGATGGGCAAGATCAAGTATCAGCGCGATTACTGCCGCTATAATACGGACAGTATTTCGATTGGCTACGAGCTTTCGCGCCGCTACCGCCATAACGGCTACATGACGGAAGCGCTGCGCGCCATGGTGCAGAACGCGTTTGAAGTGATGAACGTCGAGGTCGTCGCCATCAGCCACTTTGTGGGCAACGAGCCGTCAAGAAAGGTCATTGAGCGCGCGGGATTCATCTTTGAGGGCGTTATGCCGTGCGGCTTTAAGCGGTTTGACGGCGAAATTTTTGACAATGTGTGTTACTCCATCCTGCGTTCGGAGTACGATACGGGGCTCATTTCGTCTGTGCGGCGCATGCGGTAAAGCTTACAAATCAATGTGCATGCCCATATTCCGTCGGAAAATTGTGGAAATACCGCTTTTTTCTATTGCCAATGTACAAAAGCAGTGCTAAAATTGAATAAATCTAAAAACTGTGACTTTGTTGTGTCTTGCACCGGCAAAGTCTGTTTTTTAACGCGAAAGAAAGGAAGGAATAAAGATGGAACAGTCTTTTCCGAAGCGCCCGTTCCGCACGCACGGCGGTGCGCATGTGCCGCACCACAAGAACACGGCGCATACCGAAACGCGCGTGATGCCGCCGCCCGATGAGATCACGCTGCCCATGACGCAGCACATCGGCGCACCGTGTGTGCCCTGTGTGAAAAAGGGCGACCACGTGTATGTCGGCACCAAGGTCGCGGACAGCGACGCATACGTTTCCGTGCCGATCCATTCCTCGGTTTCCGGCACCGTGAAGGAGATCAAAAAAGTCATTATGCCCGGCGGGCAGGCGGTGGACGCCGTCATCATCACATCGGACGGGTTAATGGAGCACGACCCTGCGGTATGTCCCCCGCCGGAGGTCAAAACGAAGCAGCAGTTGGCCGATGCGGCGCGCGCTTCGGGTCTCGTCGGTCTCGGCGGCGCAGGCTTCCCGGCGCACGTGAAATTAAACGTCCCCCCGGACAAAAAAATCGATACGCTCATCGTCAACGTTGCGGAGTGTGAGCCCTATATTACCTCCGACCACCGCGAGGCGCTCGAAAACGGCAAAAACGTGCTTGCCGGTATTTATAAGATCAAAGAGATTTTAGACGTGCACCGCGTCATCATCGCGATTGAAGACAATAAGCCCGACGCCATCGAAGCGCTGACGCGCATTGCGGATGACCCGAAAATGGACCCGAACGACGAAGTGCGCGTGTTAAAGCTGCATGCAAGCTACCCGCAGGGCGCGGAAAAGGTGCTGGTGCAGGCGGCAACGAGCAGAAAAGTCCCGGCGGGCGGTCTGCCGGCAGACGTGGGTTGCCTTGTCATGAATATCGGCTCCGTCTCGTTCCTTGCAAGCTACATGCGCACCGGCATGCCGCTGACAATGAAGCGCGTCACGGTGGACGGCAGCGCCGTGCAGAACCCGCAGAATGTCATTGTGCCCATCGGCACAAAAATTCGCGAGGTCATGGAATTCTGCGGCGGCTATAAGGAAGAACCGCAGAAGCTCATCATGGGCGGCCCGATGATGGGCGTCGCCGTGACAACCGACGAGCTGCCGGTCTTAAAGCAGAATAACGGGTTACTCGCGTTCGGTGCGGAAGAAGCACATCTGTTAGAACCGACCGACTGCATCCGCTGCGGCCGCTGCGTTGCGGCATGTCCCATGAACCTTGTGCCCGCAAAGCTTGAAAAATACGCGGAGCGCAAGGACGTGGAAATGCTGAAAAAACTCGACATCATGACGTGCATGGAATGCGGCTGCTGCGCATTCTCCTGCCCGGCGAAACGCCGCATCGTGCAGGCCATTCGCCTCGGCAAATACTATGTAAAGAAGGAGGCGGCTAAAAAGTGAATAAATTCATCGTTTCCTCCTCGCCGCACTTTCAGTCAAAAGACACCACCCAGACCTTGATGCTGGACGTCATTTTGGCGCTGACCCCGGCGATGATTGCGTCCGTCATCATTTTCGGCTTCCGCGCGGCGGTTATTATCCTGACAACGGTCGCGTCCTGCATTTTGAGCGAATACATATCCCGCCGCGTCATGAAGCGCCGCCAGACGGTCGGTGACCTTTCCTGCGTTGTGACGGGCGTTTTGCTCGCGATGAACCTGCCCGTTTCCATCAGCCCCATCATTGCGGCGTTCGGCGGCGTCATCGCCATTGTTGTCGTAAAGCAGATGTTCGGCGGCATCGGACAGAACTTCGTGAACCCCGCGCTGACGGCGCGTATCATTCTGATGAACTCGTTCCCGGCGAAAATGACCGCGTGGACGGCGCCGATGGACCACAGCTTCTCCGATGCCATGACGACCGCAACGCCGCTCGGCGTTCTCTCCGAGGGCACGGGTGCGGCGCTGCCGAGCTACCTCGATATGTTTCTCGGCAACACGGGCGGCTGCCTCGGCGAGACCTGTGCACTCGCACTCATTCTCGGCGGCATTTACCTTGTTGCACGCCGCGTTATCAGCCCGGTTATCCCGGTCACGTACCTTGCAACGGCAGCGGTGCTTTCTGCACTGCTCGGCCGCGACCCGCTGATGGATATTCTTTCCGGCGGCCTCTTGCTCGGCGCAATTTTCATGGCGACCGATTACACCACAAGCCCCATCAACTTCAGCGCACGCGTCATCTATGCCGTCGGCTGCGGCGTGCTGACGATTTTAATCCGCCAGTTCGCGTCTCTGCCGGAGGGCGTATCGTACTCCATCGTACTGATGAATATTTTAGTGCCGCTCATTGAGCGCGTTGCGAAGCCGCAGACGTTCGGCAAAATGAAGGCAAAGAAAGCGGGTGACGCAAAATGAAGATCACCGCGAAAGATATTTTAAAACCGGCGCTCATTCTGTTTGTTATCTGCCTTGTCGTCACGGCGCTTCTGGCGGGCACAAACCTGCTGACGAAGGATAAAATCGCCGAGCAGTCCGCACTGGAAGCGGAGCAGTCGAGAAAAGTCGTTTTGAGCGACGCGGACAGCTTTGAAGAAGCGGACGGCTATTACATCGGCAAAGCGAATAACGAAACGGTCGGCTACGTTTTCCAAACGGAGGCGAAGGGCTACGGCGGTGCGGTGAAGGTCATGACCGGCATCAGCGCCGACGGGCAGATCACCGGCGTTGTCATTCTGGAGCACAGCGAAACACCGGGTCTTGGCGCGAACGCGGAAAAGGCTTCCTTTACGGATCAGTTTAAGCAGACTGCGCCGGAAAAGGGCATCACGCTTGTGAAGAATAAGGTGCCGTCGGACGGCGAGATCGAAGCCATGACCGGCGCGTCCATCACGAGCCGCGCGGTAACGAACGCCGTCAACGAAGCCATCACAAAGTACAACACGGTAAAGGAGGGCGCATAACATGGCAAGAAGCCTCAAAGAAGAATTTACAAAAGGCATTATCAAAGAGAACCCCGTGCTGCGCCTGATGCTCGGCACCTGCGCGACGCTCGCCGTCACAACGGCAGCCTCGAACGCCATCGGCATGGGCCTTGCGACGACATTCGTACTCGTATGTTCCAACGCCGTTATTTCTCTTCTCAAAAAAATCATCCCGGATAAAGTCCGCATCCCGGCGTATATCACCATTGTTGCGGGTTTTGTTACCATTGTGCAGCTGCTCATCAAGGCCTACGTGCCGGCGCTTAACAAGTCGCTCGGCGTGTTCCTGCCGCTCATCGTTGTCAACTGCATCATTTTGGGCCGTGCGGAAATGTTCGCCAGCAAAAATCCCGTGCTGCCGAGCATCGTAGACGGTCTCGGCATGGGTGTGGGCTTCACCGCCGCGCTGCTCGCCATGGGCATCATCCGTGAATTGCTCGGCGCGGGTACCGTGTTCGGCATTCCGCTCCTCTCGAATTTCATGGATCCCATCATCATTTTCCTGCTCCCGCCGGGCGGCTTCTTCGTGTTCGGTATTCTCATCGCCATTGCGGGCAAGCTTTCCGCGGAGGGCAAAGCGCCGGAGACCATGGGCTGCGCTGCATGCCCGTTGGCGGCTTCCTGCTCCAAGGTTCAGGAAAAATGTGAAAAGGAGGGCGGCAAAGCATGAGTCTTAAATTTTTAGTCGGCATTTTTCTTGCCGCAATCCTCACGGAGAACTATATTCTCAATAAGTTTCTCGGCATCTGTCCGTTCCTCGGCGTTTCCAAAAAGCTCAATACGGCGTTCGGCATGAGCTGCGCCGTAACGGTTGTCATGGTTATCGCGACGGCGGTCACGTGGCCGGTGTATACGTATGTACTTGTCCCGCTGAACCTCGATTATTTGCAGACCGTGGTGTTCATCCTCATCATCGCGGCGCTCGTGCAGCTTTTGGAGACCGTGATGCACAAGTATATGCCGCCGCTGTATAACGCGCTCGGCATTTATCTGCCGCTCATCACGACAAACTGCGCCGTGCTGGGCGTGACGATGCTCGTGCTCGAAAAAGGCGCGGAAAACCCGAGCTTCGGCTATTTGGCATCGCTTGTCAACGCGTTCGGCGCAGGCATCGGCTTCATGGTTGCAATGGTCATTTTCGCCGGTGTGCGTGAGCGCCTCGAGCTGTGCGACGTGCCGAATTTCCTCAAAGGGCTGCCGATCACGCTGATCGCCGCGTCGCTTGTGGCGGTTTCGTTCCTCGGCTTTAACGGCATTATAGACCGTCTGCTCGCCTGAGCAAAACGAAAGGGGTTTCTATATGGATAAAATTTTGATCCCGGTTCTGATCGTCGCGGGCATCGGTCTTCTGGCGGGTATTATTCTGGCGGTCGCCTCCGCCATCATGGCCGTGCCGAAGGACGAGAAAGCGGAAGCGATTTTAGAGGTGCTTCCGGGCGCGAACTGCGGCGCGTGCGGTTTTTCCGGCTGCTCCGGCTATGCGGCGGCGCTCTCTAAGGGCGAAGCGCAGCCCGGGCTGTGTTCTCCCGGCGGCGAAGCGTGCGCCAAAGCGTGCGCAGAGCTGCTTGGCACGGGCGACGTTGCCGTCGAGAAAAAGACGGCGCTTGTCCACTGCATGGGCAGCTATGACTGCACCAGCGACAAAATGCGCTACGACGGCATCGATAGCTGCGCCGCATCTACCCTGCTCGCCGGCGGTATCTCCAGCTGCCGCTACGGCTGCATGGGCATGGGCGACTGCGCCGCCGTGTGCGAATACGGCGCAATCAACGTCTGCAACGGCATGGCGTCAATCGACCCCGCAAAGTGCCGCGGCTGCGCAAAATGCACCGCTGCATGTCCGAAGGGGCTCATCAGCTTTGTGCCGCTGAAAAAGCAGGCGGTCGTGCGCTGCTCCAACTGTGATAAGGGCGCAGAGACGATGAAGGTCTGCAAGGTGGGCTGTATCGGCTGCGGCAAGTGCATGAAGGTATGCGAAGTGGGCGCCGTAAAGGTGACGAACTTCTGCGCGAAGGTCGATCCCGCAAAGTGCATCGGCTGCGGCAAATGTGCCGAGGTCTGCCCGAGACACGTCATCACCATGCTGGACGCATAATTTTTAAAACAAACCGAGCCTCGGCTGTACGCCGGGGCTTTTTTGTTGTCAAAATTTGCAATCCGCTCTTTACAAATCCCTGAAAATCCGTTATACTATACAAAACACGGTTCACCAAAGTTTTTTCTGCGGTGCGCCGCAAAACAGCTTTTTCGTTCTGAGCACAAGGCATCGCCGCGTGTAAGCCGAAAATGGATAGAGGTATATTCCGCAGATAGATTCTGCGCTTTTTGTGCTTCCTGCATTTTCGGCAGGGAGCATTTTTGTTTTGCTTGTTTTATAAAAACGGGAGGTGTTTTATGCAGACACGCGTAGCCGTGATGAGCATTATTTTAGAAGATAACGCCCACGCGGAAGAAATCAACGACATTCTGCACCTGTACGGTCGGTACATCATCGGACGTATGGGGCTGCCGTACAGACAGAAAAATATCAACATCATCTGTGTGGCAGTGGATGCCCCACAGGATGTCATCAGCGCCATGGCGGGAAAGCTCGGGCGCGTGCGCGGCGCCAACATCAAAACGGCGTATTCCAATTTCACGAGCACAGAGCCGGAAATCAAAACGGAGTGATCCGAAAAAATGACTAACGGGAAAGTGAACTGACCCGAAAGAAAGGAAATTATCAAACTATGTACGATCCGAAATCCTTAAAAGCAGAGGAATTTATCTGCCACGAAGAAATTGAAGACACTTTAAAATACGCGGACGAGAACAAAGATAACATGCCGCTCATCCGCGAAATTCTCGATAAAGCCCGTCTGTGTAAGGGACTTTCACACCGCGAAGCATCCGTTCTGCTCGCCTGCGAAGACCCGGAGATTCTGGACGAAATCTATAAGCTCGCAAACGAGATCAAGCACAAGTTTTATGGCAACCGCATTGTCATGTTCGCGCCGCTGTACCTTTCCAACTACTGCGTGAACGGCTGCATCTACTGCCCGTATCACCGCCAGAACCATCACATCCCGCGCCGCAAGCTGACGCAGGAGGAGGTCGCAAAGGAAGTCATTGCGCTGCAGGACATGGGTCATAAGCGCCTTGCCATTGAAGCCGGCGAAGACCCGGTGAATAACCCCATCGAGTACATTCTCGACTGCATCAAGACCATTTACAGCATTCAGCATAAGAACGGCGCCATCCGCCGCGTGAACGTCAACATCGCCGCGACGACCGTGGAAAACTACCGTAAATTAAAGGAAGCCGGCATCGGCACATACATCCTGTTCCAGGAGACCTACCACAAGGAAAGCTACGAAAAGCTGCATCCCACGGGCCCGAAGCATAACTACGCCTACCACACCGAGGCGATGGACCGCGCCATGGAGGGCGGTATCGATGACGTGGGTCTCGGCGTTCTGTACGGCCTTGAAATGTACCGTTACGAGTTCTGTGGCCAGCTGATGCACGCGGAGCACCTTGAAGCCGTGCACGGCGTAGGCCCGCATACCATCAGTGTGCCGCGCCTTAAAAAAGCCGACGACATTGACCCGACGAAGTTCGATAACGGCATCAGCGACGAAACATTCGCGAAAATCTGCGCACTTATTCGTATCGCCGTGCCGTACACCGGCATGATCATCTCTACGCGTGAGAGTCAGAAGGTGCGCGAGCAGGTTATCAACCTCGGCGTTTCGCAGATCAGCGGCGCATCCCGTACTTCCGTCGGCGGCTATGCCGAAGAGGAGCGCCCCACCGACACCGAGCAGTTCGACGTTTCCGATCAGCGCTCCCTTGACGAGGTCGTCCGCTGGCTGATGGAGACCGACCACATTCCGTCCTTCTGCACGGCATGCTACCGCGAGGGCCGCACCGGCGACCGCTTCATGAGCCTGTGTAAGAGCGGACAGATCCAGAACTGCTGCCATCCGAACGCACTCATCACCTTAAAAGAATTCCTCGAGGATTATGCTTCCCCGGAGACGAAGGCCATCGGCGAAAAGATGATCGCGCAGGAGCTTGAAAATATCCCGAACGAGAAGACCCGCAGCATCGCAAAGGGCTATATTGAAAAGGTCGCCCACGGCGAGCGCGACTTCCGTTTCTAAAACTTTCGGTTATTCTTTAAAAGGCAGGCGACTTCTATGGCAGACCTCAACCAGACCCCCTCGGCAAACCGTGTGCACATCGCATTTTTCGGCAAGCGCAACGCCGGTAAATCCAGCGTGGTGAACGCCGTTACGGGGCAGAATATCTCCATTGTGTCCGATGTCAAGGGCACCACGACCGACCCTGTGCAGAAAGCCATGGAGCTTTTGCCGCTTGGCCCGGTCGTCATTATCGACACGCCCGGCATGGACGACGAGGGCACCGTGGGCGAGCTGCGTGTGCAGCGCGCCCGGCAGGTACTCAATAAAGCTGATATTGCGGTGCTCGTCATCGACGGCACGGTCGGCAAAAGCGCGGAAGACCTCGCACTGCAAAAGCTCATCGAGAAAAAAGGCGTGCCGTATATCATCGTATTGAATAAAGCCGACCTCGGCGGGTTCAAGGCCGAAAACGACAACGAAATCGCGGTCAGCGCGAAGACGGGCGAGCATATTTTTGAGCTCAAGGAAAAGCTTGCCGCCATCGCTGCAAAGGGGCAGAACACCAAAGTTATTTTGGGTGACTTACTTGAGCGCGGCGACCACGTGGTGCTCGTCACGCCCATCGATTCCTCTGCGCCGAAAGGCCGCATGATTTTGCCGCAGGTGCAGGCCATCCGCGACATTCTGGACGCGGGTGCAACATGCTCTGTCACGCAGGTGGAAGAGCTTGCGGGCGTGCTAAACGGCTTCAAAACGCCGCCGAAGCTCGTTGTTACGGACAGCCAGGCATTCGGCAAAGTAAAGCAGATCGTGCCCGAGAGCACTAAGCTCACGTCATTCTCCATCTTATTTGCGCGCTACAAGGGCGTTTTAGAGACGGCCGTGCGCGGCGCTGCGGCTATTGAGAATCTGAAAGCGGGCGACCGCATTTTGATCTCCGAAGGCTGCACGCACCACCGCCAGTGCGGCGATATCGGCACCGTGAAGCTGCCCGCGTGGATCCGCAAACACACCGGCAAGGACTTTGAATTCGAGTTTACCTCCGGCGGCGGATTTCCCGAAGATCTTTCGCCGTATGCCCTTATTGTGCACTGCGGCGGCTGTATGCTGAATGAACGCGAAATGCAGTTCAGACAGTCTTCCGCCGAAGAAAAAGGCGTGCCGTACACGAACTACGGCATTCTCATTGCATATATCAATGGCATTTTAAAGCGGAGCTTAGCCCCGTTTGACGAATATGCCTCCATGATTTAAGCTGTCATTTGCAAAAGACAGTCCCGGCTTTCAAACGAGCGCGGGGCTGTTTTTTGTCGTTTTGTGGGTGGTTTTGTATGAAAAAAGCGGACATCAGAGGACATCGGAGGACAAAATTATTACGGAACTGTTAAAAGTCAAAAAAATCGCGTTTTTCCTATTGACTTTTCTTGACCAAGTGATTAGAATAGGTTTAGCACTCGGGGATAAGGAGTGCTAAAGCGTAAGCGGCACAGTTCCCCGAGACCTAAACTTGTATTTCTTTACCGACCGGGCCGCACCCCGGCGGGTTTCGCGGCGCACCCCGCTGTACGCGAAAAACTTATTTATGAACTGCGGGGAGAAAGGATACGGCGCATTAGGCGCCGAGGTGGAAGTTATGACCATTAAGCCTTTGACAGACAGAGTACTCATTCAGGCCGAGAAAGCGGAGGAGACCACAAAGAGCGGCATCGTGCTGACAAGCGCGGCACAGGAGAAGCCGCAAATCTCCCGCGTTATCGCAGTAGGCCCCGGCGGCATGGTAGACGGCAAGGAAGTCGTTATGCAGCTTAAGGCCGGCGACCGCGTCATCACCGGCAAGTACACCGGAACGGAAGTGAAGATCGACGGCGAGGAATACACCATCGTTCGTCAGTCCGACGTTCTGGCAGTCGTTGAGTAATTTGAGTTTCAGTCTTTATTTTTGATATTTGGAATTGTGAGGTAATTTATTATGGCAAAGCAGATCATTTACGGCGAAGAAGCCAGAAAAGCATTGCTCGGCGGTATCAACAAGCTTGCAGATACCGTTAAGATCACCCTTGGCCCGAAGGGCAGAAACGTTGTGCTCGATAAGAAGTTCGGCGCACCGCTCATCACGAACGACGGCGTGACAATCGCTAAGGAAGTTGAGCTTGAAGATCCGTTTGAGAACATGGGCGCACAGCTCGTGAAGGAAGTTGCAACCAAGACGAACGACGTTGCAGGCGACGGCACCACGACCGCAACACTGCTTGCACAGGCACTCATCCGTGAGGGCATGAAGAACGTTACCGCAGGCGCAAACCCGATGGTTCTGAGAAAGGGCATTCAGAAGGCGACCGAGACCGCTGTTGAGGCGATTGAGAAGAATGCCAAGAAGGTTTCCGGCACGAAGGACATTGCCCGTGTTGCGGCTGTTTCCTCTGCAAGTGAGCAGATCGGCAACCTCATCGCCGACGCGATGGAAAAGGTCACGTCCGACGGCGTTATCACCGTTGAAGAATCCAAGACGGCTGAGACGTACAGCGAGGTCGTAGAAGGCATGATGTTCGACCGCGGCTACATTACGCCGTACATGGTCACCGATACCGACAAGATGGTCGCTGTCATCGACGACGCGTACATCCTCATCACCGATAAGAAGATCTCCAACATTCAGGAGATTCTGCCGCTGCTCGAGCAGATCGTACAGTCCGGCAAGAAGCTCGTCATCATCGCGGAGGACATTGAGGGCGAGGCGCTGACCACCCTGATCCTCAACAAGCTCCGCGGCACGTTCACCTGCGTGGGCGTTAAGGCTCCGGGCTTCGGCGACAGAAGAAAAGAAATGCTCACCGATATTGCAACGCTCACCGGCGGCCAGGTCATCTCCAGCGAGCTTGGCCTTGAGCTGAAGGATACCACCGTTGATCAGCTCGGCCGTGCACGTCAGGTCAAGATCGACAAGGAAAACACCATCATTGTTGATGGTGCAGGTGACAGCGAGGCTATCAAGAGCCGTGTTAGCCAGATCAGAAGCCAGATCGAGACCACCACGTCCGATTTCGACCGTGAGAAGCTGCAGGAGCGCCTTGCAAAGCTCGCAGGCGGCGTAGCGGTTATCAAGGTCGGTGCGGCTACCGAGGTCGAAATGAAAGAGCAGAAGATGCGCATTGAGGACGCTCTGGCTGCAACGAAGGCTGCTGTTGAAGAGGGCATCGTCGCAGGCGGCGGCACCGCACTCATCGATGCGATTCCGGCTGTTAAGGCTTATGTTGATTCCGTTGACGGCGACGAGAAGACCGGCGCTGCCATCGTTCTGAAGGCGCTTGAGGAGCCGGTTCGCCAGATTGCTGCGAACGCAGGTCTGGAGGGCTCCATCATCATTGAGCACCTGAAGGCAAAGAACACCGTCGGCTACGGCTACAATGCTCTGACCGATACCTACGGCGACATGATCGACGAAGGCATCGTTGACCCGACGAAGGTCACCCGTTCCGCTCTGCAGAACGCTTCCTCCGTGGCTTCCACCGTTCTGACCACCGAGTCCCTCGTGGCAGACATCAAGGAGCCGGCTGCACCCGCAGCTCCGGCAGCACCGGACATGGGCGGCATGTACTAATGAAGAGCGCTTAAACCGCATGAAAACGTCATAAAACGTTGATCCCCCGCACAGGAAATTCCCTGTGCGGGGGATTTTTCGTAAGTAATTTGCATATTTTAAATAAATGCTATTGACAAGTGTTAAAAAATATGGTAGTTTATTTTTGACATAAAAACACAAGTATGTTATTAAAATTGTTATGAGGTGATGCCGGTATGACTAAATAATATTGTGTTCAGAATTCAAGATGAAAAATTTAAAAACGATAGATACTTAAAGAAAGGAATGATACTGATGAAAGCGAAAATTACGAAAGTTATGTCGATTGTTCTTGCAATTTGTTTGATGACCGTAATTGTTGTACCAACATATGCAACCGAAGTTGACACATCGGTTGCTCCAAATGCTTCGACGGAAACTGTTTTTGAAGTAGCTGAAGAAGCCCCGCAGAAAGTCATATCTTTCCTTGATGAATATGGCGTGAATGTAAATTCTGATTCGATTATTCGCGTTTTAAGTCGAGAAAGTATGAGCAGGAGCGCGGAAGATGACTCATCGATTTTGAGAGTAACAACGGTCGATGGGGATTTGATTGAGGAAACAACAATCATGTCCTTTACCAACAAAAACAATGTAACGTCTCAAGACAACTTTGCTGAAGAATTATTCACTGTTACGCGTGCAAGCAGTTCGGATGAAAATATTTTCGATAAAGTTAGAGTAGTATTTGTTTCGACATATACGAGATATAATAGCAATGGTTACAACTATGTACATCCCGTTAAAGAGAGTGTAACATGCTATAATCAGGGTGGTGCGACAAAACCGACCTATGTGTGGATACAGACTACTGTTGGAGGTTCGTTACATAGTAAAAGCGGAAGCAATTATACGCACATTCAAGACAATTATAAGTATCAGAATCCCTATCGTGTTAATAGTCCCGCTTTTTCAACAACATATACGTCAACCAAGGAAATAGCAAGCAATTACTATATTATTCCAGAAAATTGGGTTGCTGGGTTCGTTTTGGACACAGAGGCCGTTATAAATGGTGAGACGTATTGGTGGGCAGATAGAGTGAATGATAGGTGGTAATTTTCAACGTAGGTGATCGTATGAAAAAGTATGCATGCTTGGTGTTGTGTCTGCTGCTTGCAGCGCTGCTTTTTACGGGCTGTGCGGGCGGAAACGGCGGGTCTTCCGGCGGAGGAAAGACATCGGACGCGGCGGTGAATGAAGCGCTGCTCGGATGCTTCGGAAAGTCTGCGGATGAAGCCGTGAAGGCGCTGGGACTGAAGGACGACCAAAAGGCTGGCGACTACGGCTACACGCTGGACTACGCGTGGGGCGGGCAAACGATGGAAACGAATCTTGCCACAAACTACGGCGGTGCGGGTGTGTTCGGCTATGCGGAAGCGCAGAAGACGTTTGAAAACAGCGATGCGGGCACGGCAGAAATTAAAGCGTTTGTGGAGAAATTCACGGCGCAGTTTAACGACCCGTATGCCGTGACGCGCTACACGCAGGCGGAAAAGACGAAAGAAACGTATGACGCGGCGCAGCTTGAAACGTATTTGAAAGACGTGGCGGGCGGCGAAAGCGGCAGCGGCGTGCAGTTCCGGTTCAGCCTTGCGGGTGAAAACGACCGCATGAGCGACGACGGCGATTATATTGAAGTTTCTGTACAGAACACAGGCGACGGGCTGCGCGTGAAGCTCAGCATGGAGCATGTGAATCGATAAGGATATGGAGGCCGCGCTCGGCAGAATCGGGCGCGGTATTTTATAATCTGTGTAAAATATTTTTTCGGGGAAGAAAACCTCTTGCATATTTTATGAAAATCCGATATGATGAGGATAGGGAGCGCGGGCGCCTGAACGGGTCGGGCGCGTGTATGCGGCTTCCGCTTTGAGAAAGGGGGAATGATTTTGGAAACCATGATCTGGGTGGCGGTCATTGTGATTGCTGCAATACTGGAGGGCATGAGCGCGCAGCTTATTTCCATCTGGTTTGTGGGCGGCGGCATCGCCGGCATGATCGCGCAGCTGTGCGGCGCGCCGGTTTGGCTGCAAGTGCTGATTGCCGCTGTGGTGACGCTCGTTCTGCTTTTGGCAACGCGTCCGCTCGTGAAAAAGTTCCTGCAAAATAAGGAAACGCACACGAACGCCGACCGCGTGGTGGGGCAGACCGCCGTTGTGACGGAGGATATCGATAACCTTGCGGCGCATGGACGCGTGGAAGTGCTCGGCAACGACTGGGCAGCACGTAGCACAGAAAATGTCCGTATTCAAAAAGGCACAAAGGTGCAGGTGGTGCGCATTGAGGGCGTAAAGCTTATCGTGACACCGGTTGTATCTTAAATTCGGCACTGTAAAGTAAAAATGAAAAGATAGCTCACGAAATCAAAGAAAAGCTTCATGCAACGAGCAAAAACTCCCGTTTTCTTTGTTTTGATAAATTCAAACCGGCGACCTGAGCCGGGGTAAGACCGTTTAGAGCAGAATAACGCATATGCTTAAAATCGTGTTTTCCGAAAAGATTTGACATAGACGGAGCTGTAACGGCAGCGGATTTCCATACAAAAAAGGAATGGTTGCACTTTTTGTCAGCGCAGCGGTAGTTGGAGTAATGCTCATAATCGTGATGCAGAAAGGAAGCCTTTCCGCACACAGGGCAAGGCGGATGTTTCCGCCGACAATTTGCCCCCTCCGACCTCGGTCGATCGGGTGCAAATTGATGTTGGCAGGTTCGGCAGAGATACTTCTGATACCCATCGGGATTTTTGCCGTAACGATAAAATGAATGATCGTTGTTGCATTTTGGACACTGAATGTGATATGATTTCATCAGAGAACCTTTCCTTTCTTTTGGGAGTAAATGCGTTTTACGGTGAAACCATTATACCAAAAGGGACGAGAGGTTCTCAACTTTCATTTAAGTTTACAATACGGACGAAAAAAACAGGAGGAAAAATTCATGACAAAGTTATACTATCAGTTTCCAAACACCTGGTTCGGCGACTGCATGCCTTTTGGAAAAGGAGATCAGTTTTATCTGTTTCACCAAAGAGATACCAGAAAACCCTGCCCGTTTGGCGAACCCTTTGGCTGGGATCTGGCGGTGACTTCTGATTTTGTGCACTATGAGGATAAAGGGACAGCGCTCCCGCGGGGAACCGACAAGGAGCAGGATCAGTTTATTTTTGCAGGAAGCGTTTTTGAAGCAGAGGGAAAGTATCACATTTTTTATACCGGATTCAACCGGGACTATCCAAAGCTGGGCAAGGCATCCCAGGTGCTGATGCATGCGGAGAGCGATGATCTGCTGAACTGGACCAAGACCCAGGACAAGCTGACTTTTACACCGCAGGAGGGTTATGACCCGGATGACTGGCGGGATCCCTTCGTGATCTGGAATGAGGAAAAACAGGAATACCTGCTGGTTTTGGGAACCAGAAAGGCCGGACCCAAGGAACAGCAGACCGGACGTACCGTAAAGTTTACCTCCAAAGACCTGAAAAATTGGAAATTTGAGGGAGATTTCTGGGCACCGGGCCTGTTTACCATGCATGAAATGCCGGATCTGTTCCAGATCGGTGACTGGTGGTATCACATTATTTCCGAATACAGCGACGGAAATAAGATGGTGTACCGGATGAGCAAAAGTCTGGATGGTCCCTGGATCGCTCCTGCGGACGATGCTTTTGATGGACGTGCTTACTATGCGGGCAGAACCTTCTGCCTGAACGGGCAGCGCATTCTGTTTGGCTGGGTTCCCACGAAGGAGAACTGCGATGACCGTGGAAACTTCGAGTGGGCAGGCACATTTGTGGCACATGAGGTGTATCAGAGAGGGGACGGAACCCTGGGCGTCAGGATCCCCGACACTGTATGGAACGCCTTTGAGGAGGGAGAGAAAGCTGAAGATATGGTGATCGATACCCCTTATGCCAGACAGGAACAGATACTTTTCAATGATACTACAGACCTATTCCGCTTTGAAGCAGATGTGGAATTTTCCGAAGGCACCCGCTCTTTTGGACTTCGCTTTTATGAAAACGAAGAGACCAGTCAGTGCTATCAGTATTTATTTAATATAAAAGAAAACCGTTACCGCTTTGAAACGAGTCCCAACATGCCCTGGCCTGCAAACCAGAACATCGGACTGGAACGGCCCATCAGACTGGAAGCGGGAAAGAAGTACCATATCCAAATGATCCTGGATGACACCATCGCAACGATCTATGTGGACGGAGTGGCTCTGAATACACGGTTTTATCAGAAATTTGGCCAGTCCCTCAGTCTGTTTGTGACAGACGGAACGCTGACAGTAACAAATGCAGGCCTGTCAAAAACCATAAAATGAATAGTAATTGACATTCCCTTAAATTGAAACTGGAGGTAAAAACATGGATTTTGAACTGTACATCAACTGGGGCGTTGTGGGCATTATCATTCTCATCGCTCTTGTCATCGCACTGCTTGCGGCGAACATTAAGGTGGTACCGCAGGCGCACGCATTCGTCATTGAAAGACTCGGCGCGTACCACGCCACGTGGAGCACGGGCCTGCATTTGAAAATTCCGTTTATCGACCGCATTGCGAAAAAGGTCTCGCTGAAAGAGCAGGTCATCGATTTCCCGCCGCAGCCCGTTATCACGAAGGATAACGTCACGATGCAGATCGACACGGTGGTGTATTTCCAGATCACGGACTCGAAGCTGTATGCTTACGGCGTGGAGCGCCCGATCTCCGCGATTGAGAACCTTTCCGCAACGACGCTGAGAAATATCATCGGTGAGATGGAGCTTGACCACACGCTGACCTCGCGCGATGTTATCAACTCGAAAATTCGCGTCATTCTGGATGAAGCGACCGATGCGTGGGGCATTAAGGTTAACCGCGTGGAGCTGAAAAACATCATTCCGCCGAAGGAAATTCAGGATTCGATGGAGAAGCAGATGAAGGCGGAGCGCGAGCGCCGTGCGAAGATTTTGGACGCAGAGGGCGAAAAGCGCAGCGCCATCCTCATTGCGGAAGGTCAGAAGGAATCTGCCGTTCTGCGTGCGGAGGCTGTGCGTGAGACGAAAATCAGAGAAGCACAGGGTGAAGCGGAGGCAATCCTCTCCGTGCAACGTGCGTTGGCGGATTCCATTAAGCTTCTCAACGAAGCCGATCCGAATAAAGCTGTGCTGACCTTGAAGAGCTTTGAAGCGCTTGAGAAAGTAGCGGACGGCAAGGCGACGAAGATTATCATTCCTTCGGAAATCCAGGGACTGGCCGGGCTGGCGGCTTCTCTGAAAGGAATTGTAGAAGAAGACAGAGCTTAAAAAACCGAAACGGGAACAAACGGATAAAAGGCGATTATGAAAGAGTTTATCGAAAATCATATCACCTGGGAGAAACTCGCCCCCCATGAGAGGGGCGAGTTTCTTCTCAGCGTGGAACACGCGTCGGTCATTCGTGAGACGCAGAAATTAAATATCGACATCGCGCTCAATTTTATCATTCCTCACGATGATCTGAAGGTGGTTACAGCGGCGTTCTGCCGTGAATTTCAGGGTCTTG